>FZPS01000174.1_pt171 | contig 81618 bp, 88 predicted proteins | sample 1817821 | NCBI WGS metagenome assembly FZPS01 (sample SAMEA104158645, study PRJEB21678) | metagenome | place: Germany | collected 2015-04-21
CGTCCAACGATTTGGTTAGGCGCGTATCGCAGGGAATTCCGGCTGCTTTTATCATTCTTTGAGCAAGGCCGCCGACGATATTTAACTTCCGATCGTCGATATCCATTAAGTCCAATTTTTCAATCGGCAAAACATCTTTTTTGTTGATAATGCCTTCGATCAGTTCGGGCGTGTATGTGCTCCCGGCGCCGATAATGGCGATTTTAATTCCTCTCATTGATTATTTTCCTCCCTGTTTGTATTTCAATCCAAATCATAGCCCATATCGATTAAAACTTCGCATAATACGTATACGTCGGGGTCGTCGGTCATTATCGCGTCCGCCCCCGCTTTGATTAACTTTCTCATCGTGTCCTCGTCGTTAACCGTCCAGTATTGCACGGCGATATTGCGCCGGTGAGCGCGCCTTATATATGTCTGTCTTACAAGATTTAACTTAACGCCGTAAACGTCGTAAGCGACGGGGATTTGCAGGCACACGAAACTGGAACGATCAAACAAATTAACCCCGAACATCTGGGTCAAAATAAACCGAGCGGCCTCGCCGACGCTCGCGCCTCTTAATATTCCCGGGTATCTCTCGCGCAGATATTGTTCGATTTCGTCATGAAAAGTCCCGATTACGACGCGCCTCGACAAATCGCTTTCGGGATACCTCTCATTATCGGTCAAGAGCGAATGCAAAATATCGGCGGCTCTTTTCCCTTGGTCGCCATCGTTTTTTATTTCTATTATAAAGAGCAAATCGGTATCGTAATAAGCGTCGAAAATCTCCTCGATGGTTACGATATTAAGTTTGGCCGCGCGAATTATTTCTTTTCGGTTTTCGTCCGCGGGGGCGACCAAATCGGCGTATGACCGATTCCCGGAACGGTCCGTGAATTTCGCGCCGAAATTGAACTCCCGCAATTCTTCCAATGTGAAATCCGCGACATAATAGTCCTTCTTTTCTCCTAAAACCTCCTCGGCGTCGCTGCAGGCGTTGATCGTAAAATCATGAATCGCAACCAGGCGCTCGTCCTTGGTAAGACACAAGTCCAACTCAAGAATATCGACATGACAATTGTTAATCGCGTAATCAAACGCCAGCATCGTGTTTTCCGGGTTTAGGTTTTTCCCGCCGCGATGAGCGGCGATCATCGGTCGCTCGCCCTTAGCCACGAGAAAAGGATTTTCCTCAATTGCCTTTTTTGGCGGAATAATGGCGATCGCAACCCAAAAAGCGACCAAAATCATCACAACCGCCAATAATTTCAATAATAACTTCTTTCTCCTAGTCCTCATATAAATACACCGCAATAATTATAACACATTAACCGTGGACAAGCAAAGGATAAAACGGAATTGCGGAAACTACGTTTTCATGCCGGACATAATAAAAAAGCGAAGCCGGTAAGCAGAACGCCTTAATAGCTTCGCCTTTTATTACGAGGCATACTGCGCCCCGCCCGATTAATTATTGCCAATCAACTATTACGAAACAGTGCCGCGGGCTCTAACGGTAATAAACTTATGCAAAAAGTACTCGAACACGGCTACTGTTATAAGAAATACCAGACTGCTTACCCAAGTCACATAAAAATTCACTGTCAAAAGGTCAATGATATAAGCAACTATTACCGCGAATATCGCGTCGCTTACCGTGGCGGACACATTGCCGTATCTCGGCAACACCAACAAGTCGCCCACCAGGTAATTTACTATTGCCACCGTAATCGCGACAATGAAAATCCATAACAATGTATTATCATTTATTAGTCCGAATGCAATCCAGGAGGCGATAAACGTTGCCAATATTTTTATAATCAAGCCTAAGAACGTTCGTTCCATACATAATCATCCTTTCTTTATTTTCCTTGTATATTATTCCCCGAAAATTTTATTTCCATAACAATTAATTTGCATTTATTCGATATAAAAAGAGGCGCCCGGCGCAAAAAAAAACCCATAACGGCAAAACCGTTATGAGGTTTCTATTTCAATTATTTCATACATTTCTTTCGAATCTTCTTTTTTCGCGGCGGCGTCAAGCGATTTGACCTCGATTATTAACTTTTTTTGATAATAATTAATCTCAATCACGTCGCCGACTTTCAGCCGCGTGCTCGGTTTGGCCACCCGCGAGTTGACCAGGATTTTATCGGTCGCGCTCGCCTCTTTGGCCACCGTCCGGCGTTTGATAATGCGCGAAACTTTTAAGAACTTATCCAGTCGCATCGTCTCCGCCTTCGGGTTTATCGGTCTTTTTCGCGTTTTGCATCGCCTCGAGTTGCTTGCGATAAATCTCCTGTAATTCTTCTTCTTTTTCTTTCGCTATTCTCTCGGCTTCTTCTTTGGCTTTTTTCTTTTCCCACCAAGCGAGCTGACCGGTGTTGACAAGCTCATAAATATCTTCTTTGGTCAAGGTTTCAATCTCGATCAGATGCTCGGCGATTAATTTTAAGAGATCTTTATTGTCGACTAATATTTTTTTCGCTTTTTCGTAGCATTCGTCGATAATCTCTCTTATCGCCTGGTCGATTTCCAACGCCACCTGGTCGGAAAAGTTTTTGTCTTTCATATAGTCGCGACCCAAAAATACTTGGTCGGCGGCGCGCTCGTATTGAATCGGCCCGAGTTTGCTCATCCCATATTCGGTGACCATTGCCCGGGCGATCATCGTCGCCTTTTGGAAGTCGCTGTGAGCGCCGGTCGTCATCTCGTTAAACATCAGTTCTTCCGCCACTCTTCCCGCGAGCAACCCGACGATCGTATCGAGCAGCCCCGATTTCGTGCGCAGGAAACGCTCTTCTTCCGGCGTCATCAAGTTATAACCGCCATACTCGCCGCGGGGAACGATCGTTACTTTTTGCACGATCTCGGCGTTATCAAGCTTAACCCCGATAACGGCGTGTCCGGCTTCATGATACGCGACAATCCGTTTTTCGAATTCCGAGTACTTACGGCTCCGTTTCGCCGGCCCCATCAAGACGCGGTCAACGGCCTCGTCGATATCGTAAATCTTGACTTCCTTCCGGCCTTCGCGCGCCGCGAGCAACGCGGCCTCGTTAAGCAAGTTTTCCAGGTCGGCGCCGGAAAATCCCGGCGTCCTTTTCGCCACGTCCTCGAGATTGACTTTCGGGGATATTTTTTTGTTCCGCGCGTGCACCTTTAGAATGTCGGTGCGGCCTTTCACGTCGGGATTGGAAATCCTTATTTGTCGGTCGAAACGTCCGGGGCGGAGCAACGCCGGGTCCAAGACGTCCACGCGGTTAGTCGCCGCCATCACGATCACGCCGGAATTTTCCTGAAATCCGTCCATTTCAACCAGGAGCTGATTGAGCGTCTGTTCCCTTTCGTCATGGCCGCCGCCCAAGCCGGTTCCTCTTTGCCGGCCGACGGCGTCCAACTCGTCGATAAACACAATGCAGGGGGGATTCTGCTTCGCCTGACGGAACATGTCGCGGACGCGGCTGGCGCCGACGCCGACGAACATCTCCACGAATTCGCTACCCGATATCGAATAAAACGGCACTTTGGCCTCGCCGGCGACCGCTCTGGCGAGCAAAGTCTTACCGGTTCCCGGCGGCCCGACCAAAAGTATTCCCTTGGGAATCCGAGCGCCGATTTCAAAATATTTTTTCGGGTATTTCAAAAAGTCGATTACTTCTTCTAGTTCTTGTTTTTCTTCGTCCAAGCCGGCGACATCCCTGAACGTCGTCCGCGAGTGACGGGCAAGTCGGGCGCGGCTGCGGCCGAATTCAAAAGCCCGGTTCGTGCCCGCGGCTCCCCCGGCGCTGCGCATGAAAAAGATTATCATCCCGACAACCAATAATATCGGCAGGACGACCAAAACAATAATCGAGAACCAGTCAATGGAACTCATTTTTTTATAATCGACATCGACATTATTTTGCACGAAAATTGGCAAAATCTCGTTATCGAGCGAAGTCTCGGGAATCATAACAGTGTAACGGGCCTTTTGATTCTCAGAATCGCGGTAATCGCCCGAGATATTAACGTAACCGATATTATCGCCTCCGAGCGGGGTGATAGTGGCGTTTTCGATCCGGCCCTCGATCACGTATTGCCGGAAATCGTTATAATTAAGCTTGTCCGGCTTGCCCGAGGCGTTGCGCATAAATATAATAACGCCGACTATCAGCAAAGTGATTATTGCAATAATGCCGATATCGGCTTTTTTTATTCCTTTGGGTTTCAACTGTTGTGGTCCTTGTGACATTAAAATCCTCCTTATTTCTTGTAAACGGCTTCTTTAAGAACGCCGACATAGTCCAGGTTGCGGTAAAGCTCGTCATAATCCAAACCAAACCCGACAACGAATTTATTGGGGATGGTTTTGCCGATATATTTGGGTGTTACGGTATTGACCGTTCTCCCGGCTGGTTTGTCCAAAAGCGTTACGATTTCGATGCTTTTGGCGCCGCGGTCCTGGAAAAGATTCATTACTTCCTGAATCGTGAGACCGGTATCGATAATATCCTCAACAATTATAACGTGACGGTCTTTAACCGGCGTTATCATATCTTTGAGAATCATCACGGCCCCCTTGGACTTGACGCCGCTGTAACTGCTCGCCTGGATAAAGTCGATTTCCGTCTCGCATTTGATGTGTTTCATCAGTTCCGCCATGAAGGGAATGCTTCCTTTGAGAAGCCCTACCAGGATCGGTCTTTTTCCGCGATATTCCTCGGTCAGTTTCTCGCCGAACTTTTCGCAAATACCCGCTATTTCTTCCCGGGTTAAAATGATTTCATCGATAAAATCATCTTTTAAAATATCATCCTTCATATCTTTCCACCCTTATCAATATGTTTCTTTCCTTGATTTTTTGTAGGCGCCGGCTCCGGGCGATGCCCGGAACGGCGATTATTTCCCCGTCTTTCTCGATTACGAGGATTTTTTCTCTCGTTAATATGCCGATTTTTTTATCGATAAGCAAGTCTTTTATTTTTTTATAACCGGAGGAAAGTAAAATTCTGTCGCCCGGTTTCCGGGACCGGACTCTTACCGGCAACATAGCATTATTATACCATACTTCATCAGGTTTTAAAATGTCCATTTGATTTATTTTAAGAACATTTACCGATATACTGTCATTTATCGCGTATATTCCGGGCTTCGAGATTTCAACGTCGAAAACCGGTTTTATGATCTCGCCGTCATATAAACTAACGACGCCATACTCCTTCACAACCGTGAATTGGTTTTTAAAATAAACCTTCAAGTTTTTTTTCGCCGAATGGATTAATTTTATTATCTCGCCGACGTTGCTTTTGCTCGGGCGATAGCGCTTTAGGATTGCGAACAACACCTCGTACTGTAGAAATTCCGACAATTTGGCGAATTCATCGCGGGAAAAGCTGATTTTCTTACCGTCGCTTTCAATCATCTCGTTTATAATTTCTCCGACGCGGGTCGCGACGACTTCCCAAGCCCCGGTAAGCGTCTCGGAAAATTCCCGGAATTTATCGTGAATATCAGTTTCCTCCGCGACCAACGACGGGACGATATTCCGCCTAATCCGGTTTCGGGTATAAGTGTCGGAAAAATTGCTTTCGTCCTGAAAATATTTAACGCCCGTCATTTCCGCATAAGCGTAAATTTCCGCTTTAGTAATATTGGAAAGCGGCCTGACAAGCAAATAATCGCCGGCGTTAACGACCGGGGCGATCCCGGCATAACCTTTAAGACCGCTGCCGCGCATAATCCGCATGATCACCGTTTCCGTGTTGTCGTCGGCATGATGACCGGTCAATAAATAATCGGCGTTAATCTCTTTCATGACGCCGTCGAAAAAGGCGTATCTTTCGCGACGCGCATAATCCTGAAAATTAGCGTCGTCGTTCGCTTCCAAGCGATGGAGATGACACTTAATATTATGACGCAAACAAAAGGTTTTTATATATTTTTCTTCGTCTTTTGATTGCTTTCGCACCTGGTGATTTATATGGGCTACTTCGATGGCAAAGTCAAATCGCGCCTTTAGCTCTATGAAAATCTCAAGCAAGACCATCGAATCGACGCCCGCCGAAACGGCGATCACAATTTTTTTATTATTCAATTGTAATTTGTTTTTCTCAAAAAAATCAATAACGCGGTCAATCATTATTTACCTCATTATATTATTATACAATAATAGCATTTTATCTTCAATTAATTTGTTCAATTTTTAAAATAATGAATTTGAAAATAAAAAATGAGTTTTCACTGAAAACTCATTATTTTTTGAGACCGCTTTTTGTAAATAAGACATTGGATGGAAAAGAAGTGACTTTTAAGTCTTTGTCATACTTATCTTTTACCGCCTGGTTAATCATTTTATTGATTAAATCGGGAAACGGCGTTTTCTCTTCGAACAAATAAAAGGCAAGCGAGCCGGGAATCGTGTTGATTTCGTTGACGTATAGGACTTCTTCGGCGGTATCATATAAATAGTCAATCCTGATGACGCCTTGCGTGCGGAAGGCGGTCGCGATTCTTTCGCTCGCCGCGGCGACTGCGCCGGCAAGACTCGGGGAAAGATTAGCGGGGATTTCCCGGCTTGAGTCAACCGGCAAGTACTTGTCGTCAAAAGTCAGAAAAGCATTCCCGCTTTTGACTTCCTCGATTTCCGAGAGTCGGTGCTCGCCATCCGTTTTCAATACCGCTTGATTTAATTCGCGATAACCGACAAGTTTCTTTTCGACGATTATATCGTCGTCATATTTAACGACGTAATTTAGGGCTTTGATTAACTCGTCGCGGTCTTCGGCGATCTTTATCCCGATGCTCGAGCCGAGCGACACCGGTTTCACAATCAAAGGATATCCCAATTCGGAACTCTTCTCCAAAACGGTGAAAACATCTCTTTTATAATCCTTCAGGCTGAAGTAAAAATAAGGAACGACGGGGAGACCGATTTCCGAAAGCAACAATTTTGTGTAGTATTTATTTTGGAGCAACGCCGCGGGAAGAACCGGGCTTCCGGCGTACGGGACGCCTAAAACATTGAAGAAACCGGCGAGACTCCCGTCCTCGACGTTATTGCCGTGAGCGACCGGAACGACGACATCTATCGGCTTTCTATATTTAGCAGGCAGGAAAGGTTTTATTCCTTTCAAGCGCAGGCGACCGTCGCGCTTATACGGAGCGACGGGATAATGTTTGAAACCGGGCTTTCGGAAAGTTTCAAGACTGTCAAACCGTGGTCCGACCCAAAACTCGCCCTTTTTGGTAATGTAAATATGAATAACGTCATAACGAGCGCGATCGATCGCGTGGCTGACTTGTATCATCGACAAAATCGAGATCTCATGCTCGACCGAATTGCCGCCAAAAACGACGGCGATTCTTTTTTTCATATATATCCCCCTCACGTTTTATCATTAAAGTAACCCCTTATTAAATTTTATAGATATCGGCGATGTCGTTTTCTACCAGAACGGTCGCCGCGGGAAATTCGCTTTTCACTCGCGCGATCGCTTCCCGGTAATCTTTGACGACGGAGAAATTGCTAAATCCGTAATCTTCAAGACCTTTCTTTATAATCAATCCCGTCGGGGACGAGATCAAAACTACGTAATCGCAAACCGCGGCGATTTTTTCCGCCAACCCGTAATTGATCTCTTTTTCAAGCGGCCCGGTCTCGACAATTCCCGGCGTGATTAATACTCGGGGTTTCTTTCCGCGGGCTAAGACTTCAAGAGCGCTCGCGAAACCGGCGGGATTGCTGTTATAGGCGTCTTCTAAAATCGTGTAACGACCGTCCTGCGCGACGCTGAGACGGTTTTTTACCGGCTCCAGACGCGCGGCCTGGAAAACTATCTCGCTTACGGGCACGCCCAATTCTTTCGCCAAGGCGAAAGAGGCGAGCAAATTATAAACATTATGACGCCCTAGAAGCAAGGTTTCGATTTCGGCCTCGCCGCCTGGATAGCGAACGGTAAATCGCAAACCCCGGGTATCGGCGACAATGTTTATAGCGCGGTAATCGGCCTCGCGGTTAATTCCGAAAGTAACAATCCGGGCGGAGGTCTTATATTCGCGGTTTGAAAGATGCTCGCAGTCGACATTGATAACGCCGACGCCGTCTGCGGGCAGACCGTCAATTAACGCCGTTTTTTCCGCGATAATATTATCCATCGACTTAAATGATTTAAGGTGTTGCGGGCCTACGGAGGTGACGACGCCGTAGCGCGGCCGCAGGAAATTGACAAGCTTTTTTATGTCGCCTTTTCGGCTCGCCCCCATCTCCGCGATAAACCACCCGTAGTCCGGGTAAAGTTTTTGATTAACGTTAAGGGCTATCCCGTTTGGCGTGTTATATGACTTGTCGGTGCAAAGAACCATTTCTTTTTCGCGCATCATGGTAAAAAGAATATTTTTTGTCGTGGTTTTGCCGTAACTGCCGGTAACGCCGATTACCGTCGGGTTGTATTTTTTTAATTTTTTTCCCGCTTTCAGTTGATAATAACGGGCGACGGCATATTCGACGGGATAAGCGATCGCCGCGGCCAAAAAAACAAACAACGGGAGCGAAAGATGAACGATCGCGAGCGACGAGTGAAGTTGCGGGAGGGGCAGGAGAAAATGCAAAAGCGTGCCGGAGATAATCGATATTAAAAAAAGCGTGACCAAAAGCCGCCGGACGCGCGGGGTTATTTTCAATTTGATTATCGGCGGGCGTTTTTCATAAAAATATAACAGCGCCAGGGAGTAAATTAAATACAAAAGTTGCGCATACCAATACCCGGCCAGAAAAACCAACGGCGCTAGCGGCAGTAAAAACACCCCGTTCCGGTAATAATAATATTTCAAAACCAGGGGAATCGATGAAAAGTGGTAATGACTTTGTTGGAAGAGGTTTGCCAAACGCGAAATCATAAGAAGTGTCAACAATACCCCGAAGAATAAAGAAAAATATTCAATGATGTTTTTTAGAATTTCCATAGCCGCCCTCTATAATATTTTTTTTAGCGCGCGCAAAAATCTCTTTTCTTCCTGCAAGAAACAAAAATGACCGCTGTTATAAAAAGTGATTAATTCGGAACCGCGTATTAATTTTGCCATTCGCAAGCCGTTCCGATAAGGAGTTTCCTCATCAAGCAAACCCCAAAACAAATACGCGGGGCAATTTATTTTTTTCATGTCTTTTCGGGAGTCGTGGTTAACCGCCTTTACCAGGATCTCCCGCATGACTCCGGTTGATTTCCGGTAATCGGCGGATCCCGAATTTGCGATTAATTTTTCATGCTTTTTGGGAAAGAAATCTTTATAAACTTTTTTCAATATTTTGTAACGATATACCCGCAATCGCAGAAAAAAATTACGTTTTCTAATGCCGGCGGAACTGACCAGGATTAATTTCTCGGCCCCGCTTTCGGCGCAATAATTAAGAGCGATTCTCCCGCCGAAAGAATGAGCCACAATAACCGGGTTTGTTATCCCAAGCTCATCCAGGAGTTCCTTGAACGCCGCGGCATAATCGGAAACCGACATTGCCTTCCGCGGTATTTCGCTCTCCCCGAATCCGGGCAAGTCGATTCCCAGGACGCGGTATTCCGCCGCCAAAGCAGTCGCGATTTTTTCGAAACAGGAAAAATCTTGCCCCCAGCCGTGCAAAAAAACAATATCTTTCCCGGTCCCCGAAGAATAATACGCCACTTTACCGAAAGTCGAAGCAAAAGTGTTTTTTTCCATATACAATTATATGTTTTTCCAAGCGTTAGTATACTTGCAACGCCTTCAAGAAAAAGGTCGAAAATATAATCGACCTCATCTAATCTTTTGAAACAAAAACTTTATACTTTAATAACTTATCATTAAAATCTTTGTAATCATGGAATATTTCCAGTATTTCTTTTCTTTTATCTTCATCGTATATCGAGACGTATTCCTCGTCAAAAATGAAATAATCTTCCGACTGACCGGAAATAATCATTCCGTCAACGTAAATGTCGTGATTGCGCGGATTGTAAGTGAAAGTCGGCGCGTCAGTCAAAGCGTCGACGCCAAAATAGTATTTCGAATCCAATCCGAAAAGATTGGCAACGGTTCGCGCCGTGCAATTGGTTCCGCGCACCAGAGAAACGACTTGCGGTTCCAAATCCCCGCCCTCTTTGATTATCTCGCCGGAAGGATCGTAAATAATAAAGGGAACGTTTTGAAGGAAACGACGCTGCAGTAAACGTTTCGAGAGCTGGTCTTCAACAGAAAACGAAACATCATTGATTTCATTTGCAAAGAGCTCGGGGCTTTCGATGAACATTTCAAATATATCAATACCGCAGCTATGATCGCCGTATAAAATCACGATCGTGTCGTCCGCCAACCCTTTTTCCTCCAAACTGTCAAACAAAACGCCCAAAGCGTAATCGGTATAACTGACATGTTCCAAATAACCCGTGTATTGCGCGTTGTCGATTATGCTGTCTACCAGTTTAAAACCATCGGGGAACAAGTTTTCTTTTCCGGAAAACCAATTATCCTCGCTTTCTAAAGGTTTGTTATAAGGCGTGTGATTGGAAATCGTAATCGGAAAAGCGAAAACCGGACCGTCTTGCGCGTATTCTTCCATAAGAGCCACCGTTTGACGAAACATGTCGGCGTCGTTTAAGAAGGTGTGCAGTAATTTTTCAGGGTCAATATCGAGTTTTTCCGTGGAATAATGCTCGTCAAACTCGTATAAATGGGGATGCGTCTTTCCCCTTTCATAAAACGCGCCAATATTGGCGTGAACGGAAAACGATGAATAACCTTTTTCCCGGAACAATTTCGGCAATGTCTCGTAATCGCCGTCGAAATAACTCGTGACGGTAAGATTCTTGCCGACGGGAATAATCCCCGTCAAAGCGGTAAATTCCGCGTCCGAAGTGTTCCCGATACCAACTGAGTGATAGTAATTATTGAAATACACGGAATTTTTTAAAATGCGATTAAGGTTCGGCGTCACTTCGACCGCTTCCCCGTTAACGTCTATCGTCAGGCCGATAACGAAATTATTCACCGACTCCATTTGAACCATAATCAAATTTTTCCCGGCAAAAATGTCGCCGTAAGGGCTGTTACCGTAAACTTTGCCGTCGATTGGGTTTACTTGCTCGCTGTTTTTATATTGCTCCAGCTTCTCGAGAACCTCTTTTTTCTTTTCCTCGGGATAAATCTCGTCGGTGAAAAAATATGAGTATGCGTCATAAAGATAATAATTAAAAAATCCCGTCGCCTGGACGCCGTAAATCGGCGTGGCGTTGTCTTCATACCACGTATCGTCGATATCGACGATATAGGCGCTGAGACTGTTCCCCATCATTAACAACCCGATGGAAAGCATTAAAGTCCCGATATAAAGACGGTTAAGACCGCCGACGACCGACGATTTGAAAAACTCTTGATTCTTTCGATTTCGAAAGAATAGTAAAATATAAAGAGTGATAATAACCGCCGCCGGCAGCAGAAATATATATTTCGCCTTTACGAGCAAACCCGGCAACGCCTTCACCAAAAACACGAACGCCTGATCGCCGGCCGGGGTTTTAAATGTTTGAAGGTTATAGAACGAGAAGAAAGTTTTGTAATAAAAAATGTAAACCGACAAACCGATATACAAAACGCAAAAAAAGATTGACGTAATCATCAAAAACTTTGCTCTTTTATAATCGGTTTTGAAAATAAGAATTGCCAATCCCAAAAACAAGATAATAAACCCGAAATCCCCAAAAAAACTGTTAATGAACATAAAAAAAGTCCGGGGGTAAGGATTAATATCGGGAAAAACAAAATCGGCGGTAATTAAATAACTGCTTAAAATATGCAAAAAAACAAACGCCAGGATAAATATCATTTTTTTCTTATTCATTTTTTTCGTTTCCATATCTAGCTTTCTCCACTATCTCCTATACGCGGTAATTGGCGATTAAGAAGTAATTGATAACGGCCAAAATTAAAACCGCCAACAATAACGCCATATTAACATAATACGTAATGCTCAAATAAATTATTATTAATACCAGACCGCTCACGACGATCGAAAACAATACGTAAAACACTTTTTTTCTCATTTGAATGATTCCGAGAATAAAGCCGCTAAAAGATATCAATAAGTATATTAAAGGCAAAAAGATTATTTTCTTGAAATCAAATAATTGAGGTAGCGTCAAAGTGTTTCTGATAACTTTTTTATAAATAAACATGTAATAAGCGACTAAAAACAAAGATATCATAAGGGAGATAAGCGTGTTAAATAAATAATTTCGGTAGATTCGCTTTCTTGTCACGCCCACTTCCAACTCGCTGCGCAGGTGCTTTTTTGTTAAATTGTAACTGTAAATAAAACCGACCAGGGCGAGCGTTCCGTATATATTATATATAAGCATCGTGTTGTCCAGGTCAATATCCTCAAACAACACGATTGCCGTCATTATTAATAATAACGCCGACACGAACGCGACGACCAATTGCGCGAAATAATTTTGCGTCAGTCTGTGATATTTTTCATATTTCATGTCTCAAACCTCGCAACATACTTATCTATCGCTTCCGCGGGCACCGCCTCAAGCGACATCTCTTTCTCCAGTTTCCTTAATTCCGCCCGCGTCAAATAATTAAGAAAAATAGTCTTCTCCTCGTCTTGATAAATGACATTCTCAATATCTTCCGGCTTGCCTCGGACCACGACCAAACTGTCATCGCCGCGGGCGGTTATGATTTCCCCGGTATAATTGGAAAAAAAGCAGATTCGGTCCAATTTGCCGGCAAACGCCGCCAGGTTATCCGGCCCGAGAATCATGAGGTCAAATTTGCTTTTATCGGTTAATCCGGCCGTTACGAAGTCGATATCGGATTGCATGGAAAGATTGATCGTCGGGTTGTTGATAATAATAATGGACTTGTCTAACGAACGCGTCAAAGCGAAATTCACAAAAGTATTTCCCACTTTCGTATATCTGTAAACATGGTTGACTTCGGTTTCCCCGCGAATGTCCAAATGTTCCGAAACGCGTTTAAATTCATCCTTATTAAAGTCAAGATTGTATTTCTGGCGAAATTTCTCTTTGAGATAATTAAGTTTCAATGTCGAAAGGTATTTTTTCCGAAAATCAAAATACAGCCGCGCCTGGAAATACTCCTTATTATCATATATATTGTTGTCGTTGTAAAAGCATGAGTTGTTATTGTTATTGATTCCGGCGATAATATCAAAAAATCTAGCAATAGTTTTTTTATCATACGACCAAAAAGCGACCGCTTCCTTGTTTATAAATTCAATATTGATCGTATAGTTCGCCAACCGTAGATTTTCAACCCTTAACACCGTCATGACAATAAACTCCTTAATTAATTATACTAAAAAACAGCCAAAAAATAAAGCCAATTTTAAATAAACTCATGTTATAAAAAAAACCGCTAAAGAATATTCTCTTTAGCCGTTTTTATTAACCGATTGACCCGGTCATTTCTAATTTTATCAATTGGTTAAGCTCGACGGCGTACTCCATCGGCAATTCTTTTGCAAACGGCTCGATAAAGCCCATCACAATCATCTCCAAAGCTTGTTCCTCGGTCAAGCCGCGGCTCATCAGATAAAACAGTTGATCCTCGCTGATTTTTGAAACCGTCGCCTCGTGCTCGATTCTAGCCTTCCGGTTCTTCACGACATTCGTCGGCAGCGTGTCGCTTGAGGAAACGCCGTCCAAGATAATCGTGTCGCATTCAACGCGCGAATGGGCGTCGGCGGCGTTTTCCCCGCAACTTACTATCCCGCGGTAATTTACTTTCCCGCCTCCCCGACAGATCGATTTTGATATAACCTTGCTTGTCGTGTTCGGGGCGAGATGAATCATTTTGGCGCCGGCGTCCTGAATCTGGTTGGGACCGGCGTAAGCGATTGATATCGTCGTGCCCTTGGCTTTTTCGCCTTTTAAAATACAGGCCGGATATTTCATGTTGATCATTGAGCCGATATTGCCGTCGACCCACTCCATATGAGCGCCCGCCTCGCAGACCGCCCGTTTTGTAACCAAGTTGACGATATTGGTCGACCAGTTTTGGATTGTCGAGTAGCGACAATACCCCCGGTTTTTCACGATAATCTCAACTACGGCGGCATGCAAAGAATCTTTGGAATAAATCGGCGCGGTGCAACCCTCGACGTAATTCAGGCTCGCGTCATCATCGACGATAATTAGCGTCCGCTCGAATTGCCCCATCCGTTCCGAATTAATGCGAAAATATGATTGAAGCGGTTTTTCCAGTTTAACTCCCTTGGGAACGTAAATGAAAGAGCCCCCGCTCCAAACCGCGGAATTAAGGGCGGCGAATTTATTATCGCCGTAAGGAACCACAGTCCCGAAGTATTCCCTGACGATATCCGGGTACATGCGAACGGCGGTGTCGGTATCGCAAAAGAGAACGCCGAGTTTATCCAATTCTTCAAGCGTGTTATGATAAACGACTTCCGATTCAAATTGAGTAGAAAGCCCCGCCAGGTACTTTCTTTCCGCTTCCGGGATGCCGAGTTTTTCAAAAGTCTGTTTGATTTTCTCCGGCACCTTGTCCCAGCTGCTTTCGACTTCCTCGCTTGATTTTATATAATACGTGTACTCGTCAAAATCAATAAAATCCAGACTCGGGCCAAAATCAGGCATCGGCATCTCGATAAATTTTTGATACGCCTTTACCCGAAAATCCAACATCCAATCAGGTTCGCCCTTATATTTTGAAATCGCCTTGACGACATCAAGGCTTAGGCCTTTTCCGGTATTGACGACGCTCTCGGCGTCGGTTTTAAAACCGTATTTATAATCCCCGATAATTTTGCCGATATTATCTTTCATTTTCTTCTCCGTCCAAAATTTGTTCCAGCGCTTTCCACGGCAGGGCGGCGCACTTAACGCGGGCTGGGAATTGCGACACGCCGCGGTAAACCGCCGCTTCCTCCAATTCATCCTCCCCGTCGACTTCCTCGCCTTTAATCAAAGCGTAAAATTTTTCGATTATGCTTTTTGCTTCCCGAACCGTTTTTCCTTTCAAAAGTTCGGTCGCGATGCTCGCGGCCGAGCAGCATATGGAACAGCCGTTCCCTTCGAAATTAATCTCTTTTACTATTCCGTCTTCTACTTTCGCCTCCATAGTCACGTCATCGCCGCAGGACGGATTGTACAAACGCTTCTGAGAAAACCCCTTCAAACCTTTGTTGCGGGGGTATTTATAATGTTCGATAATGACTTGTCGGTATAAATTCTCTAAATTGTTCAATAATGCTCACCCGATACTTTCCTGAAAAAATTCACGGCTTCCTTAACGGTCTCGACAAACTTGTCGACATCCCGATAATCATTGTAAATGTAAAATGACGCCCGTAGCGTTCCCATGCATTCCAACCACTTGCTTACTAGTTGGGCGCAATGGTGGCCCGCCCTAAGACATATATTGTTTTCATCAAAAACCGTCGCCGCGTCATGGGGATGAACTCCCTCGATATTAAAGCTAATGATCGGTATTTCTGCCCCGGGGTTATATAACTTTAAGCCGGGCAAACCCGCGAGTCGATCGATAGCGTATTGGTGAAGCATTTGCCCGTGGCGAGCGATGTCCTTCAACCCGATACTGTTAACATATTCGACGGCGCGGGCAAAGCCTAGGGCCTCGGCTATCGGGGGAGTTCCCGTTTCGAAGCGGAACGGCGCGTCCTTAAAAGTAACTTCATCCTTGCTAACGGAAGCGTTCATGTCGCCGCCGTATTCCAACGGGTCAAGGGTTTCCAATATTCGCTTCCTCCCGTAAAGAGCGCCGATCCCGGTAGGGCCTAGCATTTTGTGCGCGGAAAAAACTAAAAAGTCACAATCCAAGTCATTTACGTCAATTTTAATATGCGCGGCGGCCTGCGCCGCGTCAACGATGACGACGGCGTTGTTGCGATGTGCCAAGGAGATTATTTCTTTTATCGGGGTAATGTAGCCCATTACGTTGGATACGTAAGTTAAGGCAACGACCTTGACTTTCTCGTCCATGACTTTCCGGAAATTTTCCGCGGTTATCCGACCGTCGCGGTTAAGGGGGACGAAACGCAAAACCGCTCCTTTTCTTTGACTTAACTTAAGCCAAGGCAAAAACGAGCTGTGATGCTCCAACTCGGACGTGACGATAACGTCGCCCTCATTTATATACTTATCCCCATACATCAGCGCGATCATGTTTAAGGCGTTGGAGGCGTTTTTGGTAAACACTAGCTCGGAAGGATCGCAATTTATGAATCCTGCGATTGTTTTCCTGGCTTTATCATACTCCTCGGTCGCCCGATGGCTTAAACTATAAACTCCGCGATGAATATTCACGCCGTACTGACTGTAATATTCGTTCATTTTATCCATAACGATTTGCGGCGTGAGCGATGTCGCGCTGTTGTCCAAATAGACAAGATTGGGATATAACCGGTATAGCGGAAACATATCCCTAATCTTTTTTACATTAAACATTTATTTCACCCCTAAAGATTCTGATTAATCTTACGCTTCATATAATCAATCGATTTGTCGTCGCGCAGGCCGTTAAAAAAAGGGTTGATGAAACCGGAGACGATTAACTTCTCCGCGTTCGCATAAGTAAGGCCGCGACTCATTAAATAATACAATTCGTCCTCGTTAATAGCCCCGATGGAAGCTCCGTGCGAGGCAATGACGTCATGTTCGTCGATTTCCAAAAAGGGGTTAGCGGCAAGATGCGCGTCATCGCCAAGAATCAAGCCCTTGGTCTTCTGCGTTAATGAAGCTTTTTTAGCGCCTTTCGCGATAATGCCGTTGCTTTTAATGTCCAAAACCGACCGGCGCTTGCTTATTCCGTAATTATTCATCATCGAGAATGTGCGCGGGGCCCGGTGATGGATATCGTATTGATGATACTGTGTTTTTCCGAAAGTATTAATCGTGACGTTTAACATTTCAATTTTCGCGTTTTCACTTTGCAGGAAAACATTATCAATGAGGCTACATACCGAGGATAAAACCGAAAGATTTCTGTTATTAATATATGTATTTTCACCGATATTAGTATTTGTTATAAACCTAATTTCACCGTCTAAATCTCCATGTTTGAAACGGACGTAATTCACGGAAGAGTTTTCGCCGGCATGAAAATCAATCTTTATAGCGGGGTCATTGCCCAGAAAATAATAAAACTCGAAAAGGGTGACTTTTAGTCCCGCTTTCACGTCAATCCTAATCTTGGTATCCGCGTCAATCAAATGAATGATTTTATACGTCCCGTCATCCTTTATAGTAAGGTCTCGGGCACCGTCGCCGGCGAGAAATATCCCGTTCTTATAGATGGAATAATCATCCCCGGGCGCGATTAGGTCGTTTTTTACCGTTTCCACCATGAAGAATTACTCCCTTAAGCCTTTAAAAGCGCAATCCTTCAAAACGCTGGAAACCGGTTTGGCATCCCCGTTTTCTAAGCCCAATTCGGCTTTAACCCATTCGTAACCGTCCTTGTCAATTTTCTCTATTAATTCCGTACCGCCGCTCATCACGATCCGGCCTCCCATCATAATATGGACGTAATCGACATCGATATAATCCAAAAGTCTTTGATAATGGGTTATGATTAGGGCGCCGAAATCGGGGCCGCGCATTTGATTGATATTGTCTCCGACGATCTTTAGGGCGTCGACATCCAGCCCCGAATCTATTTCATCCAATATCGCGAAGTTCGGTTTTAACATCTTCATCTGCAAAATCTCGTTTCGCTTTTTCTCGCCGCCCGAAAACCCCTCGTTCAAGTAGCGGTGCGGCAAGTCGGGGTTCATTTGCAAATCATTAACCACCCGGTCAAAATGCTTGATAAAGCGGTATAACGATAAACGTTCTCCCTCCTTCATCCGCGCCTGTAATGCCGCTTTAATAAAATCGGCGTTGGTGATGCCGGAGATTTCATAAGGATGTTGCATCGCGAGGAAAATGCCGCGGCGGCTTCGCTCGTCCACGGTTAAGGGAAGTATGCTTTCATCGTCCAAAAGAATATCGCCCGCGCTAACTTGATATTTATAATAGCCCATAATCGTCGATGCCAAGGTCGACTTGCCTGTCCCGTTCGGCCCCATGACGGCATGGACTTCGCCGGTTTTAATTAATAGGTTGACTCCTTTTAAGATCTCGAAATCATCGGCGGTTGTATGTAAGTTTTTAATTTCCAGCCTGCGCATCGTACACACCTTTATATACATATTTTCTGCTTTCAACTTTGTCGTTGAAGGCGAAGTTGTCTTCCAGTCCTGCGGAAACGTATATCTCGTAATCTTTTCCGGGTTCCTCGGACTGCAAAACCCAGATAGTTTCAACGTTAAAATCGAGCCCGTCAATCATTTCCATCGCCTTCTCAATTCCCAGCAGGAACAAAGTCGTGCTTAGAGCATCAGCGATAATCGATTCATCGCAAATAACGGTTACGCTCGCCACATTATTGTTCATCGGGTAACCGGTCCGGGGATCAAAAATATGATGATATCGTTTCCCGCTATCTGTTAATATATATTTTTCGTAAATTCCCGAAGTTACAAGCGATAAGTCGGTAACTCTCAGTATCCCGATGATTTCCGTTTCCTCGTAATCCCTATCAAATATCGAGGCAAACGGTCTTTGAATGCCTATTTTCCACGGCGTGTCTTCCAGGTCCGCGTTCACGAACGAACCGACGGTCAAGATATTACGGCCGATATCGATTACGGCTTTATTATAACCATTATCCAAAAGATAAACTTTAATTTTATCGGCCGCGTACCCCTTCACTATCGATCCTAAATCAATCTTCATTCCCTCGTTTTTTAAAAATACGGTGCTTTCTTCTTTATCGATAATAACGTCGCGGTAATCAACCAAGGCTAAGGCGGCCGCGATTTCCCCCTCTTCCGGAAGCTCCTCATCGCTGATATAATTATTATCAAAATAATTATATTGCCGGTTAGTTATATCCCACAAATCGGCAACGGGTAGGATGGTCGGATCATAAAGGGCAACGCCCTCAACCACGGAGCGTTGGGAGAAATCCAATGCTATTTCCAGCACATCGATTACCTCGGGGTCAACGACGACCGGAGCCGCGCCGGCGTTGTTATTGACTCGCATCAAATCCGTAATGATGTTATCGCTTCGATCCTGAACGTTAAATTTGTGATCCAAATCGAGCAATATTTGATTGATGTCGTCCCGGACTTTTTTAAGAACTTCCTGTTCCGTTTTCCCGAGAGTAAAAATATCGACCTTATTTATTGTGTTAAAAGCATTATCCAAAACAAGGGTATATTTATAATATCTTTCCTTTTCGCAACCGGAAAGAAAAAAAACGGTGATAATAACGACTAATAGAGTAAATGATTTTTTTATATAACTTGTTAACATGGTCGCCCTCCGATTTTATTATTATACTATAGAGTGAAAATATTTGCATTAAATATAATAACGTCGAAAAAGTAAAAAGGCTTTCCCTTAAAGAAAAGCCCTTATTCTCGCAAATGCCTTTTTCGCCGCGCCGCGAGGAGTTTATCATAATCTGTGTCTTCATCGCGGGTAAATTTCTTCCCCCACTTTTTGTAATACTCGATGACTTCCTCAGCCGTGGCGGTATCTCCCATCTCCGCGGCGATCAACTCTTTTTCTTTCTCAAGGATTTTCTGCCAATAGAGGGCAAATTCTTCCGCCGGCAATTCTTTTTTCTTTAATCCGATTTCATCATGGTACTTATTCTCGCAAATAACTTTAACGGCTTCTTCCGCCGCGCGACCTTGATGCTCGTTCCCTTCCTTAAGATATTTCGCGATATCATCGTATTGCTTCGTCCATTCAATAGTTATCGCCTCTAATTTTTTAAGCGTTTTAACCAAAAGAAAAATGGCGAAGCCTAAAGAGACGAACAATAAGGCGTATATTATATACGCGAGGTACCCGGGGAAATCCTCATACATCAGTAAAAAAATAAATGAGAAAAGGACGATCGCCGATAAAACCACGCCCAAGAAATAAATCCGGTTGTTTCGGCTTTTTCTTAATTCAACTTTTATCGGGTCGTATTGAGCGTTCAAAGTATTCAGTCCCTCGCTGTACTTCTCATAGGCTTTATCGCGTTTTGCTAATAATTCCTGCAATTTCTCATTATTACGAATAAACATTTAACCACCACCCGATAATATTATACATAATAAAAGCCGTCATTACAATCAAAATAAAAATCCCCCCGCCTTATTGCGGGGGGATTGACACAAACGTTCTATTTTGAATAGTCCATCGCGGCAAAGCGTTTATACATCGCGTATCTTCTTTGCGCTTCCTGGCGGTTAAGCTCAAGCAACGCTTTTGCTTCTTCAGGATTAATCTGCTTCAATTGCGCATATCTTCTTTCCGACATTAAGTGTTCTTCATAAAGTTCCCATTTCGGCTCTCTCGAATCAAGAATGAACGGGTTTTTGCCTTCGTCAGCAAGACGCGGGTCATAACGGAAACATGCCCAATAGCCGCATTCGACGGCAAGCTTGCTTTGTTTTTGAGAATTACCCATCCCGCCTTTGATTCCGTGAGCGATACACGGCGAGTAAGCGATAATAATTGAAGGTCCGTCATAATTTTCCGCTTCCAGGAAAGCCTTCAGCATTTGCGCTTGGGAATACCCGTGCGCGATTTGCGCGACATAAACATGGCCGTAGCTCATGGCGATAGCCGCCAAATCTTTTTTCTTGCCTTTCTTCCCGGCCGCCGTGAATTTCGCTATCGAACCGGTCTGGCTGGCTTTTGAGCTTTGCCCGCCGGTATTGGAATATACCTCGGTGTCAAGAACCAGAATATTGACGTCCTCGCTGTTGGCGATTACATGGTCGAGGCCGCCGAAACCGATATCATACGCCCAACCGTCGCCGCCAATGATCCATTGCGATCTCTTGACGAGATAATCTTTGTATTCCAGGATTTGCTTAAGCGTCTCGCAATCGGACTTCTCAAGCAGGGGCACGAGTTCCTTGGCGACTTCTTTCGTGACAACGCGGTCATTACGATTTTCAATCCATCTTACGAACAATTCCTTAAGCGCCTCTTCGGTTCCCTTGCATTCCAAGCATTTTTCCATAAGCGCTTGAATGCGATCGCGAATCGCCTCCGTGCCCATATGGATACCGAAACCGAACTCGGCGTTGTCCTCAAACAAGGAGTTGGCCCATGCCGGACCGCGACCTTCCTTATTCGGACGATAAGGCGTGGACGGGAACGAGCCGCCGTAAATCGACGAGCAACCGGTGGCGTTTGCGATAACCATATCTTCGCCGAAAAGCTGTGTCGCGAGTTTAATATACGGCGTTTCCCCGCAGCCGCCGCAAGCCCCGTGGAATTCAAACAGGGGTTGAGCAAATTGCGAGTTTTTCGCGTTGGCGGTGATATCGACGATATCCGTCTTATAAGTTACGTTATCAAAGAAGTAGCTTGCGACCTTATCCCGGCCGGCGTGAATTGCGTCGTCGATCGGAACCATCTGCAATGCTTTTTGCCCTTTACGGCCCGGGCATTGATTAACGCACACTTCGCATCCCGTACAATCCGCGATCGATACGACGATCGAGTATTTAAGGCCTTCCAGACCCCGGCCGACGGGATCCAAATACTCGGCCGCTTCCGGCGCGTTGCTTACTTCGTCAGCCGTGGAAAGGAACGGCCTGATAACGGCGTGCGGGCAGACGAAAGAGCACTGGTTACATTGGATACAGTTTTCTTTAATCCATGCCGGCACGAACGATGCGATATACCTTTTCTCATACGACGCCGAGCCGTTATCCATCGTCCCGTCTTCGTAACCGTCAAACGCCGAGACCGGCAAGTCATAGCCTTTGAGGGCGTTCACCGGGTTGGCGAGTCCGATAACGAATTTCGGCAATCCTTCTTTTACCCGCGCCTCCTCGGGAACGAGATTGCTCCAGGCAGGATCAACCTTGATTTCCTTCAGGCCCTCGGCGCCGAGATCAATGGCTTTATAGTTGAGTTCGACGACCGCCGCGCCCTTGCTGATATAGGAATCATAAGCGTATTTCTTCATTAATTCCTTGGCTTCCTCATAAGGCATGATCTGCTCGTTCAGTTTAAAGAACGCCGATTGCATAATCGTGTTCGTTCTTTGCCCGAGACCGATTTCCCGGGCCAAATTAACGGCGTCGATAACGTATAATTTTGCTTTTTTGTCGGCTAAAGCCTTTTTAAACGCGTTCGGCAGGAAGTCAATCAATTCTTCCTCGGACTTAGTCGTGTTAAGCAGGAATCTGCCGCCTTCTTTTAAGTCGCGCAACATATCGTATTTCTCGCAGTAAGTGTCGAGCGAGCACGATATGAAGTCCGCTCTTTTAACGAGATACGGAGAACGGATCGGGTTTTTACCGAAACGCAAATGGCTTCTCGTGACGCCGCCCGACTTTTTCGAGTCGTAAGCGAAATAAGCCTGCGCGTAATAGTCGGTGTTTTCGCCGATTAACTTAACCGTGTTTTTATTTGCCCCGACGGTCCCGTCGCTTCCGAGCCCGTAGAATATTAATTGCGTCACGCCTTCGCCGGACGTGTCAATATCTTTGGTCACGTCAAGAGACAAATGCGTCACGTCGTCAATAATGCCGATCGTGAAGTTGTTCTTAGCGTTTTCGGCTTTTTCCAAGTTTTCATAAACCGCGAAAATCTGTCCCGGATCGGTATCCTTGCTGGAAAGGCCATAGCGACCGCCGATAATAACGGGGGGATTCTCACGGGCATAGAACGCGTTTCTCACGTCAAGATATAACGGCTCGCCGGCCGCTCCCTGTTCCTTCGTGCGATCCAAAACGGCAATCCGTTTTACGGTCGTCGGGAGAACTTTGAACAAATGCTCGTGGGAGAAGGGGCGATAAAGATGGACGATGACCAAGCCGACCTTTTTGCCTTCTTTTTCCCGCAAATAGTCGACAACTTCTTTAACCGTTTCCGTTACCGAACCCATAGCTATGATGATATCGGTAGCTTCCGGGTCGCCGTAGTAAACGAACGGCGCGTAGTTACGGCCGGTTACCTTTGAGATTTCCTTCATATACTCTTCAACGATGCCCGGGACGCGGTCATAGAATTTATTCTGCGCTTCCCGCGCTTGGAAGTAAACGTCGTCGGTTTGACTCGAACCGCGAGTAACCGGGTTGTTGGGATTTAACGCCCGTTTCCTAAATTGTTCCACGGCCTCAAAATCGAGCAACTTCCGGTAAACCTCGTAATCCATCACTTCGATTTTTTGTATTTCGTGGCTTGTCCTGAACCCGTCGAAGAAATGCAGGAAGGGGATGCTGGATTTGATCGCCGCGAGATGAGCGACGCCGGCCAAATCCATTACTTCTTGGACGCTTGACGTTGCCAAAATGGCAAAGCCGGTTTGTCTCGTTGCCATAACGTCTTGGTGGTCGCCGAAAATCGACAACGCCTGAACCGCGATACTGCGAGCCGAAACATGAATAACCCCCGGCAACAATTCGCCGGCGATTTTATACATGTTGGGCACTTTAAGCAACAAACCCTGGCTAGCGGTGTAAGTCGTCGTCAACGCCCCGGACTGAAGCGAACCGTGCACGGTTCCGGCCGCTCCGGCTTCGGATTGCATCTCGATAACCTTGACCGGCATCCCGAACAAGTTCTTCTTCCCCTTGCTCGCCCATTCGTCGACATACTCGGCCATCGGCGAGGAAGGAGTAATCGGATATATTCCAGCAACTTCGGTAAAAGCGTACGACGCCCACGCCGCCGCTTCGTTACCGTCCATGGATTCAAACACTTTTTTTGCCATTATTTAATAACCTCCGTTTTGTTTTATCCATTATTTATTATACCACCCTTCCACGCTTTAAACAAGACCCAATTATGATATTTATTATGTAAACGATATATAAAAACAAAAACTAAGCAATTATTTCTCATGTCTTCCCGTTGCCTTTTAAAGCCCGCGATGCTATAATACGAAAGAGGTAATGTTATGAAAACCTTGCTTATCGGCATTAACGCCAAATACATTCACCCGGCCACGGGCGTTCATCAAATTTACGCTAATAGCAAACACCCCGTGTCGTTTCGCGAGTTTACGATAAAAGACGATAACGAATATATTCTCTCCGTCATCAAGAATGAAAAATTTTCTTTGCTTGGTTTTTCCGTTTATATTTGGAACGCGGAGAAGGTAAAAGAGTTGCTTCAGGCGTTGCCCGTCGAGCAAAACGTCGTTCTCGGCGGACCGGAAGCCAGTTACCGGCCCGATGATTTTTTCCGGCACCGCAATGTGAAATACATCGTCAAGGACGAGGGCGAGGAAGCCTTTAATCAGTTAATCGAGCACCTTTCCGGCAAAAGAGACATTAAAACGGTTTCCAACTTATATTACCGCGAGGGCGAGGGTTACCGTTATACATTTTCCCGAAAGCCCAATATTAACGCGATAAAACACGACCTTTCTTTAATCGGCGATTTTAATAACCGCTACGCCTATTTGGAATCAAGCCGCGGGTGTTGCTTCCGCTGCAGTTACTGCCTGGCCTCGCTCGATAAAACGATCCGCTATTTCCCGCTGGAAAAAGTCAAGGACGAGATAAAATATTTGCTCGCGAAGGAAACAAGAACAATAAAATTCCTTGACCGCACGTTTAACGTTGACCAGAAGAGAATGAGGGAAATCTTGCGATTTATCGCCGCAAACGATAACAACCGAACCGTATACCAGTTTGAAATTAACGGCGATTATTTTGAAGACGAAACGATCGCGTTGATACAGACCTTAAGAAAAGGGTTGGTTCGTTTCGAGATCGGCGTCCAGACGACGAACGAAATCACATCAAGAAGCATTCTGCGAAAACAAAATTTCGAACTTATCAAGAAAAATATCGCCGCGATAAAAAACAACGTCACAATTCACGTCGACTTAATCGCCGGCCTTCCCCATGAAGATTATCGCGGCTTCGTCCGCTCGTTTAACGAAACTTACGAGCTGGGCGCCGACGAAATCCAGCTGGGAATACTTAAGGAGCTAAAAGGCACTTTAATCAGCGCGACGAAAGACGAGCACGGCTATGTCTTTAGCGACAAGCCGCCCTACCGGGTAATCAAGAATAATTATTTAAGCGAAGATGAACTTGCTGAATTTTCCGCCGTTGAGACGATCGTCAACAAATATCACAATAGCGGCTATTTCAAGCGAACGCTCGCATACCTGTTTAAGGAGAGAAAGTTAAACCCATATGAGACTTTCCTGAAGATTAGTCGTTTTCTTAACGGGAAAAACATCAATTCCTACCAGCCATGGCAGGTCGCGCAAATTCTTTACTTATCCCTAAAGGAAGAAAAGGACGAAGAGCTTCTTTACGCGATCAAACAGGATTACCTGACGGCGCACAAAATCAGGCCGAAAATATGGTGGGATTCCGATATCGGGAAACGTGAAAAAGCCGAGGCATTCCGAAAATTTATCGATAAGTACCCAAAGTTAAACCTGGATCTTCTCTACAGATACTCCCGGATCGAACGTCTTCGGAACCAATACTTCCTCGTGGTCTATAAACCTTTCGCGCAATATTTCCTCGACATCTAAAACAGCCGCGCGCGGCTGTTTTTTGTTTCGGACCGGGTATTAATATGTCTCTTTTGTACATAAACTATTAACGGTGCTTTTATGGACGCGTTTAATATCTCAAGAGAACTTAAAAAATTAAATATTAACGGCCTCGCCGATGACACGCGTTATTTGGAGCCCGGCGACGCGTTTATCTGCCGGAAGGGAAAAAACTATAACGGCCATGATTTCGTCATCGAAGCCGTCTTTAAGGGGGCGAAAGCCGTCATTTCGGAAACCCCGATCGAAACAGTCGTCGTCCCCGTGTTTTTGTGCGACGATATCGAAAAATGTTTCGGAACCTTGCTTACGGAAATTTACGGCGCGCCTTGGGAAAATGTGCGACTCATCGGGATAACCGGCACGGACGGGAAAACAACGACCGCTTCGATTATCGAGCATTTATTTAACCGGGTATGGTCATGCGGGTATATCGGAACCAACGGAATCAGGTACTCAGGCGTCAGCGCCGAAAGCAATTACACGACTTTGCCTTTATGCCATTTGGTTAAAACCTTGAAGAAAATGGAGCTAAAAAATATTGCCTATTGCGCGCTGGAAATATCCTCGCAAGGCCTTGTCGATAAACGTTTGGAAGGGGTCGAGTTCGATATCGCGGTTTTTACTAATCTTTCCACCGAACACCTCGACACCCATCTCACGATGGAAAACTATTTTCGCGCGAAAGCGCAGCTTTTCTCAAAACTAAAGCCCGAGGGTCTCGCAATCGTTAATATTGATTCTCCTTACGGTCACCGTATCAACAGTCCCAAACTTATAACTTACGGAATCGATTATATCAGCGACTTTCGCGCCTTGAATATCAAGGAAGAAGGCGGCGGCGTCCGCTTCGATCTTAAAACCCCCGATTCCTTTATCAAAAACATCAAAACAAACCTCACGGGAAAATACAATGTCTATAACGCGGTCGCCGCCATGGCCTGCGCCCGGGAACGCGGTCTCCCCTGGGAGATAATCATAAAAGCGATCGGCGAAATCCCGAAAATTCCCGGCCGGATGGAACTATTGACAAAGGATGAGAATTTTCAAGTATACGTCGATTTCGCCCACACCCCCGGCGCGCTGCGGGCTGTTCTTATGAGCCTGAAAAGCAAAAGCGGCAGGATAATTATCGTTCTCGGAGCCGCCGGAAACAAGGATAAAAGCAAGCGCCCGGAAATGGGGAAAATCGCCTGCACCTATGCCGATCACGTAATTTTTACCTCGGAAGACCCGCGCAACGAAAACCCCTCCGCTATTATTAAAGAGATGACCCGCGCGACCGCCGCCCGCAATTACGAAATCATCATAAACCGGAAAACGGCGATAAGGGAGGCGATTTCTCGGGCCAAAGCCGGCGATATCGTGATCATCACCGGAAAAGGAAACGATAAATATTTCGAGGAGAACAATAAAGTCTATGCTTATTCCGATATTGCCGAAGTTCGAAAAGCCCTTGGAGAAAGAAAAAAGCGAGGATAGTTATTTATCTTCGCTTTTTTCTATCATATAAAGCGCGGACCCGAAATCACCCAACACTCTCACTTCCGAACCGAACCCGGTTCCCATGAACTGTTGATTAAGGCGGATTCCGGCGCGCTTCAAGGCGTTGCCATAAACCTTATAGCTTTCGCCGCCCGCTTTCGGTCGGTAAAACCGACTGATCAAATTATGAATTTTCCCGTTCAGTTTAATTTTAAACGGCAAAATATAATTAATCAGACTGCCGAAGATTTTAATATTAATCCGTTCCGGTTTGTGATAAAAGCGATAAAGCTCTCCTTCGTCCAACCCGTCGACGTAAATGATGTCTTCTTTCAAAGCGGGATGAAGAAGTTCCTGGAAATAACCGACGATCGCCCGGCTCCGGTCGGGCTCAACTACATAAAAATACGTCGCGTGGCTCTCGTCGATAAATTCGCGGCCACGGTAAAACGTCCCGTACTGGAAAAGCCGCCGGCGGGATTTATAGAAGGCAATCTGGCGCTTAATCGCGGAAATGCTTTTTTCGTCAAGCGCGGTTAAATCCAATTCATAGCCTAGATTTCCGAAACAGGCCAGGTTAAAGCGGGAAGAGAGCGGGGTCACGCGGAGCGTTTGGTGGTTGGGAACGGAACTCACGTGATTGGCAATGGCGGAGAGAGGATAACCGTAAGACGTCCCCCTTTGAATATAAATCCGCTCCAGGTAATCCGTGTTGTCACTGGTCCAAATTTGCGGGAAAAAGCACAACATCCCAAGGTCGAACCGGTTCCCGCCGCTCGCGCAGCCTTCGAATAAAATATCCGGGAACCTTTCGGTCAGGGCGGACATCACGCGGTAGAAGCCGATGATGTATTTGTGGAAAAACTCGCCTTGGTTCGCGAGGGTTTTTCCGTACATGTCGGTAATATTGCGATTATAATCCCATTTAACGTATTTTACGTTGCAAGACGAGAAGACTTCGCTTAACTTCCCGATTAAATAATCGCATACCTCGGGGTTGGTCAAGTCAAGGACTAATTGGTTGCGCCCGAGGGCGGGTTTTCTTCCCGGTATCCGCACCGCCCATTCGGGATGGGCGCGGTAGAGGTCGCTGTCCTCGTTAATCATTTCGGGCTCGACCCATAGACCGAATTCCATGCCCAAGTCATTAATTTTTCTCGCAAATCCCGAAAGCCCGCCGGGCAGTTTCTTCGTGTTGACATCCCAGTCTCCAAGCGAGGATTTATCGTTGTTTCGGCGGCCGAACCAACCGTCGTCTAAGACAAAGAGTTCGATTCCGACCTCTTTCGCGACTTTAGCCTGTCTTAATAATTGCTTTTCATTAAAATTAAAGTAAGAACCCTCCCAAGTGTTCAACAACACCGGTCTTTCTTTATTTTTAAACCGGCCGCGGACAATATGATTATTTACAAACACGTGAAAGTTTTGCGAGAGGCGGTTAAGGCCGCGGTCGGAGTATGTCATAACCGCTTCCGGGGTGATAAAATCGGCGCCTTCCGTTAAGATATGGTTAAAAGCGTAATCGTTTATCCCCGTCAAAAGCCGAGTTTTCTTAAGCGGCGTAACTTCAATCATAGTTTTATGATTTCCGCTGTAGACGAGATTGAAACCATAACAGGAACCTTGGAACTCATCGGCATTGTCTCGGCGTAATATCACGAGAGGGTTCCGTATGTTGGAGCTCGCTCCCGTTTTCGCGTCGTTAACATATACTCCCGATACAAGTTTCTTTTCGATAAGATGTCTTTCTTTCGCCCAGTCTCCTTCAAACGTCATCATCGCGTAATCGGAGTCGCGTAAGTCAAGCAGCATGGAAAACAAGCGCTCGATGGTTATCTCGCGCGTCGATTCGTTAACGACGCGGGCATAACGGGATATGACGTCGGCTTCATAAAAAACTTTGTAGTAAAGTTCCAATTTCAGTTTTAAAACATCGTCATAAAGATCGATGCGCAAAACGTCGTCGGCGCCGTAACTAGCGGGCAACGGTCCGATAGTTTCGCTCGTCTTCTCGCACCCCGCGTACTTAAAATTGCTATAATAACCGGTTTCGGGGTGAAAGAGTTTGAGCTGCGGTTCGCGAAAATCACCAATGCCCGGGGAAGACGTCTCCAAACCAAATTGGCCGACATACTGGCGCTCCCTTCCTTCGTAGAGAACCGCGGAGCCGAACCCGCCCCCAGTTTTCATCTCCAGAATCTTGAAATCAGCGATATCGATTTTTTTTCCGTAATAATCGTGAATTAAAAGCCCCGCTTCGTTATGGCGGAATATGTAAATCGTGTTTTTCGTAGCGAGTAAAAAGCGGTTATCTTTGATCGTGATCATTTCGGCGCCTTCCCGTAATATACTTTGGCTTGATAAGGTAAGAGCTCGAGCGCATCCTTGGCGTAGTTGTTTAAAATCAGCCGAAAACCGCTTAAATCGAAGGGCGGTTTAAAAGAAGCCTTCTTCCCCGTCATATTTACCGCGACAAGCAGACAATCGTCTTGATAACGGCGTTCGTAAACGGCTATCTTATCGCTTCGCGGGTAATATTCGCGGTACGAGCCGTAAACGCATACCGGGTAGTCTTTCCTTATCGCTATAATGCGTCGGTAGAATTGCAATATCGAATCCGGGTCTTTAACGTCGCTCTCAACGTTTATCTCCTTGTGATTCGGATTCACCTCGATCCAAGGGTCGCCCTCGGTAAACCCGGCGTTTTCGGCGCCCGACCATTGCATCGGCGTGCGGGCGTTATCCCGGCTCATGTATTTGATTTTTTTCATCATCCGCTTGTGGGTAAAACCTAATTTTCTTCCCAATTTATAAATATTATGCGTCTCGACATCGCGGTATTGGGAAAGCGAGGTGAAATGAGCGTTAGTCATGCCGATTTCCTGCCCTTGATAAATAAACGGGGTTCCTTGCTGAAATAGCAAATAAGCCGCGAGCATCTTGGCGCTTTCCGCGCGATATTGAAGGCTTCCGAAACGGTTAACCGAGCGCGGCTGGTCGTGGTTTTCCAAATAAAGCGAGTTCCAACCCCGCCCCGAAAGCGCCGATTGCCATTTTCGCATCGCCGCTTTTAATCTTTTCGGCTTGTATTTTCGCAAAAACCATTTGATGTAATAATTATCGGCCGCCATGTGATCGAACTGGAAAACCATGTTCAACTCGTCGCGCCCCTCCTCGATGTAGCTTAGCGCGATCTCCGGCGTGATCATAACGGCTTCGCCGACGGTGAACATATCGTAATGGGCGAAAACGTCGTTTTTCAATTCGCGCAAATACTCGTGGATGTTCGGGCCGTTTAAATAATGTTCTTTACCGCGCAAAATCGGGAGAAAAGATTTGCCGTTAGGCAGATCGGGGTTTTTCGAAATGATGTTAATCACGTCGCAGCGAAAACCGTCAACGCCTAAATCCAGCCAGAACTTCAATATTTTCTTGATCTCCTCGCGAACGCGGGGATTATCCCAGTTCAGGTCCGGCTGTTTCCTGGAAAACAAATGCAAGTAATAATCGTCCGTTTCCGGGTTGTATTCCCATGCCGAGCCCCCGAAAAAGGAAGTCCAGTTATTTGGCGGGCGGCGCTTTTTGCCTTTCCGGAAAAAATAATAATCCCTGTATGGACTGTTGACGTCTTTTTTCGCCGCCAAAAACCAAGGATGCTCATCCGACGTGTGATTGATTACCAAATCCATGATGAGCTTTATGCCGCGCTTATGCATCCCGGCGATCAATTCTTTAAAGTCGTCAAGCGTTCCGTATTCGGGCAAAATATCGCAATAGTCGCTGATATCGTAACCGTTGTCGTCCAGCGGCGATTTGTAAACGGGAGAGAGCCAAACGGCGTTAACGCCAAGGTATTCTAAATAATCGAGTTTTTCGATTATGCCCCGCAAATCGCCGATTCCGTCGTTGTTGCTGTCTTTGAAGCTCCGCGGATAAATTTGATAGACAATCGCCTCTTTATAATCCCTTTTCATTTTCCAAGCCTCCCGAAGTTAATCAGCCTGATAATCAATTCCATCGTTTTCGGTTTCACCTTGCCGCCGCTCATCACGGCCAAAGTCCGAACCGGGGTTTCCATAAGGCTCTTTAAAATCATTTCCCTCACGACGGGCGAAGCGTCCCCGCCGGCCTTTAACGCCTCCTTTTTTACCATTTTCACGAGAATTTTCCCAATCAAAGTTCTTTTCAAGTCGTTCAGGGTCGCGTTCATGGAAAAGGGGCGCTTCCTAATAACCGACTTCGCCGGCAAAGGCATGCCGAGGACTTCGGCAAATTTGGAAGCGGAAAAGTCGGGCAAAGGATAAGAGCGCCGGCGCGGGATGTAATCGGGGTCGTTTTCCTTCCTTTCCACCTCGGCCTCAAGCTCGATGTCGTTTGCGTTTTTCCCGACCTGGATTTTATATTTTCCCCGGTCGACATGATATCTCTTTAAATCAACGTCGTAATAACTAAAATCAGAGTATTCCAGTTCAAAGGCCACGGTTTTCTCTTCGCCGGCCTCAAGATAAATTTTATCAAACCTGCGCAATTCCCTTTTTGGTTTATCTATTTCCGAATCATTGTTTTCCACATATAATTGGACCACTTCGTACGCGGGCCTCGTCCCGGCATTTTTCACTTTAAACGCGACTTTTATCTTGCCGTCGCGAGTGATGTCCTGACTGTCGACGGTTAAACCCGAATACGAAAAGCTGGTGTAACTAAGGCCGTACCCGAAAGGAAACAATACCTTTTTATCGAAAGTCGTGTAATAGCGATAACCGACATAGATGCTTTCCGCGTACCAAACCGCGTTGTTCCCGTCGGCGAAGTTTTTCGTCGACGGATCGTCTTCTACGGCGACGGGAAAAGTCGTCGCCAGCCGACCCGAAGGCGACACGGAACCGAATACTATTTCCAATAACGGTTGACCGGAAGCAGCCCCCAAAAGATGACAAAACAAAATGCCCTTCGCATTCTCGATAAACGGCATCGCCACCGGAGCTCCAGCGAACAAAGAAACCACAACATTCGGGTTCGCTTTCGCGACTTCCGCAATTAAAGCGAGTTGTCCCTTAGGCAAGTCGAGGTCTTCGCGGTCATACCCTTCGGATTCATATGTTTCCGGGAGCCCGGCAACGATTAACACTTTATCGGCGTCTTTCGCCCCGGCGACCGCCTCGTCGATAAGCTCTTGGCTGAACCCGTCGCCCGCAAGCGTATAGCCGGGGTAAAAGGCGTAGGAATCCGTAAATGCGGAAATCTCGCTCAAGACGGTTTCGAATCTCAGCGGGTTGACCGCCGAGCTACCGCCGCCTTGCAAGCGCGGATTGCGAGCAAACTCGCCGATAACGGCAATTTTCTCGTTCGCCCCGAAAGGCAGAACCCCGTCGTTCTTTAAAAGCACGATTCCGTGCCGGGCGATCTCGCGGGCGATTTCATGGTGTTTTTCAGCGTCAAAGTTCAAGGGTTCGTTATCCTGGTGTTTTTTCACCATTTTTATAATCCGATCGACGGAGCGGTCAATCACATCAACGCTGATCTCGCCTTTTTTATAAGCTTCAAGCAGCAGTTTCGCATTGTAACCGTGCGACGAGGGCATTTCCAAATCCAAACCCGCCTTAAGGGCGGCTGCGCGATCGTAAACCGCGCCCCAATCGGAGACAACCACGCCTTCATACTTCCATTCGTCCCGCAAAATATCAGTGAGAAGATATTTGCTTTCGCAGGCGTATTCGCCGTTTATTTTATTGTAACTAGCCATTACCGTCGCGGGCTTTTCCCTGATGGCGATTTCGAACCCCTTCAAATATATTTCGCGCAGGGCTCGCTCGTCGACGACGGAGTTAATCGTGAAGCGGTATGTTTCCTGATTATTCGCGGCGTAATGCTTCAGGGACGTCCCGACATTGTATTTTTGCGCGCCCCGTATCCAGGCGCTCGCCATAACTCCGGCAAGGTATGGGTCTTCGGAAAAGTATTCAAAATTACGGCCGCACAAGGGATTGCGTTTAATGTTAATGCCCGGTCCCAAGACCACGTGTACGCCGGCGGAACGCGCCTCGCGCCCGATCGCCTCACCCATCTTTTGGATTATCAGGGGGTAAAACGTGCACGCCGCGGTGGCGGCGGCCGGAAACAAAGTCGCCGGGTAACTGCCGCGAGCGCCGATGTTGTCGAGACTATCGACCTGCTTTCGCAACCCGTGCGGACCGTCGGCCATCATGATCGATTTGACGTTTAGGCGGTCGATATTATACGTATGCCAAACGTCTTTGCCATTTAACAGATTAATTTTATCCTCAATGTTCATTTTCCGCCTCGGTTTTTATTTTTATGGTTTCCTCCAATATTTGATTGCCGGCTTTAACTTTAACGCGCCCAACGGCGCTTTTGCCGTTGGTTTTCAACCAAAACCCGACCGCCCCGCCTTGAAGCGATATTTCGCCGGGCCCGATTAAGTCAATCCCGCCCTCGGTTTCCACAATAACCGGGTCAAAGGAGTAAACCAAAAGATTATCGTTTTGATCAACTTTACGGACAACCGCCCGGACAGCGTCATACGTTGCCTCTGGCTTTAAAACTTTCTTGTCCAGAGTCAACCTGAACGCCGTTTTCCGCGCCGGCTCTTTTATAACCGTCTTTAGCAGTTTGCCGTCTTTATACCCTTCAAACCGGTAAACGGCTCCGCTCGCGTTGTATTTATAATACAGATTCATCGCGTCCGCAAGCTTATACCGCTTTTTAAACATCAAAAACGCCATTCCCAATTTGTATCTTAACGGGATGTTTAGCCCGCGCTTGGCGACCGCGCGGAATATTTTCCTCGTCAGTCGCGCTTCGAATTTGGTGAACCCCTCCTGATCCACAAGGCGGTTACCGATAAAATCATCAATCTTGATCAACGAATGAGGAAGCTTGCTTTTTCTTTCGGGATAAAAAGTATCGACATATGCGTCGTTTACGTAAAGTTTGACGCAGTCAAGATTGGTGGCGACATAGACGCTTTCGATAAAGCTCGCCGGATAGTCGCCGTAATTCATTGTCCCGAGAACTTCCATGACCGGTTTTTCATCCTGTAACGCGGCATAAACGTAAGCGGCGTATTTGGGAATTCTGAACATATCCAAAACCCCGTGATAACAAACCTGGTCGCCGCTTCCGAATTCGTGATGGGTATTGTAATCGCACATGCACCAACCGATTGCCCCCGCGACTCTTTTCCGGGAAAACGCCGCTTTCAATACCCGGTAATGCCTTAACGCGTGCTCGACCCGGTGCGGTTCGGCATCGTATCGCTTGGCGGGGAACATATGGCCGTTATGTTCGGTAATTAAATACGGAACCTTCTTTTTCACCCTGTTCGGGTTTTGAATCGCCGTCTTCCCCCCGGCGTGAGTAAAGTCATTAAAAGTATAAACGTCCTCAAACATTTCGCTTCCCGGGAAATTACGAACGCCGCCCAAAGGACGCAGGGGATCTAACTCCCGCGCCAATTCGCTCGTCGCGCGATATAATTCCGCGTCGTCCGGCGATTCGTTAATGCGGACGCCCCACATAATGACGGAGGGATGGTTGTAATCGCGGGTAATCATCGCCTTGACATTGTTCAGGGTATTTTGCTTGAAAGCGGGCCCGCCGATATATTGCCAGCCGGGGATTTCCTCAAACACCAAAAGACCGATCTCGTCGCAGCGATTCAGAAAATGTTTGGATTGCATATAGTGCGACGTCCGGACGATATTTGCGCCAAGCTCGCGCTTCAATATCTCGGCGTCTCTCTCCTGAACGCTTTTCGGCATGGCGTACCCCGCGTACGGATAACTTTGATGGCGGTTAAGACCGCGAAGTTTTACCAATTTCCCGTTGAGGTAAAACCCGCGTCTCGTGAATTTCACGTCCCGAAAGCCGAAATTTACCGTGATCTCGTCTAGCGTTTTTTGGTTGACGATCAATTTAACTTTGACTTTGTATAAATAAGGATTTTCTATGCTCCATAATTCTTTTTTATCCAAAACGCATTCGAAAGTACTTTGATTTTGCACGAACAAAAAGGAGTTTTTGTATACGGGTTTTCCTTTATCGAGAACGGTGATTTCAATAACGCCGGCGTTTACCGATGTCTCTATATCGCACGATAAAATATTGGTTTCAATATTAAAACAATGCAGAAAACAATTTTTAATATGCTCGCGGTTTAAAATCTCAAGTTTGACTTCGCGGTAAATACCGCCATAGCCGAGATAATCAACTAAATTCCCAAAAGGGGGAATATCGGGGTGTTCATGACTGTCAACAACGACTTCCAAAAGGTTGAGCGTGCCGAAATTCAAATATTTGTTTAAATTATAACAGAAACGGTCGTAACCGCCCTCGTGACGGCCGACATGCTTGCCGTTAAGATACACGTCGGCCATATGGGCGACGCCTTCGAAAACGATGTTGACGATTTTTCCGCGGTGTTTTTTGTTAAGAAAAAATTCCTTTTTATAAAGCGAAACATAACCCCGGTATTCTTCGCCCGGATAATTAAATGGCAGCGTCGGGTAACAGTGAGGAAGATCAACGGTCTCGTAATCCTCCGTAATCGGCCGGGCTAAATCTTCGGGGGAAAATTGTTTTTTAAATGTCCAGTCAAAATTCAAATCGATTGTTGTGCGCATTAACATACCTCGTATACTATATCATTTTCTTTATCGGTTATATTATAACACGGGAAGAGACAATTTTCCAAAGAAAAAAACAAGCGGAAGTTTTCCATATGCTAAAGCAATAGATAAGCGTTTTTAGGTTTTTCCTTATTGGCGCTTAAACATAAAAATAAAAAAATCATAAAACGAGCGTGAACTCTTTTATGATTTTTTATCAATATTCTATTAATCGCCGCGCACGTTTTTGTAAATATCGCTTTTAGCGACGCCGCGGTCTTTCGCGACCGCTTTGACGGCTTCCATTGAACTCAACCCCAGCCGTAAATAATGCTCGTAATGCTCGGCGATAGTTTTTTTGTTGAGCATCTCTTGCATGGGACTTTTTTCCGCGCCTTTCACGATTATCACGATTTCCCCTTTAATGCCCGAAAGTTCCGGTATGACATCCTTGACTTTCCCGCGGATATACTCTTCGTGGACTTTTGTTAACTCGCGCGCGATTACGACGTCCCGGTTGCCGAGAATTTGGCATATCATTTCCGCCGTCTCGACAACCCGGCGCGCGGCTTCGTAAAAAATAAGGGTATCCTCGCAGAACGCCAGCTTTTCCAATTCTTTTCGCTTTTGACTTTTACGGTGATTTAAAAAACCGTAGAAATAAAAGCGCTCGGAAGGCAAGCCGGAAGCGACCAATGCCGTAAGAGCGGCATTTGCGCCCGGGAGCGCGACGACGCAAAAGCCTTCGTCCAGAGCCTTGCGCGTCACGTAATAGCCGGGGTCGCTTACCCCCGGCAACCCGGCGTCGCTTACCAAAGCGACTGTCTTTCCGGCCCGTAAAAAATCGATTATCTTTTGAGATTGCGTCTCCTCGTTAAAGGCGTGGTAACTATAAACCGTCGTCATAATATTAAAATGACTAAGTAAAACCTTAGTCACTCTAGTGTCTTCTGCAAAAACATAATCCGCGCCTTTCAGCGCCTCGATCGCCCTTAGCGTCATATCTTGCAAATTCCCAATCGGCGTGGGAACAAGGTATAAGGCGGGAGGCGCGTCGGCCGCGTATGATTTTTGCTTCCTCATTCGGCGATGACCCGTTTTGCTCTTTCATTCAGATCGCGCTCGGCATACACGATTTTCATAAGGTCGGTTTTTTTCTTATTCGTAATGCCGAACTTTTCTTGAATTTGTTCAATGATAAAATGCTCTTCCGCGCTATAAAATTCATCGATTAGCGATGCCCGAACCAAATTCAAAAAAACAATATTTTTAATCGCTTTCGTTTTAGAGGCAAAATATTTGACTAACTTTTCCAAATCGTGAGAACTCTTCCGATACCTATGAGCGTCTTCCCCCATCTCGTTTTTAAACAAATTAATAATCTGCAGCTCGGTTTCGTCGGCCTCGCCGCCCGCCGCGATAACTTTAATCAATAAATCAATGAAATAATGTTTTTCTTCGCGTGAAAGTAAATTTAAAAACATCGGCATCACTCCTTTATATTTTTATTATATCATATTTGTTTGTTAAAGTTAAATATTTTTAACACTTCGTCCGTATATTTGTCGTCATCATCGTACACATATAAAGGTTTTTCCACGACAGCGTCGTCTTTTCTGTTGGCCCGCGCCTCGGCGAGAAACACCAACGCCGCGGGCGAGCTGATTTTCGAGTAAACAAATCGCAAGCGTCTTAAACCGAAGTTATGCTTTCTCAAAGCGGCGATTATTTCCCCCAGACGTTCCGTCCGGTGCACCATATTAAGCGAGCCGCCGGCGCAGAGCAGTCTTTTCGCCTCAAGGACGATATCGTCCAAAGTAATTTCAATTTCATGACGGGCGACGGAAAGATAGTCGTTTTTGTTTAGATTGCTCGTAGGTAGATATTTAAAATATGGGGGATTGGAAATAACGACATCGAAAATATTTGCTCCGACGATTTTATAAATATTTTTAATATTATTATTGATAATAGTTATTTGTTTTTCAAAATGATTGATTTTAACGCTTTTCTCGGCCAGCCGGTAAACTTCCTCCTGCAATTCGACGCCGAATATTTTCCCGGTCGTTTTCATCGTCAAAAATAACGGGATCGGGGCGTTACCGCAGCCCAAATCGATAACGCGCTCGTTTTGTCCTTTAACGCGGACAAAATCAGCAAGTAATATCGAATCAAGCGAAAAACAAAACATATCGCTTCTCTGGACGATTTTTATCTTCTCGTAACCGAGCAGCTCATGTATTGTTTCCATCTTCAATCACGTCGTCGGTTAAATCGGCGGGGTCCTCTTCCTCGCGATAACTTTCTATTTTCTCAAGCTCGCCCGCCGTCCATACTTCCACTTTATCGTTATTTTCGCATTTTATTATTTCCCGCAGGTAATCGACGCCGATTACTTTACAACATGTCCCCGTCGGAGTTTTAACCAAATCTCCGACGAGGGGGATGCGTTCCCTGATTTCTTTATAAATTGGATGCTCGTAACCGATGCAGCACATTAGTTTCCCGCATAACCCGGCAATTTTTGAAGAATTTAAGGTCATTCCCTGTTCTTTGGCCATTCTCATCGTTACCAAGTCAAATTCCCTCAGGTGTCTTTTACAGCAGATTTCCTGCCCGCAACTGCCGATGCCGCCCAAAAACTTGGCGCCCTCGCGCGGCCCGACTTGACGCAATTCAATCCGGACTTTAAAAGTAGCCGCCAAATCTTTAAGGAGTTCGCGAAAATCGACCCGGCCGTCGGCGTTGTAATATATGATTATTTTTTGGCGATCAAGCGTGTACTCGCAATCCAGAAGTTTCATCTCCAAACCGTGCCGATCAACGATTTCCTTGCATTGGGCAAGCGCTTTTTTCGCCCGCTCATAATTTTTTTCATATGTGTTCAAATCTTGTTTGGTTGCGAGCCTAATTACCGGCTTTAGTTCGTGCTCAATCGAGCTTTCGTCCAATTCCTTTTCAGGGAGGACGACAGTTCCGAGCTCGATGCCGCGAATCGTTTCGACAACCACTTTATCATTCACTGACAAAGTCAGTCCGTTAGGATTAAACCAATATATTTTTCCTACGTCCTTAAAGCTGACGCCTATTATTTTCACCATAAGTTAGAGATTCCTTTCTTCGCGTTAAGATAATATTTAGACTGCGATCGCCAGCAACATTTGCGTGTAAAAAAGATCTATATTAATATTGTATTTTAACTTTTGCTTGTAATTCAATATTTTTTCTATTCTTTCGATAATTTGTCGCGGCGATAAATCATCATAAGACTCAAGATCATGTATGATGTTTCTAAATATTATTTTTTCATTTTGTTTTAGATTTAAATATAATAAACTGCTTAAAAATGCGATCATTAAATCAAGAAAGATATTGTGAAATCTTTTATCCGACTCGGATAAAAGAAATTTCCCGTCTTCGTGAATTGTTAATAACGGTGATTTTTCTTTTGTGATAATATTGTTGACGATTTTTTTCACTAAATCGATTAAATCCAAAATTTTGCCTTCGTTTATCATTTCCAGGCACTCGTCAACGCTGTTGGTAATATGAGCAAGAATATAACTGGTTTCTTCCTCGATACCGAGAGAAATAAGTTTATCGGCAATCGCGCGCGGCGGTAACTGGCGGAAACTGACTATTTGCGCGCGGGAACGAATCGTCGGGATGACGTTATATAAGTTTTCGGTTATCAACACTCCGTAGTTACCCGGTCCGGTTTCCTCCAAAAATTTAAGCAGCGAATTGGCAGCCGACATCGTCGCCCTATCTATATCCCGAATAATAAAAATCCGGTTTTTTTCATCGACCGGTTTTAAGGAGAATTCTTTCCCCAGATTATCGGTCTGTTCCTTTTTTATAGCGTTATTATCCGGCGACACTAAAATCACGTTCCGGTGGGTTCCGTTGATTATCTTTCGGCATTCCGGGCACTTCAGGCACGGTTTCTCGACGGACGCGCATAGTAATAAGGCGGCCAGGTAATATGCTGCCTCGAGCTTTGGGGTTCCTTTCGCGCCTTCGAATAAATACGTGTGCACTAGCCGGCCCTTTTTATAGCTATTATCCAAAAGTTTTATGACATGCTTCTGAGTATCGAAAAGAACATCAAATGTCACCCGCATCATCTCCTTGGAATTTTTGCAAAGACGATTGTCTTGATATCGGCATATATTCGGTCAAGCGGCTGACTGCCGTCAACCACCCGGATCCGATCCGGGAACATCCCGGCGACCAATAGATAGCCCTCGCGGACTTTCGTGTGAAACGCGGCTGTTTCCAGGTCGAGACGGTCGACCTTGCGGTGGGAGTTTGTGATCCGGCTTAACCCTTCCTCGGGCGCGACGTCAATATAGACCGTAACGTCCGGTAAGATTCCTTCGGTCGCGTAAAGATTGATATCATATACTTTTTCAATTCCCAACCCGCGCGCGTGACCTTGATAGGCAAGCGACGAATCCAGGAAACGATCGCATATCACCGTAGCGCCCGCTTCCAATGCCGGCCTGATTACTTCGACCAAATGCTGGCGCCGACTCGCCGCGTACAAGAGCGCTTCCGTGCGGTAATCCATTTCGCAGTTATCGACATCCAAAATAATATTCCGGATTTGTTCCGAGATTTTGTTTCCGCCCGGTTCCCGCGTTTTGATCACCGAATAGCCTAACCGCAGCATCTCATCGTATAGCCTGTTGATAAGCGTTGTTTTCCCGCTGCCCTCGACGCCTTCAAAAGTAACAAACAAACCCATTGTAGCCTCCGCTCCGTATAATTGAGAAATAATTATTCGCCGATTATTTTTATTAAAACTCTTTTATCGCGCTTGCCGTCAAATTCGCCGTAAAAGACGCGTTCCCATGTCCCCAAATCCAACCTGCCGTCGGTAATGGCCACGACCACTTCCCGCCCCATAATCGTCCTCTTCAAATGAGCGTCGGCGTTGTCTTCATAACCGTTATGATGATACATGGAATAGGGCTTTTCCGGAGCCAGCTTTTCTAACCAGTTTTCATAATCCTGATGCAGTCCCGGCTCGTCATCGTTTATAAAAACGCTGGAAGTAATATGCATCGGATTGCAAAGCAAAAGCCCCTCTTTTATTCCGCTTTTTCTTACGGCTTCCTCAAGCCGGCTTGTTATATTAATTAATTTTCGGCGTTCCTTCGTGTGGATCACGAATACCTCGCGATATGACTTCACTTGCGTTCCTCCTAACTAATAAATAAATAATTCATATGTTTATTATATCAAAATAATAAGAAAATTAAAAGCATTGATTATATTGTTTTTTCTTGTCTATATAGCGTAGTTATGATAAAATATAAGAAAGGCGGTGAAGAGATGCGGATTAACGTTAATGACTTGACATTCGGCTACACGCAGCGACCGGTTCTAAAAAACGTTACCTTTTCGCTTACAAGCGGGGAGTTTTTATCGGTTGTCGGAAAAAACGGCACCGGTAAAAGCACTTTAATTAAATGTCTGTTAAAAATCGTTGCCGTGCCAAACAATACGATTTTTTTTGACGATATCGACATTAACGCCTTAAAACGCTTCTATCACGTCGGTTATGTCCCGCAAAAATCGGAAATAACGTATGAATTTCCGATCACCGTTAACGAGTTTTTATCTTACGCGTATTTAAAACGAAAAGACGCGTACTTTACTTCCGTTATTAACGCCCTTGACCTAAACCCGATTTACAACGAGAACATTAACAATCTTTCGGGCGGGCAGCTCCAAAGGGTGTTAATCGCCCGGGCGTTATTAAACAAGCCGAAATTATTGATTTTGGACGAGCCGACCGTCTCTATCGATAACGAAAGCATACTTGCCCTGAATAATATATTAAAAAAACTTCACGACGAGCTAACCACGATTATTTTAAGCACTCATGACCTGGAATTCGCCCGCGAACACAGCGATTGTTATCTTGTGCTTAACGAAAAATATGAACACCGCTTTTTATCGGGGAAGGATTACGATGATATTATTGAATATATTTAAGGCTATAATCGAAATAGACTTTTTCCGAAACGCAATTATCGCGGCAATCATCATCGGCGTTATTTCACCCCTGGTCGGGACCGTCGTCGTTATCCGAAGGCTTTCGAACATCGCCGACACATTAAGCCACTTTTCCCTGGCGGGCGTTGTCATCGGCGTTTTCCTTGCGAAAATTCTCGTGCCAATTTTAAAAATATCGATCGACCCTATTTTCATGGGCATTATTTTTAGTATTGGCGGGACGTTTTTGATTGAAAAAATCAGGAACTTCTATCGAAACTACAAGGAACTGTCAATGGCCATCATCATAAGCCTGGGCGTTTCTTTGACCGGTCTTTTTATCAGCATCACCGACGGAATCACAACGTCATTTACCACGGCGCTTCTCTTTGGTAGCATTCTCGCGGTCAGCCTGACGGACTTGATTCTGGTTTTATTTTTCGCAATCTGCATTTTTGTTTTTATCGTTTTTTATTATCGGCAAATAATAACTTTGTGTTTCGACGAGACCTACGCGCGGATATCCGGGATTAACGTAAAAAGATTACAACTGGCGATAACAATCGTCTTGGCCCTGACAATCTCGATTTTTATCGAACTTGTCGGCGTTCTTTTGATTTCTACCTTGTTGATTATTCCCGTCGCCTCGTCAATTTTGATCGGGAAATCTTTCAAAAACACGATCGTTATTTCGATTATCATCAGCATGTTTTCGATACTGGTCGGGTTTACCGCCAGCTATTACTTTCTCTGGCCGCTCGGCTCGACAATCGCGTTGGTGAATATAATTTTGCTTTTTATTATCTTTTTTACGCTCAAAATCCGCGATATCCGATATAAAACGAAAAAAAAATAAAGAAGAAACAACGTAACGCGCCAATTTTGCCAACATTGGCGCGTTTTTTTTATCTTCCTCTTTATTTTCACGAATAAATAATATAATAAATTCTCTATGATTATTTTTATTTGCCGGTGAATGCCTAATAATCAATTTTCACCAAATAGAGCCCGTTGGGCGGCAGCTTTTTCGGCGCCGGCAGAGGAGCCTTTCCGGCGAGGCTCTTACGGATATCATCCAGGGTCTTTTTCCCGCGGGCGACCTCCAAAGCGGTCGCGATAATAATTCGGATCATGTTATGCAAAAAACCGTTGCCGACGATTATCACTTTTACGGCGCTCCCTTCCCATTCAAACCCGACGCGGTAGATTTCCCGCGTCGTGTTCTCGGCGGCTTTGCTGCGGGAAAAATAACGAAAATCATGTCTGCCGACAAACAATAGCATCGCTTCCTCAAATAGCCGATAATCTACGCGCGGGTAACGGTAATAATGCCTGTAATTACGGAAAAGCGGGTTATAAGTCCCGAAATCCAGTATATAATGATATTCCTTGCTTTTCGCGCTATACCGAGCGTGGAAATCGTCGTTCGCCCTTTCCACGGCGGTTATATGAACGTCCTCGGGCAGGCGGGAATTCATCGCTCTTATTAAACTCGACGTTTTAATTTCCAAATCGGCGTCGAAATGAAAAACCTGCCCTAAAGCGTGAACGCCGGCGTCGGTGCGGCCGGCGGGATGGATCCGCGTCGGCTTTTTAAATATCAAAAGCAAGGCGCGCTCGATTTCCTCCTGGACGGAACGGGCGTTTTTTTGAATTTGAAATCCGTGAAATAATGCGCCGTCATAACGGCAGGTACATTTATATCGCATATTTCATCACGTTCAACGCTATTAATCCGCTTAATATCCCGAGCGCGGCCAACAGAACAACGAAATCGATAAAGCGAAAACGCAAAAGGTTAATCGAAGTCCGGTCCGCTCCCGGCACGTATCCCCTGACTTCCATGGTGTCCGCCAAATCATAAGCCTTGCGCAGCGATATTATAAACATCGGCAACAACAGGGACACGATTTGCGTTACTTTTTGTTGTAACTTTCCTTCCTTAAAGTCAACTCCCCTTGAGGCCTGGGCCTTGAGTATTTTTTGGGCTTCCAAAAATAACGTGGGGATAAACCGTAAAGTTATCGAGATCATCATTGAAAATACGCTAACCTTGATGCCGATATACTTTAGCGGTTTAAGCAAGAGTTCCAAACCGCGGTTAAGATCGGCGGGCTTGGTAGTGAGGGTGAGAAGCGAAGAGACAAAAATAAGCGATAAAATCCGCGCCACGACAACCAACGAGGTAGTGAGGCTATCTTTATAAACCGTTATAGAGTATTTCGTTATCACAAGAGGCGACGGGATTATTGCCTGAAGAAAGAATACCAGGAAAAACAGCGCGAGAAATTGTAAAAAGCGGTATTTCCTGAACACACGCCCGCCTAAGAAATATAAAACCAACAAGGCGATAGAGAACGTCAGGTTAAGCCAGGTCAACGTGAAATCAAAAGTATGGATCGCGGTCGAACCGCGATTAAACAACACCTGAAAGAAAACGGTGAGGAAAATTATCACCGACATAGCTCTCAGACTCGCCAGAAACTTGGCAAGGGGGATTTTGCTCGATAAAATCAAAACTAAAACAAACGCCAAGGCAATAGCGAGCGAGGCGACTTTCCTAAGCAGAAAAAGCGATGCGAGAATGATAAAAATCGCCGTTATTTTCGTTCGCGGGTCAAGCCGATGCAACCAGGAATCCGAATCGTAGTATTGGCCGAAAACAAGGTTGGTGTTCATAAGCCCGTCTCGAATGCCTTTCTTATTTGCTGGTAAGCGTCCTCGATCGTGTATTGATTGACGTCGATAGCAACGCCAAACCGCTTCCTGATTGCCCTTAATAGTTTTATCGTTTCCGGATAGTCGAGGCTGTATTTCTCATATAAATCTTCTTTTTTCAATAAATCGTCCTTTTCGCCGTCATAGATGATTTCGCCGTCTTTCAAGACGATCACGCGCTCAAAATAACGCGAAACGACTTCCATGTCGTGAGTGATGATGATAATAGTTTTATTTCTCTCGCGACGAAGATTGACTAATATATCCAATAGGTCGCGCTTGCCGCTGGGGTCAAGCCCGACGGTCGGCTCGTCCAAAATTAAAATATCGGGGTTGCTCGCTAAAATCCCGGAAATAGCCACTTTCCTCAGCTGTCCTCCCGACAGCGTGAAGGGACTCCGGTCAAGCAATTCCTCTATCCCCATCAGCTTTGCCGTTTCCCTCGCTTTTTCTTCTGGGTTTTCAACGCCGAAATTAACCGGTCCAAACGCAATGTCTTTAAGGACCGTAGTTTCAAATATCTGATACTCGGGAAACTGAAAAACAAGACCGATTTTTTTTCTGATCGGTTTTAGTTTCGTCTTCCGGGTCAAACGCTCGTTCATGATTTTTATCTCGCCGGAAGTCGGCATCAACAGGGCGTTCATCAATTGCACCAAGGTTGACTTCCCGCTTCCCGTGTGCCCGACCAAGGCGATCATTTCCCCGGATTCTTTAATGTTTAAGTTTATATTTTTTAACACGAACCTAACTTTTTGTTTTTTTCGCGGCACGTAATACGCAAAACTCACTTCCGAAAAGTTAATTCCCATAGCAATTCCTCGATTTCTTGTTTACTGCTCAGTTTTTCGTTTTTCTCGACCAGATCCAATAACTTCATGCTTTCAACGATATCCAATTTGCATTCAAGCAATAAATCTCTTTGTCGGAATACATTCTCCGGGGAATCATTCAAAACGATTTTTCCCTCGTTCATAACCATGACCCGGTCGGAATATATTGCTTCGTTTAAATTGTGAGTTATCGTAATCAACGTTTTTTCTCTTTTCAACTGCCAGATAATCTCGTTAACTTCCTTCACGCCTTTGGGGTCGAGCATGGAAGTGGCTTCGTCAAATATAATGATATCGGGGTTGATCGCTAAAACGCCGGCAATCGCGACGCGTTGTTTTTCGCCGCCGGATAAGTTTTCCGGATTATAATGAAGAAATTTACCCATCCTAACCTTTTCGGCGTAGTAATCGATTAATTCAAGCATTTTATCCCGCGGGAACATGCGGTTTTCCATGCCGAAGGCGATATCGTCGCGTACGGTCACGCCGACAAATTGATTATCGGGATTTTGAAAAACAATCCCGATTTTTTTCCGTATTTCATCGATGTTTTCGTCCGTTAGCGGTTGACCGTTAATCAAAATCTCGCCGCTGTCCGGCCTTAAAAGCCCGACAAGCAGTTTTGCTAGAGTCGATTTCCCGCTGCCGTTATGACCCAAAATTGACACGAACTCGCCCTTGTTTATGTTGAAAGATACATTGTCTATGACTTTTTCGGTTTCTTTGTAAGAAAAGCTTAAATTTTCAACTTTAATCATTCGTTTCTCCGCTGCCGTTATAAAATATGAATATAATCATAAACATCATCGTAAATTAATTCCACGGTAATCCCGTTCGTGCAAATAATCGGGGTCGGAATATTTTTCGTGATTTTCATGTACATGCAACGCTTTGTCTGGCAATTGGCATGGATCATCAATATTTCCTTGTCGGTAATTTGCACGCTGTTTTCGATTCTTTTTTTATTGTCAGTTTCCACGGTTTTGGTTTCAAGAACTTTGCCGGTTCCGTCTTTCGCTGTTATCGTGAGAATTTGATCATTCGAGGCGATATCAATGGTAATGTTAATATTATCTTCAATTTTCACCGCTAAAATAACTTCTTTGTTATAGGAAATTTGCGCGTATAGGTCGCCGGATTTATCAATATTGATAAAATAAAGCGTGTAAAATAAAAGCGCTATGAAAAAAACCGAAAGAATTGTGACTATATCAAATTTTTTCATCGCCCATGCCTCGTTTTCTTTAAGTAATTGTAGCACTTTCGACACAAAAATTCAACAATAGAACTACGGACAAGCGCTGTTTTTTAAAAACCTCTTAAAGTAGCGGGAATGGACTTTAAGAGGCGTAGCGTTTTAAACAAATTCAATAATCGCCATCGGGGCGGCGTCGCCGCGCCGCGGACCGAGTTTTAACACCCGAGTATATCCCCCGTCGCGATCGCGGTAATTGGGAGCTATTTCGTCAAATAATTTCTGAATGGCGTATTGCTGTTTGTCTTCATCGACATATTCAAATCTTATGGTTTTGGCCGCGCGGATCCGCGATGACAATGTGTTGATTTTGCCTAACGTCACCATCCTGTCAGCCAGTTTCTGCACTTCTTTGGCTTTTGGAAGAGTCGTTTCTATCCGGCCGTTGATGATGAGATCGGTAACCAAATCGCGCAACAAAGCCTTGCGTTTGGCGGTATCGCGACCTAATTTTCGATAACCTCTTGACATATGTATATCCTCCTTAGAAAAGTAGTTTTATTAATCTTCCGCGTCTTCAGACAATTCGGACTCTTCGGGAATTTCATCCAAGTCATCGCTGGCGTTGTAATCCGTATCATACGAGCGGCGGAGGTCAAGGCCAAGCTCGTGGAGTTTTTGGATTACTTCTTTCAATGACTTGCGACCCATATTTCGGATACGCATCATTTCCTCTTCGGTCTTTTGCGTCAACTCGCCAATGGTATGAATGCCCGCTCTTTTCAAACTGTTGTAAGAACGAACCGATAAATCCAACTCTTCGATTTTCTTTTCGAGTTTCTTGTTAGTAACTTTTTCCTCGCGCTCATACATATAGTCTTGCTCGTTTATCAACTCGTTGAGCTGGGAAATAACCTCGAAATGTTGAATCAAAAACTTTGAGGCGAGCGAAACCGCGTCCGAAGGCTGGATTCCTTTATTCGTCCATACTTCTAAAATCAGTCTTTCATAGTCGACGTTTTCATCAACGCGCGTTTTTTCCACCTCGTACCGGGCTTTCGTAATCGGCGTGTAAATTGAATCGATGGCGATGCGACTGATGATTTGATTACCCGCTTTGTCGCGGCAAAATGCTTTGTTTTCTTCCGCCCCGACATAACCTATTCCCTTACGGGCAAAAAACCTGGCTTTAAAACGAGCGTTTTTCTCCAGGGTAACAATTACCTGCTCCGGGTTTATAATAGTGATTTCGCTGCTATGTTCCAAGTCGCCGGCGGTAATGACTCTTTCGCCGACGGCGTCGATGGTTAACTCGTATAATTCCCCCGGTTCGTTCGGAGCAGATTTAAACAATATATCCTCGGGAATGGCAAAGATAATATTTTTTAAATTCAATATGATCTCTGTAATATCTTCCAACATCCCGGGAAGCGTCATGAATTCATGTTCAACCCCTTCGATTTCGGCGGCGACTATCGCCACCCCGGGCATGGACGACAAAAGAACGCGCCTCAGGGCATTGCCGAGCGTTAAGCCGTAACCCCGCTCAAGCGGAGAGATAACGAATTTACCATATCCCTCATCCTTATGTTCAATCGTCGCCAGAGGTTTGATGAACTCGAATTTTTTCATTCGTAATCCTCCTTCAATCTTTTCTTAACCGCGAGGTCTTTTCGGCGGTCTGCATCCATTATGCGGAATCGGCGTTACGTCTTTTATTGCCGTTATTTCCAACCCGGCAACCTGCAATGACCTAATAGCCGCTTCCCGGCCCGGTCCCGGGCCTCTTACCGATACCTCGACTTTCTGCATGCCGTTGTCAATAGCGGCTTTAGCGCAGGCTTCGGAAGCCATTTGCGCCGCAAAGGGGGTTGATTTTTTGCTTCCCTTAAAGCCCAAAGCGCCGGCGCTGCTCTGCACGATGGCGTTTCCATTCGGATCGGTAATGGTTATAATGGTGTTATTAAAGGTGGAGTGAATATGGGCTATGCCGATTGGCACATCCTTTTTAACTTTGCGTTTTCTTGTTTTACGAGCCATTATTTCATTCTCCTTCTAGTTATTTTTTCTTATTAGCCACGGTCTTGGCTTTGCCTTTTCTCGTTCTGGCATTACATCTCGTATTTTGCCCTCTAACCGGCAATCCCCGGCGATGGCGAATACCGCGATAGCAACCAATTTCCATCAGCCTTTTTATGTTTAAAGCGACATCCCGCCGCAAATCGCCCTCCACTTTGTAGTTGGCGATTTCGCGCCTAATAGCGGCAAGTTCATCCTCGGTTAAATCCCTGACGCGCTTGCTTCCTTCGACGCCGGCATTCACGAGAATCTTCTTGGCCGTCGGTCTTCCGATTCCGTAAATATATGTGAGCGATATTTCGACGTGTTTATCGCGGGGAATATCAACACCTGCTATTCGTGCCATTAAGTTCGCACCTCCTATTATCCTTGTCTTTGTTTGTGTCTGGGGTTTTCACAAATAACCACTACTTTGCCTTTTCGTTTAATAACCTTGCATTTATCACAAATGGGTTTTACAGACGGTCTTACCTTCATTTTCATCCTCCTTTTGGATATCACTTATGGCGATAAGTAATGCGACCGCGTGTTAAATCATACGGGGATAATTCGACAGTAACTTTATCGCCCGGCAGGATGGTTATATAATGCATCCTGATCTTACCTGAAACATGGGCTATTATTTGATAGCCGTTGTCTAATTTGACTTTAAAAATCGCATTAGGCAGGGCGTCCGTTACTACTCCTCGTAATTCTATGACTTCACTTTTTGACATCTACTGTCCCTCCTTTGTTAAAATGGTATATCCTTCTTCGGTAATAACAATTGTGTGCTCGAAATGGGCACTATCGGCGCCGTCCTCGGTTACCGTAGTCCAATTGTCAACGAGAATTCGGACATCAGAGGAACCAACATTGACCATTGGTTCAATCGCTAAGGTCATACCTGGTTTCAATATCGGACCGTACCCGGGCAATCCGAAATTGGGGATTACCGGTTTTTCGTGAAGGCTACTCCCGATACCGTGACCAGTGAAGTCTTTTACAACACTATATCCGCGTTCAGTCACATACTTTTCTATCGCGTGCGAGATATCGGATAAATGTTTATATGGTTTTGCGTGTTCAAGTCCGACATATAAAGATTCTTCGGTTACTCGAAGCAATTCCTGGCGTTTGGGACTGATTATCCCGACGCCGTACGTATAGGCGCAATCGCCGTGATAACCTTTATAACATACACCGATATCAATCGCAATAATATCGCCACTTTTTAGTTTTGTTTTCTTGCTTGGAATTCCATGAATAACGACATTATTGACGGAAGCGCAAATTGATGCCGGATAACCGTTGTATCCCTTAAAGGAAGGGGTGGCTCCGCATTCGATTATGACTTCCTCGGCAATTTTGTCAAGTTGATAAGTGGTTATTCCCGGGGCGAGCGCTTCTTTTATTTTGCGCTGCGCCAACGCGCAGATGCGCCCCGCCTCTCTCATCAGCTCTATTTCCCGATTGCTTTTAATCGTTATCATTAAATCCTCCAAGCGCTTTTTCAACTTCTTTTATATTATCGGCGACGGTGCCCTCCGCGTCGACATCGCGCAGCAGGCCGCGCCGGCGATAATATTCAAGCAAAGGTTCGGTTTGCTCCCGGTATATTTTCAAACGACGCGCTACGGTCTCGCGGTTGTCATCGAGCCGCTGAAACAACGCCGCGCCGCAATTATCGCAAATATCATCTACCGCTGGTTTGATGTTAGTAGTGTGATATAACGCCCCACAATTACTGCATATTCTCCGTCCGGTTATGCGTTCGATTATTGTTTCGTCATCAGCCGTGAGATTCAATACCACATCGATCTTCCATTGTTTTTCTTCCAAAATATCGTCTAAAGCTTGCGCTTGCGGTATTGTCCGGGGGAACCCGTCCAAGAGAAAACCTTCTTTATATTCGCTTTTTTTTAGCGTTTCCTTAACCAAATCCACCGTAACGGCGTCGGGAACCAATTCCCCGCGATCAAGATAACCTTTCGCCAATGCGCCGAGCGAGTTCATCCTGGCTATCGCCTCGCGGTAAAGTTCCCCGGTTGAGATATGAGAAATATTATAAGTTTTTTTGATATAGGCGGCCATCGTTCCTTTGCCGACTCCCGGCGGCCCCATAATCAACAAACGCATATGCCCTCTTTAATCGATAAACCCGCGATATTGTTTTTCCTGCGCCGTCGTTTTAATCTGTTTTGCGGTTTCAATCGCGACGCCGACAACGATAATTAAACTTGTTCCGCCAATTCTAACCGATTCAGGCAAATCAAACACAAAGGAAATAATTATCGGTAACGAAGCGACCAAAGCCAAATAGGTGGCGCCGACGATCGTTATTTTGAACAATACCCGCGACAGATAAGATGCGGTTTCCGCTCCCGGTCTAATACCGGGGATATAAGCGTTTTGTTTTTGTAAATTTTCCGCCACTTTTTCCGGGTTCATCTGTAGGAAAGAGTAGAAGAAAGTAAAGAGATAAATCAACACGATATACAACACAAAACCAATCGGCTGGGTATAATCAAATATTTGCCCGATCCAATAAATCACATTATTCATATCTAAAAACCTAACGATTGTGGCCGGTAAGCTCATCAAGGTGCTTGCGAAAATAACGGGGATAACCGAAGCGACATTAAGTTTGATAGGAACGTGCGATTCGCTGCGACCCCGGAAAGCGGCCGCTGCTGGTCTGTTGGCATATTGAATCGGTATTTTCCTTACCGCCGACTCCATGAATACGACGCCGATAATAATAACTATCAAAAGAAGCAATATCCCGAAGAAAACGAAGATATCGCCGACCGAGCCGTTTTCTTTTGTAATATACGTGCCGATCAACTGTTGTATCATGAGGGGGAAACCGGCGACGATACCGGCGACGATAAACATCGATGTCCCGTTACCGATTCCTTTCGCCGTGATTTTTTCCGCCATCCATAATATAAAGGCGGTTCCGGCCGTCATGACCAACGCCAAATAAACATAGGTAAAGGCGGTGGCGTCGACGCCCAGTTCAAAGATATCGCCGTAATAGGCGACGATTCCGAGAGAAACCGTCAATGCCTGGATAAAGGCGAGAGCCAAAGCCAAATATCTTGTCAGTTGGTTTAGCTTCTTTCTTCCGACTTCGCCTTCCTCGGCCCATTCCTTCAAAGTCGGGACAATATCCATCTGCAAAAGCTGGATAACGATTGACGCCGTGATATACGGTGAAATTCCCAAAGCGACGATCGAGTAATTGGAAAGGGCGCCGCCGCTGAAAATATCTAGAAACCCGAACAAGGATACTTCGGAGCTTAGCAATTCGCGGTCAATCATAGGTAATTGGACATGATAGGCTAGACGCCATACCAAAAGTATTAAAGCCGTATACAAAAACATTTTAATTATTTTTTTGTATTTAGCCACTTATACCACCTCGATTTTCCCGCCGGCGTCGATTATCCTTTTCTCAGCAGTCTTCGTAAACTTGTTAGCTACGACAGTTAATTTCACGTTTAATTCCCCGTCGCCAAGAATCTTGATTAAACCGTGATTCTTTTTAACCAGGCCCGCTTTGACAAGCTCATCGGGATTGACTAAAGCGCCTTCGGGGAAAATATTTAGTTGTTTTACATTAACAATATCATATTCAACGCGATTGATATTGGTAAATCCTCGTTTCGGCAAACGTTTGAAAAGAGGCGTTTGGCCGCCTTCAAAACCCGGCCTAACTCCGCCGCCGCTACGGGCGTTCTGACCTTTATGACCTCTACCGCTGGTTTTCCCGTGACCGCTGCCGGTGCCGCGACCGACGCGCTTGCGATCTACGCGGGATCCGGGTAATGGTTGCAATGTATGTAATTTCATGGATTTCCTCCTATAATATTTCAACTAAATGATTAACTGTGGCAATCATTCCGCGAATAGCTTCGTTATCGGGCTTTTTTACAACTTGATTAATTTTCGTAAGACCCAATGCTTTCAGCGTTTTTGCTTGCTTGGGTTTAGTTCCGATATCGCTTTTTATCAGTTTGATTTCGATCATTTTTTTCTTAGCCATACTATCCCTCGATCTCCTCAGGTTTTTTGTTTCTAATCGCGGCCACTTCTTCAAGGGTGCGTAGTTGTTTCAAACCCTCGACCGTGGCTCTGACGACATTGATCGGCGTGTTAGAACCCAAAGATTTGGAAAGGATATTTTCAATTCCCGCTAGCTCAATAACGGCGCGGACAGGCCCGCCGGCGATAACGCCGGTACCTTCGATCGCCGGTTTCAGCAGCACGCGTCCGGCTCCGTATTTGCCGACTATTTCGTGGGGAATGGTATTATTGACAATCGGTACCTCGATGAAATTTTTCTTGGCGTCTTCGATCGCCTTTTTAATGGCGTCGGGTATTTCGATCGCTTTGCCGGTTCCCACGCCGACTTTGCCTTTACGGTCGCCGACAACCGCGACGACGCTGAAACGATAACGGCGGCCGCCTTTGACGACTTTCGCGATATGATTAATGCTGACTACGCGTTCTTCAAATTGCTTTTCAGCACCATGAAAATCTCTTCTTTGTCTTTTGCCTTGCATTCGATTTCCTCCTAAAACTTCAACCCTGCGGCGCGGGCAGATTCGGCCAAAGCCTTTACTCTGCCGTGATATAAATAACCGCCGCGGTCAAATACAACCTTCTCAATTTTCTTGGCGAGAGCTCTTTTCGCTATCAGTTCGCCGACCTGTTTGGCCGCCTCGATATTCGAACCGTTCTCGAGTTTCAATTCTTTATCTATACTCGATGCGCTGACTAACGTTTCGCTTTTTTCATCATCTATGATCTGGGCATATATATGCGCGTTTGATCTAAAGACGTTCAAACGAGGTACAGAAGACGTTCCTTTGATGCGGTTTCTGATTCGCTTGTGGCGAATTAACCGCGCCTCATTGCGAGATCTTTTCTTAATCACTTTTTCGTCTCCTTTCTCTTATGCTTTCTTTCCTTCTTTTTGCCTGATGGTTTCGCCTTTATAACGGATACCCTTGCCTAAGTAGGGTTCGGGTTTTCTAATTTTCCTAATATCGGCGGCGAATTGGCCAACCAATTGTTTATCGATGCCGCGAACGATAATTTCCGTGGGATTAGGCACTTCAACCTCAAGGCCGGAAGGAATTTCTAAAACTGCCGGTTTCGCGTACCCGGCGTTTATCTCCAGTGTCTTGCCTTTAAGAGCGGCCCGATATCCGGTGCCGTGTATTTCCAAAGTCTTGGAAAAACCTTTCGTTACCCCTTCGATCATGTTGTTAAGCAATGATCTCGTCGTCCCGTGCAGGGATTTATGTATTTTAGCCTCGCTCGGGCTGGTAACTTGAACATGATTGTCGATGATCTCAATTTTCATAATTTTCGGGAAATCGTAAGTCAATTCTCCCTTGGGGCCGCGGACAACCACGTTGTTTTTATCGTTTACTGAAATACTTACTCCATCGGCAACAGGTATTAATTTTTTTCCAACTCGTGACATAGTATTCCTCCTTACTACCAAACGAAAGCTATGACTTCGCCGCCGACGTTTTGTTGGCGCGCTTCCCTGTCAGTCATAACTCCTTTGGGTGTGGAAACGATGGCTATTCCCAAACCGTTTAATACTTTGGGCACCTCGTTCGCTTTCACGTAAAGCCTGAGTCCCGGCTTGGAAATACGTTTAATCCCCTTGATTACCCGCTCTTTCCTGTCGGTATATTTCATCGTTACCTTCAGGATGCCCTGTTTATCGTTGGGAATAAACTCGACATCGTATATATATCCTTCTCTTTTAATAACCTTCAATATTTCATGTTTTAATTTAGATGCTGGAATCTCGACATATTCATGCTTCATTTGATTTGCATTGCGAATACGAGTAAGCATATCAGCAATTGGATCAGTCATTACCATTAAATGGCCTCCTTCCGATTTATTTTACCAACTGGCCTTAGTAACGCCCGGGATTTGACCCTTATGCGCTAACTCCCTAAAGCATATGCGGCATAGTTTAAATTTACGATAAACGGCATGCGGCCTTCCGCAACGCTCGCATCGGGTATATTGTCTAACCTTAAATTTAGGTTTGCGTTTATTTCTTACTATCATTGATTTTTTAGCCATAGTATACTCCTTTGCTTACTTTCTAAACGGCATTCCGAGAAGGTGGAGTAATTCCCGGCCTTCTTCGTCGGTTTTTGCGGTAGTGACAATAACAATGTCCATGCCTCTGATTTTTACCACTTTATCGTAATTAATTTCGGGAAAGATCAATTGTTCCCTAATTCCGATCGTGTAATTACCCCGACCGTCAAAAGAGTTTTTGCTTAGGCCGCGGAAATCGCGTACCCGGGGCAACGCGACGGAAATTAGTTTATCAAAGAAATCATACATTCTTTCACCGCGCAAAGTTACCTTGCAACCGATTGCCGCGCCAGCTCTTAACTTAAATGCCGCGATTGATTTTTTCGCTTTGGTTATAATCGGTTTTTGCCCGGTAATCTGCGTTAAATCATCAACGGCGGCATCGAGCAATTTCGAATTGTGAATGGCATCGCCAACCCCCATATTAACGATAATTTTTTCGATTTTCGGCGTCTCCATTATCGATTTATATGAGAATTTTTTCATTAATGCCGGCCTGACTTTATCAATATATTCTTTTTGTACACGATTCATATCCATTCCTCCTAACTATCCAACACGTTGCCGGTCTTTTTTGCATAACGGACTTTCTTCCCGTCGACAACGTTATAGCCGACACGAGTCGCCTCGTTCGTTTTCGGATCGACAACCATCACGTTCGAGGCGTGTATCGGGGCTTCCCTCTTCATAATACCGCCGTCGGGGTATGCGTTGGATGGTTTTGTGTGGCGCGATACAATGTTAACGCCTTCGACAATCACGCGGTTTTCTTTCCTCAACACCTTCAGCACCTTGCCGGTTTTGCCCTTGTATCCGCCCGTAATTACTTTTACAATATCTCCTTTTTTAATGTGCATAAGAATCCTCCTTATAAGACCTCGGGAGCCAAAGAAATTATTTTCATAAATTCTTTTTCCCGTAATTCGCGGGCAACCGGACCGAAAATACGGGTCCCGCGCGGGGTTTTATCTTCACGGATTAACACCGCGGCATTATCGTCAAATTTGATGTAAGTGCCGTCGGGCCTTCTTAAACCAAATTTGGTCCTGACGATTACCGCTTTGACGATTTCACCTTTTTTCACGGCGCTTCCCGGCGTCGCCGACTTGACGGTGGCGATGATGATATCGCCGATATTGGCAAATCTGCGGCCCGTGCCGCCCAATACCCGTATTGTCAGGATTTCTTTCGCGCCGGAATTATCCGCCACTTTTAATCTTGATTCTTGCTGTATCATTCAAAACCCTCCTTATACCATTTCTGCCCGTTCGAGAATCTTTACGAGACGAAAATGTTTGGTTTTGGACAGGGGGCGGGTTTCCATTATTCGAACGGTATCGCCGACCCTAGCTTCGTTATTTTCATCGTGAGCCGTAAACTTCGCGCTATGAATAACCCGCTTGCCATACTTGGGATGCGGGCGATACATGGTGACTAATACTTTGATCGTTTTGTCTTCTTTGTCGGAAATAACTTTTCCCGTGTATGTTTTTCTACTATTGCGCTCCATAGTTGCCTCCGTATTTTTCCGCGTTTGCCCGCTCGGTAAGAACGGTTTTCATCCGGGCAATTTGCTTTTTGGTTTTGCTGATGGAAGCGGTGTTTTCCAATTTGCCGACCGCGGCTTGGAAACGGAGATTAAAAAGTTCTTGTTTCAGCTCTTTAATCTGCTTTAAAATCATCGCTTCATCCATTTTCCTAATCTTGTCCGTTTCCGACTCCCTTACGACTTTCTTTATTTCTTTTTGTTTTTTAGTCTTTGCCATTATTTTCACCACTCTCCTTGGCGATTACTTTTGTCTTAACCGGCAGTTTGTGCGCGGCTAAACGAAGGGCTTCGTAAGCCGTTTCCCTGTCAACTCCGCCGATTTCAAACATAACGGTGCCTTTTTTAACAACGGCAACAAAATGATCGGGAGAACCTTTCCCGCCGCCCATCCGCACTTCCAAAGGTTTGCGGGTGACGCCAATATGCGGGAATATCCTGATCCATACTTTACCGACGCGTTTCATATAACGCGTCATCGCGATTCGGGCGGCCTCGATTTGTTGAGCGGTAATCCAATTACCGTTCATCGCGACCAAGCCGTAATCGCCGAAGCTAAGCTCTTTATTACCCTTGGCTTTTCCTTCGTAGCTGACGCGATGCGGCCGGCGATATTTTGTTCTTTTCGGCATTATCATACCTATTTACCCCCTTTTTCTTTTTTCTCGGGTAAAATCTCGCCTTTGCAAATCCAGACCTTGACGCCCAATATCCCGTATGTCGTTTTGGCTTCGGCTTTGGCGAAGTCAATGTCCGACCTCAAGGTGTGCAGAGGAACGGTTCCCTCGCTATAACCTTCACTACGGGCCATATCGGCGCCGCCCAAGCGGCCCGAGACGAGCGTCCTGATTCCTTTCGCTCCGGCTCTCATTGTTCTTTGAATCGCCATTTTTTGTACCCGGCGGAAAGACGCGCGGCTTTCCAATTGTTCGGCGATATTCCTGGCTACCAAAGCCGCGTCCAAATCGGGATTTTTTATATCAACAACCGTCAAAAACACCGTTTTGCCGGTTAGTTTCTGTAAATATTCGACAACCTGGTTTTTCGTCTGACCTTCGCGGCCGATGACGACGCCGGGTTTTGCCGTATGAATAGTGAGCATTATTTTCGTTTTCGTTCTTTCGATTTCAATTTTCGACACGTATGCCTTCTTATAAAACTCGCCGATGTAATCGCGGATCTTCATGTCCTCGTGCAAAAGCTCGGGCACTTCGTTTTTGTTGGCATACCATTTAGAATCCCAATCGCGAATGATTCCTACGCGCAATCCGATCGGATTAACTTTTTGTCCCATGAAATTCCTCCTTATTGCCTTTCTCCGAGCACAATCGTAATGTGACTCGTCCTTCTTGAAACCCGATAACCGATTCCCCTGTTGCGGTAGTAAAGACGCGTTTTCAGGATCGGCCCCTCGTTTACGTAAGCTTCTTTTATGTACAATAAATTCTTGTCCAGGTCGTGATTATTGACGGCATTAGCGGTAGCCGACCGCAATACTTTTTCAATGGCGACACCGGGACGGTTGGGGATTAAGCGCAGTATTGCCGTCGCTTCCGCGACATTCTTCCCCCGTACCAAATCAATAACCAACCGGGCCTTGCGAGGAGATACGCGAACGGTTCTTGCTGTTGCTTTTGCTTCCATAAGTCTACCTCCTATTTCCTTGCTGCCTTTTTATCTTTGCCATGACCGCGGTATGTCCTGGTTGGCGCGAATTCCCCCAACTTATGACCGACCATTTCCTCGGTAATGTATACCGGAATATGTTGCTTGCCGTTATAAACGGCAATGGTCAAGCCGACAAACTCGGGAAATATCGTAGAGCGCCGCGACCATGTCTGGATTACTTTTTTATGAGTTTTGCCCGATTGTTCCAACACTTTTTTCATTAAATGTTCGTCGCAAAACGGACCTTTTTTTATTGAGCGTGCCATATAGAATTACTCCTTTCTACTACTTACGCCGTCTCACTATCAAATCGGACGATTTCTTCGTCGATTTTCTAGTTTTGACACCCAAAGTTATTTTGCCCCAAGGTGATAACGGCGCCTTGCGTCCGATCGGTGAACGGCCCTCGCCGCCGCCGTGGGGATGATCGACGGGATTCATCGCCGAACCGCGCACGGTAGGCTTAACCCCAAGATGGCGTGTTTTCCCGGCTTTTCCCCTTTTAATCAGGGAGTGGTCGGGATTTCCGACTTCGCCGATTGTAGCGCGGCAGTCGTTCAATACTTTTCTTACTTCTCCGCTGTTAAGACGAAGAATGACATACTTATCCTCGCGACCCAATATTTGCGCTTTTGTGCCGGCGGCCCTAATCATTTGCCCGCCGTGTCCCGGGCTAAGTTCGATATTGTGAACAAACGTTCCCACCGGGATTTTATTCAACGGCAAGGCGTTGCCGATTTTAATGTCGGCGTTTTCGCCCGATTCTATTTTTTGCCCGACTTCAAGGTCTTGCGGGGCTAAAATATATCTCTTCTCGCCGTCGCTGTAATTGATAAGCGCGATATTGGCCGAACGATTCGGATCATATTCAATCGCGGCGACCGTTCCGACAATATTGTCTTTGTCGCGTTTAAAATCAATGATACGGTATTTTCTTTTATGACCTCCGCCACGATGACGCACCGTGATTCTGCCGGTGTTGTTCCGTCCGCCCTTTTTCTTTAAAGGGCTCAACAGACTTTTTTCCGGTTTGGTTTTGGTGATTTCCTCGAAAGTGAAACCAGTCATGTTCCGGCGCGCGTTGGTGATAGGCTTATATTTCTTGATTGCCATTTTATCCTCCTTATATCGGCTATATTTCGAACCTGTCGATTACTTGCCCTTTTTGCAAGGTTACGATTGCTTTTCGAACCGCCGGCGCAAAGCCTTCGTAACGACCGACTCTCCGCCTTTTTTTCCTAACGTTAATAATGTTTACGCTAACGACGTTAACATTAAATATTTCCTCGATGGCTTTTTTTACCTCAATTTTATTAACGCCTTGTTTGACTTCGAACGAATATTTGCCGCTGTCCGTTAATTTCGTGGTTTTTTCCGTGATGAGAGGGCGAACAATGATATCATAAGGGTTTTTCATTACGCTAATTCCTCCTCATATTTTTTTACAACCTCAAGCGGCATCACATAATAATCAGCGTCGGTAAGCTGGTATACGCTTAAATGATTTTTTGTCTGCACCAAAACGTTGGGAATATTGCGGCCGGCGGTAAATAAGTTAAAATCATACTCGGGGCTGACAAAAATTATCTTACCTTCGAGATTAAGATCCTTCACAACCCGCAATAAACTCTTCGTCTTGAAATCAGCCAATTCGATTTTATCAACGACGATAAACCGCTGACTGCTCACCCGGTCAGACAAAAGCGACTTCAAAGCCAGTTTCACAACTTTTTTGTTGACTTTCACGCTGTGACTGCGCGGAACCGGACCAAATACCACGCCGCCGCCCTTCCATTGCGGCGCCCTGATCGAGCCTTGGCGCGAACGGCCCGTGCCCTTTTGACGCCACGGCTTGCGGCCGCCGCCCTTGACTTCTTTTCTTTTCTTCGTCTTATGCGTTCCTTGGCGCATGGCGGCGCGTTCGGCATTTACTACTTCGTATATTGCTTGCCTGTTCGGCTCGATGCCGAAAACATTATCGTTCAATTCAACCTTATTGATTTCTTCACCCATTTGGTTAAGCACGACTACACTAGGCATATTGTACTCCTTTCTATATTAGCGCATCGGGGTTAACGGCGGCATTTCTCGCCTTCACCGCGTTGGTAATGATAACGTAAGAATTTCTCGGACCCGGAATATTGCCTTTTACAAGCATCACGTTTCTGTCCAAATCAATTTTTACAATCTCCAGGTTTTGAACCGTAACCCGATTGCCCCCCATTCTTCCGGGCATTTTTTTACCTTTTTTGATCCTCGCTGGGTTTCGCGAGCCCATCGACCCGATACCGCGATGATAACCGGATCCGTGAGCCCTCGGCCCCATAGAAAAATTATGACGTTTGATGACTCCCTGGTATCCCTTGCCTTTGCTGGTTCCCGTAACGTCCACAAGTTCGCCTTCTTTGAAAATATTTGCTTTGACTTCCTGCCCGACGGAAAAAACTTGCATTTCCGTTCCGGCAATCTCTCTTACGAAGCGCTTAGGACTGGCGTTAGCCTTGGCAACATGACCCAATTCCGGTTTATTGGCAAGCTTTTCCCGCTTGTCCTCGTAACCGAGCTGCACGGCCTCGTAGCCGTCCTTTTCCGAGGTTTTCGTCTGCAGGACGACATTGGGCTTGACGTCGATTACCGTAACCGGAACGAGTAATCCGTTATCTTTAAAGATTTGCGTCATTCCGAGTTTTTTTCCTAAGATTCCTTTAGCCATGAATTTCACCTCCCAATTCATTGTTTCAAGATTATATCGACACCGGCCGGGATTTCAAGATGAATCAAAGCATCCATCGTTTTCGGCGTTGTTTCAATAATGTCGATAAGTCTTTTGTGCGTTCTTCTTTCAAACTGTTCACGGCTGTCTTTATATTTGTGCGGCGAACGAATAATAGTGAATACCTCTTTTTCCGTGGGTAACGGAATCGGTCCCGATACGACCGCGCCCGCTCTCTTTGCCGTCTCGACGATTTTCTTGGCCGATTGATCAAGCAAACGGTGATCGTATGATACCAGTTTAATTCTTAATGCTGCTTTTTTTGCCATATGGTCCTCCTTTGCATCCATTTGTAATGTAGCTCGGCTCCGCGCAAATTCCCCGACAGCAGGCATGGCAACGTATCCGTGCGTGTCAGCAACCTTGCACATCAATGCCTCTCAAGAGCCTTTTATATACTACCAAAAAGTAATATTGATGTCAAGGAATTTATTTATTTTTTTTCGCGACTTTAATCCTTCTCTATTGTATATTATTGGCAAAATATATATTTTTACTCTTAAAAAAAACCGCGTTACGCGGTTCGCAATTCCTCAAGGGAAATTTTGTATTGTCCGCTCCTCTCGGAGTCGCCGTCATAATATTTCAATTTCATGTAAATGTTCGTGATTTCGATTTCCTTGCTTATTTTCTTATCCGACCCGGAAAAATAATCTTTTCCAAAAGTCGCGTAGTGGTACAGACCAAACGCTGGGAAAATCAGGCCATCGACCGTTTCACACCATGCTTGGAAATCAATATGGCTGGGCGCGTCCTTCTTCGCGTGATTAATGTAATACTTAAAGCGATATTGGTCGGGATCGGCATCGTTCAAAACGACGCCGAAATCAACTAAATCGCCGATCTCCGTTAAATCGGTGATAAAATTGTCTTCGGGAAAAACAATCATCTCCTCGGCATAAGCGTATTCTTTCCGTTCCGGCGCCCCGTCCAAAACATGAAAATATTCAAAGCGGGCTTTAATCTCAGAAAGAGCCCCGCCACCCACGGGCATCAACGGCAAGAATTTTTGACCTCGGTAGCGAAAATCATTCTCCCGCGCGAAATTATAATAAGTTTGATAGTCCCCGGCCGCGCTGACCCAATCGATTTGATAATACTCGATTTTTCTCCCCGTCCCCCGAACAACCCGCATAATAACCGTTATCGACTGACGGACGACCAACCCGCTATCGGTTAAGATAATGTCGCCGGCCAGTTCGATGTGCGAGTCAAAATCATCATTAATAAATGAATGATCGGCAACGATTTTTTCCGGCTTATACGGCTTTTTATTACAGCCCGCAAACGCAATAACGAGCAACAACAAAATTATGCTACTAACAATTCTACGATGCTTCATCGGCGTTTCCTTCCTCTAAAAACAAATACAAATCATCTATAAATGGTTGCGTGTAATTCTCGAGTTTGGCCTGCAGCCAAAAAATAAAGCGCCGCGCCGTTTCGGCGGGAAAAAGCAGAACATACTTGCGCCGGGTGTTTTTAAGATTGATAATCACTTTCTTGTAACCAAAAAGACTGTCAAAATCGGTAAGCAAATCCAAACTCTCGATATGAAGCAAACTAAAAGCGGATTCCCGTTTATTTACCGCGATCGTCATATAATTATCTTTAAAATAAAAACTGCGGATTTTCCGGTTATCGGATATGCCAGCTATGATAATAATCGCCAAAAGCGCAAGCGGGAGCACGACATATTTTAAAGAGGGGGGAAAGGTAATCGCGAGAGTCAATAAAAAATAACCCGCTTCCGCGAGGACGCTGATAACGGCCAATTTGAGCGCCAATTCGCTTTTTTTCAACTTCACTTGATAATACCTGCGCAACTATATCACCAAAATAAATTATATCATTTTACCGAAGCAAATAAAAGCGTTAATCTTTCCTTTTTTACACTTCCCTGTAAAGAAAATCCTTGATTCTGTTTATATAGTAGGTTATCGGTCTCTGAGCCAAAGTTTCGGCAGGCGCCATCCCCTGTTGACCGATACCGGGGCGAGGCACTGCGTAAGGCGGATGGAACGCCCCGTAAGGCGAGCGCCCGTTTATATTATTAAAGATTTTCGCGGTCTGGTTAATTAATCTTGAAATGTCGTTGAAATTCATTTTCTTTCACCTCCGTCAACTTATAATCCTAAAACAAAAGAGGATTAAATCCTCTTTTGTTTAGAACCAAAACGCCGCACCGACGATAACCAACAAAATAAATAATACCAACACGAATGCGTATCTATTGCCTATTCCGTGGAATCCGCAGATGCCGACTGCTGGTGTGCAGCAACACGGGTCAATTGGTTTGCAAGGATTTATTCTACCCGGCATTTTTACACCACCTTTCATTTATAGTTTATGAAATAACAAAAAATGTGATAATGACATTTGCATTAATTATCGGCGTAACGACAAAAATATCGGCTTTTATCACTAATTACGGGCGTTAGTCATAATATAGAATGGTTGAAATGGGGATGATTATGAAACTCGGACAATTAAGCGTCAACGAGACCGGGATTATTACAAAAGTTAACGCGGATTCCCGGTTTAAGGAACGTCTGCATTCGCTCGGTTTTATAAAAAACAATTCCGTCAAATTAATAATGCACGGACGAAAAAAAGAGATTTCCGTGTACGAAATTTATAACGGACTAGTGGCGATAAGAAAAGAAGACGCCGAACTAATCGAGGTGGATGTTAGATGAAAAGCCATTATAATATATGCCTCGCCGGCAACCCCAACACCGGCAAAAGTTCAATTTTCAACAAATTAACGAAATTACGGCAGCATACCGGCAACTGGCACGGAAAAACGGTTCGGTTGGCGCGCGGTCATTTCCGTCATAAAGGCCTTAAATTCACGATTGACGACGTTCCGGGCGTCTACTCGCTTTTCGGTTTAAGCGAAGACGAGATTGTAGCAAGGAACCGGATTTTTTTCGGGGAAAGCGATCTCGTTATCGTCGTCTGCAACCCCGTCACCTTGGCGAAAAACCTAAACTTATTATTTCAGATTATGGAATATAATAAAAACGTTATTCTTGTCGTTAACTTAATCGACGTGGCGATAAAAAACAACATCATCCTGAACAAGCCGGGATTAATGCATGACTTGGGCGTTCCCGTCGTTTTCACTTCCGCAAAAACTAATCAAGGCATCGAGCAATTAAAAAACATGATATATAAAGTCGCGACCGGAAAATACAAATACGTTATAAAAGAAATTTACTACCCTGGCGTGAGCGAGCAAAAACAGGCGATTGAGAAAGAATTGGGGGATTTGCCGAGAAAAGAAATTATCTCGATGCGGGTGTTGGACGCTGACGACGAATTTTTTCAACTAATAAAAAACCGCTACGATGACCGCAACATAATAAAAATCAACGAAATCAGAAGCCGCCACAGCGGGCAAGAGAAAAACAGGGAAGCGATTCTCGCGCAGAATTTTGCTTACTCGGAAATGATTGTCCGGAATAATGTTTATTATCCCGAAAACATTTTGGAGAAGACAAAAAAGACAGATAAAATCCTAACCTCCCCGGCCTGGGGGATCCCGATTATGCTTTTGCTATTATTCGCGGTTTTTTTTATTACGATTAAACTTGCGAATTACCCTTCGGAAGCTTTGATGAAACTTTTCTCTTGGATGGAAAAACATCTTCTAAACTTATTTACGAACTTAGGCGCTTCCGAGAAAATCAAAGGCCTATTCGTTTACGGCGCGTACCGCACCCTGACGCAAGTGGTGGCGGTAATGCTTCCGCCGATGGCGATATTTTTTCCCCTGTTTACATTTTTGGAGGATCTCGGGTACCTGCCTCGCGTCGCCTTTAATCTTGATCATCGCTTTAAAAAAGCCGGGTGCTGCGGCAAGCAATGCCTTACAATGTGCATGGGATTCGGCTGCAACGCCGCCGCCGTCATCGGAACGCGGGTCATCAATTCTCCCAGGGAACGGCTGTTGGCGATTCTCACCAACACCTTCGCGCCGTGCAACGGCCGGTTCCCATTAATGTTCACGCTCGCTTCCTGCTTTTTTGCGAGCGCCTCGTCAAAATTCTTAAACGCCGTAATACCCGCTCTCCTCGCGGCGGCCATTATCGTCATCGGAATCATCATGACCTTTGCGGTGTCGCGGGTATTGTCCAAAACGCTATTAAAAGGCGTTCCATCGACGTTTACCCTCGAACTCCCGCAATACCGGAAACCAAATATCCTTCACATCGCCCACCGCTCCTTGGTCGACCGAACGCTCTTTGTTTTGGGAAGAGCGGTCATCGTCGCCGCCCCAGTAGGTTTTGCGATTTGGTTGTTAGCCAATACTTACGTCGGCCCGCGATCACTCCTTTCCGCCGCCGGGAATTTTCTCAACCCCGCGGGAAAAATAATGGGGATGGACGGAATCGTCCTGCTCGCTTTTTTTCTTGCTTTGCCGGCGAACGAGATCGTGCTGCCGCTTATTATTCTCGGTTACACGTCGGGGGGTTTTATCCAGGAGACGGGTTCGATCTTCGCGTTAACGGAAACGCTAGTTAATAACGGCTGGACCGCGTTTACCGTCATCGCCGTGTTGCTGTTTAGCCTTCTGCATTTTCCCTGCTCGACAACCCTGCTTACCGTTTACCGAGAAACGAAAAGCATCAAGTGGACATTCGCGGCCTTTATAATACCAACCATAGTCGCTTTCTGCGTTTGCGCCGCCTTAAACGTCATCTTTACAATATTCTTATAAGAACAAGTCATAAAAAAAAATCCGCTTCAATATATTGTATCGGGAGGACTTTAAATATGATCGTACGCAGCCAGGCATCCGTTTCATACGCTTATTCTTTGGGCAATCTCCGGATAAACAATATCACGAGTTCCAACGCCGTCGATACCGAAATCAGGACGATAAAACTTTTGGGAAAGAAAACTGCGAGCAGCGAGTTTTTTCGCCCCGGCGACGCCATCACTTATAATTTGATAATTACTAATACCGGAAATTATACCGCGAATAACGTGCAAGTGGAGGATGAGCTCGTTTACCAGAAATTAATCGAGGGAAGTTTTACCTACGCTTTTCTGGAAAACAGCAAATCAGAAGTAAAGCTAACCGCGAAAGAAGGCGTTCTGTTATTTGAGATTGACGAATTGCGGCCATATGAAGTATGCGTCATTTCCTATCGGGCGGTCGTCGATAATATCCGCGACACCGCTATCGACCTGCGGTCCGCGCCAACCATCAAAAGCAGGGAAGTATCGGCGTCCCAGACCGGCGAATTGTTAATTAAACAACGCTACGCCCACATCGAATGCGAGAAAAAATGCGCTGATTTCGCTTACGTTAACACGGAAATATCTTACCTGCTGACGCTTAAAAACACGGGAAACACCGCGGCCTATGATATTGAGATCACCGATCAGTTGCCGCAGACGTTTGAACTGTCAAAAGAACCGGATGCCATAACCTTCAATAAACTCAACTTGGATATTTATACTTTCGACCAAAAAACGCGTTTATTGAAAATCTACATCGATAAAATGGAACCGAAAGAAACGGCGGAAATAGTAATAAAGGGGAAGATCGTAAAATAAAAAACATTGTCGGAGTAATCGCCGACAATGTTTTTCTATGAAAATGTATTTAGATAATTAAAGAATGATATCAACTGTAGAAAATTATAAATTACGAGTAGAAACATCGTGATTTTTAATAGGGAGCTAGCAAACTTTAACCGGTTAGGAATGTTAAAATATAAAACCAACAAGAAAAAGAAATAAATCATCCCCATGAATAAAGCGAAATAATACGCGTGTTTAAAGGTAAACATGGCGAGGAATGGTATTTCAAATAGCATCGCCTCGCGAAATTCAACCGAAATCAAAAGATCCAAACTCCAAAGAACCAAAGCGCAACAAAGAAGCGTAAACAACAGTAGAAGCGGCTTAACCTGGCGCGTCCTTTTATAAACAAAATCAATCATCGGGGCAAGCGCCAATACCGCCGCCGACAGGATATAAAAATAAACGTGTGTCGGCGGTGTGAACTCGCCGCTTTCGGGAAACCCGTTAATAAATGTCGCGCTGGATATCATGACAACAAAGCAGGCCGCGGGGAAAAGGTAACGATTTGCGAAAACTAGGTAAGACGGTTCGGATGCTTCCCGCGGCAATTTATCCTTCAACCCGCGATAAAGGGTGAAAATAAACCAGGCCGTCGGAAGCGCCAGCGCGCCGCCGCCGAAATAAATCAAAGTAATAACGGCAACGAAGTCATTCGGCCTGTCATCCGTGTACATTAATTTATTCCAACCAAAAAAGAATATAAGCGTCATTGAAATATAAATGGCAAAAAAGACGACTTGTATGATAAACTTTTTCTTTTCGCTCATGATTTTATCCAATCCCTTAGTTTTTAATAAACCGGCGAATGTATTTGCTGTTGATTTTCTCCGTGTTCGCCAGCACAAATAAATCTATGCTGTTAAAATGCCTGTCGATATATGCCTCGGGACCGAAGGTGGCCCCGATATTTACATAGCCTTTGATAAGAGCCGGCATTTGTTTTTTTGCGGCAACCGGGTCGACTTCCTCGCGCGGCAAAAGGTCAATCGCATGAAAACCTTCGCTTTTCGCCGATACCCTGAGCTCGTCGGGAGATAGATGATTATAGTAAATGTAGGATAAGGCTTGAGCATGCGCAAGCGGGTCGGTCCCGGGGAAAGAAGCGGTGCCAAAAATATATTTTATGCCGTGCATGCTAGCGTAATTCATAAGTCCTTTCCATAACGAAATAATAATCGCCCCCGTGCGGTATTCCTTCTTCACGACCGCCCTGCCGATTTCCAATACTTTTTCGTTTTTTACCCGACCGATATCAAATTCCTTCTCGGTTACAAATCTTTGACCCTCTCGCAAATGTTCCTTGCGAACCAGACGGTACGTGCCGATGATGGAGTTTGTCGAAAGATCAACGGCGACGAGATGGTCCGCCAACTCGTCATATTCGTCTTTAAATAATTCTTCTTGATTTCTATTGTTTTTATTATAATAAAGCAATAACTCGTAATAACGCAACCGCATTGTTTCTTTCAGTTCTTCTTGGTTTCTTGTCAGCCGGATCTCAATATCACCGACAACAAAAGATTCGTATTCGCTCATTTTTTCCTCTTTTCCAAACGCGCGCGTGCTAAAACTTAAAAACCGTCGCGACCGTTTTCATTTTTTCGGCAATAGCCAAACCATACGGGCATCTGCTCTCGCACGCGCGGCAACCGATACAATCGGAAGCATGTTTTTCCATCGCGTCGTAACGGGAGGCCGCCCATTCTGTTAAATTGTAGCGCGTATAATAACCCTCGAACGTAAAACACGTGGGAATATCGATTCCAGCGGCGCATGGCAGACAATAACCGCAGCGCCGGCAAAAATCATTGCCGAGAGTATCCCTGATTTTTTCAATCTCAGCCAACTCGAAACTCGTCAACGGTTGGCCGGAAACGCTCAAATTCGCGGCGACTTGCTCAACCGATTCCATGCCGGGAATCGCGACCGAAACATCGGGATTGCTTAGAATAAATTTCAAAGCAAGGCTCGCGTCGGCGATAGCGCCTCCGGCCAGGGGTTTCATAACGATTATGCCGATATCCTTGGCCGCCGCCTTTTTAAATAATTCCTCGGCTTGGGTTTCCACTATATTATATGGAAACTGAATGGTTTCAAAAGGGTAATCATCAATTATTTCTTCAAGCAAGTCCAATTTATGCGTCGTGAGGCCGATGTGACCGATTTGACCGCGCTCTTTCGCTTCGAGCAAGGCCCGGTAAGCCCCGTTTTCGCCCATAATAACATTATACTCATCGAGATTCTTGACGTTATGAAACTGGTACAAATCGATATAATCGGTCGCGAGATTATCAAGGCTTAATTTAATATCTCGAGACATTTCCGAGTAAGAGCGGGCCGAGGATTTTGTAAAAATGAAGAAATTATCCCGGCAATCGCGGAGAGCCTCGCCGATAAGTTTTTCGCTCACGGTGTAACCCCTCGCCGTGTCGATAACATTGGCCCCGCGCTCTTGCATCGCGCGAATTATCGCCCGGGTATCTTCCCCGTTTACCCTTTGTAACGGAATCCCGCCCAAACCAATCTCATGCACGCGCAGATTTGTTTTTCCCAGCCTACGCATTTTGCCTCCGTAAAACCTTCCGATAAAGCGGAACGTAGCTTAGGCGGCCGTTTACCCGCTCCGAAGAAAACAGTATGACCTCTCGCGCTTCGGTTGTTAAATCGACGGGCTTGTCAACCGGGAAATCGCATTTCCTAATCAGGGTGATGTGTGGGTAAAACGACCGTCGATTCATTTTGATGTCAAGCCTAGCCAGCGCCCGGCAAATCCCCCCCTGCAAACGCAGAAGTTCCGGATCCCGTCTTATCTTGAGAATCATCATATCCCTTAAATTCGTAATTTTATCGATGTGAATAAGAAAAGCGGGGTAGTCAATTTGCTTTAAAGCGGTTTTAACCAAAGCGACGGCTGAATTATCCAACTCGCCCAAAAACGCCAAAGTCATGTGAATATTATCAGGCAAAGTATAATTCCCGGTAAGCGGCAGGTCGCGAAAATGTCGTTGGATCGCGAGGATTTCGTCAAGACAATCATCCGGTTTCATTCCGATAAAAATTCTCATCGCATCCTCCTTGTCGCCAGAATATATGGCGGTCGATTAATTTGATTAATAAACTCGTATTTTAGGACTTGATATTGCTCTTGGTTCAAACCCGATAAATAATCAAACAAAATCCGGCTTTCCTCTTCACCCTCCGGATGACCGGGATATACCACCGTAACGCATATCCCACCTTTTTCAATGTTTTCAAGAACCGCTTTCATGGCTCTTAATGTTATTTCGGCTTTTGTCGTGATCGTTTTATCTCCCCCGGGCAAATACCCCAAATTGAAAATCGCCGCTTTATACTTATCTTTCACGTAAGTTATAAAATTCTCGTGCGAATCGTTTATCAATAGATAATTGTCATAACCGGCGAGTTTCTCCTCGGCGCGTTTAATCGCCTCGGTCTGAATATCAAAACCGTAGACGAATCGGGCGATCCGAACCAAAAACAACATGTCGTTGCCGTTGCCGACGGTAAGATCCAACGCGACGTCTGCTTTTGTTATATGCTCTTGGAGCAGCTTATGAGAAAACTCAATTATTGAATGCAAATAAATCACCCGTAAAATATTAATAATGGATATTCAAATATTACCATATAGTATTATATCAATTCCCGAAACAAATGTCCATGAACAAAAAAAGTTCCCGGCACGGTCTCGGTTTTAAAAATTCATTAAAGATACGCCTTTCAAAGAAAAATAACTCATAAATAAAAAATAAGCTATTAAAAACAAAACCAAGCCATTTATAAAAATGACTTGGTTTTGGGAAGGGGATGTTGTGAGTGATTACACTCACTAGTATATAGGGGATAAGTACGCCTCTCGGCGCACTTATATTATACTATACATTTTTTGGGAATGCAAGCGTTTTTGTGTTTTTATTTTAAAAAAAAACAAATATTTTGTGTTTTTTTTAATATGTCCCTGAAAAAAAAGGAAAACCAAGCCATGAGAATGGCTTGGCTTTAGGAAGGGGATGTTGTGAGTGATTACACTCACTGCTATATGTAGGGGATAAGTACGCCTCTCGGCGCATCTATATTATACAATACTCTTTTTGGCAATGCAAGCATTTTAATACTTTTTTTTACAAAAATAATTTTCCATCGTTAAAAAAGAAAAACCAAGCCACGAGAATGGCTTGGTTTTTTAGGAAGGGGATGTTGTGAGTAGTATACTCACTGCTATATGTAGGGGATAAATACGCCTCTCGGCGTATCTATATTATACAATATGATTTCTCGTAATGCAAGTATTATGATTATTTTTCTTTTAAATTTTTTCTCAAATTTCACAATTTTATGCTATAATTATTAAAGAGAGATCTATTGGAGGAAAGAGAGAAGAGCATTTTCATGAGAAAGAGATTTTGCTTGGCTTTTTTGTTTTTATTATTGTTTTTTTCCGGATGTTGGAATAACGCCTCGACCTATGATATCAACGAAATCGCCGATTTAATTGTCGAGGAAATCACTCTACCCGAACAGACATCGGAAGACCTTAATTTCAAATCTAGCTACCGCGTCAAAGGCATTGACGTTGAAGTGCGATGGATCCCCCGCGATCAAGCGGTTATCGACGCTAAAGGTTCCGTAACAAAGGGGTTGACGACGCGCGAAGTTGACATTGAAATCGAGGTGATTATCGATGATGATAGGGTAACCCGTTATCTGGGAACGGTTCAAGTTTTGCCGCTTTCGGACGAAGAATTATTAGATGTTTTAAAACAACTGCTTGATGTTCCGGAAGAAGCCGAGGATTACATTAATTTCCCGACCCAATGCGAGATTGCCGGGGTCGCGGCGACGTTATCCTGGCATAGCGGCAACACCGACGCCATCACCGATAACGGGATCGTAAAGTTTGCGGAAAACGACCAATACGTCAATTTTGAGCTTGACGTGATAACGGCAAGCGGCGCGCGCCGCATCGCTTGGGGCGATATAAAGGTGCCGGGGCGAAGCCATGAGGAACACATCGAGTTTGTTATTGATAAAATCACCATACCTGAAAGCGCCAACGCCGATTTCTGGCTGCCGTTTTCATTATATGACGTCAATATCAATTGGTCTTCGTCAGACACGCGCGTTTTGGGCATTGATAAGCCCAACAGAAAGGCCGTGTGGAAATTCAACGAAACCGATAAAGCAGTGGTGTTGACGGCGCACTTCTTTTATAACATGACCATCGTAACAAGGGAATACAACGTGACGGTGCTGACGATCCCCCACGAAGAAAGAATGGAGGCGTGTTTTGATTCCGTCAGCTTGCCTGAAGCCGTCAATTCGTTTATCGTTCTTCCCACCGAGTTTGAATACGGCGTCACCGGGGAATGGATATCCGACAAACCGGATATTATAAGCCCCGACGGAATAGTCACGCTCGCCGAGAAAGAACAAATAGTAACTTTGACTTTAAAATTATACTCAGGGAATGAAAGTATGACCAAAGAATATAGGGTTACCACCGAAAAAATAGGCGAAAACGAAAAATTTATCAACCTTCATTATCTTGTTGATTACGCTGAACAACTTGATTTGAGCGACAACCACGCTTTAATGCTTCAAGATGACCGGGTTGTTTTAAAGCCGGGGGTTTTGGAGGGCTATTATGAGTCGCCGGTCTACCGAGCCAACCCCTTCAAATCGCTCGTCGGATCCTGGGCGGCTATAAGCGGGGAGAAGGCGACGGTCGAACTCAAGGTTCGGGTACGGGTTGACGGAACCTGGAGTTCTTATCTCACTTATAGTTCCTTTGGGTTGGGATTGGAAAACGCGATGATTCCCAACCAGGCGGGCGGCGTCGCCAGAATGTCCCAAGACGAAATCCTAATCAACGACAATAAAACGGCCGAAGCTTTCCAATACCAGGTTATTCTTAGAAGGAGTTCGCTCGCAGACGATTCGCCGAGACTCGCGCTCGTCGCGGCGGCGCTTGAAATCGAAAATTACCAATATAAAGTTGACGTGTCGGGTTTGCCGGATAAATACGATCACGAGGTTCCCCAACTTAACCAGAACGACGTGCCAAATATCGGCAATCAAATCTGTAGCCCGACATCGTCCACGATGCTTTTGATGTTTAAGGGGCACGAGTTCAGCGAAGCCTTTCCCCATGAGAAAAACGCCCGATTGTTTAGAGATTACGGCAATAAAATATACGGCAATTGGGTTTACAACACGGTCGGCATGAGCGCGTACGGAGAAAAAAGTTATGTCAAGCGCGTCTATTCATGGGAAGAATTGCAATACCACCTTGTCCATGTCGGTCCGGTCGCGCTTAGCATTAAAGGGAATACCGGAAGATATCACACTAACGGCCACCTGCTGGTCGTTAGGGGATATGACATGAGCAACGGGAAAAACGTCGTCATTTGCAACGACCCTAATCTTCCGGAAGTGAAATACGAATACCCGCTCAGCGTCTTTTTACAATTCACTCGCAACGTGATATATGTCGTGGAATAATGAAAGTCCCGGGACCTTTCCCGAGACTTTTTTCTATATGCATATGCCAAGACGTGAAATAATAAACTTCTTGGCTTTTTTTATTGCGCTTCGCCGAATTGCAAGTTATACATTTCGGCATAAATACCATCTCTCGCCATCAATTCTTGGTGATTCCCGGATTCAACGATCCTCCCGTCAAGAATAACCAAGATAATATCGGCATTTTTAATCGTCTTCAAGCGATGGGCGATAATAAAACTCGTCCGGCTTTTCACGAGCAACCCGATGCTTTTTTGAATCTTGGCTTCCGTTCGCGTGTCGACGCTTGATGTCGCCTCGTCCAAGACCAAGATAGCCGGATCGCTTAAAATCGTCCGGGCAATCGATATTAACTGCCTTTCGCCGTGGGAGAAATTTATGCCTCCCTCTTTGACGCGCGTGTTGTATTTGTGCGGTAGTCTTTCGATGATTTCGTGGACCTGAGCGAGTTTGGCCGCGGCAACGACCTCCTCGAAGGAAGCGTCGGGACGTCCGTATTTAATGTTGTCCAAAACAGTGCCCCTAAACAGGTAAGTTGTTTGTAATACTATTCCCACTTTGGAGCGCAAGCTTCTTTTCGAGTAATTGTATATTGATTCTCCGTCGATTAAAATATCGCCTTCGTTTACGTCATAATAACGGGCGAGAAGGTTAATGATTGTTGTTTTCCCGCTTCCGGTCGGGCCAACGATAGCAATTGTGTTTCCGCTCGCGACTTTAAAGTTAATATCTTTTAACACCTTTTGCCCAGGTTCATAGCCGAAATTAACGTTACGAAACTCAACGTCCCCGGACACCTTTTCCAATTCGATGTCGGAATCGTCGACATATTCGCTTTCCTCGTCAATCAACTTGAACACGCGGTATCCGCCGGCAATCGCCGCTTGCAGCAAATTATAAATTTGCGCGACGTTGCTGATGGGGCGTATAAGCATCCGCGAGAAATTGGTTATCGCCTGGATTGTCCCGACCGTTATCACCCCGTAGACGATATGCAGAACGCCGCCCACCGTGATAATCAAACTATATAATATATTGTCAAGCAACCTGATAATCGGCATCATCATACCCGAAAAAACGCCGGCGCGGTAACTTGATTTTTCTAGTTCTTGGTTTGAGCGCCCAAACTTCTCAATGACCGCTTGTTCTTGATTATATAGTTTGACCACCTTCAGCCCGGTAACATTTTCTTGAACGATACCGTTAACTTCGCCCAATTTGATTTGCTGGTTCCGGAAATATTTATAAGCCCGGCTGGTAATAAAAATGATCAAAAACAAGGCGATCGGCAAAATCGTGACGACGACCAAAGACAATTGCCAACTCTCGACGAACATGGCGACGCTGGCCCCGATGATGAAAATAACCGCGGTGATAAATTGCGGTATCACCTGAGACAGGGCGTTAAAGATCGTTTCAATATCGTTGGTTAGGACGCTCATGATGACGCCGTGGGAGTTTTTATCGTAATACTTTATCGGCAGTTTTTGCAATTGTATAAAAGCGTCTCGCCGAATGTCTTTCGCCACTTTTGTCGCCACCTTCGCCATTAACACCCTTTGAAGGCGCGTGCCGATGGCCATCACTATCGTTACGATGATAACGGACACGATAATCAAAGCTAAAGCTGTAAAATCAACCTCGTCGATGTTTATATAGTCATCAATAAGGACTTTTATGACCAAAGGCAAAGAAAGGCTGAAAAGACTATAAAGTATGAGAAAAATCATGATAAACAGGATGCTCCAGGGGTATCGCCTTAAATAGCTCCATACCCTTTTTATCACTTTTCCGTGAACGCCCTTCTCTTTCGGCATCTCAAAATACATGAATCGTCCGCGCGGCCCGCCGCGCCCTTGACTCCTAGTCATCGTTGCCTCCAAACTGCGAATTATATATTTCCTTATATACTTCGCTTTTCTCCAAAAGTTCAAAGTGCGTCCCGTAACCGTCAAGCCGGCCGGAATTATCAAGCACGATTATTTTATCGCAATTGCGGATCGATGAAATTTTTTGGGCGATTATAATCGTTGTTTGCTTCTTCGAATCAAATATGTTCGCTTTTATTTTCGCCTCGCTTTTGGCGTCGACGGCGCTGGTGGAATCGTCAAGGATTAAAATTTTCGGTTCGCGAACCATCGCGCGGGCCAATGATAGCCTTTGTCTTTGGCCGCCGGATAAATTCGTTCCTCCCTGGGTAACCTCGCTGTAGAACTTCTCGTCCATTTTATCGATAAACTCATCGGCGACGGCCAAGCGCGACGCTTTCTCCATCTCCCTGATATCGGCGTCTTCTTTCCCTTGTCTAATGTTTTCCGCGATCGTCCCGGAAAAAATAATCGCTTCTTGCGTCACGTAGGAGATTTGTTCGCGAAGAAACTTCAGATCATAATCCCTCACGTCGACGCCGTCGATATAAATCGCTCCGCCCGTAACGTCATACAATCGCGGCAACAACTGGACCAGCGTGGTTTTACCGCTGCCGGTCGAACCGATAACGCCGACGGTAGAGCCCGGCTCGATGACAAAGCTTATGTTTTGCAGCGTGAGGCCGGAGTCCTGCCCGTCGATCCCGCCGTACCCGAAGGAGACGTCGCGATATTCGATCCGGCCCTTCAACCCGTCTAAAATAACCGGATCTTCCGGGTTTTTGACGCTCGCGTCCGTTTTCAAGACCTTTTGTATCCTTTGCGCGCTAATCGCGCCGCGTGAAATTTGCACGGCAATCATCGAAAGCATCATTAAAGACATGATAATTTGTTGTAAATAGGAAATATACGCGGAAATTGTCCCAACCATTTCGGTACGAGCGCCTCCGGATAACTTTGAAACCAAATAACCGGAGAATAACAAAACAGCGCCGATACCGATGTTGCTGATCAAAATAATCAACGGGTCAATATTGGCGATATGCTTGAAGGCGCCAACAATTGTGGCGCTGTATTTATCGTTGACCCTATCGAACATTTCAACTTCGTGCGACTCGGTAACAAAGGCCTTGATTTCCCGCGCCCCGCTTACCGTTTCGTTTAATTTCGTGTTTAAGTCATCCAATCTTTCCTGCACCGAGAGAAAATATTCGCTGGCTTTTTTCAAAATAATGATTATGAAAAAAGCCAAGATCGGAACAATCGCCAAAATGATTATAAAAAGTTTCTGATTAATCAAATAAGCCATCAATATCGCTCCGATCAAGGTCAGCGGGCTTCGCAAAATGGCGCGAAAACTCATCATGATTATTTGCTGAATCTGGGCGGTATCGTTGCTTACGACCGTAAGAAGCGTCCCGGTCGATATTTCATCGATATTGGAAAAGGAGAGTTCCTGAATTTTGGCAAATAAGTCTCTCCTTAACTCCGCGGCGATTCTCGTCGCGACTTTCTGGGCAAAAACATTGTTAACAATCATCACGGCGACGGCGGCGACGGCGATCCCGGTAGCAAGAATCCCCACCCGGAAAACATAAGAGAGATCGCCAACCCCGCTGTTGATTTCGTCGAAAATATTTTTTGTAATCGCGGGAATGCCCAAAACGATAAGCACGTCAAAAATCAAAAATAGAATCGCCAAAAACGAAAAAACAATATGTTTCCTTTGATAAACTCGTAAATAAATTTTGAATAAGTCCTTCATCTGCTACCTCTGTTTTTTCTTTTAATAATGGAATACAAATCGGGACTCGCTTATTTTACTCGCGATGTAAATTCATAAACACGGGTTTCGCCTCGGTAAGTTATTTCAGCTTGATAACGAACCGCGTCGGCATTGCCGATAACCCGCCCGTTATTATCAAGTTGCCCCGGGCTTTCGGACCGCCATTCAAACTTTACCGCGGAAAACTTGCTTTGACCCAAGTATTCTATTTCCACAAGCTCCAAAAACTCTTCCCACCTGCCGGCCTCGCGCAGCACTTGCGGGCAATTTTTGCCGCTAAAATCATAATGTTGTTTAACGGCGTCCAAGCCCAGATTATAATCTATTAACAATTTCGCCGTCAATTTGGCGGCGCGCCTTATTGCGTCGTTAAAATCAATGCCCTGATACGTGCATATCTCGATGCCGATGCCGTATTCGTTTCCCTCTTTGGCGCCGGCATGCCACCCGACTTCGTCAAGACGCAACTGCTGATAAATTTCGTTATCGTCGACGGTAAAATGCCAGGACGCTTCCCGCGTGGAATTATTAATCGACCGGCTCAACCGTTCCGCCGTCATGACGGGAGAGGCCATCCCAGTGTTGTGGATGACGATGTATTTTGTCTTATAGCGGTTCCTTCCCGGCCTAATAAAGGTATTTGACGCCGGAACGACGCCATCTTCAATTTCTAGTTCTTCGTTACGGTATAAAGGCAAATACCCTTTGTTGGCAGCCAAAACCTTTTCGTACCCCTTTTCCGCCCCAAACAAATAGAAGTCGCCGGTCGCGATTTCCCTATCCGTTATCTTATTGAGAAAATCTTCAATGTCTTTCCAATGTTCTTCTTCCCGCGTTTCGGAAACAAAACCGCTTGCCTTCACGGTTTCCAATCCCGGCTTGATTTTAACCTTTACCGCGTTAATGTATAGAATGCTTAATGAAATAATCAGTAAGATAAAAACGACTTTTCTTTTATCCAACTTCCCGTCCCCCTATCAATAATATAGTAATTATTATACCATAAAACAAACAATTTTGGAACAGCAGATTAATTTTTCCATAAAAAAAGCTCCGTTGCGGAGCTAAATAGAATTTTAAGACCAAGCGGGAGGCAACAACACGGATGTATGGGTGTATTCCCGCGTTTCGTTGTTATAAGTAACTTTTACCTTATATGTGACGGTAGTTTCGACGCCGGGATGATTAAACACGTACCCTTTGTCATTCATAATATTCTTGCTTAAAGATTCCCAAACAAACTCAACGTCGGAAAACTTGCTTATTCCCGAATATTCTATCGACACGAGATCGATGAATTCGTCCCATCGTTTGTTTATGCGCATCACGCGAGGACATTCTTTTTTCGTAAAGTCGTAATGCTGGCGAATATCCTTTAGGGTGAGTCCGTATTTATACAGCAATTCCGCCGTGAGCTTGGCGGTTTTTTGCATGACGACCGTGTAGTCGACTTCGGGATTAATGCAGGTCTCGATCCCGATCCCGTAACGGTTGCCTTCGCCGTCGCCGGCATGCCAGGCCACTTCCATGTCAGGAATATGCTGATATATTAATTCGTCGTCGACCGTGTAATGCCAGGATGACGCTGTCCGATCGGGATTCTTGATAAATTGGCTATGCATCTCGACGCCCGCGCCGGGGTTGTTGTTCGCGGTGTCATGAATGACGACGTATTTTCGCGTGTACGATTGATACGGAGACGGGCGGAAAGCGTGATCCGCCGGCAACAAATCCTGAGTAACGTCCGATCGTTCGTTAAAGTAAAACGGTACGTAACCGTAATTGTAACGATAAAATGACGCCGTCACTCCGGCTATGGTATACCTTTGCGTTTTAATCTTGTCAAGAAATATCTCATCCAGGAAGGCTTCGATCTCTTCCCACTTATCTTCGTATCCCTTGCCGGCCACTTCCGTTTTGAAATGAATCATCGCGCTCTCCTGTCCGGATATAACCTTGCAGGTTAACGTTACCAACTCGTTTTTATTGGGAAGGCTGATTTGGCCGTCATCGGAAATGATTTTGGGTTTATCCGAACTCCATTCGAGCGTTACCGTGAACTCTTGTTGATAGATTTGCGGTAATTCCAAATCGGTATCTATCATCGCGGGGACGATTTTTAGCTCTTCCAGCCATTCTTGCACGATCGCCGCCCGATCATATACGCTTAAACCGGCGGCCGTGTAATTCTCAACATAAGTCCGCTCCAAACCCCGATCGGGAAAAGCGACAACAAGAACGATTTGAAAAGGTTTATCGTTAATCGGTTGAATATACTTACCCGCGTTCGTGAATACGGAAACATCCGTGGAATGCCAAGTAACAACGGCTTCCGGATACGCGTTATAAATAGTATCCATTCTTACGTTTATGTCATTTAATATTCTGCGCGTAAAACTCGGAAATTGATTGAAAAAATAATTATAAATGGAATTGAACGCGTACCCGACAACCACGACGTCATGAACATCCGTCGCGACATATCCATTATATCGCACCGTGATCTTGACGCTAGCCTCGACATCGAACTCCTTTTTAAACGGAAGACCGTTATCGCTCAAAACATCGGGATTTTGTGATTCATATTCGATCTCAACAGCGTATTGCGGGTGTGACGTGGGGAAAAACTTCGGTTCGTCAACTTCCGTTCCGATTTGCGTTTTGATCCATTCCAATACCGTTTCCGGAATTTGTTTATCAGTTATTGTGACAATCACCGATATTTCAATATAACATTCATCGGGATAGTCCTCAAGATAAACCTTAATCTCTGTTTTCCCCTCGCCGACGGCTCTTATGATCCCGTCTTCAAAAACAACAACGGATTCGTTCATGGATTCGATAATAAGGTTTTGGGTTTTATAATAAGGGTGAACCTCAAGGTATAACGTCTCCTCATCGCCGACTTTCATCGTATACTCAACAATTTGGGCGTTGATTGCCCATTCGGGTTTTCCATCCCGAATGCATCCGTAAGCCATAAGCAAAAAAAACAATAAAGCGAAAAACTTTAAGCGCCTCACTTCAAATTCCTCTCCTTCTCTTCTTCTTTATAATAGTTCTATTAAGTCTTTGACCGAGCGCGCGACCATATCGGGTTTATGGGGCGACTCGCTTAACATTTGCATATCGGTTTCCCCGCTTAACACCAAAACGCTCGCGATGCCGGCGTTAATCCCCGCCGCGATATCGGTGTATAAACGATCGCCGATCAACACTGTTTTTTCGGGCGATGTCCCGGTCTTTTCGATTAAAAGATCGATTATGTATCGGTTTGGCTTCCCGATATAAAAAGGTTTTTTACCTGTCGCGACAGTTAGCATTTGACAAATGCTCCCGCAATCGGGAATGTATCTTCCGTTTTTAACGGGATAAAGCAAGTCGGGATTGGTCGCGATAAACTCGGCGCCGTTATCTAAAAACATGCATGCCTTTTCAAGTTTTTGATAAGTGAGTTCGCGATCAAACCCAACTAACACGATGTCGGGGTCATTAACGGTAGTCACGATGCCGTACTCGCTTAATTCCGCCGCAAGCGCCTCGGTCCCGACAAGATAGACCTTTTTCCCCTTCCGTTTTCTAGACAGAAAAAAACCGGCCGCCAAGCCGGATGAAAATATATTTTCCGGTTCGCATGGAATTCCCATATCGGCAAGTTTGTTAAGATAATCTTTCTTGTTTATTGAGGAGTTATTGGAAAGAAAGACGTATTTCTTATTTCTGGCGATAATTTTCTCAATAAAGTCTACGGCTTTCTCAATCAACTCATTTTCAATGTATATGGTTCCGTCCATGTCCAAAAGGTATAACTCAATATCTTTAAAATCAATCACAATACATCACCGCTGGATATATTTTATCATAAACGCGGCGTCTAAACAAGGCGTAATATATCCTTGGTATTTTTTGTATTATGTAAAAATATGCGAAGCGCGACAGTTTATATTTTCGGGGGAAAAGCAATAGCCGCGGGGCTTGGCGAGAATGTGTTTTCTTTGATTTTTGCTAATCATTAAGATATAAAAAAAAAGAGCTAATGCTCCTTCTTTTAATTCGTCATGGTGGCTCGGGGCGGAATCGAACCGTCGACACAAGGATTTTCAGTCCTTTGCTCTACCAACTGAGCTACCGAGCCAAATGGCGGTCCCAACGGGACTTGAACCCGCGATCTCCAGTGTGACAGACTGGCATGTTAACCACTACACTATGGGACCGTATGGTTGCGGGGGTAGGATTCGAACCTACGACCTCCGGGTTATGAGCCCGACGAGCTACCTAGCTGCTCTACCCCGCGGTGTGAATTGACTTATTTAATTTTTTAATGGCGGAGGAAGCAGGATTTGAACCCGCGCGCGCTATTAACGCCTGTCGGTTTTCAAGACCGATCCCTTCAGCCAGACTTGGGTATTCCTCCGTATGACAAAATCAACTGGTGGACCCGGCAGGACTCGAACCTGCGACCAACCGGTTATGAGCCGGTAGCTCTAACCAACTGAGCTACGGGTCCTCAACTGGTAGCGGTGGAGGGACTTGAACCCCCGACCTCACGGGTATGAACCGTACGCTCTAGCCAGCTAAGCTACACCGCCACGAAAATTCAGAAATGGTGGATCCTAACGGAATCGAACCGTCGGCCTCCTGCTTGCAAAACAGGCGCTCTCCCAGCTGAGCTAAGGACCCGTTACTATACGCGCTTGGTGCCTAGGGCGGGAATCGAACCCGCACGGTATAATATACCACAGGATTTTAAGTCCTGCGCGTCTACCTATTCCGCCACCCAGGCATATGGTGTCCCCGAGACGATTCGAACGTCCGACCCACTGATTAAAAGTCAGTTGCTCTACCGCCTGAGCTACGGAGACGTCTTTTTTCTGGTGCCGGCTGCAGGACTTGAACCCGCAACCTATTGATTACAAGTCAATTGCTCTACCAGTTGAGCTAAGCCGGCGAGCGAAAATGGTGGAGAATGACGGGCTCGAACCGCCGACCCTCTGCTTGTAAGGCAGATGCTCTCCCAACTGAGCTAATTCTCCGTAAAAATATAATAGAAAGAAAGCTTGGCGATGACCTACTTTTGCGGGGCAAGCGCCCAGCTATCATCGGCGCTGAAATGCTTAACTTCTGTGTTCGGGATGGGAACAGGTGTATCCATTTCGCCAACAACA
>FZPS01000187.1_pt50 | contig 81610 bp, 89 predicted proteins | sample 1817821 | NCBI WGS metagenome assembly FZPS01 (sample SAMEA104158645, study PRJEB21678) | metagenome | place: Germany | collected 2015-04-21
TATTCTGCTTGGGAAAGAGGAACAAATGAGAACTTTAATAAGTTATTGCGGGAGTTCATACCGAAAGGTAAATCTCTTCATGGCTTTACAAACGAGCAAATTATAGAGGCCTCTCAAAGGATCAATCGACGTATTCGAGAAGTAAATGATTACCACTCAGCAAAAGAAATATTTGAAAAATTCGTATAACAAAAAAATTTCTCCCCCTCGGGGGAGAAAGAACCTAAAACATTAAGACCTAAAGAGCAAGAATCTATCATGCAAATAATCTTGCACTTAACTTTACAACTAAGGATTGGAAAGATATATAACTGTAAATAACTATATACTATATAATAGTGGTGATCTATGTTATAGTTAATTATTAGCAATATATAATTTATTATGAAAAAAAGTGAGGCTATTTATGAAAAAAATTGCTTGGATTACAGATAGTACGTGTGGTTTATCTCAGGAGTTTATAGAGGCTAACAACATTTATGTTTTGCCAATGATTGTTATTATAGATCATAAATCTTATCGAGAAGATATTGATATTTCAAAAGATGATATTTATAAATTATTAGAACAGTATGGAGAGGGCGCAAAAACAAGTCAGCCTCCTTATGGTGAATTTATAGAGTTATATAAAAAGTTAAAAAGTGAATATGATTATGGTATTGCTATTCATGCTTCTAGTCAGCTGACAGGAACTTACCAAAGTTCAATGAGTGCTGCGCAGATGGAGGAGTTCCCAGTAGAGGTTATTGATTCGAAAATAGGATCATATGCTTTAGGTAAGATGATTAAACAGGGATTAAAGATGGAGCGAGAAGGAAAGTCTTATGAAGAGATCGTGTCCACACTGAAAACTTATCCAGATAAAGCAGAAATGTATTTGTTGCCGAAAAGTTTAGATCAATTAAAACGTAGTGGTAGAGTAAGTACAACGCAAGCTGTATTTGCAAATTTACTAAAAATAAATTTAGTTTTACAATTTGAAAACGGTAAAGTTATTGTAGAAGAGAAAATTAGAAGTCATAAGAAAGCCGTACAACATTTATTTAATAAAGTTGGTGATGTATATAGAAGTGGTGCGGTTCAGGAAATTGGTATTATGCATGCCGGTGCAAAAGAAGTAGCGGAGCAATGGAAACTGGAATTCAGTAAATTGTATAAAGACTTAGCAATAAAGATTGAACCGTTAGTACCAGTTGCAGGTATCCACACAGGTCATGGTACAATGGCCATAGCTTGGTTAAGAAAATGAGTAGAGATGATAAATAGATTTCCGTCAAAGGGATCTATTTATTTTTCTTAAAATTAATATTTTTAGTCGTTTAGATAACAGATTGGAGGATGTTGATAAGTATGAGTGAAATCTTTAACTCTGATTTTTTTGTTATGAGTATGCGGTTGCTGTTGGCGCTGTTGTTATCTGGAATTATTGGTTTTGAAAGAGAAATTAACAGACATTCTGCAGGATTTCGCACGCATATATTAGTTGGTGTAAGTTCGTGTTTAATGATGTTATTGTCACTATACGGATTTCAAAAGTATTTCGATGAAGTTCCTGATTTTGTTAGATTCGATCCAGCGAGAATCCCATCATATGTTATTAGTGGTATTGGATTTCTAGGAGCAGGAACAATCATTGTAACGGGTGTGAATGTAAAAGGCTTAACTACTGCTGCATCAATTTGGGCTGTTGCAGGATTAGGCTTAGTTGTTGGTGTTGGTATGATAGAAATTGCAATTTTAACAACCGGAATTATAGTTTTTAGTTTACTTTTCCTTAATAATGTTGAGAGACTAATTAATAAAAAAGAAAGCAGAAAGAATCTAGTGTTAACTGTTACGGAAGTTGAACAAATTAATCAAATTTTTTCTCAATTCAATACGTATGATGTAACAGTTAGGAGTATTAACTTTGAAAAGAAGGATCAAGCAAACACAGTTATTATCTTTGATGTTTTAATCGGCAAAAACACAGTGATCAATGATCTTTATCATGCGTTATTAAGTATAGATCAAGTAAAGCAGGTCAAAGATATGGAAGTAGTGTAATATTTGCATCTCGTTCAGAAGCAGTATAAAATATAGTTATAGTCAAATATAGTCAAAGTCAAGCGGGAGGAGAAAAGATGCGTAATATTTCTGATGTGATTGAAGCGCATTTAAAGCAGATAATTGATCAAAATAAACATAAAGTAGTTGAGATTAAACGTAGTGAAATTGCTGAACAATTTTCTTGTGTTCCTTCTCAGATCAACTATGTTATTAATACAAGATTTACTCCAGAGAAAGGCTACCACGTTGAAAGTAAGCGTGGTGGAGGCGGGTATATAAGAATTCAACGAATGGCTGTTAATAGCAAAAATCGTTTAATTGATGAACTCATTGAATTGGTTACACCAACTGTTGAGCAACGTGTGGCAATCGCTGTTATCGAACGTTTATATGAGCAGGAATATATTTCAGTTAGAGAGGCTAATTTAATGATTAGAGCGATTGACAGAGAGGTTTTAGCATTAAATTTACCTCTTCGAGATGAATTGCGGTCACGAATATTAGTTGCGATGTTAAGAGCGCTAAAACACAATTAAACTGATATGTGTAAGGAGGATCCTAAATTGAAATGTGAAATCTGCCAACAGCAAGAAGCAACTGTCCATTTAACGAACTTTTTAAATGGGCATAAAACAGAAGCACATCTATGTCAACAATGTGCTAAAGAAAAGGGTTACTTTGACGCAGATGAAGATTCATATACAATCCATGATTTGTTAAGTGGCTTATTTAATTTTAATACTAGTCCAACACCAAACACACAATCACATGGGCGAGTTGAACAGCAATTGATATGTCCACAATGTCAGATGACCTATCACCAATTCTCTAAAACAGGTAAGTTCGGTTGTTCAAAATGTTATCAGACATTTTCAGATTACTTAAATCCAGTTTTTAAAAGGGTCCACGGTGGTAATACAGTTCATAATGGTAAAATTCCTAAAAGGCAATATGTACATTTGCAACATCAACGGTTAATTCAGGATTATCGTACGCAGCTGCAGGTATTGGTTAATGAGGAAAGGTTTGAGGAAGCTGCTGATTTACGAGATAAAATTAAACAACTAGAAAAAGAGTGGGAATCTTCTGATCAAAAAGGAGATGATCGATAATGTCATTACAATCGTTTATTGATCAAGCAATCAGTCCTTGGATGCAAGAGCAAGGGCCAGATCATGATATCGTTTTAAGTACTCGAATACGATTAGCGAGAAATTTTTCAAATGTACCATTTCCTTTAATGGCAGATAAGGAAAAATTACAAATCGTTTCTAATTGGGTAAAAGAACATTTTAATTATCGTTCTTTTACAACGTATAAGAATCTTGAATATTTTGATATGGCAGATGTACAGCCGTTAGAAAAACAAGTACTTGTGGAGAAGCATTTAATTAGCCCATTATTAGCTGAGCGAAAAAGTGAAAGTGGTGTACTACTATCTGAAAACGAGCAAGTTTCAATTATGATTAACGAAGAAGACCATATTCGCTTACAATTATACTTACCAGGATTACAGCTAGAACGTGGATTAGAAGAAGCATTTAAAATTGACGATTGGTTAGAAGAAAAGATTGATTATGCTTTTGATCCAGATCGAGGTTATCTAACAAGTTGTCCGACAAACGTTGGAACTGGTATTCGAGCATCTGTGATGATGCACTTACCGGCATTAACATTAACGGGTAAAGTAAGAAAAATGCTTCCTGCTATCCATCAACTTGGCTTAGTGGTGAGAGGGATCTATGGAGAAGGAAGTAAAGCACATGGTAATGTCTATCAAATTTCTAACCAAGTGACATTAGGCAGAACTGAGGAAGACATTATTCAAGATCTCCATAGCGTAGTAAAACAATTAATTAACCATGAGAGAGAAGCTAGGCAGTTGTTAGTTCAACAGCAAGGTGTTCGTTTAGAGGACCGAATTTTTAGATCATATGGTATCTTGAAGTATAGTCGGGTCATAGAATCCAAAGAGGCAGCAAAATGCTTATCAGATTTAAGATTGGCAATAGATTTAGGCTATATTAAAGAGCTATCAACAACTGTTATAAATGAACTAATGGTGTTAACACAACCAGGATTTTTACAGCAATATGCTCAGGAAATTTTGACACCAGATAAACGTGATATTAAGCGAGCTAGTATCATACGGGAACGTTTAAATATAGAAGAATCGTAGGGAAGGAAGATGAGTGAATGATGTTTGGAAGATTTACAGAGAGAGCGCAAAAAGTGTTGGCATTATCACAAGAAGAAGCGATCCGATTAGGTCACCACAATATTGGGACAGAGCATATTTTACTTGGTCTTATTCGAGAAGGAGAAGGGATTGCGGCTAAAGCACTCCATGCGCTTAACTTAGAAAAGGATAAAATCCAAGAAGAAGTTGAAGCATTAATTGGCGTAGGCAGTCAAACATCTCAAGCGCTCCACTATACGCCACGCGCAAAAAAGGTCATTGAATTATCTATGGATGAAGCAAGAAAGTTAGGTCACACCTATGTTGGAACAGAACATATTTTACTTGGATTAATTCGAGAGGGCGAAGGGATTGCAGCAAGAGTTTTAAACAATTTAGGTGTTAGTCTAAACAGGGCAAGACAGCAAGTATTACAGCTTTTAGGTAGTAATGAATCTGTCCGAAAAGGTCAAGCAAGACATACCCAAAGTAACCCTGCAAGTACACCAACGCTAGACTCTTTAGCGCGTGATCTAACTCAGACGGCAAGAGAAGGTAATGTAGACCCTGTCATCGGTCGTGAGAAGGAAATTGAACGCGTCATTCAAGTGTTAAGTCGTCGTACTAAGAACAACCCTGTATTAATTGGAGAGCCAGGTGTTGGAAAAACAGCGGTAGCAGAAGGCTTAGCCCAGCAAATAGTAAATAATGAAGTTCCTGAAACATTACGAGATAAGCGTGTTATGACACTCGATATGGGAACGGTAGTAGCGGGAACAAAATACCGTGGTGAATTCGAGGATCGTTTGAAAAAGGTTATGGAAGAAATTCGCCAAGCAGGAAATGTTATTTTATTTATTGATGAGTTGCATACATTGATTGGTGCAGGTGGTGCTGAAGGTGCAATTGATGCTTCAAATATATTAAAACCTTCGTTAGCCCGTGGAGAATTACAGTGTATCGGTGCAACAACGATTGACGAGTATCGAAAGTATATTGAAAAAGATGCAGCATTAGAGCGTAGGTTTCAACCGATTCGAGTTGATGAGCCAACTGTAGAGGAGTCAATTGAAATTCTCAAGGGACTCCGTGATCGATATGAAGCACATCATAGAGTTACAATTACAGATGAAGCAATTGAAGCAGCTGCTCATTTATCAAGTCGTTATATTACGGATCGCTTTTTACCAGATAAAGCGATTGATTTAATCGATGAAGCTGGATCAAGGGTTCGCCTGCGTTCTTATACAGCTCCGTCAAATTTAAAAGAGTTAGAGAACAAACTAACGGAAATTAGAAAAGAGAAGGATGCAGCTGTTCAAAGTCAAGAATTTGAAAAAGCAGCGGCACTACGTGATCAAGAACAAAAACTGAAAAAAGAATTAGAACTAACAAAAGAAAAGTGGCAAGAGAAGCAAGGGAAAGAAGATTCGAGAGTTGTTGTTGAAGATATTGCTTCAGTTGTATCAAATTGGACTGGTGTGCCAGTAGACTCGTTAACAAAAGATGAAGCGGATCGTCTGTTAAATTTAGAGTCCATCTTACATGGTCGCGTAATTGGCCAGTCTGAAGCCGTTACAGCAGTTTCTAAAGCTATTAGACGTGCTCGAGCTGGGTTAAAAGATCCGAAGCGTCCAATTGGTTCATTTATCTTTTTAGGACCAACAGGAGTTGGGAAAACGGAACTAGCGCGTGCATTAGCTGAGGCAATGTTTGGTGATGAAGATGCAATGATTCGTATTGACATGTCTGAATATATGGAAAAGCATACGACATCTCGTTTAGTTGGATCTCCTCCGGGATATGTAGGGTATGAAGAAGGTGGCCAATTGACTGAGAAAGTCCGTAGTAAACCATATTCTGTTGTCTTACTTGACGAGATTGAAAAAGCACATCCAGAAGTGTTTAATATTCTGTTACAAGTATTAGAAGATGGCCGATTAACTGATTCAAAAGGAAGGCTCGTTGACTTTAGAAATACAGTTCTCATCATGACATCAAATGTTGGAGCAAGCGAATTGCAGAAAAATAAATTTGTTGGCTTTAATATTGATGATCACCAAACAGACCATAAGCAAATGAAAGCTAATGTTACAGATGCTCTGAAAAAAGCATTTAGACCAGAGTTCTTAAACCGCATCGATGAAACAATCGTATTTCATGCGCTTGAGCGTGGTCATATGAAGGATATTGTGACATTAATGGTTCGCCAACTTCAAGATCGTCTTGTTAAACAGGGCTTAGACTTTACAATCTCAAATAAAGCGATCGAAAAAATTGCAGAAGAAGGCTTTGATCCAGAGTATGGAGCGCGTCCATTACGTCGATCAATCCAAAAAAATATTGAAGATCTTTTATCTGAAGCATTGCTAAGAGGAGAGATCAACAAGAACGAAACAATTCGGATTGGATTAAGTAGTAATGGTAAATTTATTATTTTAAATAAGCAGTAAATTTACTTTAATTGAGGGAAGCGGGAGGTAAACTTTACCTCCTGCTTTATTTTACATATAATAGATAAAACGAAGTGATACAGATGCATCAGTTTGTTTACACCATTTTTACACAAAGAATTAACTAATATGTAATATCTGTCATTATATTTTAGCGTATAATAGAGGAAAGGGGAGATGACCTTGGCTAAAAAGAAGACAAGCTTCGTATGTAGAGAATGTGGCTATGAGTCACCTAAGTGGATGGGAAAGTGCCCTACCTGTCAACAGTGGAATACTTTAGAAGAAGAATTGGTCATTAAAACATCAACGAAGCATCGGGGGTTAGGACAACAAAGTGGCCAAAAGCCAGAAAAGATAACAGCAATTGAAACTAAAGAAGAGCCTAGAATGAAAACTGATATGCCTGAGTTAAATCGAGTATTAGGTGGAGGTGTCGTTCCCGGTTCACTAGTTTTAATCGGTGGTGACCCAGGGATAGGAAAGTCAACGCTCCTTTTACAGATTACAAATCAATTAGCTAATAAAGGTAATCCTGTCCTCTACATCTCTGGAGAGGAATCTGTTCGACAGACAAAATTACGAGCAGACCGGCTTGATGTTAGTTCAGATCAGTTATATGTGTTATCTGAAACAAACATGAGCATAATCTCAGCACAAATTGATCAACTAAATCCTTCTTTAGTCGTAATTGACTCGATTCAAACTGTATTTAAAGATGAGGTCACAAGTGCACCTGGAAGTGTTTCACAAGTTCGAGAGTGCACGGGTGAACTAATGCGCATAGCGAAAACAAAGCATATCCCTATTTTTATTGTTGGTCACGTTACGAAGGAAGGCGCAATTGCAGGACCTAGAATGCTTGAGCATATGGTAGATACAGTGCTTTACTTCGAAGGTGAAAGACATCATAGCTATCGAATTTTACGCGGTGTAAAGAACCGATTTGGTAGTACAAATGAGATGGGTATTTTTGAAATGAAGGAATCCGGTCTTCATGAGGTATTAAATCCATCAGAGATATTTTTAGAAGAGCGATCACAAGGTGTAGCTGGATCTACTGTTGTTGCATCAATGGAAGGGACAAGACCTGTACTTGTTGAGATTCAGTCGTTAATTTCTCCGACCAGCTTTGGCCAAGCTAGACGAATGGCAACTGGTATTGACCATAATCGTGTACCTCTGCTTATGGCTGTATTAGAAAAACGAGTAGGATTACTTATGCAAAATCAAGATGCTTACGTCAAAGTTGCTGGGGGTATTAAACTAGATGAGCCAGCAATTGATTTAGCAGTAGCGATTAGTATAGCTTCAAGCTTTAAAGGTAAGGCATGTTCACCTTATGATGTATTAATTGGAGAGGTTGGCTTAACTGGTGAGATACGTCGTGTGTCTCGAATTGAACAACGCATCCAAGAGGCAAATAAATTAGGCTTTAAACGAGTGATTATCCCAGCTCGAAATTTAGAAGGTCTACAAATACCAGATTCTATAGAGGTCATCGGTGTTAACTCTATTCAAGAAGCAATGAAAATTTCAATTATAGAATAGCAGTAGATTGTTTAAAAAATAGAAGGTTAAAAATATCATATATTGGGGATTATAGAATGTAGGAGGTGAAGTGAATGCTTAAAAAAGTCGTACAACTATTTATAATTGTAGCTGGAGGGACTCTTGGATTCCTTTATTTGCCCCTATTAATCCAATTAATTAGTTTTACAAGAGGAACGTGGATCGATCAACCTATTGTAGCTCCGTATATTGGTTTAGTTCTTGGTGCAATCATACTATATTTAATTTCCTTTTGGCTAGTTGATTATATCGTTTACTTTATTCAGTATTTAGAAAAGTATCTACTTAGTGCGCCTTTAATGGATCTATTATTCGGTGGAATAGGTTTAACGTTAGGTTTAGTAATTGCTTACTTAATTAATCGTCCAATCTATGATATTAATATCTTCTTCGTATCGCAGGTCATCCCTCTATTCATAATGGGTTTATTCGGCTATTTAGGTTTTCAAGTTGGATTTAAGCGACGTGATGAATTTATTAATATTATGATGGTAGCTAGGAAGGATAAGGCCTTGCAACAATCACTTGAAGAGGAGACGCAAGCTCAGGTCGGTTCAAAACCGAAGATTTTAGATACGAGCGTTATTATTGATGGGAGAATCGCAGATATTTGTCAGACGCATTTTATTGAAGGTACAATAATTATTCCTCAATTTGTGTTACAAGAGCTTCAGTATATAGCAGATTCTTCTGATGCGTTAAAGCGTAATCGAGGTCGCCGGGGGTTAGATATTTTAAATCGATTGCAAAAAGATGTTACTGATAAAATTGAAATGTATGAAGGCGATTTTGAGGATACACAAGAAGTTGATAGTAAATTAGTTAAGCTAGCCAAGCAAGTTGACGGAATTGTAGTAACGAACGATTTTAATCTAAATAAAGTTTGTGAATTTCAAAATGTACCAGTTTTAAATATTAATGATTTAGCCAATGCAGTTAAGCCAGTTGTTTTACCGGGAGAATTATTGAAAGTTCAAGTGATTAAAGATGGTAAAGAGCACGATCAAGGTGTTGCTTACCTAGATGATGGTACGATGATTGTAGTTGAAGAAGGCAGGAATTATATCGGTGAAGCCATTGATGTGATCATTACGAGCGTATTACAAACATCAGCAGGTAGGATGATATTTGCCAAGCCAAAAGCACTTGAAAAAGCTTTGTAAAAAGGGTATAAATGATAAGGTAGAAAAGTGATAACGAGTGTTATCACTTTTTCTAATGATCATTAGAAAAGGTCGAAAATTTTTTATTAAGATTGATTAAAACAGGTCAGGTTTAACATAATAAGAATTAATAGATGTGGTGCTAGGCTTTTTTTATCAAAAATAGTCTAACATTCGGACAACCTGATGAAAAAGTGATAAGATAATAGGAGCAATTGATTGAAAGGGGAAGCAAGACAATGACAAAAGAAGTTCGTGTAAGGTATGCACCGAGCCCAACAGGTCACTTGCATATTGGAAATGCTAGAACAGCATTATTTAATTATTTATTTGCTAAGCATTTTGGTGGCCAGTTTATTATTAGAACGGAAGATACGGATGAGAAACGAAATGTTGAAGGCGGAGAAGAAAGCCAACTTAAATATTTAAAATGGCTTGGTTTAGAATGGGATGAAGGCGCGGATATCGGTGGTGCATATGGACCATATCGACAAACTGAACGACTAGATATTTATCAAAAGTATGTAGATGAATTACTTGAGCGTAATTTAGCTTATAAATGCTATATGACAGAGGAAGAACTTGAACAAGAACGCGAAGAGCAACGTGCAAAAGGCCAAGTTCCAAAGTACTCTGGTGCACATGCCAACTTAACGGATGAGCAAATAGCGCAATTTGAAGCTGAAGGACGAGAGGCAAGTATAAGATTCCGAGTACCTGAGAATGTGACGTATACATTTGATGATATTGTGCGTGGTACAATCTCCTTTGAATCAAGTGATTTTGGTGACTGGGTAATTGTTAAGAAAAATGGTGTTCCAACATATAACTTTGCAGCAGTGATTGATGACCACTTGATGAAGATTAGTCATGTATTACGTGGGGAAGAACATATATCAAATACACCAAGACAAATGATGATTTATGATGCATTTGGTTGGAAAGCACCTCAATTTGGTCACATGACACTTATTTTAAATGAGGAAAGAAAGAAACTAAGTAAGAGAGATCAACATGTTGTTCAATTTATCGAGCAATATAAAAACTTAGGTTATTTACCAGAGGCAATGTTTAACTTTATTACATTACTTGGCTGGTCACCAGTTGGTGAAGAAGAAATTTTCACTAAAGACAAGCTAATTGAGATCTTTGATCCTAATCGATTATCGACTTCTGCAGCTATCTTTGACTCTAAGAAGTTACAGTGGATGAATAACCAGTATATTAAAACTTTAAGTGAGGAGGAAATCGTTGATTTAACACTTCCACACTTGATTGAAGCGGGAAGAATTCCTGCTGATGCTGATGAAGAGACGAAGAATTGGGCAATCAATCTTATTTCACTATATAAAGAACAACTTAGCTATGGTGCGGAGATTGTTGACTTAACAGAGCTTTTCTTCCAAACGAAGATCAGTTATAATGAAGAGGCACAAGCAATATTATCAGAGTCGCAAGTACCTGAGGTATTGACTACTTTTAAAAATAAATTAAATGAACTAGAAAATTGGGAGCCACAAGAGATTAAGGCTGCAGTTAGAGAAACACAAAAAGATACACAACAAAAAGGTAAAAAGCTATTTATGCCGATTCGAGTTGCAACGACTGGTCAAGCACACGGTCCAGAATTACCTAATGCTATTTACTTATTGGGTAAGGAAACAGTGATCACTCGATTAGAAGATGTGTTAGCAACTTTTTAATCACAAAAAATGTTTTAATTGCATACGATTAAATCATAAAATGTTGAAGAGGAAAGAGATTAGTATCACGCTTACTTAGAGAGAATCACCTTGGCTGGAAGTGATTTTAAGCAGACTAATTTTATGCACCTCGGAGTCTTCTGCTGAACGATATAGTAAGTAGAAGCGGCGACTCACCGTTATTTGAGATCAAGTTGAGAGTAACCAAATGATGTTACTCTAAACAGAGTGGAACCGCGTTTATTTAGGCGTCTCTGTGTATTCGATACACAAAGACGCCTTTTTAGCATTTCTTAAAACAGTTTGGAGGTGTTGGTATGACGTTATTTAAGCGGATGATAGAAGATATCCAGGTTGTCTTTGATCAAGATCCAGCAGCTAGATCTTATTTAGAAGTTATTTTTACTTATTCTGGTGTTCATGCAATTTGGCTTCATCGGATTGCACATTTCTTTTATCGGAGAAAATTCTTCTTTATCGCAAGGGTAATTTCTCAATTTAGCCGATTATTAACGGGAATAGAGATTCATCCAGGTGCACAAATTGGTCGTCACTTCTTCATTGATCATGGGATGGGTGTTGTGATTGGAGAAACATGTGAGATTGGTGATTATGTTACGATTTATCAAGGTGTGACACTTGGAGGAACAGGAAAAGAGAAAGGCAAACGCCATCCAACGATTAAAGACCATGCTTTGATTGCAACTGGAGCAAAGGTGCTCGGTTCGATAACGATAGGAAAGTATTCAAAAATTGGAGCGGGATCAGTCGTGCTTAAAGACGTCCCTGATTATTCAACTGTTGTAGGGATTCCTGGACACGTCGTTGTTCAAAATGGGAAACGCGTAAGCAAAAATCTTGATCACAATAAATTACCTGATCCAATTGATGATTATATTGCAGAATTACAAGAAGATGTTAGAAAGCTAAAGGAAGAGCTGTCTGCATTAAAAGGAGAGATGCAAGATGACGATTAAGGTATACAATACTTTAACGCGCCAAAAAGAGGTTTTTAAATCAATTGAACCTAACAAGGTCAAGATGTATGTCTGTGGACCGACGGTTTATAATTATATTCATATTGGTAATGCTAGACCAGCAATAGTCTTTGATACTGTACGTCGATATTTAGAATATAAGGGCTATGAGGTTTCTTACGTATTAAACTTTACTGACGTTGATGACAAAATTATCAATGAAGCAAATCGAAATAATGAGGATATCGATCGTCTAACAGAACGCTTCATTGCAGCCTATAAAGAAGATGTTGGTGCACTAGGTGTTAAGCCTGCAACGCTACATCCAAGAGTAACAGAGACGATGGATGATATTATTCAATTCATCGAAGATTTGATTAAAAAAGGCTATGCTTACGAATCAAATGGCGATGTATATTTCAAAACGCGCAAGTTTGAGGAATATGGGAAACTATCTGCTCAATCACTAGATGAATTAAAGGCTGGTGCAAGAATTCAAGTTGGTCAGAGTAAAGAAGATGAGCTTGATTTTGCACTATGGAAGGCAGCTAAACCAGGAGAGATTTCATGGTCTGCACCTTGGGGTGAAGGTCGCCCAGGTTGGCACATAGAATGCTCCGCAATGGTCAAAAAACATTTAGGCGATACAATTGATATTCACGCGGGAGGTCAAGATTTAACTTTCCCTCACCACGAAAATGAAATTGCACAATCAGAAGCACGAAACGGAAAGAATTTTGCAAATTATTGGCTTCATAATGGTTATATCACGATTGAAGATGAAAAGATGTCTAAATCGTTAGGTAACTACATCTTAGCAAGAGATTTAATTGAAAAATATCCGCCAGAATTAATTCGTTTCTTTATGCTTAGTGTACATTATCGCCAACCAATTAACTTTAGTGATACACTTATCACACAAGCTAAACAGGGATTTGATCGGATTATTAATGGCTATCAAAATTTAAAATATCGATTGAATCACGCAATTGACTCTAAAGCAAATCAAGCTTATTTAGAACGACTTAAAGCAATTAAAGAAAAATTTGATCAGGAGATGAACGATGATTTTAATACAGCAAATGCAATAAGTGTACTATATGAATTAGTAAAAGAAGCGAATTTATTATTAGAAAACGCAGAAGTTTCTAAGCAAGAACTGGAGCAATTTATTGCGTTATTTGATCAGCTTTTTGAAATATTAGGCTTAGAGATAGCCAACGAAGAGCAACTATTAGATGCTGAAATTGACCAGCTTTTAGTTGAGCGAGAAAAGGCACGCCAAGAGAAAAACTTTAAGCGAGCAGATGAAATTCGTGACCTATTAAAGGCTCAGTCAATTATTTTAGAAGATACTGCTCAAGGTACACGTTGGAGAAGAGGATAAAAATGAAGTTGAATGAAGTTAGACAGATGAAAAGTCTTGCCCTTGCTTATATGGGTGATGCTATTTATGAAGTGCATGTACGCAATTATTTAATCAGACATCATTACGCAAAAGTAAATGATCTTCATCAAGCAGCAATTAAATACGTATCAGCTAAAGCACAAGCAAAGGTTTTAAGAGAATGGCTTGATTCAGGAATTCTTGATGAAGAGGAACTATCAATTGTTAGAAGAGGCCGCAATGCTAAAGCGGGTTCAGTACCTAAAAATACAGATGTAATGACATATCGTTACAGTACTGCTTTTGAAGCATTGTTAGGATTTCTATATTATGCTAAATATGAACAACGATTACAAGAATTGATGCAACTAGCTATTAACAGTGTGGAGAAAGGAAGGCAATAATATGAATGAAGAATGGCTAATAGGGAAAAACCCGATTATAGAAGCATTCCGTTCAGGACGTCCAATAAATAAATTGTTTATTGGCGATTACCTTAAACAGAATACAATTGACGAAATTCAACAACTTGCAAGGAAACAAGGTGTTCAAATAAAACGTGTCCCTAAACAAAAACTCGATCAATTAACAAAAGGTAAACACCAAGGATTAGTTGCTGCAGTAGCTGCATATGAATATGCATCTATAGACGACTTATTTGCTCGAGCAGAACAAAGAGGAGAACTACCATTCTTTATTCTGCTCGATGGTATTCTTGACCCACATAACTTAGGGTCAATTTTAAGGACAGCAGATGCTACGGGTGTGCATGGGGTCATTATTCCAAAGAATCGTGCAGTTGGCTTAACAAGTGTCGTAGCAAAAACGTCAGCTGGAGCAATTGAATATGTACCAGTTGCACGAGTGACGAATATGGCACAAACAATTGAAGAATTAAAATCACGTAATGTCTGGGTTGTCGGAACAGAAATGGAAGCAGATAAAGACTATCGAGAATTAGAAGGCGATATTGCGATTGCGCTTGTCATCGGCAATGAAGGAAAAGGCATTAGTCGACTTGTTCTAGATAAGTGTGATTGGACTGTCAATTTATCAATGAAAGGTCAAGTCTCTTCGTTAAACGCATCAGTAGCTTGTGGTGTCTTAATGTATGAAATATTCCGAAAGCGTCACCCATTAGGGGGATAATCTAATGGATGTATTATTAGTAGACGGATATAACATTATTGGTGATTGGGACGAGCTAAAGAGACTACGTGATATTGACCTTGACCAAGCGAGACAACTGTTGATTGAGAGAATGGCGGAATACCAAGCGTATCTTGGTATTCGTGTCATTATCGTATTTGATGCTTATGAAGTAAAAGGTGTTGAAGCAAAGGATAAGCAATATAATGTTGAAATCATTTATACAAAAGAAAAAGAAACGGCTGATCAATGTATTGAGCGATTAGTTAAGCAAATTATCAATGTCCAAACAAAGGTATATGTGGCTACTAGTGATTTTGTTGAACAACGAACTATTTTTCAACAGGGTGCCTATCGAAAGTCCGCTAGAGAATTAGAAATTGAAGTCAATCAATTAAAAAATGAAATTAATTATGATATAAAGTCCTTTGAAATCGAAAAAAAGGGTCGATCACTACCGATAAATCAAGATATATTAGCTCAACTAGAGAAAATGAGACGTGGAAGTCGATAAAACCACTAGTTGACGGAAGTAAAGCGCTTACTGTATAATATTGCTATTAGGTGACTCAGGGGGAGTTTGGGTTGGAAAAACAGCATTATTGTGTGAACAGTAAATCGCCATGCTTTGACCAGCTTGATGACAGAGAACTTATCATGCTTATTCGCCAAGGAGACGGACAAGCATTGGATTTCTTGATTCGAAAATACCGAACTTTCGTGCGTATAAAGGCGAGTACTTACTTTTTGATTGGCGCAGATCATGAGGATATTGTCCAAGAAGGTATGATTGGATTATATAAAGCTGTACGTGATTTCAAAGACTCGCATGGTACGTCTTTCCGTGCCTTCGCCGACCTTTGTGTAACCAGACAGATCCTAACAGCTATCAAAGCTGCTACTAGGCAAAAACATATCCCGCTTAACTCATATGTTTCATTAGATAAGCCGATTTATGATGAAGAATCCGATCGGACGTTGCTAGATGTTCTAACAAATGTTGAGCAAATTGATGATCCGGAACAATTAATTATAAATCGTGAGAAGCAAGGTCTATTAGAGGAAAAGCTCATTAAACTATTAAGTCGATTTGAATGTGATGTTCTTTACCTCTACTTAGACGGCCGTACATATCAGGAAATATCAGAAGAGCTCAACAGACATATAAAAGCAATTGATAATGCTCTTGTTCGTGTAAAAAGAAAACTTGAACGCTATTTAAATCTTGCGGAAATGAAATTATAGGTGAAACGAAATGGTGCGTTGACACTATTTGTGAAGCGTGCTACATTAATAGGTATGCTAGATTAATAAATAAGGTGATGTATAATGAAAAAGAAACGAGCACTAGCATGTGAAGAATGTGGAAGCCGAAACTATTATACTGATAAAAATGCGGCCACCACTGAGCGGTTAGAACTTAAAAAATTCTGCAAAAAATGTAACTTACATACGTTACATCGTGAAACTAAGTAAGCAACATTCATCAATGAGTAATCAATAGATAAAATTTAATGTTTGGAGGAACTCCTTGTGAAAGCTGTATCATTTTTAAAAAATGTTTCTCGAGAAATGAAAAAAGTTTCTTGGCCAGGTAAAGAAGAACTATATCGTTATACTGTAACTGTTGTTGTAACTGTTGTTTTAATGGCATTATTTTTTACAATTGTTGATTTAGGTATTACTCAACTTTTAAATCTTTTTTTTGATTAGCTCAATTAGTTTTGTGCTATAATAATAAAGGAATAAATCGAGTGACTTACAACCCGTATTAACGGGTTTTTTTAAATTGAAAATTAATGATTAAAATTAAATATAACGGATCTATCGTTTACAGTCATTCTGATTAATGAATTAAGGAGGTTGGAAGATGGAAAAGCAGTGGTATGTCGTGCATACGTACTCAGGTTATGAAAATAAGGTTAAAACAAACCTTGAAAAAAGGTTAGCCTCAATGGGTATGGAAGATAAAATTTTTCGTATCCTAGTTCCTGAGGAAGAAGAAACAGAGATGAAACAAGGCAAGAAAAAAGTCTCAATGAAAAAAGTATTCCCGGGCTATGTCCTAGCAGAAATGATTATGACAGATGACTCTTGGTATGTTGTTCGGAATACACCGGGGGTAACTGGCTTTGTAGGTTCAGCAGGTTCAGGTTCTAAGCCAACACCACTATTACCCGAGGAAGCGGAAGCATTACTTAAACGAATGGGTATGAAGGAAACTGAGATTGAAGTAGACTTTGAAGTTGGTGAGTCAATCAATGTTGTTGATGGACCATTTAGTAACTTTACTGGTGCAATTGAACAAATTGATGTAGATCGTCAAAAAGTCAAAGTATTGGTTAACATGTTTGGTCGTGAAACACCAGTTGAGTTAGACTTCTCGCAGATTGAAAAACTATAATTTTCGTGTAGAGAAACAGCTAATGGCAATGTATTGGGAAGTCTACGGTTTCAACTTGAAATAGGGAAGGATTTTTCTTTAGAATTAATTCGATCAATGCTTGCAATATTGCGTTGAACGTGCTAAAATTTTAATGTTCTTTATGCCTCGAGTTTCAATATGGTAATTAGATATGAAAATGAGTGGGAGGGTTAACACCCTGTGACCACATCACGGACTTAAGGAGGTGTGTCTCGTGGCTAAAAAAGTAATTAAAGTTGTAAAACTACAAATCCCAGCAGGTAAAGCAAACCCAGCACCACCAGTTGGACCAGCATTAGGTCAAGCAGGTATTAATATCATGGGTTTCTGTAAAGAATTTAACGCTCAAACTCAAGATCAAGCTGGTTTGATTATTCCGGTAGAAATTTCGGTTTTTGAGGACCGTTCGTTTACATTTATTACAAAAACTCCACCAGCTGCTGTATTACTTAAGAAAGCAGCGGGGATTGAAACTGCATCAGGTGAGCCAAACCGTAATAAGGTAGCTACAGTTAAGCGTGCACAAGTACGTGAAATCGCAGAACTGAAAATGCCAGATTTAAACGCGGCTGATGTTGAAGCAGCTATGCAGATGGTTGAAGGTACCGCACGTAGTATGGGTATCGCAATCGAAGATTAATTTTGTTGTTTGTTGGAAGTGAAGGTTGCGTCGGTGGTTGAGTTACCATTACGCAACCTTTTTGCAGAAAATGGACTGAGGCATAGTCAACACTCCTGCTTGTCGATGATGATTATCAAGTAGGATGCGCTTTATTAAGTGGGAGGTATAACCGCTAACACCACATTCTAGGAGGAAAAATAATGGCTAAAAAATCAAAGAAACAACAAGAAGCTTTGAAATCATTTGACCGTACTAAAGCTTACGGTGTTGAAGAAGCACTTAAATTAGTTAAAGAAAATGCAACAGCTAAATTCGATGAGACAATCGAAGTAGCATTCCGTTTAGGTGTTGATCCTAAAAAAGCTGATCAACAACTACGTGGAGCAATTGTGTTGCCACACGGAACAGGTAAAACACAAACTGTTCTTGTATTTGCTAAAGGTGATAAAGCTAAAGAAGCAGAAGCGGCTGGCGCTGATTTTGTTGGAGATGAAGAGCTTATCAATAAAATTAACCAAGGTTGGTTAGGTTTCGACGTTATCGTTGCTACACCAGACATGATGGCTGAAGTAGGTAAATTAGGTCGTGTTCTAGGACCTAAAGGCTTAATGCCAAACCCTAAAACAGGAACTGTAACGTTCGAAGTTGAAAAAGCAATTAACGATATTAAAGCTGGTAAAGTAGAATATCGTGTTGACAAACAGTCAAACGTTCATGTGCCAATTGGCAAGGCTTCATTTGAATTAAACAAATTAGAAGAAAACTTTAGAGCAATTGCTGATGTGATTATTAAAGCAAAACCTCAATCTGCAAAAGGTATTTATTTACGTAACATCTCAGTGACATCTACAATGGGTCCTGGCGTTAAAGTAGATACATCTGCATTTTAGTTCAAAATAAAACTTGACATTAATATAGCAGACCGCTATAATAATTTAGGTTAAAATAAATAGTTATACCGTAGACAGCAGGGGCTCATTAAAGCTTAATAGCCTGCCGAGGTGTTAATGAAGGCAAAATGTATGATTTATTAATTTGCCCGATCGTTTACACATTCTCCCTTGCGTCTTTTTTAGACGTAAGGGTTTTTAAATTAGCGGATACGTTTATACGGTATGGTTGAACAGAACATTAGGAGGTGGAGTCATGTCAAAAGTTTTAGAGAAAAAGAAACAAATCGTTTCTGAAATCGCAACTAAGTTCCGTGATAGCCAATCAACAGTTTTAGTTGACTATCGTGGCCTTGACGTAGCAGAAGTTACTGAGTTACGTAAGCAATTACGTGAAGCAGGCGTTGAGTATAAAGTATATAAAAACTCAATGTCACGTCGTGCAGCTGCAGAAGCTGAACTTACAGAATTAGATGAACTTTTAGTTGGTCCAACAGCGATCGCATTTAGTGATAATGATGTTATTGCACCAGCGAAAATTCTTAATAATTTTGCTAAAGAACACAAAGATTTAGAAATTAAAGGTGGAGTTATCGAAGGTAAAGTTGCATCACTTGATCAAATCAAGGAACTAGCAGACCTTCCAAACTATGAAGGATTACTATCTATGTTACTCAGCGTCCTTCAAGCACCTGTTCGCAACTTCGCTTATGCTGCTAAAGCAATTGCGGAGCAAAAAGAAGAGCAAGAAGCTTAATCCGGTTTAAATAAATTATAACTTATACAATTTTAGGAGGAAATTATAATGTCTAAAGAACAAATTATTGAAGCAATAAAAGAAATGTCTGTTCTAGAATTAAACGACTTAGTTAAAGCAATCGAAGAAGAGTTTGGTGTAACAGCAGCAGCTCCTGTAGCAGTTGCAGGTGGCGCAGCAGGTGGCGCAGCAGCAGAAGAAAAAACAGAATTTGATGTTGTTCTTACAGACGCTGGCTCAGCGAAAATCAAAGTTGTTAAAGCAGTTCGTGAAATCACAGGTCTTGGCCTTAAAGATGCAAAAGATCTTGTTGACAACGCACCAGGTGCAATTAAAGAAGGCGTAGCTAAAGAAGAAGCTGAAGAAATTAAAGCTAAACTTGAAGAAGCTGGCGCATCTGTAGAAGTTAAGTAAGTTAAAACTAAATAATGAAGGCTCGTCTAATTTAGGCGGGCCTTTGTTTACTACTAAGTATGAAATTAAGGCCGATGAGCAACATGAATACAATTGTCAATTTGGCTGACTTTAAACCACGATAAAAGTAGGTGCTAACAATATGTCGGAGCAATACTTTACTCAACATCCCCAATCCAAAAGCAACCCCAAGACATGGACGTACGAACTTCGTAATCAAGTTCTAACATTTACAAGTGACACAGGTGTCTTTTCAAAAAATACTGTCGATTTTGGTTCTAAAACTTTAATCGAATCGTTTATACTTCCTGAAGCTGATGGGGCAATTGTTGATTTAGGTTGTGGATATGGTCCGATAGGGCTGTCAATTGCGAAAGCATTTCCAGATCGGCAAATCGTCATGGGTGATATTAATGGGCGAGCGGTTGAGTTAGCGAAGATAAATATGGAAAGAAACAAGCTAACGAACGTTCGAGTATTTCTAAGTGATCAATTCAGTCAGTTGCCGGACGAAACATATGCTGCGGTATTAACTAATCCGCCGATACGCATCGGTAAGAAGGTTGTTCATGAAATGTTTGAGCAGGCTCATCAACACCTTTCTTCTGATGGTGAGTTATGGGTTGTGATTCAAAAGAAACAAGGTGCGCCATCTGCTATTAAGAAAATGGAATCATTATTCCGCGATGTAGAGGTCGTCTGTAAAGAAAAAGGCTACTTTATTATTAGGGCAATAAAGTAACCGGGTAGTAATTGACTCCAATATAAGCTTGTGGTAGTATAAGAAGATGCTAGTGGCGTGTTTTGTTGTCAAGTGCTAATTTAATAAAAATGTATATTTTCATGAGTCGATGGACAAGATGGTTAGAACGGAGTAGAGGGTTTAATTGATTTTATAAGAGGTCAAGTGAGATCCTTTTTTTCTGACGGTTATTAATCATCTTTTATGTTCATGCAATTATTTAAGGCGAACTTGTTATTGATCATTCTTAATAAAAAGTTGTTTGTTAAGAGATGTCTAAACAATATAACAGTTCATTTTTAAATAGTCCAAATGGAGAGTGATAAGATTCGCTAAATGACGATTTATCAAGCTCATCTGCTTGCAAGAAGCAGAAAATAATCAGAAGCTTACGATGTTTATGTAAGTTTTTTTGTTCGATTGGTACCGAACAAAGAATATGTTTAAATTATACCTTTTCCAATTAATAAGTCAATAGTCGAGCTTAAATATTGGTTGCAAGGTATAACGCAGTATATTGGCTCTATTGTAGAACCAACTATTATTTCTACTTACCTTATGCAAAGGATGTAAAGCAAATTTACATCGAAATTAGAAGAAAAACTGGGACTCTTATTAAATATGAAGTTGAGTTTTTCTAATCTTGATTTGAGGGGTGAAGCAGTTGACAGGTCAACTAGTTCAATATGGACGACACCGCACGCGCAGAAGCTACGCACGGATTAATGAAGTTTTAGAATTACCTAATTTAATTGAGATTCAAACTGCATCTTACGAGTGGTTCTTGGAAGAAGGAATGCGAGAAATGTTTCAAGATATTTCTCCGATCGAGGACTTCCAAGGGAACCTGTCGTTGGAATTCGTCGATTATAAATTGGAAGATCCGAAATATGATGTTGACGAATCAAAAGAACGTGACGTGACTTATAATGCACCGTTACGCGTGAAAGTTCGCTTGCTAAATAATGAAACGGGCGAAGTTAAAGAGCAAGAAGTGTTTATGGGTGATTTCCCACTCATGACAGACACAGGTACATTTATTATTAATGGTGCTGAACGTGTTATCGTTTCTCAGTTGGTGCGCTCGCCAAGCGTATACTTTAATGAGAAGTTAGATAAGAACGGAAAGATGGGCTATACAGCAACTGTCATTCCTAACCGAGGAGCGTGGTTGGAGTTTGAAACAGATGCTAAGGATGTCGTCCATGTTCGAATTGATCGAACTAGAAAGTTACCAATTACGGTACTTTTACGAGCGTTGGGCTTTAGTTCAGATCAAGAAATTATCGATTTAATTGGCGATAATGAATATTTAAGAAATACATTAGAAAAAGACAATACTGAATCAAGTGAAAAAGCATTGTTAGAAATCTATGAGCGTTTAAGACCAGGTGAACCACCAACCTTAGAAAACGCCAAGAGTCTAATGATTTCTCGCTTTTTCGATCCTAAACGATATGATTTAGCGCATGTAGGGCGCTATAAGATAAATAAGAAACTCCACATGAAAAATCGCTTGTTCAATCAAGTTTTAGCTGAAACGCTAGTTGATCATGAAACGGGTGAAGTTTTAGCGGAGAAAGGTACAAAATTAGATCGTCGTACGTTAAATAAATTACTTCCATATATCGATCGAGAAGATAATCGACTTGGTGAACAAGTCATTGAGCCGAGCGAAGGTGTATTAGATGATCCGATTGGTATCCAGTCAATTAAGATTTTTGATCCGACTGATCCAGAAGGAGAACGTGTATTAAATGTTATTGACAATGGTGTTATTGATGAGACGGTTAAAAATATTACACCAGCTGACATTATTGCATCTGTAAGTTATTTCTTTAACATTTTATATCAAGTGGGTTACACAGATGATATTGATCATCTTGGAAACCGTCGTCTACGTTCAGTTGGTGAATTGTTACAAAACCAATTTAGAATTGGATTATCTCGTATGGAGAGAGTTGTTCGTGAACGGATGTCGATTCAAGATACATCAACGATTACGCCACAACAACTTATTAACATTAGACCGGTTATTGCATCAATTAAAGAGTTCTTCGGTAGCTCTCAGTTATCTCAGTTTATGGATCAAACGAACCCATTGGCAGAGTTAACTCATAAGCGACGTTTGTCAGCTCTTGGACCAGGTGGTTTAACGAGAGAACGTGCTGGATTTGAAGTTCGAGACGTACACTACTCACACTATGGTCGAATGTGTCCGATTGAAACGCCGGAAGGTCCAAACATCGGTTTGATCAACTCATTATCTTCATACGCTAAGGTTAATAAATTTGGTTTTATTGAGACGCCGTACCGTCGTGTTGATCATGAAACTGGAAAAGTAACCGATCATTATGATTATTTAACTGCGGATGAAGAAGATAATTATGTAGTTGCTCAGGCGAATGCTCGTCTGAATGAAGATGGTACATTTGCAGATGAAGAAGTTATTGCTCGTTTCCGTGGGGAAAACATCATGGTAAGTCGAGATCGAATTGACTACATGGATGTTTCGCCTAAGCAAGTTGTTTCAACTGCGACAGCGTGTATTCCATTCTTGGAAAACGATGACTCTAACCGTGCTCTAATGGGTGCAAACATGCAGCGTCAGGCAGTACCTTTAATTAAGCCGCATGCACCTATCGTTGGAACAGGTATGGAGTACGTTTCAGGTAAAGATTCCGGAGCGGCAGTCATTAGTAGACATGACGGAATTGTAGAGCATGTTGAAGCAAGAACAATTCAAGTTAGACGAGTTGCTGAGGTCGAAGGTAAAGAAATTCAAGGCGACTTAGATCATTATAAATTACAGAAATTTGTTCGCTCAAACCAAGGTACATGCTACAATCAAGTGCCAATTGTTAAAGTAGGCGATCGCGTATCCAAGGGTGATATCTTAGCAGATGGTCCATCTATGGAATTGGGTGAACTTGCCCTAGGACAGAACGTATTAGTAGCTTTCATGACGTGGGAAGGTTACAACTACGAAGATGCGATCATTATGAGTGAACGTCTAGTGAAAGATGACGTTTATACATCGATCCATATTGAAGAATATGAATCGGATGCTCGAGATACAAAACTTGGCCCTGAAGAAATTACACGAGACATTCCAAACGTTGGTGAAGATGCTTTAAGAAATCTTGACGAACGCGGAATTGTTCGAATTGGTGCTGAGGTTGAAGATGGTGATTTACTCGTAGGTAAAGTTACACCTAAGGGAGTCACTGAGCTATCTGCCGAAGAGCGTCTATTACATGCGATCTTTGGTGAAAAAGCTCGAGAAGTTCGTGATACGTCATTACGTGTACCACACGGTGCGGGCGGGATTGTATTAGATGTTAAGATCTTTAACCGTGAGGATGGCGATGAGTTGCCACCAGGAGTTAACCAACTTGTCCGTGTATATATCGTACAGAAGCGTAAGATTCACGAAGGTGATAAGATGGCTGGTCGTCACGGTAATAAAGGGGTTATCTCTAAGGTATTACCTGAAGAGGATATGCCATTCTTACCAGACGGTACTCCGATTGATATTATGTTAAACCCGCTAGGTGTTCCGTCACGTATGAATATTGGGCAAGTGCTAGAGCTCCACTTAGGAATGGCAGCGCAAAAACTTGGTATTCATGTCGCATCACCAGTATTCGATGGTGCAAGTGAGGAAGATGTTTGGGAGACAATAGAAGAAGCTGGAATGGCACGAGATGCTAAGACAATTCTTTATGATGGTCGAACAGGAGAAGCCTTTGATAACCGCGTTTCAGTAGGAATCATGTATATGTTGAAACTAGCGCACATGGTTGACGATAAGTTACACGCTCGTTCAACAGGACCATACTCGCTTGTTACACAACAACCGTTAGGTGGTAAAGCACAGTTTGGTGGACAGCGTTTTGGGGAAATGGAAGTGTGGGCACTTGAAGCTTACGGTGCTGCTTACACATTACAAGAAATCCTAACAGTTAAATCTGACGACGTTGTTGGACGTGTTAAGACTTACGAAGCCATTGTTAAAGGTGAGAACGTACCTGAAGCTGGAATCCCTGAATCATTCAAAGTATTGATTAAAGAATTACAGAGTTTAGGTATGGACGTTAAGATGCTTTCAGCTGATGAAGAAGAAATCGAGATTAAAGATCTTGATGAAGATAGATTACCAACAGAGCAATTTAATTTAGAAGTACAAGAAAACTAATAGCTTCAATTTATTTGTTTGAAGATGATTGTAAAGTGGGAGCCAATTATAGTCTCCCACCTTACACGATCTAACACATACTAAAGGGAGGTTGACCCCTTGCTAGATGTTAATAATTTCGAATTTATGAAAATTGGTTTGGCATCGCCAGACAAAATTCGGTCATGGTCACATGGGGAAGTAAAAAAACCAGAAACAATTAACTATCGAACGTTGAAACCAGAAAAAGACGGTCTATTCTGCGAGAGAATTTTTGGACCTCAAAAAGACTGGGAATGTTATTGTGGTAAATACAAACGAATTCGCTATAAAGGTGTCGTTTGTGATCGATGTGGTGTTGAAATCACAAAAGCTAAGGTACGCCGTGAGCGCATGGGCCACATTGAGTTGGCAGCTCCAGTATCACATATCTGGTACTTCAAAGGTATCCCAAGCCGAATGGGCTTGCTTTTAGATATGTCTCCTCGAGCGTTAGAAGAAGTTATCTATTTTGCTGCTTATATTGTTACAGATCCAGGTGATACACCACTTGAGAAGAAACAACTTTTATCTGAACGCGAATATCGTGCTTATCGTGAAAAATACGGTCAAACCTTTAATGCAGAAATGGGCGCTGAAGCGATTAAGAAGATTCTACAAGATATCGATCTTGAAAAAGAATCACAATTATTACGCGATGAACTTAAGAAGGTTCAAGGCCAGCGTCGTACACGTGCGATCAGAAGATTAGAAGTTATTGAGGCGTTTAGAAATTCAGGAAACGACCCATCATGGATTATATTAGATGTATTACCGATCATTCCACCTGAACTACGACCAATGGTTCAGCTTGACGGTGGTCGTTTTGCAACGTCTGACTTGAACGATCTCTATCGTCGTGTAATTAATCGTAATAACCGATTAAAGCGACTATTGGATTTAGGTGCGCCTAATATTATCGTTCAAAACGAGAAACGTATGTTACAAGAAGCAGTTGATGCTTTGATTGATAATGGTAGACGAGGCCGTCCAGTTACAGGACCTGGTAACCGTCCACTTAAGTCACTGTCACATATGTTAAAAGGTAAGCAAGGTCGCTTCCGTCAAAACTTACTAGGTAAACGTGTTGACTATTCAGGTCGTTCCGTAATTGTTGTAGGACCGAACTTAAAGATGTATCAATGTGGATTGCCTAAGGAAATGGCGGTTGAATTATTTAAACCATTTATTATGAAAGAACTTGTTGAGCGCGGCTTAGCTCATAATATCAAATCGGCTAAGCGTAAAATTGAAAGACTTCACGCGGAGGTCTGGGAAGTTCTTGAAGATGTTATTAAAGAGCATCCCGTTCTATTAAACCGTGCTCCTACTTTACACCGCTTGGGTATTCAAGCTTTCGAACCAACATTGGTAGAAGGACGTGCGATTCGTTTACACCCATTAGTATGTACGGCGTATAACGCTGACTTTGACGGCGACCAAATGGCTGTTCACGTTCCGCTTTCGGCAGAAGCACAAGCAGAAGCAAGAATTTTAATGCTTGCCGCTCAAAACATTTTGAACCCTAAAGACGGTAAACCGGTCGTAACGCCATCACAAGATATGGTATTAGGAAACTATTACTTAACGATGGAGCGTAGAGGTGCGATTGGTGAAGGTAAGATATTCAAAGACTTTAATGAAGCTATCATTGCTTATCAAAATGGTTATGTGCATTTACACACGCGCATTGCTGTTCAAGCATCTTCATTGAAGAAGGCTCAATTCACAGAGGAGCAAAATAAACAGCTTCTATTAACAACAGTTGGTAAATTAATCTTTAATGACATTTTACCACCATCATTCCCATACATGAATGAGCCAACACAAAGAAACTTGGAAGTTGAAACCCCAAGCCAGTACTTTGTTCCACAAGGTACGAACATTAAGGAAGAATTGGACAAACGCGAACTAATTTCACCATTTAAGAAAGGTATTTTAGGTGATATTATCGCAGAGGTCTTCAAGAAATTTAAGATTAGTGAAACATCTAAGATGCTTGACCGAATGAAAGATTTAGGCTTTAAGTATTCAACAAAAGCTGGAATTACTGTAGGTGTAGACGATATTGTTGTCTTACCAGATAAAGAAGTTATTTTAGATGGGGCTCAAGATAAAGTAGATAAGATCACAAAACAATTCCGTCGAGGCTTAATTACGGAAGAAGAACGTTATGAGCGGGTCATCTCCATTTGGTCTCGTGCTAAAGATGAGATCCAAGAGCGCTTAATGAAAACTCTTCATCATCAAAACCCGATTTACATGATGAGTGATTCAGGAGCGCGTGGTAATGCTTCAAACTTCACGCAGTTAGCAGGTATGCGAGGATTGATGGCTAACCCGGCAGGACGTATTATCGAACTTCCGATCAAGTCAAGTTTCCGAGAGGGACTTACGGTACTTGAATACTTTATCTCAACTCACGGGGCGAGAAAAGGCCTTGCGGATACGGCGCTTAAGACAGCTGACTCAGGTTATCTGACACGTCGACTTGTTGACGTAGCGCAAGATGTAATTATTCGAGAAGATGATTGTAAGACAGATCGCGGCTTAACTGTTAGCGCGATTACAGAAGGTTCGGAAATGATCGAACCGTTGTATGATCGACTAGTTGGTCGTACAGCGTTCCAGACAGTACGTCATCCAAAAACAAATACAACTATTGTTGAAAAGAACGAATTCATTAATGAAGATATCGCTAAAGAAATCATTGATGCTGGAATTGAAGAAGTAACAATTCGAACAGTATTTACATGTAATACAAAGCACGGTGCATGTAAGAAATGTTACGGTCGGAATCTAGCGACTGGTGAACAAGTTGAAGTCGGAGAAGCGGTTGGTATTATCGCTGCTCAGTCAATTGGTGAGCCGGGTACACAGCTTACGATGCGTACATTCCACACGGGCGGGGTAGCAGGTAGCGATATTACTCAAGGTTTACCGCGTATTCAGGAAATATTTGAAGCGCGTAATCCGAAAGGGCAAGCTGTTATCAGTGAAATCAATGGTGTAGTTAAAGATGTTAGCGATGCGAAAGAAAAACAAGAGATTATTGTAGAAGGTGACATTGAAACAAGAACTTACCCTGTCCCTTATGGGTTAAGAGTAAGTGTTTCAATTGGCGATAAAGTTATCGCTGGAGAACCGTTGACGGAAGGATCAATTGATCCGAAGGAATTATTAAAATTCCAAGGAACAGACGGTGTTCAAACTTATCTTCTAAAAGAAGTTCAAAAAGTTTACCGTATGCAAGGTGTTGAGATCGGTGACAAGCATATCGAGGTTATGGTTAGACAAATGCTCAGAAAAGTAACCATCGATGATCCGGGTGATACTGAATTATTACCAGGTTCAATGTTAGAAATTCACCAATTTAGAGAAGTCAACGAGAAAGCTCTAAATGAAGGTCAAGAACCAGCTGTAGGTCGCCCAGTCTTGCTAGGTATCACTAAAGCGTCTCTAGAAACTGATTCATTCTTATCGGCTGCTTCTTTCCAAGAAACAACAAGAGTTCTTACTGATGCAGCAATTAAAGGTAAGCGAGATGAACTATTGGGTCTGAAAGAGAACGTTATTCTAGGTAAACTAGTCCCAGCAGGTACGGGAATGGCTCGATACAGAAAAGTTGGTATGAAAACAGCCCAACCTGTTGAAAATGTTGTAGAAGAAGCAACAGAAGAAAATGTTGAGAATGAATCTACAATTTAAGTTCACTTTACTAATGTAAAATTACCGCTGAATATGTTGTGCCACCCTGTTTAAAAAATGTAAAACATCAATTTTTTTGAGTTGACATCTCATAAATAGGGTGGTACTATATTCAAGGTGCTTCTGTTACTATAGTGCTTTGGAGGATATGAAAATGTCTTATGATAAAGTAACACAGGCTAAAGATCGTTTGATTATTGGATTGAAACAAGCAGAAAAAGCAATGAAATCTGGTAAAACTAGAGAAATTGTTTTAGCTGCAGATATCGACTCACATATAAAGGTTAGATTAGTTAACCTTGCGGAAGAGTTAAACATATCGTATGAGATGGTTGACTCTAAGAAACGACTTGGTAAAGCGTGTGGAATAGAAGTAGGAACAGCGGTAGTAGCAATAAGGCAGTAAAGTTTTGATAAATGATTAACTCGTTTATGAAAACTTTGTTTTTTGCTTTTAAAATGAACCACCTGGATGTGTGGTATTAGAAAAAGAAGATGGAAGGAGGAAAACAAATGCCAACAATTAACCAACTTGTTCGTAAAGGACGCGTTAGTAAAACAAAAGGTTCTGACTCACCAGCGTTAGGAAAAGGCTATAACAGCTTTAAGAAATCTTTAACTAACACAGCTTCTCCTCAAAAACGAGGTGTATGTACTCGTGTTGGAACATTGACACCTAAGAAACCTAACTCTGCGTTACGTAAATATGCTCGTGTTCGTTTAACAAACGGAATTGAAGTTACTGCATATATCCCTGGAATTGGCCACAACCTACAAGAACACAGTGTTGTACTTATCCGTGGCGGTCGTGTTAAAGACTTACCGGGTGTACGCTACCACATCGTTCGTGGTGCATTAGACACTGCAGGAGTTGAAGGTCGTATGCAAGGTCGTTCTAAATATGGTGCTAAACGCCCTAAAAACTAAAAAATCTTGATTGAAATTAAGGAAAGGAGGTTAGACTATGCCACGTAAAGGTCCAGTAGCTAAACGTGATGTCTTACCAGATCCGTTATACAACTCAAAGCTTGTAACTCGCCTTATTAACCAAATTATGGTTGATGGTAAACGAGGAAAAGCTCAAAAAATTCTATATCGCGCGTTTGAATTAGTAGAAGAACGTAGCGGTCAACCAGCTATCGAAGTATTCGAACAAGCAATGAAAAATGTTATGCCTGTATTAGAGGTGCGCGCTCGTCGTGTGGGTGGTTCAAACTATCAAGTACCTGTTGAAGTACGCCCAGATCGTCGTCAAGCATTAGGACTTCGTTACATTGTTAACTACTCTCGCTTACGCGGAGAGAAGACAATGGAAGAACGTCTTGCTAATGAAATTTTAGACGCATCTAAAAACACAGGTGCATCAGTTAAGAAACGAGAAGATTTACACAAAATGGCGGAAGCAAACAAAGCATTTGCTCACTACCGTTGGTAAGATTAGAATTATTCATTGCAATGAATTTAGTATAGAAGCTTGCTAAAACACACTAACAAATTGACTAATTAGAAGGAAGGAGAAAGAATTATGGCTAGAGAGTTCTCCTTGGAGAAAACGCGTAATATCGGTATCATGGCTCACATCGATGCTGGTAAAACGACCACAACTGAGCGTATCTTGTTTTACACTGGTAAAATCCATAAAGTTGGTGAAACACACGAAGGTGCATCAACAATGGACTGGATGGAACAAGAGCAAGAGCGTGGAATTACAATTACATCTGCTGCAACAACTGCTCAATGGAAAGGTCATAGAATCAACATCATTGATACACCAGGACACGTGGACTTCACTGTTGAAGTTGAGCGATCATTACGTGTATTAGATGGTGCGGTTACAGTATTAGATGCTCAATCAGGTGTTGAGCCACAAACTGAAACTGTATGGCGTCAAGCAACAACTTACGGTGTACCAAGAATCGTATTCATTAACAAAATGGATAAGACAGGTGCTGACTTTGAGTATGCGGTTAGCACATTACATGAACGCTTAGGCGCAAATGTTCACCCTGTACAATATCCAATTGGTGCTGAAGATCAGTTCGAAGGAATTATCGACCTGATTGAAATGAAAGCATATTACTATGAAGATGACTTAGGTACAGTTACTGATGCTAGAGAAATCCCTGCAGAATTAGCAGATAAAGCAGAAGAACTACGCACAAATCTTATTGAAGCTGTTGCAGAATTAGATGAAGATCTAATGATGCGTTATCTAGAAGGCGAAGAGGTTTCAAACGAAGAACTTCGCAAAGCAGTACGTACAGCTACTTTAAGTGTAGAGTTCTACCCAGCATTCTGTGGTTCAGCATTTAAAAACAAAGGTGTACAGTTATTAATTGACGGAGTTGTTGACTATTTACCAGCTCCAACTGACGTACCAGCAATCCAAGGTATCGTACCTGGAACAGAGGAAGAAGTAACAAGAGAAACGGGTGATGACCAGCCATTCTCAGCATTAGCTTTTAAAGTCATGACTGACCCATTCGTTGGTAAATTAACATTCTTCCGTGTATATTCTGGAACACTTAAATCAGGATCATATGTTCAAAACTCAACAAAAGGTAAGAGAGAAAGAATTGGACGTATCCTACAAATGCACGCAAACTCACGAGAAGAAATTAGTGAAGTATACTCAGGAGATATTGCAAGTGCAGTTGGATTAAAAGATACATCTACTGGGGACACATTATGTGATGAGAAGCATTTAGTTATTCTTGAATCAATGGAATTCCCAGAGCCAGTTATCTCTGTTGCTATCGAGCCTAAATCTAAAGCTGACCAAGACAAGATGTCTATCGCTTTAGGTAAACTTGCTGAAGAAGACCCAACTTTCAAAACTGAAACAAACGCAGAAACTGGTCAAACGATCATTTCTGGTATGGGTGAACTTCACCTTGACGTTATTGTTGATCGTTTGAGACGTGAATTTAAAGTTGATGCTAATGTTGGTGCACCACAAGTTTCATACCGTGAAACATTCCGTGCATCTGCAGAAGTTGAAGGTAAATTCGTTCGTCAATCAGGTGGTCGTGGACAATACGGTCACGTTTGGATCAAATTCGAACCAAACGAAGAAGGAAAAGGATTCGAATTTGTTAATAATATTGTCGGTGGGGTTGTTCCTCGTGAATACATTCCTTCTGTTGAAGCAGGAATTAAAGAATCGATGGAAAACGGTGTTCTTGCTGGATACCCACTTATCGACGTTAAAGCAACACTATTTGATGGTAGCTACCACGATGTTGACTCTAACGAGACAGCGTTTAGAGTTGCTGCATCATACGCATTGAGAAATGCTAAGAGCAAGTGTAACCCAGTTCTACTTGAGCCAATGATGAAAGTAGAAGTTGTAATTCCTGAAGAATACATGGGTGACATCATGGGTGATATTACATCTCGTCGTGGACGCGTTGACGGTATGGAAGCACGTGGAAACGCACAAGTTGTTAGCGCCTTTGTACCACTTGCGGAAATGTTTGGATATGCAACAGCGTTACGTTCAAATACTCAAGGACGTGGAACATATACAATGTTCTTCGATCACTACGAAGAAGTGCCTAAGAGTATTGCAGAAGAAATTATTTCGAAAAACGCTGGTCAGTAATTGATTTTCAACTAAATTTAGAGTATAACTTGTATTGAAAGCTTAGTGATAAGTCAGTATAATGAAGCTAAGTTTAAGTACATGTAATAAAAAAACAACTTTTATTTATTTAAAGGAGGAACTATATAATGGCTAAAGAAAAATTTGACCGTTCGAAAGAACACGTTAACGTTGGTACATTAGGCCACGTTGACCACGGTAAAACAACATTAACTGCTGCTATTACTACTGTAATGGCTAAAAGAAATGGTGACGGTACTGCAATGGGTTACGACCAAATTGACGGTGCTCCAGAAGAAAAAGAGCGTGGAATTACAATTTCTACTTCACACGTTGAATATGAAACTGAAACTCGTCACTACGCACACGTAGACTGCCCAGGTCACGCTGACTACGTTAAAAACATGATCACTGGTGCTGCTCAAATGGACGGAGCGATCTTAGTTGTATCTGCAGCTGACGGTCCAATGCCACAAACTCGTGAGCACATCTTACTTTCACGTAACGTAGGTGTTCCTGCTTTCGTAGTATTCTTAAACAAAGCAGACATGGTTGACGACGAAGAATTATTAGAATTAGTAGAAATGGAAGTTCGTGATCTATTATCAGAATACGATTTCCCAGGTGATGACGTTCCAGTTATTACAGGTTCTGCTCTTAGAGCTCTTGAGGGAGACCCAGAGTACGAAGAGAAGATTGTTGAATTAATGGCTGCTGTTGACGAGTATATCCCAACACCAGAACGTGACACTGACAAACCATTCATGATGCCAGTTGAGGACGTATTCTCAATCACTGGTCGTGGTACTGTTGCTACAGGACGTGTTGAGCGTGGACAAGTTAAAGTTGGCGACGAAGTTGAAATCGTTGGTTTAGCTGAAGCTCCATCAAAAACAACTGTAACAGGTGTTGAAATGTTCCGTAAGCTTCTTGATTATGCTGAAGCTGGTGATAACATTGGTGCACTATTACGTGGTGTTGCACGTGAAGAAGTCAACCGTGGTCAAGTTCTTGCAAAGCCAGGCACAATTACACCACACACAAACTTCAAAGCTGAAGTTTACGTATTATCAAAAGAAGAAGGTGGACGTCACACTCCATTCTTCGATAACTACCGTCCACAATTCTACTTCCGTACAACGGACGTAACAGGAATTGTTAGACTTCCAGAAGGCGTAGAAATGGTTATGCCTGGAGATAACGTAGAAATGACAGTTGAACTTATTTCACCAGTTGCGATTGAAGAAGGAACACGTTTCTCAATCCGTGAAGGTGGCCGTACAGTAGGTTCAGGCGTTGTAACTTCTATCCAAAAATAATTAAATTATCAATAGAGCAACGATTAATGTCGTTGCTCTATTTTTACTGTAAGTACATTGAATGAATAGCCTTAAAATTAGTCAAATACAAGAATTAAGGTCTGTTTTTATCGAAAATAGTAATTCAATAGATTTTTAAGTGAAAATGATAAAAAACTTTCTAATAAACCTTGCATTCGGTAGCTCTTTTCTGTATAATGTCTAATGTTGGTCAGAAAGGCGATGAAGCGAAAGGTTGTTGGCACACCCGGCCCCTTTGCCATGGGAGGGAGCTAAGAAAATTTTCGCGGAGAATGTCTATTATTTTAAATGGGCGAAAAGGAGGGAACATTATGGCAAAAGAAAAAATCAGAATTCGTTTGAAAGCATATGATCACAGAATTTTAGATCAATCAGCAGAGAAAATTGTCAATACTGCAAAGCGTTCGGGAGCAGGGGTATCAGGACCGGTTCCATTACCGACTGAAAAGTCAATTTACACAGTATTGCGTGCGGTACACAAGTACAAAGACTCTCGTGAGCAATTTGAAATGCGTACACACAAACGTCTAATCGATATTTTAAACCCTACACCAAAAACGGTTGATGCGCTTATGCGTTTAGATTTACCGTCAGGCGTAGATATTGAAATTAAACTATAATATGAATTTATCAGGAGGTGTAACGGATGACGAAAGGAATCTTAGGTCGTAAAGTCGGCATGACACAAATTTTCACTGAACAAGGTGAACTTATTCCAGTAACAGTAGTTCAAGCTGAACCAAACGTAGTTTTACAAAAGAAAACGATGGAAAATGACGGCTATGAAGCGATTCAAGTAGGATTTGCTGACAAGAAAGAAGTTAGAGCAAACAAACCAGCTAAAGGACATGCTGCAAAAGCGAACACTAATCCTAAGCGCTTCATTCGTGAATTCCGTAACGTTAAGTTAGACGACTATGAAGTAGGTCAGGAACTTAGCGTAGAGGTTTTCAGTGCAGGAGATGTAGTTGATGTAACAGGAGTCTCAAAAGGGAAAGGATTCCAAGGTTCAATCAAACGACATAACCAAGCTCGTGGACCAATGAGCCACGGTTCACGTTATCATAGAGGCCCAGGTTCAATGGGTGCATCAGCAGAACCAGCGCGTGTAATGAAAGGTAAGAAATTACCAGGGCGTATGGGTGGCGAGACAACAACAATTCAAAACTTAGAAATTGTTAAAGTTGACGCTGAACGTAACTTATTACTTATTAAAGGTAACGTTCCAGGACCAAGAAAATCATTCGTAAAAGTTACGAGTGCAGTAAAGGCTAACTAAATATTAGTTGAAGGGAGGATATGTCATGCCTAAATTAGCACTATATAACCAAAGTGGATCGCAAGTAGGCGATATTGAATTAAATGATGCGGTATTCGGCATTGAGCCAAACACTCACGTTTTACATGATGCGGTTGTAATGCAACAAGCTTCAAAACGTCAAGGTACTCATGCTGTTAAAAACCGTTCAGCTGTAAGTGGCGGTGGTCGTAAACCATGGCGTCAAAAAGGAACAGGTCGTGCACGTCAAGGATCAATTCGTTCACCACAATGGGTAGGCGGTGGTGTTGTATTTGGACCGACTCCACGTTCTTACGCATATAAATTACCGAAAAAAGTTCGTCGTTTAGCTCTTAGATCAGCACTTTCTACAAAAGTGAAAGAAGAAAGCTTGACAGTATTAGAAGGGTTAACAATCGAAGTTCCAAAAACTAAAGAGATTATTAAGTTACTAGCAGCACTTAATATAAATGAAAAAGCATTAATTGTGACAAATCAAAAAGACGAAGTTGTAGCGAAAAGCGCAAGCAACCTACAAAACGTTAAAGTTCTACATGCAAGCCAAATCAACACATTGGATATTCTTGCATATGACAGAATGATTATCACAAAAGATGCAGCCGAATCAATAGGGGAGGTGCTTGCATAATGAAAAACTCTCGTGATATTATTAAGCGCCCTGTTATTACTGAGCATACAGCTGACCTTATGGCGGATAAGAAATATACTTTCGAAGTAAGCAAGAACGCTAATAAGACTGAAATCAAAGCAGCTGTTGAAGAGATTTTTGGTGTGAAAGTTGTAAAAGTTAATACAGCTAACATTAAAGGTAAGCTTAAGCGAATGGGTCGTCACAGTGGTTATAGATCTGATCGCAAGAAAGCTATTGTGCAATTGTCAGAAGACAGTAAAGAACTTGATTTCTTTGAAAGCATTGATTAAGTTATAAAAGGAGGGAAAACAGATGGCGATTAAAAAGTATAAAGCAACTTCTAATGGTCGACGTAACATGTCAGGTTTAACTTTCAGCGAAATTACAACTGACAAACCAGAGAAGTCGTTATTAGAACCAATTAAAAAGCAAGCAGGTCGTAACAACCAAGGTAGAATTACAGTTCGTCATCAAGGCGGTGGACACAAGCGTCAATACCGTGTGATCGATTTTAAACGTAACAAAGACGGTATACCAGGCCGCGTTGCTACTATAGAATATGATCCGAACCGTACAGCTAACATTGCTTTAATTAACTATGTTGACGGTGAGAAACGTTATATTTTAGCACCAAAAGGTATCCAAGTTGGACAAGAAATTTACTCAGGTGAAGATGCTGATATTAAAGTAGGTAATGCATTACCACTTAGAAATATCCCTGTAGGTACTACAATTCATAATATTGAACTTAAACCAGGTAGAGGCGGACAATTAGCACGTTCTGCTGGGGCTGAAGCGCAAATCTTAGGCCGTGAAGAAAAATATGTTCTTGTACGTCTTGCTTCAGGCGAAGTTCGTCAAATTCTAGGTACTTGCCGTGCGACAATCGGTCAAGTTGGAAATATTGAAAATGAATTGATCCGTTCAGGTAAAGCAGGTCGCTCACGTTGGAAAGGTATCCGCCCAACTGTTCGTGGTTCTGTTATGAACCCAGTTGATCACCCGCACGGTGGTGGTGAAGGTCGTACACCGATCGGACGTAAATCACCTGTTACGCCATGGGGTAAACCGACACTTGGCATGAAGACGCGTAAGCGTAATAAAGCATCAAATAAATATATTGTACGTTCACGTAAAAAATAATGCGATTGTAAGGCGGGTATTTGAACCCGTCAAGCAATCACGGGAGGAGGTTAATGTATGGGTCGTAGTTTAAAAAAGGGACCTTTCGTAGACGATCACTTAATGAAAAAAGTGGAAATGTTAAACGAGGAGAACAAAAAGCAAGTCGTTAGAACATGGTCACGTCGCTCTACAATTTTCCCTAATTTTGTTGGCCATACGATAGCCGTCTATGATGGACGCAAGCATGTGCCAGTATATATTACAGAAGACATGGTAGGACATAAATTAGGAGAATTCGCACCAACACGTCTATTTAAAGGACACGCGGGCGATGATAAGAATACTAAACGTTAATATGAGAGGAGGCGCTCTTAATGCAAGCTAAAGCTGTTGCAAAAACTGTTAGAATTGCTCCTCGCAAAGTTCGATTGGTCGTTGATTTAATTCGAGGTAAAAACGTTGGAGAAGCAATTGCTATTTTAAAACATACACAACGTGGCGCTAGCGCTGTTGTTGAAAAAGTATTAAACTCTGCGATCGCAAATGCGGAGCACAATTATGACATGGACGTTAACAATCTTTATGTGTCAGAAGCTTATGTAAATGAAGGTGTTACACTAAAAAGATTCCGTCCACGTGCACAAGGTCGTGCAAGTCAAATTAATAAGAGAACTAGCCACATCACAGTGGTTGTATCAGAAAAGAAGGAGGGATAATCTGTGGGTCAAAAAGTTAATCCAATAGGTTTCCGTGTTGGCGTTATCCGTGATTGGGAATCAAGATGGTATGCTGGCAAAGATTATGCAGACTTATTGCATGAAGATATTAAGATTCGTGAATATATTGAAGATAAATTAAAAGATGCTGCTGTTTCTAAAATCGAGATTGAGCGTGCGGCTAACCGCATTAACGTTTCAATTTCAACAGCTAAACCAGGGATGGTTATTGGTAGAGGTGGATCAGAAGTAGAAGCACTTCGTACTGCACTAAACAACTTAACTGGTAAAAAAGTACACATCAATATTGTTGAGATCAAGAGACCAGATATTGATGCAAAATTAGTTGCTGAAAATATCGCTCGTCAATTAGAAAACCGTATCTCATTCCGTCGTGCACAAAAACAAGTGATTCAACGTGCGATGAGAGCAGGAGCTAAAGGTATCCGTACACAAGTATCTGGCCGTCTAAATGGTGCAGATATGGCTCGTTCAGAAAGTTATAGTGAAGGAACAGTACCACTACACACACTACGTGCTGATATTGATTATGCACACGCAGAAGCTGACACAACGTTCGGTAAGCTAGGTGTTAAAGTGTGGATTTATCGTGGAGAGGTCCTTCCAACTAAAAAAGATAATTAAGGGAAGGGGGCACAACTTATGTTAATGCCTAAACGTGTTAAGTATCGTAGACAACATCGTGCACATTTAAGTGGTAAAGCAAAAGGTGGAACAGAAGTAGCATTCGGAGATTTCGGAATTAAAGCTGTTGAACCTGCATGGATTACAAGCCGTCAAATCGAGGCTGCCCGTATCGCAATGACTCGTTATATGAAACGTGGTGGAAAGGTTTGGATTAAGATTTTCCCAGATAAACCTTATACAAAGAAACCATTAGAAGTGCGAATGGGATCTGGTAAAGGTGCTCCTGAAGGATGGGTAGCAGTAGTAAAACCAGGTAAAGTATTATTTGAAGTTGGGGGCGTTTCAGAAGAAATCGCTAGAGAAGCTCTTCGTTTAGCTGCTCACAAACTCCCAATCAAAACGAAATTTGTAAAACGCGAAGAAATTGGTGGTGAAATCAATGAAGGCTAATGAAATTAGAGAACTAACCACTGCCGAAATTGAACAAAAAGTACAATCATTAAAAGAAGAGCTTTTCAACTTGCGTTTTCAGTTAGCAACTGGCCAATTAGAAAACACTGCACACTTACGTGAAGTGCGTAAATCAATTGCTCGGATGAAAACTGTTGTACGCGAGAGAGAGCTTAGCGCTAATAACTAGTAAACAAGAGAGGAGGTTAGCCTCAAATGACAGAACGTAATAATCGTAAAGTATACACAGGACGTGTTTTCTCAGATAAGATGGATAAAACGATCACTGTAGTTGTTGAAACGTACAAATTCCATCCTCTTTACGGGAAACGTGTTAAATATACAAAGAAATTTAAAGCTCATGATGAGAACAACCAAGCTAAAATCGGAGATATCGTGAAGATTATGGAAGTTCGTCCATTATCAAAAACGAAAAGATTTAGACTTGTAGAAATTATCGAAGAAGCTGTAATTGTTTAATTCAAATTGTAAAAGTTCGCTCGGGATAGATTCCGAAGGGAGGTAACATCGATATGATTCAACAAGAAACTTATTTAAAAGTTGCAGATAACTCAGGTGCGCGTGAAGTTCAAACAATTAAAGTATTGGGCGGAACAGGTCGTAAAACTGCTAACATTGGTGATGTAATCGTATGTTCAGTGAAACAAGCAACACCTGGTGGCGTTGTCAAAAAAGGTGAAGTTGTTAGAGCTGTAATCGTACGTACGAAGACAGGAGTCCGTCGTAAAGATGGTTCATATATCCGTTTTGACGAAAATGCAGCGGTAATTATCCGTGAAGATAAAAGTCCTAGAGGGACACGTATCTTTGGTCCAGTAGCACGTGAACTACGTGATGCTAAATTTATGAAGATTATTTCATTAGCACCAGAGGTATTATAATTTTTAAGTGTGAGAGCTTAAAAAAATCAGATTTTAATGGAAGCCTTGTAAGGAGGTGCGTCGAGCATGCATGTAAAAAAAGGTGATAAAGTTAAAGTATTAACAGGTAAAGATAAAGGTAAAGAGGGCAAAATTCTTGCTGTTTATCCTAAAAAAGAACGTGTTCTTGTTGAAGGTGTAAATATCGTTAAGAAACACCAAAAACCTTCTCAAGATAATCCACAAGGTGGAATTCTTGAACAAGAAGCACCAATTCATGTTTCTAATGTATTACCAATTGATCCGAAGACTGGTGAACCAACTCGCGTAGGATATGAAGTTCGTGATGGAAAGAAAGTTCGTATCGCTAAAAAGTCCGGAGAAGCATTAGATTAATCTTAGCGATGAAAGGAGGGCTACTCAGATGAACGAGTTGAAAGTAAAATATAATGAAGAAATCGTTAAATCATTAGTAGAAAAATTTAATTATGATTCAGTAATGCAAGCACCTAAAGTTGAAAAAATCGTTATTAATATGGGTGTAGGTGATGCCGTTCAAAACGCAAAAGTTTTAGATAGTGCGGTAGAAGAACTCGGCTTGATTTCAGGTCAAAAACCTTTAATCACAAGAGCAAGAAAGTCAATTGCAGGTTTCCGTTTGCGTGAGGGCATGCCAATCGGTGCGAAAGTAACCCTTCGTGGGGAGCGCATGTATGAATTCTTACAAAAATTAATTCATGTATCACTTCCACGTGTACGAGATTTTCGTGGTATTTCAAATAAAGCATTTGATGGTCGTGGCAATTACACGTTAGGTATAAAAGAACAATTGATTTTCCCGGAAGTAGACTATGACTTAGTAAGTAAAGTTCGTGGATTAGACATCGTTATTGTTACAACAGCTAACACTGACGAAGAAGCTCGTGAACTATTAACTCAACTAGGCATGCCTTTCCAAAAATAAGCCTGACAGCTAATATAAGGAGGGAAAATAGTGGCTAAAAAATCGATGATTGCAAAACAGAAACGGACTAAGAAATTTAAAGTACAAGAATACACACGTTGTGAGCGTTGTGGTCGTCCACACTCTGTATTACGTAAATTTAAACTTTGCCGAATTTGCTTCCGAGAACTTGCCTATAAAGGTCAAATTCCTGGTGTTAAAAAAGCAAGCTGGTAAACCCCGAAATAGGGAAAGGAGGTATTTTATAAATGGTTATGACAGATCCAATTGCAGATATGCTAACACGTATTCGTAATGCAAATAAGGCTCGCCATGAGAAGCTAGAGATTCCTGCATCTAACGTTAAAAAGGAGATCGCTGAAATCTTAAAGCGCGAGGGCTTTATTCGTGATTATGAATTCGTTGAAGATAATAAACAAGGTGTTTTACGTGTTTTCCTTAAGTATGGTGTAAATGAACAACATGTAATTACTGGTCTGAAAAGAATTAGTAAGCCAGGACTACGTGTATATGTAAAAGCTGATGAAATACCACGTGTACTTAACGGTTTAGGTATTGCGATTATATCAACATCTAAAGGAATCCTTTCAGATAAAGAAGCTCGCGAACAAACAGTTGGTGGCGAGGTATTGGCATACGTTTGGTAATAGATTTATTTTAAGATAGGAGGTGCCATGCAAATGTCACGTATTGGTCTTAAGGTTATTGAAATCCCTGAAGGCGTTGAAGTCAAAAATGACAACAACTTGCTAACTGTTAAAGGCCCTAAAGGCGAATTAACACAGCAATTTCATGAGGATATGAAAATTAATGTAGAAGGTAACGAATTGACGGTTGAAAGACCGAATGATAGCAAGCTAAATAAATCTCTACACGGTACAACTAGAAGTTTAATCTTCAACATGGTTGAAGGTGTTTCTAAAGGGTTCGAGAAAGCATTAGAAATTCAAGGTGTTGGTTACCGTGCACAAAAACAAGGTAACAAACTAGTTGTTAACGCTGGATATTCTCACCCAGTAGAGATTGAACAACCAGAAGGTATTGAGATTGAAGTACCAACTAACACAAAGATCATTGTTAAAGGAATTGACAAAGAACTTGTTGGTGCAATCAGCTCTAAGATTCGCGCAATTCGTAAACCAGAGCCTTACAAAGGTAAAGGTATTCGCTACGAAGGTGAATATGTACGTCGTAAAGAAGGTAAGACAGCTAAGTAAAGCTAGTTAGCCTCAAATTGTAAAGTCGTTTAGTTCGAGACAGAAAGGAGAGACCAAGATGATCAGAAAACTTGATAAAAATGTTGTGCGTAAAAAGAGACATCTACGTGTTCGTAAAAACTTGTTTGGTACTGAAGAACGTCCACGCTTAAACGTATTCCGTTCAAACAAACACATTTACGCGCAATTAATCGATGACATCAATGGTAAAACTTTAGCAAGTGCATCTACAGTTGATAAAGAATACACTGAGAAATTCACTGGAAATACTGATGCTGCTAAACTTGTTGGAGAATTAATTGCAAAACGTGCGTTAGATAAAGGTTACAAGACTGTGGTTTTTGATCGTGGAGGATATTTATACCACGGACGTGTAAAAACTCTAGCAGATGCTGCCCGTGAGGCGGGTCTTGAATTTTAATTATAGAAGGAGGGACACATTTTGCGTTTAGAAATCGATCCGAATAAATTAGATTTAGAAGAACGAGTAGTTACAATTAACCGTGTAACTAAAGTTGCTAAAGGTGGACGTACGTTCCGTTTTGCTGCACTTGTTGTTGTAGGCGATAAAAACGGTCATGTAGGTCTCGGTACTGGTAAAGCACAAGAAGTACCTGAAGCAATTAGAAAAGCAGTAGACAATGCGAAGAAAAACTTAATTAAAGTACCACTTGTTGGAACTACAATTCCACACGAAGTAACTGGTCGTTTCGGTGCAGGTACTATCTTAATTAAACCAGCAGTAGAAGGTACTGGGGTTATCGCAGGTGGACCAGTTCGTGCCGTACTTGAATTAGCTGGAATTGGTGATATTTTATCTAAGTCATTAGGTTCTAACACACCAATTAACGTTGTTCGCGCAACAATTCAAGGTTTAAGTGAACTTAGACCAGCAGAAGAAATAGCAAAACTACGTGGTAAAACAGTAGATGAATTGTTAGGATAAGGAGGGAAATCAAATGGCTAATAAGTTAGAAATTACCCTCGTGCGCAGTGTTATAGGCAGAACGGAAACTCAAAAACAAACAGTTAAAGCCTTAGGATTAAACAAAATTAATCAATCCGTTGTATGTGACGATACACCTTCGGTAAGAGGGATCATCAATAAAGTATCACATTTAGTATCGGTTAAAGAATTGTAATTATCATAGCGCAAAGAGGAGGTGCTCGCATGAAACTTCATGAATTGAAACCATCACAAAAACGTAAACAACGCAATCGCGTTGGGCGCGGTATGTCTTCTGGCAATGGTAAAACATCTGGCCGCGGACATAAAGGACAAAGTGCACGTTCAGGTGGAGGAGTTAGATTAGGTTTTGAGGGTGGTCAAACACCTTTATTCCAAAGACTACCGAAACGTGGGTTTACGAATATCAACCGTAAAGAATTTGCTATTGTCAATTTATCAACATTAAACAGATTTGAAGAAGGTACAGAAGTAACACCTGAGCTTTTACTTGAAACTGGCGTTGTAAGTAAAGTAAAAGCTGGCATTAAAGTTCTTGGAAATGGTACGATTGAAAAGAAACTTACTGTAAAAGCTCACAAATTCTCTACTTCAGCTCAAGAAGCGATAGAGAAAGCGGGCGGTAAAACTGAGGTGATCTAATGTTCCAGACAATCTCCAATTTTTTTCGTGTGAAGGAAATTAGAAGTAAGATTATCTTCACACTACTTATGCTAATTGTTTTCCGGATAGGTACATTTATACCTGTTCCATTTACAGATCGAACAGCAATAAAGTTTATGAACGACCAACAGAATGTGTTTGGATTCCTTAACACATTTGGTGGTGGTGCATTGAAGAACTTCTCCATTCTAGCGATGGGAATTATGCCGTATATTACTGCTTCAATCATTATGCAGTTATTACAAATGGATATTGTTCCTAAGTTTACAGAGTGGAAGAATCAAGGTGAGATGGGTAGACGTAAGTTAGCGCAAGTAACACGCTACGCGACCATCGTGCTAGCATTCATTCAGGCTATTGCAATGGCAATCGGTTTTAATGCGATGACAGGCGGCGGATTAATCACTGACCCTAGTGCAGCAAAGTTTATTATTATTGCTATCGTATTAACAGCGGGAACTGCCTTTTTGATGTGGCTCGGTGAACAAATTACAGCACATGGAGTAGGAAATGGAATTTCAATTATTATCTTTGCAGGTATTGTAGCTGCAGTTCCTAATACAATGAACCAATTATTTGTGCAATACTTCGGAGCTCACGTAGGTGATGAGCTATTCCTAAACGTTGTTATTGTTTCATTAATTGCTTTAGTTGTTTTAGGTGTAACAGTTGGAGTTATATTCATCCAACAAGCAACCCGCAAAATTCCTATTCAATACGCTAAACGTATGGTGAATCGTTCAATGGTTGGTGGACAATCAACACACCTTCCACTGAAAGTTAATACTGCTGGTGTTATTCCAGTTATCTTCTCTGTGTCATTTATCATGGCACCACGGACTATTGCAGGTTTCTTTGATGGAAATTTCGCAAATACAATTGAAACTATTTTTGATCATACACAACCAATTGGTATGATTATCTATGTCGTTTTAATTATTGCATTTTCTTATTTCTATACATTTGTACAGTCAAACCCTGAACAAATGGCAGATAACTTAAAGAAACAAGGTGGATATATTCCGGGGATTAGACCTGGTAAGAGAACAGAAAGATATTTAACAGTTGTATTGTATCGCTTAACTTTTGTAGGTGCACTATTCTTGGCTGCAGTTGCTGTATTACCAATTTTCCTTGGTAGAGTTGCTAACTTACCACAATCAATTCAAATTGGTGGAACTAGCATACTTATCGTCGTAGGGGTTGCTCTCCAAACGATGAAACAATTAGAAAGTCAACTAGTCAAGCGTCACTATAAAGGATTTATTAAATAAACCAGTAAACCAGTTATGATTTACTGAACAATTTAAAAAGCGAGGGGAATTGCAGTGAACTTAATATTAATGGGCCTTCCAGGTGCTGGTAAAGGAACGCAAGCAGAAAAGATAATAGAAAAATACCAAATTCCTCATATTTCTACTGGAGATATGTTTAGATCAGCAATTAAAGAAGGAACAGACCTTGGAAAAAAAGCAAAGTCATTTATGGATAAAGGTGAGCTTGTTCCTGATGAAGTCACAGTCGGAATAGTTCGAGAGAGATTAAGTAAAGATGATTGTAAAAATGGCTATCTATTAGATGGATTCCCAAGAACGCTTAAACAAGCAGAGGCTTTGGAAGATCTATTAGCTGAGTTAAATGCGCCAATCGATTATGTTGTTCATATCGATGTTCCAAAGGATAAATTACTTGATCGACTTACAGGACGTCGTGTTTGTCCAACTTGTGGTGCTACTTATCACGTCATCTTTAACCCACCAAAGGTTGCTGAAACTTGTGACCATGATGGTGCAACACTTAATCAACGAGAAGATGATCAACCGGAAACAGTTGCTAATCGAATCGAAGTTAATCTGGAACAGACACAACCATTGTTAGATTTTTATCATGAAAAGGGTAACCTTGTTACGATAAATGGTGACCAAGATATAAATGATGTGTTTGAAGATGTAGACAAAAAGCTTCAAACGTTAAGATAAATGTTATTAGTGCATTAGATGATTTGATGTGAATAAACGTCAGTCATTGTACTAACGATATAGCACGTTTATTGTATGATGTCTAATGTAACTATCTTAACCATTTGCTGTTAATTGATTACAGTAGACTCATATGGTAAAATTAAACTTTATCATAACGTGTCATCAAATAATTAACTTTGATGGCATAAATGGGTAACAAGAGTTTAAATGAAGGTGATCATGTTTGAATGATACGGAGTCGCGTCCGATAACAAGTCAAGGTTTGATGATTTTACAAGGACGAGAAGCAATTCAGTTAGCTTTTAGCAGCCGGCAAGAAGATAAAAGCGGTGAGTTGCTTTTAGACGGAGAAAAACGGAAGTATGATCGACCAAAGAAGCAACATTTCAATCATATGATTCCATCACACTTCATTTCTCCCAAGGTTCAAATAGCCTTCTAGGAACTGGTCGCGTTACAAACGGTAAGCTACGTACGCTATATCGAGGTTTGTCTAATTAAGTGACTGATTTAAAGAAGGGAGATCAACTTGATGGTGAAAGAAGAAGCAATTGAGGTAGAAGGTACTGTTATTGACACATTACCTAATGCCATGTTTAAAGTGGAATTAGAGAATGGTCATACCGTACTCGCTCATGTTTCAGGTAAGATTCGTATGCACTTCATTCGTATTTTACCAGGAGACAAGGTGACGGTTGAACTTTCTCCATATGATTTAACTAAAGGACGTATTACGTACCGTTATAAATAATTAACTCCGATAATAGAGGAGGTATAGAAGATGAAAGTAAGACCATCTGTTAAACCAATATGCGAAAAATGTAAAGTTATTCGTCGTAAAGGGAAAGTAATGGTAATTTGCGAGAATCCAAAGCATAAACAAAAGCAAGGCTAAACAATAAGGAGGTGCACGATCTATATGGCACGTATTGCAGGAGTGGATATTCCACGTGAAAAACGCATCGTAATTTCATTAACATATATTTATGGTATTGGAAAATCAACAGCGGAAAAGATTTTAGAAAAAGCAAATGTATCTGCAGATACTCGAGTTCGTGATTTAACTGAAGATGAATTAGGCCGTATTCGTACTATCGTAAATGAGTACACAACTGAAGGTGATCTTCGTCGTGAAGTTTCTCTAAACATCAAACGATTAGTAGAAATCGGTTCATATCGTGGCTTACGTCACCGTCGTGGCTTACCAGTTCGTGGTCAAAATACTAAGAACAACGCACGCACACGTAAAGGCCGTGGCCGAGCGGTATCTAACAAGAAGTAATTAACAAAGGAGGTAAACCAATCTAATGGCTCAGAAAAGAAATACACGTAAAAAACGTGTGAAAAAGACTGTAGAATCAGGTATTGCACACATTCACTCAACATTTAACAATACAATTGTTACAATTACTGATACTCAAGGTAATGCTGTAAGCTGGAGTAGTGCAGGAGCGCTAGGTTTCAAAGGTTCAAGAAAATCTACACCTTTTGCAGCTCAAATGGCTTCTGAAACAGCAGCTAAAGCTGCACAAGATTTTGGCATGAAAACATTAGAAGTAACAGTTAAAGGTCCTGGTGCAGGTCGTGAGGCTGCAATTCGTTCACTTCAAGCAGTAGGATTAGAAGTTACTGCCATTGTTGATGCAACACCAGTTCCTCACAATGGTTGCCGCCCACCAAAACGTCGCCGTGTATAATTTTATCCGTATAGAATTTGTCAGCATGTCTATAATGGATTATGATCGTTAAAAGTAGTACGTTATACAATGTCTAGCTTTAACAGTCTCAACCAGATCGGAACTGACAGACAAAAAATATACGAATAGAAGATAGTGCAGAAACAACACTGCCTACTAAAGAAATGTTGGATAGACTATCATTAGTCTAACCTCACTTTCGACGTTCAAAGGAGGGTTTTTATAAATGATCGAAATTGAAAAGCCGAAAATTGAAACTGTACACATCAATGATGACTCTACGTTTGGAAAGTTTGTCGTAGAACCGCTTGAGCGTGGATATGGTACGACTCTTGGAAATTCCCTGCGTCGTATTCTTCTGTCCTCCTTACCAGGTGCTGCGATAACATCTGTACAGATTGACGGAGTCCTACATGAGTTTTCAACAATTGATGGTGTAGTTGAAGATGTTACAACTATTATTCTTAATCTTAAGAAACTAGCGTTAAACATTTATTCAGAAGATGTTAAAACGCTAGAAATTGATGTGCAAGGTGAAGGTGTGGTAACAGCTGCTGACATCACTTATGATAGTGACGTTGAGATTCTGAATCCAGATCTTCACATTGCAACATTAGCATCTAACGGGGCACTTCGCATGAAAATGACTGCAGAGGTTGGTCGTGGTTATCGTCCAGCTGAGCTTAATAATCATGACGATTTACCGATTGGTGTGATCCCAGTTGACTCGATTTTTACTCCAGTTTCACGTGCAACGTTCCAAGTTGAAAATACACGTGTTGGTCAAATTACTAACTTTGATAAATTAACATTAGATGTGTGGACTGACGGAAGCATTCGCCCAGAAGAAGCAGTTTCTTTAGGTGCGAAGATTCTGACAGAGCACTTAAATCTATTTGTAGGTTTAACTGATGAAGCGCAAAATGCTGAAATCATGATCGAAAAAGAAGAAGACCAAAAAGAAAAAGTACTAGAGATGACAATCGAAGAGTTAGATTTATCTGTACGTTCATATAACTGTTTGAAGCGCGCGGGAATTAACACCGTTCAAGAGCTTACAACAAAAACAGAAGATGATATGATGAAAGTTCGTAACTTAGGACGTAAATCACTTGAAGAAGTGAAGAACAAATTAGCTGAATTAGACTTAAGCTTACGAACTGAAGATTAGTCATCTTAATCGAGACAGAATCCGAAGAAGGAGGGGTAGTCGATGGCTAGAAAATTAGGAAGAACAACTGATGCTCGACTAGCATTACTAAGAAATCTTGCGTCAGATTTAATTATTCATGAGCGCATTGAAACGACAGAAGCTAAAGCTAAAGAATTACGCTCTGTAGTTGAGAAAATGATTACATTAGGTAAACGCGGAGACCTTCATGCTCGTCGCCAAGCAGCTTCATTCTTATACAGAAAAGAAGCAAACGAAACTGAAGATGTCATTCAAAAATTATTTAATGATATCGCTACACGCTATGAAGACCGTCAAGGTGGTTACACACGTGTCTTAAAGCTTGGCCCACGCAAGGGTGATGGTGCGAAAATGGCGATCATTGAGTTAGTTTAAACTTCATATGATAAATGAAGGGCAGGATAAGGTCTCTACTAGAGATAAATCCAAGCCCTTTTTTTGTATCGCATATTTTTTCTGATATCTATCCCGTTTCTGTTGAATTAATAACCTTGCAATATTTGCCTCAGTAGAAGATAATAGGGAACATGGATAGATTCATTTTGCTTTTTTACTCGGTATATCAAGGCGTTTAGAACACTCGTCTAACAATTATTAAATATGTTAAAATATATAACAAGTATAGTTCCTTATCTCAATTTACTAGCCCAAATGTTCTACTAATGAGTATTAAGTCGATTTAAGTGGCTAATAAGGTGATTTTTTTCAAAATTGTGAATATATTTCTCGATTAATATATTTCCCGGGAAATTTTTGTCGTAATATGGGGGGATATCAGTGAGTCAAAGTGAGATTCAATTTCGAAATGTATACTTTCGGTATTCGGAAGAACAACCGTGGGTACTAGAAGATGTAAGCTTTAAGCTAAAATCGAATGAATGGCTTGCCATAATCGGTCATAATGGATCAGGTAAATCAACAATTGCAAAATTAATGAATGGATTATTATTTCCCGATAAAGGCGAGATTATTATCCACGGCATAAAGCTGACCGCTGAGACTGTTTGGGAAGTTCGGAAAAAAGTTGGTATGGTATTTCAAAATCCCGATAATCAGTTTGTTGGAACAACAGTACGCGATGATGTCGCTTTTGGTTTGGAAAACCACGGAGTAGATCGAGATAAAATGATTAAAGCAATTGATGAAAGTTTAGCTGCAGTCCGCATGTCTGATTATTATTTACATGAACCACATCGTTTATCAGGTGGGCAAAAACAACGTGTTGCGATCGCTGGTGTTCTTGCAGTTAAGCCAGATGTCATTATTTTAGATGAAGCTACCGCTATGCTTGATCCGAAGGGACGCAAAGAAATTATCCAAACAGTAAATGATCTGACACAGACTAATCAATTAAGTTTAGTGACTATTACTCATGATTTAAACGAAATTGTTGCCGCAGACCGTGTCATGGTTATGAACAAAGGTAAAGTCTGGTTAGAAACAACCCCTAGAGCTTTATTTGCAGAAGAACAGGCGTTGCAACAAATTGGTTTAGATGTGCCTTTTGTTGGGAAACTTGCTAATGCCTTAAAGAAACAAGATATACCCTTTAACGCACAACCAATAAATCAAAAGGAGTTGTTGGATGAACTATGGACATATCATTTAAGCATGTAAGCTATACGTATCAACCTAATGGCCCTTTTGAGTATAAGGCGTTAAGGGATTTGAATTTTTCGATTAAGTCAGGGTCATATGTTGCAATTATTGGTCATACTGGTTCGGGGAAATCAACGTTAATCCAACATTTGAATGGTTTGCTTAAGCCTACACAAGGTGAGGTTCAGATCGGTAACTATGTGATTAGAGCAGATCAGAAACTAGCAGATATTAAAGAGTTGCGGAGACAGGTTGGCGTTGTATTTCAATATCCCGAGCATCAATTATTTGAGGAAACAATTGAAAAGGATATTGCTTTTGGACCTGAAAATTTTGGTGTAAGCAAAGAGGAAGTTGCAAAGCGTATTCCTGAAGTGATGAATGCTGTTGGTTTATCTCAACAGTTATTAGACCGTTCACCTTTTGATTTAAGTGGTGGTCAAATGCGTCGTGTTGCGATTGCAGGTATTTTAGCGATGGAACCAAGTGTATTAGTACTTGATGAGCCAACAGCAGGTCTTGATCCAAAAGGACAACAAGAAATTATGGAAATGTTTTATGATCTTCATAAACGTAGAAATCTAACGACAATTCTTGTTACGCACAGTATGGAAGATGCATTAAAATATGCAGACCATGTGATTATCTTAGAAGCTGGTCAAATCAAAATGGAAGGCAAGCCTGAGGAGATTTTTGTTAAGAGTACTGAACTGGAACACGTTCAATTAGATACTCCTGAAATCATTCGTTTCTTACAAGACTTTAAAGAAAAGTTTGGCATTGAGATTGCGTACCATAATCAATCAGTTGATCAATTAGCAATTGAAGTTGTTAGGGCTCTTAAAGAGGTGAAACAAAATGGCTAACTCACTTATCATTGGACAATATATCCCAAGCGATTCGAAAGTACATCGCTTAGACCCGAGAACCAAGATCATCATTATATTTTCTTTTATTATTTTTGTGTTCTTCGCAAATAATTTGTTAAGCTACGCTTGGCTTACGTTATTTGTATTTGGAAGTGCGCTTTTAACTAAAATTAAAGCACGATATATTGCTAAAGGATTAACACCAGTTTGGTTTTTAATTGTATTTACATTTGCATTACATTTATTTGTGACGAAAGAAGGAGACGTTCTATTTAGTGTATTTGGTTTTCGAGTATACTCAGAGGCACTAATACAAGGTTTTTTTATTTCATTACGTTTTTTCTTACTCATTTTGGTTACGTCTTTATTAACCTTAACAACGACACCAATTGAAATTACGGATGCAATTGAATCATTACTTCACCCATTAAAGAAAGTGAAATTTCCAGTACATGAGCTTGCTTTAATGATGTCAATTTCGTTGCGATTTATCCCAACACTCATGCAAGAAACTGATAAAATTTCGAAGGCTCAAGCATCTCGTGGTGTTGACTTTAGAACAGGCCCAATTAAGGAACGAATTCAAGCTGTAGTGCCATTGTTGGTCCCTTTATTTGTTAGCGCGTTTAAGCGTGCAGAAGAGCTAGCCATGGCGATGGAGGCAAGAGGTTATCAAGGTGGCGAAGGGCGAACAAAGCTTAGGGAACTAAAAATAATGCGGATTGATTGGTATGCTTTTTTATTATTTGGAATTACATTAATAGGACTATTTGTGTTAAGGCAGTAAAGGAGAACAATAAATGCGCTATTTAGCAATTATAAGCTACGATGGGTCAAACTATTCAGGATATCAAATTCAACCGAATCAATTAACAATACAAGCTGTTATTGAAGCTGCGTTAACGAAGATGCACAAAGGGAAATGTGTGAAAATAACAGCATCTGGAAGAACCGATGCCGGTGTTCATGCCTATGGACAAGTGATTCACTTTGATAGTGAATTAGATATTCCTGAATCGAATTGGAAGAAGGCGTTGAATTCACTTTTACCAGGAGATATTGTCGTTCTCGATGTGAAACAAGTATCTGAGAATTTCCATGCTCGATTTGACGCGATTAAAAAGACATATATTTATACGATTTTAAATAGTGCCGATGCTAACCCATTTGAGATCAATTATTGCGCCCATGTTAAGGAAAGACTAAACGTTGACTTAATGAATCAAGCTTTGCAAGATTTAATAGGAGAACATGATTTTACTGCATTTTGTGCAGCAAATAGTTATGTTAAAGGTGATAAGATTCGAACAATTTATCATGCCAGTTGTCAAAGAGTAAATAATAAGGTTGTCTTTTCTGTTACGGGAAATGGTTTCCTTTACAATATGGTCCGTATTATTGTAGGTACATTAATAGAGATTGGTTTGCACCAGCGCCCAGCAACTGATATAAAAAGGATTATTGAAAGTAAGGATCGTACACAGGCAGGTAAAACAGCCCCGCCACAAGGGTTATATTTAAATGCTGTTGAGTATGATCTTAATTAGTTAAAATAAGCAATAAATACTTGATAAAACTTAGTCGAAGTGTTGACTTTGATAGTAGTTTGTTGTAAAATGATCTATGGCATTTTATTTCTATCCCACGATTAGCCCCGGAAAGTTAATTGTGTAGAAATTTAAAATATACCAATAAAAAATTAAAATTGATATGACTTTAATGTTAAATTAGGAGGTTATAAGTATGCGTACAACTTACATGGCAAATGACGCAAATGTTGAACGTAAATGGCTTGTAGTTGATGCTGAAGGTCAGACACTAGGTCGACTAGCAAGTGAAGTTGCAGCAATTCTTCGCGGTAAGCATAAACCAACGTTCACACCTCATGTGGATACTGGCGATCACGTGATTATTGTAAATGCGGATAAAATTGAATTAACTGGAAATAAATTAAATGATAAAATGTATTACCGTCACTCAGGACATCCAGGTGGACTTAAAGGACGTACAGCTGGTGAAATGCGTGAGAAATTTCCTGAAAGAATGTTAGAACTAACAATCAAAGGGATGTTACCAAAAGGCCCACTAGGTCGCAAAATGGCTAAAAAACTACATGTTTATCGTGGTGCAGAGCATAATCACCATGCTCAAAAACCTGAAGTTTACGAACTTCGCGGATAATATAAAGGAGGTAATAAATAGTGGCTCAAGTACAATATTACGGAACTGGACGCCGTAAAAAATCAACTGCTCGTGTACGTTTAGTCCCTGGTACTGGACGTATCGTTGTAAATAATCGTGATGCGGAAGAATACTTCCCATATGAAACACTTCGTACTATTATTAAACAACCATTAGTAACTACAGAAACTGAAGGTAGTTATGATGTTTTAGTTAATGTACATGGTGGAGGCTTTACAGGACAAGCTGGAGCAATCCGTCATGGAGTTGCGCGTGCGTTATTAGAAGTTGACCCAGGATACCGCCCTTCATTAAAGAGCGCTGGATTCTTAACTCGTGACGCAAGAATGAAAGAGCGTAAGAAATACGGTCTTAAAGGCGCTCGTCGTGCACCACAATTCTCAAAACGATAAGATATTTGTTTTTTCAAACCCCGCAACCGCTTATGGTTGTGGGGTTTTGCTTTAAATTTATACATATAAAGTTCCGTCAAAATTACCACGTAGTATACACACAATATACAAGTAGTATACAAACCATACTGTGTCTTTTATTTGATTTTATCAATAGCTATGAGCAATTGTTCAATATCTTTATGAGTGTATACCTTATCAGTTATATCCTTTGCAGCATGTCCCATAATTCGTTTAATAGATAGTTTATTTGCACCAGCGTTATCCATAAGCGTTGCAAAAGTGTGTCTACAATCGTGCGGTCTGTGATCTAATTCAAGTTGCTCCATAATTTTTTTAAACCTTTCATGATAAAACGTATAATAGCTTAATTTATTGCCTTCAAAATTTGTAATGAGATATTCATTTTTAGGATCCATTCGGTTTTCTATTAACCTGTGGATTTTTTTGTGGATAGGAATAACTCTATTTGTACCTGCGTCAGTTTTGAATCCTCCTCGAAAATATCTTTTATCTAAATAAACATTTTCGTTCTTTATCTCAACTAGCTCTCCAGGGCGCAATCCCGAGTAAATCATAATTAATACCGCATCTATATCATCAAATCGATCGATATTGTCCCAAAGAAGGTTTATCTCGTCCATTGTAAATGGTTTTCTAGTACTTTTATCTTTATTTTTAGGTAATTCAACAAATCTCGAATAATCTTTCTGCGCAAGATCATTTTCTAGTGCGTGTTTGTACATTTGATTGAATAACACTTTGATTTTACGTAAGGTATCATGTGACTTATTGCAATTATCTATGACACTTTGCATATGCGCTTTTCTAATATCAACAAACTTCATATCATGCAGCATCTTTGAACGATTAAACGCCATTTGATAACCACTTTGATTCGATTTCGATGTTTTAGGGAATTTTTCTTTTTTAAATCTTTCATATACTTCTTTAAATGTTATCTTTCCAGCAGACAGGTCATAGGGGTTATTGTGATATTCAGCTAAAGCAACCATTGCCTTTTGCCTTGTCTCATAATACCCAAGGTATTCAACTAACTGTTTGCCGTCATCTGTCCATCCGGTTGTAATTCTAACAGCCCAAGGCCTTCTTCTTTTGCCAGATAGCTTAAAGACTGAACCATAACCATTTGGATTTTTCATGGTTAAACACCTCCAAAAGTATTTTGTATATTGTAAGTCAAAAACAAGGGCTATTCCTTGTTTTATTTATGACAAATATAACGCCCTCTTTTCAGCAATCAGTTGTCTACTAAGAACTTTGCTTTCGTACATTTCTAATCTTCGTAATGCAAAGTCATATTCGACATTAAATAAAGGACCAAGTGAATGGGGAGAGCTATTGGGTGATCCAGCGATTACCGTGGCGATTCTAGATCGAATTATCCATCGATCAGAGGTAATTCAACTTGGGGGTGACAGTTATCGATTGAAACATCGACAATCAATATTTAATGATAAAACTGTTCAAAATTAATGAGCGAAAAGTGTTCAATTTAACTTGACGGTCACATAAGGACACTAAAAAGTCGTATAAAGGCATTAGAGGACGAAAATAAACAATTAAAAGATCAAGTTCAAAAATTATATGGGAAGTTGTTTTAAGCTAGATTATACTTCTTATTTGTCCGTAATTGGAAATCTAACTCTCTTTCATTCAAGTGTTCACTTGAATATGATTTGTAGAAAGGGTACAATATAATCAAGTGGGGACTTGAATGGAAATGGAGTGAGAAAATGAATAATAAAGATGCTTGTGAAATTTATTGTTATGACGAAGAAAAAGTTAATCGAATACAAAGAGAATTAGAGAAAGAAGATATTTCTAGTGTTGCCCAATTATTTAAAGCTATTGCGGAAGAAAATAGGGCGAAAATTACCTTTGCCTTGTTAAAAGGTGAAGAGTTATGTGTTTGTGATATAGCAAATATTATTGATGTCACGGTCGCAAATGCTTCCCACCACTTACGCACGCTTCATACGCAAGGAGTTGTTAAGTTTAGAAAAGAAGGAAGATTAGCGTTTTATTCGCTGGATGATGACCATGTTGAACAGTTATTTGTTAATGCATTAAAACATGAGAAAGAAGGAAAAGTAAATGTCTGATCAACAAGCAAAATTATCGGAACAAGAAATGAAAGCTTATCGTGTTCAGGGATTTACCTGTACAAGCTGTGCAAATATCTTTGAAAATAACGTAAAAAAATTACAAGGAGTTGAAGATGCTAAAGTAAACTTTGGGGCATCTAAAATCTATGTTCACGGAAGTACAACGATTGAGGAATTAGAAAAAGCAGGTGCTTTTGAAAATTTAAAGATTCGAGATGAAAAAGAACAAAAAATAGAACGTGAATCGTTTTGGAAACAGAAAGCAAATATTAAAGTTTATATCTCAGCTATATTGCTTGTTATGAGTTGGTTGTTGGGCGAGCAATATAGGGAAGGTCATATTCTTCCAACGATTGGTTTTGCAGCAGCCATCTTAATTGGTGGATATTCATTATTTATTAAAGGATTTAAAAATTTAAGCAGATTTAAGTTCGATATGAATACGCTAATGACTATTGCCATTCTAGGAGCCGCGGTGATTGGTCAATGGGGAGAAGGGGCAATGGTTGTTATCCTGTTCGCTATAAGCGAAGCGTTAGAGCGCTATTCAGTAGACAAGGCTAGGCAATCCATTGAATCGTTAATGGATATCGCTCCAAAAGAAGCACTAATTCGTCGTGAAAATAAAGAAATGCAAGTACACGTTGAAGATATTCTAGTGGGCGATATTATGATCGTAAAACCTGGCCAAAAGTTAGCGATGGACGGAACAGTTATTCAGGGTATATCGACATTAAATCAGGCCGCCATTACAGGAGAAAGTGTTCCAGTAACCAAAACTGTTGGTGATGAAGTCTTTGCAGGAACATTGAATGAGGAAGGATTACTAGAAGTAAAAGTAACAAAAAAGGTAGAAGATACCACGATATCAAAAATCATTCATTTGGTAGAAGAAGCCCAAGCAGAACGAGCACCTTCTCAAGCGTTTGTCGATAGATTTGCACAGTACTATACACCAGCTATTGTCGTCTTGGCTCTTTTAATCGCTGTTGTTCCCCCTTTACTATTTGGAGCTGATTGGAGCATGTGGGTCTATCAAGGCTTGGCTGTGTTAGTAGTTGGTTGTCCTTGTGCTCTAGTTGTTTCAACACCTGTTGCTGTAGTTACTGCAATAGGAAATGCAGCTAAAAATGGTGTTTTAATTAAAGGTGGCATCCACTTGGAAGAAGCAGGAGCTCTAAAAGCAATTGCTTTCGATAAAACTGGAACATTAACAAAAGGTGTTCCAGCCGTAACGGACATTATAACGTATAGTGGAAATGAAAATGAATTAATGACTATTACAGCAGCTATTGAAAAGGGATCACAGCATCCACTTGCTTCAGCAATTATGAGAAAAGCAGAAGAAAACAGTTTGGACTTTAATGGAGTATTGGTTGAAGATTTTCAATCTATTACAGGTAAAGGCGTAAAAGCAAAAGTAAATAATGAATTATATTATGTAGGTAGTCCAAATCTTTTTGAAGAAGTACATGGAAGCATTGAAAGGAATCAAGAACGACAGATTATTGAAATGCAGACGCAGGGAAAAACAGTCATGGTGTTAGGAACGGAACAAGAAATCCTTTCTCTTATTGCAGTGGCAGATGAAATAAGAGAAACATCAAAAGATGTCATCAGTAAATTGAACAGCATTGGAATTGAAACAGTGATGCTGACAGGTGATAATCAAAGGACAGCAGTAGAGATTGGAAAACAAGTCGGTGTTTCAGATATTAAAGCAGATTTGCTTCCAGAAGATAAATTGAATTTCATTAAAGAACTTCGTGGAAAGCATAAAAGTGTGGGAATGGTTGGAGATGGCGTGAATGATGCACCTGCTCTTGCAGCTTCCACTGTTGGTGTGGCAATGGGTGGTGTTGGAACTGATACAGCACTAGAAACAGCTGATATTGCTTTAATGTCAGATGATTTAAGACAATTACCATATACCATTAATTTAAGCCGTAAGGCTTTGACGATTATAAAACAAAATATTACCTTCTCATTGGTAATTAAATTAGTGGCATTGCTGTTAGTTATACCTGGTTGGTTAACGCTATGGATAGCGATATTTTCCGATATGGGAGCAACATTACTTGTAACACTAAACAGTTTAAGGTTATTGAAAAGTAAAGAATAACAATTTTGTTTAAAGAGGAAAGGGATAACATTTGTTATCCCTTTAAAATTTGAATAAATTTTCTTTTCATCGTTATATTTTCGATTTGATGAGTATGCGTTGAGTCCATGTAGTTAAAGTAAAAGGTTTGTTTTTATAATGTTTTTTACACATTACTATTGATATGACATTACTCCATCGATGGAAGATATAAACGTGAAAGAGAAGAGTTGTATTTAAAGGGAGTAATCTCCTTTTTTTCTGCAATTAAATTGTACATTCAATTAGATATTATTTTAGAGTAAAGCAAAGTCTATTTATAAATAATATATCTTTCTATAAAATTGTGATATAATTTTTAACAACACAAGGATGTTAGGGGATGCAGAAATGAGGTTTATTGGTTCAAAGACAGATTTACTTGGTGAGATAGAGGATATTTTAACAAACTATTTAGATGGAACAGAAGAAACATTTTTAGATCTATTTGCGGGATCAAATAGTGTAGCAAAACACTTTAAGCCTTTTTATGAAGTGTATACCAATGATTTATTGTATTTCAGTTATGTTTTAGCAAAAGCAACGATAGAAAACAATGATAAATGTACTTTTGAAAGACTAAAGAAATATGGAATAGATAATCCATTAGAATATTTACAGGATATACCAACAAAAAATGGTGAAATAGGTTTTTATGAAGAAAGCTTCTCTCCGACTGGATCAGCAAAAAGAATGTATTTCACTTCAGAAAATGCTAGAAAAATTGATTACATAAGAGAAACAATTGAAGAATGGAATGATAATGATCTATTAACTGAAGCAGAGTATTATTATCTTTTAGCATGTTTAATTAAAGCTATTCCATATATTTCAAACGTTGCAGGTGTCTATGGAGCGTATTTAAAGACTTGGGATAAACGGGCATTAAATCCATTAGCCTTAAGAGCATTAGATGTAAAAGATAATAACAAAAATAATAGAGCATATAATAAAGATTCGTTAATATTAATCAATGAGATTGAAGCCGATATCGTATATATCGATCCGCCATATAACACAAGACAATATGCATCTAATTATCATGTGCTTGAAACAGTAGCATTGCATGACAAGCCAATACTTAGAGGTGTTACAGGTCTTAGAGATTATTCAGAACAAAAGTCAGATTTTGCATATAAAAGAAGAGCATTTAAAGCTATGAGGAAATTATTACAGCAAGTAAAAGCAAAACACGTTATTCTTAGTTATTCTTCGGATGGGATTATCTCAAAGGAAGAATTAATAGATTTGATCACAGATATATCAATAAACGGTTATTATGAATTGAAAGAAATACCATATCGAAAGTATAAAAGTAAAATAGTATCTAAAACTGATGAATTATATGAATATTTATTTTATTTTAGTACAAAAAAAAAATGAAAAGGAGGAAAAGATAGTGTCAACAGAATTAATGGTCAAAGAAGAAGTCTCTGTATGGAACCCACAAAAAAAATTTATTAAAAGTCCTTTAAATTATGTTGGAGGAAAATATAGATTATTACCACAAATACTTCCGCTATTGCCTGATAATATAAATGTTTTTGTAGATTTATTTTCTGGAGGAGCAAATGTTGGAATAAATGTAAATGCAAAATCTTATATATTTAATGATATTAATCATAAAATAAATGGTTTTTTTAGATGTTTACAAGAAAAAGATATTAATAAAATATTAATACAGATTGAAGATAATATTGAGAAATATCAATTGTCTAAACAAAATGAAAAAGGATTTAAAAAATTAAGAGAAGATTATAATAATAATCCCAATCCTGATCCAATTGATTTATATACGTTAGTTTGTTATTCGTATAATTATCAATTCCGTTTCAATAACTCTTTAAAATACAATAATCCTTTCGGGAAAAATCGCTCACATTTTTCTGAGAATATGCGGCATAATTTAATAGAATTCACAAAGAAATTACAAGTTATTAATGCAAAATTTATGGATTTATACTTTACGAATTTTCCATATGGGGAATTGGAAGAAAACGACTTTGTTTATGCTGATCCACCATATTTAATCACAACGGGATCATATAATGATGGTAACAGAGGGTTTGTAAATTGGTCGCATAAACAAGAAGATGAATTATATGAAGTATTAGATACTCTTACAGATAGAAATATTCGTTTTGCCCTATCCAATGTTTTAAGTCATAAAGGGAAAACAAATAAAAAACTAATAGAATGGTCTGATAAATATTTCGTTACTCCTTTGAATTATTCTTATAATAATTCTAGTTATAATTCTAAAGGAAAAAGTGAAGAAGTGCTTATAACTAATTATGATCCCAAAATATTGACATTCGATGAAAAACAAAAAAATAATATTATAGAAAAGCAACCAAAGCAAATGACTTTATTCTGATTTAAGGAGAGACTATATGATTGTTATTAAACAACTTGAAAACTTTACTACACGTACTTGGGGTTGGATACAGGACGCAGCTGATTTATCAAAGTTAGCAGATGTGATCGGGATATTTGATAATGAAAGTGAAATAAATACATTAGTTAAAAATAAGATAGAAAAGTTAGTATTACCTGAACATGGCAAAGAACGGTTTTTGGATTACCTTAATCAAGAAATAATTATTATTCCATATAAAGATTTATGTGGCACAAATAAGGCTGTACCTAACTCTAAACCAAAGAGCTTTTATTGTACCGGTATTGTTCAAGCGACAATTACAGGTCAAAAAAGAGAGTATATAAGAAGCTGGCCGGCGGATAATTATGTACGATTTGCACTTACCTTAGGGTTACTTGAATATGATTATGAAAATGACACATGTTACTTGAGCGATATTGGAAAGGATTTTGTACAGTTAAGATCTAATAGAGAAGATACTTCTGTTATTTCTTTGAAAGAAAAAGAATTCCTAAGTGATTTACTTTTGTCTTACCCTCCAGCTGTTCGTATTTTAGAGTTATTAAGTTTAACTAATAGTCGACATTTAAGTAAATTTGAAATTTCTGAAAAGATGGCTTTTGTAGGTGAAGCAGGATTTATTACTTATCCAGTAGATATTTTGTTAGAGAGTATTGCATATGAAAAAGATCCGAAAGTTAAAAATAAAATGCGAACGGATTGGGAAAGTACATTAGATAAGTATGCTCGTATGATTAGTGGTTGGTTAGAAAGTTTAGATTTTGTTAGACGAGTGGAAAAGAAATTTAATATAGATGGGGAAATTGTAACTATTGGTCAGAGTTATAAGTTAACAGGAAAAGGATACCAAGCATTTAGAAAAGCTAGAGGGATGTCAAGACATGCTATCATTCCTAAAAGAATTTCGTGGGAGATGTTAGCAACAAAAGAAGATAATAAGGAAAGATTAAGGACAAGAAGAGCGTTAATTTTAAAGAAAATATCTGAATCCACCAGGGATTGTTCTTATGATGAAATATATCATTATATAAATGAGAATGACTCTGTATCATTAGATGCTACAATAAATGAAGTGAAGGATGATTTAATAGGTCTTAGAAGGTTAGGTTTAAATATAGAATTATGTGATAATGTTGTTAAGTTTAAGGATCAATTAGAGCCCTTCGTTATTCCTGTAAAAGTAGATGCTCATTATGAAAAATCTAATATTGAAGAAATAAAGTCCTTTTTAAAAGACGAGTTAGTCAATGTATCGCATGATTGGCTTCAGTTAGTTGATTTATCTTATGATGGCAGGAATGCTCGAATATTTGAAATGCAAGTAGTTGCTTATTTTAAAAATGTCCTAAATTATGAGGGAGAGCATTTAGGGGGAGCTTCCGAACCAGATGGTGCATTATGGAAGAAAAGATTTGGGATTGTATTAGATACAAAGGCTTATAAAGATGGTTTCCCAATTAATACAGATGTGAGGAGACAAATGGAAGATTACTTACAGGATGTTATTCAGAAAGATGATAAAAGACAGTCAAACAGATGGTGGGAGGTTTATCCTGAAGAAATTATAGAGTTCTCATTCTTATTTGTCTCATCTTTCTTTAAGGGAGGCAATTACAGAGAGATTTTGGAGACAATTCAATACAATACAAATATATCTGGTGGTGCAATAAGTGCTGTACAATTATTATTAATAGGTGAAAGAATTCTAAGTAGTGAGCTGGAAAGTTATGAAATAAAAGCTTTGTTTACTAACCATGATTATATAAATGAAACGAGTCACTTACTAGAATATAATGTAAAGAATGATTGACCCTTGATCGTCGAGTACTTTAAAAGATATTATCCCATTAAATATTTTATCTGTATTCAAACAGCATCTATTTTGGTTCAAATTGGTTCAAGTAACGCGAATTTTTATCCATTTTAATAATGTTAAGTCCATTTTAAAAGCTTACAAATGTTGATATAAAGGGATTTCCATGTTTCAGAAATCCCCCGAGTTAATCAATATATTTCTCAAAACGTTAATAAAATCATATGCATGGTTATGGCACTTCTCATTTATTTGGGAAGTGCCTTTTGCTTGTGTTAATACTTGCAATCCCTTCTGTTCTCGTGTCACTTAATGAATCTATAAATAACTTTAAACTTTTTGCAATAAGCCGATATAGTATATTACACCCTGCTTAATAACCCAAAGATCGCATAAGCAGATATTACAAGCAGAAGGAGATTGAATGGTGAATAAGAGAGAGTTAAATCAACATACTAAGAAGCTTCTAGTAAGTATCGTTACAATAGTTGTCTTAATTATTGCAATTGCTATAGGAGTTTTTATGAATAAAGGAAAAGAAGTTGAGTCAAATGAGGAGATAGACACTAAAGAACCTATTAAAGTATCAATAGAGCAAATTGTTGAATACGGAGATGACATAGCGAATAAAACATTCACAATACATACGGAAGACTTGACGAAGGAAGCCAACTTTATTGACTTAGATCCAACGGTTGATACAATGACGGTCGGTATCACTGAACATATATTAGAAATGGAAAATGAAATTTTTGATGTGACAGTTGTTGTTGAAGATACTCAAAATCCTCAGTTTAAAGGTGTAAAGGATGTCATTGAATTTGAGGGTGAAGAAGTAGATATAGAAAAAGAACTGAGGAAATTGATAAGTGCACAAGATCCAGTTGATGGTGAATTAGAAGTAGTGTTCGAGATTGAAGAAGATAAGGATAAAGGAAATAACTTCCGTGTGACAGCTGATGCAACAGATAAAAATGGTAACAAAATATCTGAAAGTTTCTCAGTAGTTGTAAAGATAGTGGCGAAGGAAGAGAAAGAAGAAGCTGACAAGACGGTTGAAGAAAGCAAGCCGACCTCAGTAGCATCCAAGTCGGAAAATGATTCTAAGCCAAAACAAGAAAAGCCTAAACAGGAACAACCTAAACAAAAAGAACAAAAGAAAGAAAAACCTAAGCAAGAAGAGCAAAAAAAAGAAACTCCAAAACAAGAAAAACCTAAGTCTGAGAATAAGCCCAAGGAAAAAGAAGAAAATCCACCAGCACTAGACACGGGTGCGCCACCATTAAATAATCCTAGTGGGCTTCCAAGTGGGGCAACATTGAGCCAACAATTATTACCTAGTTATCACATATACAGTTACAGCAAGTCAATTCCCGGTGGTGGTTCAATTACTTCTGTTGATGTATCTTCTGATTATGGCGGTAGTGCAACGATGATAGGTACAGATAATGATGGGAATAACTTCATAGCACGTTACCACGTAAATGAGGATAAAATTGGTTATCAAATGATTGGACCGATGGGTAAACCTAATTTCACACCAGATGACGTGAGTCTACTGTTCGAGATTGGACGAGCATTCGCTAGAGCCTATGGAATGCAATAACCCCCAAATGTTAATATAAATCATATTCCATTGATTGGGTATGCTTTTAGATTGTCTATTTATTTCTCAAAAAGATAATAAGATGATAAATATTTTAAGCACCGGCATTTTGTCGGTGCTTTTTTGTATATCCTTTTCATTAAATTATTGATAACTTTACTAATTAGTAATTGTCTTTTCATTCATCAATCAACCGTCTATTCGGAAATATTTCTCATGCATAAACTAACTTATACTTACTATGGAAAAGGGGGGAGCGTATGGCATTAAATGATATTTGGCCGTGTCAGGAAAATGAAAGCTCTAATACAACAGCTTGTAGTAGTCCATGTAAGAAATGCTGTCGGTGTAAACCTGACAAAGACCGAGCAATTATCACCGATGAGATATGTGGAACCTTTGATACACATTTACCTGTCCCCGTTCCTTTAAACATATACCATGTAGATGAAAGTATCCGACCATTTGGAATTGTTTCGACGATCTCCCTTTATTATGGACAGGGTGATCCAACATTGATTACGGTATTAGTTACGTATTATGACCTGTCGGAAGAAACAATAATGATCCCACGTGGTAATACGATTACCCGTACGCTTAGAAATGTAGGTTCATTAACAATTCAAACGCCACAAGCATCTGGAAAGTATTGCTTGAATATTCACTATAAGTAATATCTGAAAAAGTTAATTTGTTTATATAAAAATCCACTCTTTACACGGCCAATCTATCTATACAAACATTGCGTTCCTTGCATTAACTAGTAGTGTAGGAAGCTAGGAAAGGAGAGAATTTGATGAATTGTTTTCCTGAACCACAGTTAGTGCAAGTATCTACCTGTAACTCATTTAATACAGAGGTAGAAGCAGCTTCAGCTTTACAAATTTTCGCACATACAAGTGGAGCAGTAGCTGGCTATGTTACCCTATCGAATTTTAATGCAAGTGAGGATACAGCAAGTATCAGTACTGATGCTGCTGGAACAGATATAGTTGCAACAGCAGAACCTGATAATAGTTACACTGTCTTTGTCCCTAGATTACAAAACCTGTACGTCTTCTCTGAGGGTGGAGAAGTGGTCGTTGGTCAAGTTTGTGTGAATGCTGCTTATACAGCTCGTCCATAAAAATTTTAGATCTACTCCTCTAAAGTAAAGTGATTGAAGCGGTTGACTTTACATTTACCGTATTTCCCCATGTACTTTGATAAGGCTCTTTTCACGATGTTGGAAAGAGTCTGTTTTTGTATCTTGAAATACAAACAAGTAATACAGTTTGTTATATTCACATATAATCATAAACATCACTAATAGAAACCGTAATTATAATAATATTCATTTACTGGGAAAGGATTGAAAATAAAAACAATATAGTTTATGATCAAGATAATAAAAAAGTGAAACCTTATGAATCTATATTCGTCTACATATATAAGGGAATAAATTTAAATTAGCTAAGCTAGTTTAACAAACTTATTAATCTGTATTTTCATAAAATTGAAAATGTTTAAAATAAATCGTTTAGTTGGGGGGTTGCTTCTGTCTAGATTTACAATGTAAGAAAGTCTGTTGGGAAAAAGTATTAGCGATGAGGAGGTAACGAAAGAATGAATTTTGTTAAGCGGGGTTTATTAGGGATTACTAGAAAAAAAGGGAAATCATTAATATTATTAGCAGTCATCTTTATATTAGGTAACTTAATCTCAGGTGCTATTTCGATCCAGCAAGCAACAGAGAATGCTGAAAATAATATTAAGGAACGATTGGGAGCTAAAGCTATGCTCGAGATAGATTGGGAGGCTTATGAAGAGTTAAGTAAGGAAGAACGGGATAACTTTGTACCCGAAGAGTTAGGGGTCGATGTAATTGAACAAGTAGGCGCGCTCTCCTATGTGAAATATTATGATTATAATCTTGAAACTTATTTAGGTTCAGATAGCTTAAAGAGTTATCAAGGCGAAGGTATGGATGAAGATTTTGTTCATTTTGGGCCAAGTATGGACTTTAGGCTGAGAGGAATCAACTACGCACCTGTGGTAGATTTTGAAGAACAAAAGGCGAAATTGGTTGATGGTCGAACATTTACACAAGATGAAGTTAATAATGGCTCAGCTGTCACTATAATTTCTAGTAAATTAGCGGAAATGAACAATTTACATGTAGGCGATACATTTGCACTGAAAAATGAATTTTATTATTACGATTATGAGAACGAGGAAGAAGAATTAATAAATTCAAGAGATCTAGTGCTTGAAGTTATTGGGATTTTTGAATCTCAAGTTGTTAAGGAGAACATAGAAGAAGATTTCGATGGTGGTTATATTGACTGGATGGATATCGAATATCAAAATACTTTATACGTTCCAAATAAAATCGTTAGTGCTGAAAATGCCTTTCAATTTGAACAAACGCTAACAGTAGAACCTGAATTTGCAGAAATGTATGAGGAAGAAGGCGGTAGCTTTGATTACTATATACCAACGTTTGTCTTAAACACTCATGAAGATATTGAGGCATTCTCAGAAGAGGCTATACCATTATTACCTCAACTTTATACAGTTATTAGCTCTGGAGATCATTACCATAATATTTCTGGACCGATCGAGTCGATGAGTAAACTCTCAAACTATGTTTTAATTGCTGCTGTATTTGCAACAATTCTAATCATTGGTTTAGTCGTGTTACTATTCCTACGAGATCGAAAACATGAACTAGGAATCTACTTATCTCTAGGAGAGCGACGTGGACGTGTAATCGGTCAAATTCTTATAGAAGTGTTGGTTACAGCATTTGTAGGGATTACATTATCTTTATTCAGTGGTAACTTCTTAGCTAGCCAATTGTCTGATACGATGTTGAAGGTAGATGATAATTCAGCGTATGAAGACTACGATTATTATTTCCAATCAGGTTTAACAACAGATGATGCTATAGATTCATATGAAGTAACGCTAGACGCAAACTATGTATTAATTTTCTACGGGGTTGGTATGGTAACGATTTTAATCTCAACACTTATACCACTTGTCTATATTGTGAGATTAAATCCAAAGAAAATACTGATGTAAGTCAACATTAATTGTCTTATAGAGAGGTGAAAAGATGATATTAGAGGCGAAAGATATAAATTATTATTATCAAGATGGAGAGCACCGTCGCTATATTTTGAAAGATACTTCTATTTCCTTCGAGAAGGGGAAGTTTTATACAATTTTAGGTCAGTCAGGTTCAGGAAAAACGACATTGCTCTCATTACTCAGTGCACTCGATACACCACACAGTGGAAGTATATTATTTAACAAAAGAGATATTAAGCAAATTGGATATGAAAAGTATCGACGGAATAATATCGGAATCATTTTTCAAAGTTATAATTTAATTCCTACTTTAACAGCAGTTGAAAATGTCCTTGTACCTATGTCAATTACAGAAAACGAACTCCCTGTTGATTCGAAAACAGTCGCTTACAATCTACTTGATTACATCGGCATTGTAAAAAGTAAAGCGGATCGTTATGTTAATAAATTATCAGGTGGAGAGCAACAGCGTGTTGCAATTGCTCGTGCGCTTGCAACTAATGTCGATGTCATTCTTGCCGATGAACCAACTGGAAACCTTGATGAAGAGATGGAACAAGAGATTGTTGATATTTTTAAAAAGTTAGCACATGAACATGGAAAGTGTGTAGTTGTCGTTACACACTCCAATGAGATCGCTATACAGTCAGATCAGGCTTACCACTTAAGGAAAGGTGTATTGTCTCCGTATGAGTGATTTTTTATCTAAGTTTAATAAAGACCAGTATTCTGATCTCGTCAATAAACAAGGTAACAACGACATTAAAGGTGAGCAAGAACAAGAAGCGGAAAATCAGGTAAACGACGAATTTCTAAATAATCAAGTGGATCAATCATCTGTACCAGATATTGAAGAAGGTGTGTCTAATCAAGATGCCGAGTTGAAATCAGAACCGCCTAAAATGAGAAGTAGCTCTAGGTACAATGCAGATGAAGAGCTAGAAATTGATCCTGACTATCGGAGGAAAAAACGAATCAAGATTATCATAGCGATTGCGGGGTCACTATTAGCTTGTATACTGGTGTACTTTATTTATCACTCTCTTGTCCACGTGAAGGTTGAGGACTTTGTTGGTCAGCCTATTTCTGAAGCGCGTGCTTGGGCAAAGGAGAACGATATAGAAATTGAACTAGAACAAGAATATAACTTAGAATATGATCCAAATAGGATTATTTCTCAAAGTGTACCTGCAGGAGATAAAATTAAGAAAGGTAACACATTACTCATTGTTAGCAGTTTAGGTCCAGATCCAGACGATGTTATTCCTCTACCTGATTTTTCAGTTATGAGTCAAGTAGAAGCGGAACAATGGATCGATGAACATAAAGCAGAAAATTTACAAATTGTCGTAGAATATCATGATGAAATTGAAGCTGGAGAATTTATTAAGCTTGTGATTCGAGACAGCTCAATTGACCCATCAGAATATCGCCGTAAAGACAGAGCAGCGATTTACTATTCTAGAGGTCAAGAGGTATTTGAAAAGGATATTACTGTCCCTAACTTTGTCGGTAGTTTAAGAGAAGAAGTAGAGAAGTGGGCAGAAACGAATGAAATTGAAATAACTTATGAAGAATCAGACTCTGATAGTTTCGAGGCTGGATTTATTATTAGTCAAAGTGAAGCGGCTGATGAGAAAATTGCTAGACGAGACAAAATGACAGTCGTCGTGTCTACAGGGAAAGCCGTAATTGTCCCTAGCTTCTGGGGCTTAACGCCAGATGAGGCAATGACTAAATATCCTGATCTAGAAGTGACCGTTAAGTCTGTATATCATGGGAAAGTACCTTATGGAACACTTATATCTCAGTCAATTGAAGCGGATACTAAATTGACTGAAAAAGATAATAAGCAGATTACGGTTACTTATTCTCTAGGTAGACCTTATTTACAAGATTTAAGAGGACGTTTAGAAGGAGAGCTACCAAGTATATTTTATGAAGAGTATCAATCAAAAGGTGCAAATATTAAATATACTGTAAAATATGTTGATTCACCTGAAATTAAGGGAACAATCGTTAAAATGAGTAAATTTAATGAGTTTGTACCTATGGATTATACAGTGGAAATTAGTGTGAGTAATAATGCTTCCGGGCCAACCATACCTCAAGACCCTATTGAGGAGGAAGAAGATTTACTCCCGGACAACGATCCAACAGATGTTGGTAATGATGAAGACACTGAGGATATTGATAAATAAGTAATTTCTATTTTAGATCTAAGCGTTACACTCCCCCAATGGTGAGCAGATTAAGTAATATACATCTGTTTATCATTGGGGGAGTTTTTTTTGGGAAATATGTAGTTCATTATAAAAAGGATAGTCTAAGAGAGCTAACATGAATTAATGTTTCGGATAGTATTTCCAGTGATTAGATTGTGGTGTATTTGGGTAAATTATGAATGCGAAAGGGTGATTTAATGTGAAAATAAGATTAACTATTTTACTCTGTTTTGTCTTAATTTTAGGAGCATGTGGGACAAGCGAGAGTGAAACAGATCAAACAATGGATGCTGATGAAGGGGTGCAAGTTGAATTAAATGAGGATAAAACAAATGGGCCTCCTCAAGACGAAGACAAAGCCGAAGCTGGTATAGAGCCAACATTTAAATATGATTCAGAAGAAGTGAATCTATTCGAGCTTCAAATTGAATTGTTATCAAACGAGGAATGGAGCTATGAGTTTAATCGTTCTAACCAAAAAGCAAAAATTGAACATGAAAATGGTGCAGAATCTGAAAAAAGTGGAGAAGAAGTATTTAGTGAGATTGAAGAACTTCTCACATCGATTCAAATTGATCATGAACGTTCAATCAATGACATGATAAATCAAATTCTCGACTACTTAAACATTAGTCGTGACGATTTAAAAGAAATAGATGTCTATATTGAGACGTCTAATGACCAAATATTAGGCTTTGAATATCAAGCTCCTTCAGGAAGCGAGTCAACAACTATTAATGAGTTAGATTTAGAGATTAGATTTGTATCAAATGGAAAATGGGATTATGAATACGATTTGCGTGAGCAGGAATTTAAAATAGAATACCATAATCGCGACAATCTCAATGGACAAGATGCTCAGAAAGAGGTTGAAAGAATAATTTCTGCTGTAAATATAGATTTAGATCAATCGATTGGCTCATTGAGAGAATCATTATTATCAGCAATTGATGCTGATGCTTCAAATGTAGACGCTTGGGAATTTGAGGTTGAGTATGAAGATCAGATGCGAATAGGGGTAAAATCAAATTAGTAATTAAATAAAGTGAAAAAACATGCAGACTCTTGTCACATGGGTGATTAGGGTCTGTTTTCATTAATATATTTATTAAATAAAGTCTAGTTTAGATAGTTCCCTGCTCATTTGAACAGGGAGCGCATGATGTAGACTAAAAATATGAATTTTACTTTTAAAAGAAAACCTCCATTATGACATAATCTTTTCCGCCCTTAGTAAATCTACTCGCTGTTTCATTAAGACCAAATTTTTGATAAAAAGTATTCTTATTTGATCGGGCATTACACCAAACACGTTCTGCACCAAATAAACGTGCTTGCTCTAAAGTGTAATTTAGCAATTGACTTCCATACCCTTTACCTTGCTCTTCTTCTAAGGTGGCGAACTTCCTGAATTGCGCCTCTTTATCACTGAGAAAGAGAGAAATAACTGAAATCAATTTATTATCTCTAAATAATCCGTAATGGATAGCTGTATCGTCACCATTAACTTTGATATAGTCAAACGGTTTATCTGGCCACATGACCTTGTGTCTAATGTACCATGCTTCTTCTTGAGTAATTTTTCTTATCAACTTAATCACGTCCTGTTACAGTAGAAAGTATTTAATCTAAGCCACTAAAAAAATAATACCCTGGAAAAATGAATTGATCAATCCAGGGTACTAATTCGTTTAAATATCACAACCGTCAATCCCGCACGAATTTGTTTCTGCGCCTAACTTTTTTAGTTTTGGTTTTAAGGTTATACCCTCTTCTCGTGCGATTTCTTCAAGTGCATTAACAAAATCAGCTTTTGTTTGAGCTCCTGATAAGGCATACTTGTTATTTATGACAAAGAATGGGACGCCCGAAATTTGCAATTGTCGAGCAAGTTCAATATCTTGTTCAACATCTTGTGAATAAGCTTCTCTATCTTCAATGATTTCACTCACCTTATCTCTGTCTAAACCGATATCAGTAGCAAGTTCAATCAATTGATTAGCATCCGGCAAAAATTTACTTTCCGTAAAAACAGCATGGAAAATTCGTTCATTATAATCAGCAGCTTTGCCTACTTCCTTGGCATATTTAGCGAGTCGATGTGCGCTCCGAGTATTTTGCGCCATTAAATTGTCAAAACGATAATCAAGACCAATTCTTTTAGCACGATCAACGATATTTTGTACCATTTGCTTAATATTTGCGAGCGGTTGTCCTTTGCGTTCGCTTAGATCTTCTAGCATACCGATAATTGGTTCTGTTGGACTGTCTGGATTTAATTCGAAAGCTCTAAAAGCCACTTTAACTTGACATTTTAGTCCAGTCTCAATGATTGCATTCTCCAACTCTCGTTTTCCGATATAACAAAATGGACAAACATAATCAGACCAAATATCTATTTTTAACATTTTTATCTCTCCTTTCAATGGTGACTATTCATTTAATTTAGGCTTAATTATCTCACACAATAAAATACAACTAAAGATATCTGCTTGATAGTAGTATGATGGCTCTATCCTTTAAAATCATTCTGAGAAAAACATCATAAAGCGTAGTGAATAGTCTTGAATAAGTCCGCTTTTAATTTGAATATATGGACATTTTTCCTAACGTACTCGCATACAGTAGTATGGGCTTTAAGAAAAGGAGTGTTGCATAATGAATGAAAAGTGGAATCTTAATGATCCGTATGTTTATGGAGCTTTAAACGGTTTGCTCAATCAGCCAATAAGTGTCCAAACGCCACGAGGGTCTGTCCGCGGTATGTTAAGAAAAGTCATGCCAGATCATATTGTTGTTCAAATGGGAGGCGCACCATTCTATATCCGGATTAATCAAATCATTTGGTTTAAACCAGAAGCGACAAGAATAACACCAGACTCAGCAGAATGATTATATTAAAAGTTAACTAAGGATGGAGGCGTATAGCTTATGATGAAGCGTGTGAATAGGATTTTGATTGAACTTCCGTATCCTGAACACGGTGATATGAATGCTGCAGCAGCAGTTCAGGAATTAATGGGTGGCAAATTTGGAGAAATGTCTACGTTAAATAATTATATGTTCCAATCTTTTAATTTCCGTGCCAAGAAAAAGTTCAAACCATTTTACGATTTAATTGCTAGTATTACAGCAGAGGAATTTGGCCATGTGGAATTAGTTGCAAATACGATTAATCTACTATCCATTGGAAATACGGTTCCTGGTGATCCAGATACCGCACCACTACAAAATGGAAAAGATGCCCGATATTCATTACACTTCACAACTACCCCACAAACAGCTTACCCAGGAGATGGAATGGGTAGACCATGGAATGGGGAGTATGTCAATAATTCCGGTGTACTTGTTGAAGATCTATTAGCCAATTATTGCTTAGAAATTGGTGCAAGAACACACAAAATGCGTGTCTATGAAATGACGACACATCCAACTGCCAGAGAAATGATTGGATATTTACTTGTTAGAGGTGGAACTCATATTATTGCCTATGCAAAAGCAATTAAAGTAGCTACTGGTGTAGATGTAGGTAAGATGTTGCCTGTCCCAAGTTTAGATAATAATAAATTTGATCATGCGAAGAAATTTATGGATCAAGGATTATATAACGTATTATATACATGGGGAGAACCCGAATATCGAGACATTAACCAAATTTGGAAAGGTTTAAATCCTGAAACTGGAGAACCGTTAAGGGTTATCAATGGTATACCAGAGGGTGCACCAGTACCTGACTTGCCAGAATTGCCAGAGCAATTTGCGCCTGGTATAGATTTGGATGACTATAACCGGGTACTAAAGCGATTAAAGAGCAATATGTAGTTTCTAAGGCGATTAAAAAATCTAACTACAAAAACACCTTCTTTGTCAATATTGTAAAAATGACAAAGAAGGTGTTTTTTACAAATATCGCTAGTATTCTACTATAATTAGGTTTACTTATTCGCAATTATAGTTGATAATAAGAGTAAATAATAATTTAGTGACAGTTTAGGCTATAGTCATAGAGTAAGAATTAAAGTTGACGAATAATTAACTAACGATTGATGAAAGAGAATACAGAATAATAGGCGGTGTGAAAATGTCTATAGTGATGCTTGCAAAGCAGCCTATTCTTAATCGGAAGAAAGAATTATTTGGATATGAATTGCTTTACAGAGGCGCGGAGCCCATCGATCAACTGGACGGAGATTTTGCTACGATTGATGTGGTGGTAAATGCGTTTCTTAATATTGGGATTAAACAATTAACAGATGGCTATCCAGTTTTCATTAACTTCACAGAGAATTTGCTAAAGGAAGGCATTATCCAGCAATTTGATCCAAGCAATCTAGTGATTGAAATTTTAGAAACGGTTGAATTAACTGATGAGATTAAAGACTTGATAATAAAACTCGCTCAAAACGGCTATCGCCTTGCGTTAGATGATGTTACCTTTGGAACTTATCGTGCATGGGATGAAGCGGATTTAGTACGTTATTTAACCTTTATTAAAGTTGATTTTATGCAATGTCAATCAAAATTCGTTAGACAAAGATTAGCAGAGAGTATCCGAAAGAAATATCCACACATCCGGCTTCTTGCAGAAAAAATAGAAACTGAGGAAGTATTTAAGGAAGCGCTGAAAGATGGATATCACTATTTTCAAGGTTACTTTTTCATGAGACCTAAAGTTATGCAGTCTGTTGAAATACCAAGCTATTATTACACATATTTAAAACTAATTAGACAAATTGACCGTAAGGATTTTGACTTGAAAAAGATTGCTGACTTGATTCAAATGGATTTATCTTTATCTTATAAATTATTAAAACTGATTAATTCACCTTATTATCGTCGGGTTACACGTATATATTCGATTCATCAAGCTGTCGTACTTCTCGGACAAGAAGAGATAAAAAAGTGGCTTTATATTCTTGCTTTACGTGAAAACTATCAACGTACAGAAGTACAGGGAACAAGTGCCTTAATTAAAAGCTCCTATTATCGTGCTAAAATGGCAGAAGCTATCGCTGAGATAATTGCCCCAAACTTAAAGCAAGAAGCATTTTTAGTAGGCTACTTCTCTCAACTACCTGCTATTTTGTCGCAGTCGATGGAGAAGTTGTTAAATTCATTATCGTTAGATGTGGCAATAGAGCAGGCATTGCTAAAGCAACCTGGAGTATTAACTGATATTTATCAGCTTGTTGTAGCGTATGAAGAAGTAAATTGGTCTGAATTAGACCGTTTAATTGTTAAACTAAAATTAGATAAAGAAAGTGTCTTTATCTGCTATCAAAGTGCCCAAAGTTGGGTACAACAGATATTAAAAAATTAAAGCCCATTAGAAGCTTTCACATAGGGATTGAATAAAAACTTAAGTGAGCAGCTTTAAAGGTTAGCAAAGTTAAGACCACACTGGAGAGCAATATCTCTGGTGTGGTCTGTTTATTAATAACCTCTTATTGCATTCACAATTGAATTTGTATTCCAGCCAACTATTTTATCTGCTGAATCTTTAACGACACTTGATGTTCTTTCGGAAGCCCATGGCTCTATTGCAATTATTCTCTTTCCTAATTCCTTTGCAAGTTCTATTTCAATATTTATCCACTTGCTATATGTAGAATAAACACCTGCTAGAATTAATACACAACTTGTTGAAGCCATTTGCCTTCTTATAGCCGCTTTTAAAGCTAGATTTGTTGGAGCATTGTGGATAGGATCGTCTTTTGGAACGGAATAATTTTTGTAAGAAAAATACGGTGCTGCATCAAGTAATTTTACTAATCCTTCGTACTGATGATTGTATGCCCATGAATGGCTAATGAATAAATTATACATATGGAAACCTCCTTATTATTTTATAAAATTAAATATTAGTTTTTGAAAGAACAAACAAAATAAATAAATTGCGTAAATATGCATAGGGAATAAAGAACTATAAAAATCCACGGTAAGAATGTTTCTAAATGAGTAAAGCGTTTATATTTTCCTTCTTCATTTATTATCTTCCATTCATACTCAAATGGTGATAATGGCAACATTTTCTCTATTTCATTTATTATCTTATATTTAACTTTATTTAATTCCTTATAACTCTTTATTGTATTCCACCATAATATGCTGACTATAATACCTACTATGGACATAATAATACTCTTGTAGTCTAATGAAAAAGTAGTAAAAGCTATTATTGCTGCGTTTATGGCTATATAAATATTATTGCTATTAATCCTCCGTTCACTATTGCAATTAGCCATTTCAGTGCAGATTTTCCATTGCTCCAGTATATGTTCATTATATTGACTCCCATACTCTACCTCTTTGGTATTTATTAAATTCAAACAATCACCTCTTTTCAAAATATAATTCATTTTCTTATTGCCTCTTATCAAATTAGATTTTAAGTATTATTTTGAAAAATATTATACATTCTTTTTAATATTTGCATATTAAGATATTCCTTTTTAAATGCATCCATATTGTAATTTTCTATCTGAGGAAAATAAGGTAGCCAAATATCTTTTGAAAAATTATTCTTCAAATGCCAATTTCTCAATATAAACTTTTTGAAAGCTGCTTTTTCATCTTTTGAGTTGAAAATTAAAATGCATTCCATAAATCTATTATGAGCAGTTCTTTCTTCATCCCTTTCATCACTAAAATAAAATTTATGTATAATATATTCGATAGTACCTTTAATAAAATACTTAAATATTATATCCCAATTATGGTATGATGATAAAGAAATTCCATCTGTAAATGGAGTAGGTGTAAAATATCTACCACCATCTAAAGATACAGCTTCAGTAGAAAATAATAATGTCTGATGATAATGTATTCTTATTTCTAGCCAATGTGGTCTACTGTCAGTTTGATTAAATAAATAATATTGGTAAGCATCTCCATTATCTTCAAGGGTGTGTTCTATTGTAAATTCTGGTGCATATTTACAATATTTTTTTACGCTTTCCCAATTAGTAGGAGCATCTGCCCAATCATCTGGTTTTTCTAAATAATATTGCACTCTTTCTAGTGGTGTGTTGAGCAATCTAAATCTTTTCTTCCATAAATATTCTACATGGTGGATATCGGCTGATTTGTCTATTGGTGTATTCGTATCCATAACTCTAGTATATATATTATTAGCTAACACAGATTGGTATCTTTCCATTAGATAGAAAGGGGTATTGTGACTATTTTTAATTACTATTACATCAACGTAGTCACCTTCTAAAGAAATAGGAGTAACGTATATTGTTGGTCTTATTCCACCAGCAAATTTTTTCTCTCTTAGAAAGTCTACTATCATTTGTGTATCTTTTCGATTGCTATCTTTGTGAACACTGTTAACAATGTAATCATTTTCCTCATCTATACCAATGATAATATATGCATCTTGATTAGCTAAGTTATTAGCCATGCAAAGAATATCATGAAGCAAATCCATTTTCTTGTCTTTAGGATACCACTCTTTTTTAAAATCCCAATATTGGCCTTCCTGTTTAAGAGAAATTAATTGTTGAATTTTATAATCAAACATTTGTTATTTCTCCTTTGTATTTTAAAATACCTCTCCTAAAGCTACCCAACTATCATCTGCCATATCTATATTAAACTCTGTGTTGTTTATATATAGTTGGTTATCTAAATCTCTAACAAAACCCCAATTGAGTTTCTTTTCTTCAGCATACCTTTTAAAGGCATTAAATTTATTGCCTATTTGCCTATCGATATTTTTATCTCTACCTTTGCTTTCTCCACCCTTGGTTTCTATTATCCAAACTGTTCCATCTTTTTTCATTACTATATAATCGGGATAAAATAACCATTGTTTATAAAAGGCATCAGTATAGACTATCGAGAAGTATTGCTGCCCTGTATCTCCATTTTTATAAACCCAATCAATATCATCATTCTGCTCACAATATCTCTCAAATAACTGCTCTGAATTGCTACGAACTTTGCTAGTTGCAAAACCAGAGGTATATTCTTCATATGCATTTGATAAGTATTCAATTTCCGTCTTCACTAATGGGTCATATCTAAAGAAATCCTGTTTCGGGATAGAAAACTGTGTTTTCTTAGGAGCTAATGCCATACTTAATTGTTTATGCATAGTAGAAGTTACTTGACGAAATTCCTCCTTTAGCAAGGACTCATTATTAACTACAAAAGCATAAAATTCTGCAGTGCTTAATAAAAGTAATTTCTTATACCTAATACCCCCTTTTCTAAATAGTCTTTCCAAAATTGTTTTGACTTTAGAGGTCTTCATGCCTATTGCTGATTTTATCGCATCTACTGAATGTAAAAGTTCGATACCATGAAGGTGAGTGTTAACTTTTTTACGAGTTGTAAAATAGCTCTTACTTTCCATTACTGCAGAACTTCTAATAAATTCTCCATGCAGAGCTTTGCCTAATATTTCATCTCCAAATACATAACCTTTATCTGCAAGCAACATTTTGTTTTTCTCTTTATTGCCAGTAAGCTTATATTTATTTACAAGAAAATCATAGATTTTATTTAATACTTCTCTCTCTCCAAGGCCATCAAAATCTAAATCTCTCATTTCTTTTTCTAGAGTGAACGTTTTACATTTATCTTTTACAAATAAACGCCTTACTTCATAAGCTTTATCGATATCTGTCAAAAGACCTGCTTTATATTTTTCATCAAAAGTATATACATAACAGTAGTCTAATAATTCTTCTTCATAGTGCTTAGCCTCTGGCATTCTTCTAATACGCCCAATGGTTTGTATTTCAAAAGTTTCACTCATTCCTTCTCTTAACTTAACAAGAATTTTTGCCCTAGGGCAGTCCCATCCTGTGCTTATAGCTTGTTTCATTAAAAGGAAAACAGGGGTAGCATCATTATCCGTTAGATTATCTGGTAGGTCTTTTTTATCTCCTGACATCCACTTGCTGACCATACCATTATCATAGGTGTATCCCATATCTTCTAATTTTTTCTCCACAGCTATAATTGTTTCTGGCTGTCCATTAGGGAACTGAATTAAAACCAGTGGTCTTATTGATTTACCCAGTTCAGTATATCTTTTTGCTATAGCTTGCCTTTTTTGATCAGCTAAATCTAAGAGATAATCATAATCATTAGTAATCTCAATATTATCTTCGATCCCTTCATTAACATAAAGTGCTTTTGTTATAAGACCTTCGTCAATAACATCAACTTCATCTATTTCATAAAATTCATGAAGTTTATTCTTAACTGTAGTAGCAGAAACACGAATAATATGACTAGCTGAAAAAGCATCTATAATTGCTTTAGCTTTACTTGTATTGTGAGAATGTTCTTCATCAATAATTATTATAAACTCTATGCCATTTCTATGGGCTTCAGCAATTCTATCAAAGAGATTTTTTCTTTCACTGTCTCTTATAGCAGTATTACCTTTTTTGGTAACAAGCTCCCAATTAATAAAAGTAATTGATTCTTCCTCAAAGCCATTTAACAAAGCATCAAATAGATTTCCAGAATTTCTCCATGGAGTAAACTTCTCCATTTTAGCCTTACTTTGTTCTTCTAAATCACCTTTTCCGGGGCATAGCCAAACAAAGGCTGTCTTGCTATTTACCTTACTTAAATATTCATCAATAAAGTCAATTAAAATAATAGTTTTGCCAGATCCAGTAGGAGATTTAATTGTAATCACTTCTTTACTACCGTATCTTGAAGTAGTATCTAAGAGAAATTTTACTGCCTTTTCTTGAAATTCAAACAACCCATTAGGTAATCCAACTACCATATTTCTCCTACCTCCCTTAATTCGCTTTCAAAATAATAATCAGGTATTGTATTTATTTCTACACTTGAAAATAACGCGTTTTGACTTGTGGTTAAAAGTACATTTTTGGATATATATAACGCCTTACAATTTTTATATTTCTCCCAATCCTTTTCTATTTTATCTGCATCTTCATCAGTTAATATTATGTGATGTTTATCGTTATCAATATCTATACCATTTTCTAGTTGAACCATTTCTTTTATATGGCTTAATAAATCGTCTGATAACACTATATCCTCATTTTCTTCCATTTTAGGGATAAAGTCAGTTTTATAATATTTTAGATTATGTGGTAATTCTTCTTGAATGTTGGTTAACCGTTGATATGTGACTTCTTCACAAATATTATTTTCATTATTAGTACAAAGTATATATCTACGATTTCCGTCATCTTCTTTGTTGAGTTGTATAACTGCTTGAGCCGTAGTTCCACTGCCTGCAAAAAAATCAAGAATTAAAGATGTTTTTTTACTGTTTAATCTAAGAATCCTTTCTATCAGTTTTACTGGTTTTTTTCCGTTTAAAAAATCAACTTTGCCTTCAGCTCCTAAACCTGTTGTTTTAATGTCGCTCCAAAAATCACCTACATTAGTAGTTAGATATTGGTCAGCAAATAACATTTTCATTCGAGGTTGACTTGCTTTTTCATTATAATCTCTTTTTATCAAATAAATCTTTTTTCTAGGTGTTAATATTAAAAATGCATTTGCTTTAATATTTTGTTTTTTTATATCCGATATTCTTTTGGCAGAGCCTGAAGTTGCAACATCCCTCAAAATTCTATATGCATTTTTATAATTCATTTCTATTTTTTCATCTTCTGTCATATTTTCTTTATAAAGCTCATTTATATTTGAAAAAATTATATTTTCACAAATTCTATCTCCTTCTTTAATATCTTCTTCTGTAGCATCTTCTTTTTCCATTATTTCCTTCAGTCTGTAAAGTTCTTCTTTTGACACACCTTTAGCTAGTATTCTATATTCATTATCCCATTTTTCTTTAGGGGTTCTAACATCATTAATTGTTATATCCTTTTTTTTATAAAATAAAATACTTTCTTTTAGTTTGGGTAGCCTTTTATTTATATGAGCCATTTTCACTCCTGTTGCTTCAGACATTTTTACTGAAATGTTATTTACAAAATTATACTCACCAAAAACTTCATCGCATAATAATTTTAGATTAAATAGTTCCACATCATCAATACTTATAAATATCATACCTTCCTCAGATAATAAATTTTTAGCTATTTTTAACCTAAAATTCATAAAAGACAACCATTTAGAATGCCTATAACTATCTTCTTTTTCAACATAATTATCATCATATATAAAATCATTCTCCCCTTTATTGTAAGGTGGATCTATATAAATTACATCAATTTTTCCTTTATGTGTTTTTTCAAGCAATTTTAGACTATGTAAATTATCTCCTTCTAAAAGAAAATTAAAGTTCTGATTATTCTTATCTCCTAGAATCTCCTTATCTTTGACCTCAGTAAATACAGGTACATGGGTTTCCATTTGTTTATCAACATTTTCCTCATGTTCTTCCCATACAAGTCCATATTTTTTAGAAGCAATCTCACTTTCTATTTCGTATATTGCTTTTAATGCTTGGTCATCATCTTTGTGTTCTTCTTTTATGGTATTTAAAAACTCAAACATTTTAATTCTTTTTATTTGTGATAAATTAGCCACTACATAACCTCCAGTCCTTAATCCTTATCTGGAACAAAATCCAGAATATCATCTACGCCACAATCTAATACTTTACAAATGCTTTCTACACTCTGTAATTTAACATACTCATTTCTCTTTAACCGAGTAATAATATTAGCAGAAAAACCTGCTTGTTTTTGCAAATCAGAATTAGACATTTCTCTTTCTATCAACAAATGAAACAATTTCTTATAGCTTACTGCCATGTGCCTGACCTCCTTAAACAGCAAGTTCCAATATTTCAATTATATCACGAGTTCGTGAATAATTCCATCCATAAATAAAATATATTTTCTGAAGTCAGATTAATACCCATCAACCTACTTTCTAATGAAGGCAGGTTTTTATATTTTCTTTTTCAAATACCTCAACTTTCATCCTGTCTCGTGGCTATTAGATAGGAGGCATTTTTTATTTTCATTTATTACTACGGATTTCTGCTCCTGCTGTCCTTTAGATAGTGGGAGGCAGGTTTACCTCCTAACTTCCAAGTGAAGATTGTACCTTGATAATTGAATACCCCAAAATATGAGAGATACTTTCAAATGAATATGCCATGACGAATATTCCGAGCGTATCTTTGATAGTCATACAAGGCTGTGTCAAACAAGGCAAGTCCTTAGGAAATGTAGTGTTTTGGGCTTTATTAATTCTAAGGAGGTGAAAAGTCTGATAAATAAATATGAAAGCCTACCACAATACATTAAGGATAAGGCTAGATTTTGTCTGTGGATGCAGGAAGATGGTAAGGGAAAAGTGCCCTATCAAATGGATGGTAAAAGGGCTAGAGCAAATAAGATTAATACCTTTACTGATTTTAAACAGGCTTTGGCCGTAGTAGATAAGTTTGATGGTATAGGCATTGGTATCTTTAATAGGATATCCGCCATTGATATAGATAACTGCATAGATGCTAGTGATAGCTACTCGGATTTAGCCAAAGATGTAATGGATATTTTTAAAGATTCATATATAGAGAGAAGTCCATCTGGAAAAGGAATAAGAATTATCTTTCTAATAGATAGCTTTTCTTATGACAAGAGACTTTATTATATCAACAATCAAAAGCTAGGCTTAGAAGTTTATGTTGCAGGTAGCACTAACAAATATGTGACTATTACTGGTAATGCAATTAATCAAGGAAAGATCCTTCTAGCTAATGACAAGCTTCAAGTTTTGCTAGATAGGTATATGCAAAGACCAAAGACGAATACTGGCATAGCAAATGAAGAAAGCAGCTCCTTCTTATCTGATAGTTCGGTTATAGAAAAGGCATCTGCATCTGCTACAGGTGGGAAATTTAAAGCCTTATGGAAGGGTGATATTAGTAATTATCCTTCCCAGAGTGAAGCTGACCTTGCTCTATGCTCCATCCTTGCCTTTTGGTGTGGTAGAGATATTAATCAAATGGATAGGCTCTTTCAGCAAAGCGGCCTAATGCGTGATAAGTGGCATAGGGTTCAGTCTGGCTCAACTTATGGCCAGATAACTTTAGAGAAGGCCATTGCTAACGCAAAAGAAACCTATAGTCCTATAGGAAAGAGTTTATCTGCTAGTGAGGACTTTATGGCAGACAAGCTTATGGATTTAAGCAAACTGGAGCCTTTTAAGAACCCTAGATATTATAGTAACGATATTGGCAACAGTAATCTTTTTGCAGATTTCTATAAGTCTATAGCAAGGTATGTACCAGAGAGAAAGAAATGGTTTGTATATGATGGCAAAGCTTGGAGAAGCGACACAGGAAATTTAAAGGTTATGAAATTATGCAAGAATCTAGCAAATCAGCTCATGTACTATGCTCTTTCAATAAAAGATGAAAACCTTAGAAAAACCTATATAAAATCGGC
>FZPS01000099.1_pt331 | contig 81527 bp, 72 predicted proteins | sample 1817821 | NCBI WGS metagenome assembly FZPS01 (sample SAMEA104158645, study PRJEB21678) | metagenome | place: Germany | collected 2015-04-21
AGTTTATCACTCCCTGGGAGCGGCGGCGCCCGACTATCTTTACCGCCCCCTGGCCCGGCCCCAACCCGGAGAAAAAGCTTTTGCCGTAGACCCGCTGGCCGGCCCCATTGCCATGGTCTCCTCCTCCCCTGAATCCGGATAAATTCACTGCATCTAGTTGGACCATTCTGGCTTGGGATTTAACGTCTGACTTCCGACTTCCGGCCTCTAATATGCGAGGCATGCCTCGCCCCCCTGTGAGGCACAGGCGTTTTGTAATAGAGACCTTTTGCTCTAAGCGCGGTACTGTATTGTTTGCCGGTACGGGTTCGGGCGGCTCATGAGCCGCCCCTACAGGCCTGGCGGAACTTGAGAGTATTACGGGATCTATTATTCATTATATGGCTCCCCCTTTTCCAAAGAGGCCAGGGGGATTTATAAAAAAATGGTGCTGCTGTTCTCCTCTGCAGTTGTAAAATTAATGTACCCTTCTTAAGTTTTTGTGATAATATCGTGGTACTGCTGCAGTGAAAGGGTGGGCTTCTGCGTGTACATTATCATTATCGGCGGGGGCGGGATCGGCTCGGAGCTGGCCCGCAATCTTTCCGAAAAAAATTTTGATGTTGCCGTCATAGAAAAAAACCCCGAGCAGGCGCGTAAATTGCGTGACCTGTACGATGTAATGGTTCTCGAGGAAAATGGGGCCAATGCCCTGGCCCTGGAAAAAGCGGAGGTCAAGTCCGCAGACATGGTTATTGCGGTAGCCGAGATCGACGAGATCAACATCATCGCCTGCATGCTGGCCAAGCGTTACGGTGTTCCCATAACCGTGGCCCGGGTGCGCAACGCCGACTATGCTCTTGATTCTTCCGTGCTTGACCCGCAGCAACTGGGGATTGACCTGACGATCAGCCCGGAGCGCAGCGCGGCTTACGAGATCTCCCGCATGCTCCATTTCCCCGAGGCCTGCGAGATAGAGTATTTCAGCAAGGGACGGGTGATGATGCTCAGCCTGGTCGCCGGTCCCGAAACCGATATTGTGAAAAAACCTTTCCACCAGTTAAATCTACCGCCGGGCTGTATCATTGTGGGGATCAGCGAGGGACAGGATAAATTTATCATCCCCGGCGGTAATGACCTGGTTAAACCGGGTGCGAAAATTTACCTGTTGGGCCGGTCGCGCACGCTCAAGGATATCAGCCGGTTGCTGCTGCACGAGCGCACCAGGATCAACCATGTCACCATTCTCGGCGGCGGAATGATCGGCTACCAACTGGCAAAGCTGCTGGAGGAGAGCCACAGCCCCTTTAAGGTGAAACTGGTTGAAAAAGATACCGCGCGCTGCGAGCAGCTCAGCCGCGAACTTTCGCATACCCTGGTATTGCAGGGGGATGCCGTAGATCTCGACTTTTTCAAGATGGAAGAGATTGAGCAGACCGATGCCGTTGTCGCGGTCAGCGGGGACGATCGCACCAACATCATCGCCGGGGTGCTGGCGAAGCAGTGGGGGATAAAAAAGATCATCTGCGAAGTGGTTGATCCGCAGTTTACCCCGGTATACAGAGCCCTCGGCCTGGAGAGCATCATCAACCCGCGTTTGATCACGGCGGCGCAGATCCTCCGCTTTACCCACCGCGAGGACCTGGTCTCTCTATCCATTTTGAACGATGAACGGGCGGAGATCCTGGAGCTGGTTCTTCCTGAATCGGCGCGCGTAGCCCACAAGAATGTGGCCGAGGCCAACTTTCCCCGGGGAATGCTCATCGGCTCCATCATCCGGGGGAATGAGGTGATCATACCCGGGGGGCAGGACAAACTTCTACCGGGGGACCACTTGATTATCTTTACCCTGCCTGAAATCAGCAGGCAGATGGAACGTTATTTTGCGGCAACGGGGAAAAACCGGTCCAAGAACAACCCATCCCGTAAAATAAAGTAGAAAGTGCGGCTTGAAGTGATCGCCACCGCTATGCGGCGGCTAACCGGGAGCGGATATACGGTGCGGCGCATTAAGATTTTTTATCTTTTGGGAATCATGCTCATTTTCCTGGCGGCCATGATGGCCCTGGCGGCTCTCTGGTCCATCGGGGAGCAGGGGGGAGACCGGTCTGCCTTTTTACGAGCCATCCTGGCTACTGCCGGTGCAGGGGCTTTTTTATGCGCCGTCGCCTATCCGTCGCGCCGGGAAAAACTTTCCCTGGCTGAAAGCTTCTCCCTGGTATCGCTGGCCTGGCTGCTGGCCGGTTTTTTTGGCGGGCTCCCCTTCTATTTTTACGACGGCTTCGGGGGTACTCTCCTTGATGCCTTTTTTGAAGCGGTCTCCGGATTTACCACCACCGGGGCGACGGTGATTGCCGATGTGGAGAGCCTGCCCCGCGGCCTTCTTTTCTGGCGCTCCCTAACCCAGTGGCTGGGGGGCATGGGGATTATTGTTCTCTTTCTCGCCGTTCTGCCGCGCTTCGGTTTCAAAAGTACGACTCTCTACAGGGCGGAGTTGCCCGGCCCGGTTGCCGAACGTTTTGTCCCTCGGGTTGTCGAAACGGCGCGCTGGCTCTGGCTGATCTATGTGGCCCTAACTGCTTTGCTAACCCTGCTGCTGGCGCTCTGCGGCTTGAACCTCTTTGATGCCCTGGCCCATGCCCTTACCACCATGCCTACCGGTGGTTTCTCCACCTACAATGCCAGCGTCGCCGCCCTGCATAACCCGGCGGCCGAAGTGGTGATCTTTATTTTTATGTTCCTGGCCGGAGTAAACTTTACCCTTTATTACCGCCTGCTGCGTAGAGACCGGGGTGTGCTGAAGAGTGAAGAGCTGCGCTTTTATGTTGTGGCGCTGGCTGTTGCCACCGTGCTGATGGCAGTAAACATTGCTCCCGTTTCCGGCTCGGATATCCTTCTTTCAATTCGGCAGAGCGCCTTCCAGGTGGTTTCGATTACCACGACCACCGGTTACGCCAGCGCCGACTTTGATGCCTGGCCCCATTTTTCACGGGTTCTGCTTTTCTTCCTGATGTTTCTCGGAGCCTGTGGCGGTTCAACCGGCGGGGGGATCAAGCAGACTCGACTGCTGCTGCTGCTTAAACATGCGCGGCGGGAACTGTTGCGCCTGATCCATCCCTCTGCCGTGGCCACGGTCAAGCTTGACGATCAGGCTGTTTCCGAAGAGACACTGCGGGGCGTGGCCGGGTTCACCTTTCTCTATATTTTATTCTTTGTGCTCACCACCCTGGCCCTGAGCTGGATGGATCTCGATTTTACCACCGCCGCTTCGGCCGCTGCCTCGGCCCTGGGTAATATCGGTCCCGGCCTCGGCCTTGTCGGACCGAGCTTTACCCATCAGGCTGTTCCCGCTGCCGGGAAGGCGCTTTTGAGCCTGATGATGATCATGGGGCGACTGGAGATTTACACGGTGCTGGTTCTCTTTTTACCCGAATCGCGCCGTATTTTTAAAAAAGTGTCAGGGGGGGGCGATAATTAGGTGATCGGCTACCGGGAAGCTGCGCAGATGATTGCTTCGGGAAAATTTGTTCCCGCTTACCTCTTTTACGGAGGCGAGCCTTTTTTAATCCAGGAGCTTTCCCATCAGCTCGCCGAAGCCTACCTGGGGAAAGCAGAAGAATACGGCCGGGAGAAAATTGACGGGAAGGAGCTGGCGCTGCCCGATGTCCTGCAGCGCCTCGATGAGGCGAACCTCTTTGCGCCGCGCAAGCTGCTGCTGGTAGATGAACCCCCTTACCTGGTTCCCAAAAGTAGAGAGAGCCGGGAGGCGGCGGAGGGTGAAGCAGAGCCCCCGGATGAGAGCGGAGAAAAAGCCGCGGCGCGGTTGGAGCGCTTTATCGAGCGTGAAAGGGCCGGGGAAGCTCCTTCGCGGATCATTATTTTCCGGTCGGCAGCGGTTGACCGGCGCCGGCGCCTGTTCAAACTCCTGGAAAAGAAAGGCCTCGTGGTGGAATGCGCTCCGCTGAGAGGGACCGAGCTATCCCGCTGGATCCGGGATTGGCTGGCCCGTCAGGGTAAAAAGATCGAACCCGCCGCCCTGCAGCGTCTTCTCTGGAGCGGCGAAAATGATCTCCATTTTCTCTCCAATGAACTGGAAAAATACTGCGCTTACCTGGGCGACGGGGAGATGACGATTACGGCAGAGGCGTTGGAGCTGCTCTTTTCCGGCGATATAAAAAGCAGCGTCTTTACGCTTACCGATGCGCTCAGTGAAGGCAAGCCCGGCCGGGCGCTGCAGGTTCTCTCACAGCTGCTCGCCGGGAAGCGCGAAGAGCCGCTGCGGATCTTTTTTATGCTGGTGCGGCATTTCCGGCTGCTGCTCGGCGCCCGCTCTCTGCGTGATGAGAAAGTGCCCCCGGCGCAGCATCCGGGCGCGCTGGGGGTAAAGCCTTTTGAAGCCCGCAAGCTTTACGGGCAATCGGCCGCCTTCAGCCGCGAAACCCTGGAAGAGATCATCATATTCCTGCAGCAATTGGACTACCGTATCAAGACCGGGCGGGTGATCCCGACGCAGGCCCTGGAGATCGCCATTGCCCAGATACACCATCTATCACCCCGCCGCTAAAAACCTTTTTGGGACAACGGGGACGTACCTTTATGTCCCACAATTGGGCAGATCACATGAATAAAATAAAAAAGGGATGGTGATCGGTCAATGTATGATAGTCTCATTGTTGGAGGAGGAATTACCGGCTTGCAGCTGGGAGCCCTCCTGGCTGTGGAGGGGGAGAAGGTGCTGGTCCTGGAGAAGAGTTCCCGCATTGGCGGGCGGGCAGCCGTGGTTAAAAAGGAAGGTTACACTCTCGATTACGGGATCCATCTTGTCCGCTTCGGCCCGCACAGCGCCCTGGCGGAAACCTGCCGCCGCCTGGGCCGCGAAATAGAATTTATCCCCCTGGGAACCTCTTATGTGCAGGATGAAGACGGGGTGGTAAAGGTTTTTCCAACGGGGCCTAAAGATTTTCTTACCAGCCGTCTTTTTACTTTCCGCGAACGCCTGAAGATTATTGCTATGATCTCGCGCATCCGGCGTGCCGATATGAGCAATTTGCTTGATCAGAGCGTGGCTTCGTGGCTGGAGGAAAATAAAATCACCGGGGGGCTGCGGCGCTACTTTCACCTGGTCAGCGCTTCCATGCTGGTCTGCCCTTTTTTAGAAAAAGCCTCTGCGGGCGAGCTCCTGTTGAATATGCAAAAAGTGCTCCGCTTAGGAGTGTCGGTGATGTACCCCCGGGGCGGCTGGGCTCCGCTGCTTGACCTCTTTAGCAGGTGGATTAAAAAAAGGGGCGAGATCAGAACGGGCGCTCCGGTGGAGAAAATTGCCTGGGACAAAAATCGCGTGCAGGGGGTTTACCTGCAGGGGGAGCTAATCCCGGCCCGGAAGGTGATCCTTTCCCTGCCTGCACAGCAGCTGGGGGAGCTTCTTGAAGGCGCGGTCGCTCCGGATCTGCTGGAGCAGTGGAGCCGCCTCCGCCCCACTGCGGGCATTGTCCTGGAATACGGATTAAGCAGGCCTGTCTCCGGGATAAGCGGCCTGGCTTACCTCTGCCGGCCAGTTTCTTTCGGCATCTTCACATCAAACATCGAGCCGGCGCTGGCTCCACGGGGGAAGCAGCTTCTGACCTGGCTGGCGCCGCTGCCCGTGGAGAGCTTTGCGGATAAGGCCGCCCTGGCTGCCGCGGAGCAGGAACTGGAGCGGGCGCTTTTCTCCTTCTTCCCCGGCTTGGAAGAGGCGATAGAGTGGCGGCGGGCGATGCATCTGCCGGTGGTGGACGGAGTAGAGGTGAATATTGATCAGACAGCATCCCGGAGGCCGCCATTCAAGGTGGCCGGCCTGGAAAATCTTTTCCTGGTGGGAGACTCAACTGCCGCGCCCGGTGCCGGCGGGGATGTGGGCCATGAAAGTGTGCTCTGCTGCTGCAGGGCCATCAGGGAATGGGAGAGAAATTAACAGGGCACGGGGCAGTGATTTTATAATAGAATAAGACAAGTGGAGAGCTGTTTCGAGGAAAAAATGCCTTGGAGGAACCGGTGAAGCGATTTGGCTGTTTCTGTTTAATTGTGTTTTTGATAGCGATCGCGCTGCTGGCCTGGTGGCAGCGTGATCTGCTGGGAGCTTATATTTTTCGTTTTATCGGTACAATTGCCGGAGAAGATGGGTCTCCAATTGATCTGCCGGAAGAGCCGCCCGCTGCAAACGGCTCTTCCGGAGAGAATGTCGAGCATGCGGCCTCCGGCCTGAAAAGCCTGGCCCGGCAGATTACTGCCGGAGCTTCGACCGACTATGAAAAATTATGCGCCATTTACGACTGGGTTACCCACAACATCGCCTATGACGTGGAGAAGGCCGGAAATATGGAAGCTTACGGTTCGGGGGCGGAATATCTTCTTGAAAAGAGAAAAGGAGTCTGCCACGATTATGCCGATTTAACCAGGGCGCTGTTAAAAGCTGTGGGGATCAAAGCAACTTATGAAAAAGGCGAGGTCTACCCGGCCCCGGGCAAAACGGAGCGCCATGCCTGGAATCATGCCTGCATTGGGGAAAGCTGGTACGGCCTTGATACCACCTGGGGCGCAGGCTTTGTCGACGAAGAAAAAGGAATATTTGTCCAAAGGCCATCGCGCCTCTACCTGACTACGCCTGAAGAGCTGGCCCGGCTGCACAGCGACCCGGTCTATAAAGAATCGCGCGAGATGGAATGGCAGCGGGCGGAAGCGGCGGCTGCGGAGCCCGCCTACCTGCAAGAATATGAAATACGGCTGCTGGAGCTCTTCAACGAGGCGCGGGCCGCCACCGCTCTAACCCCCTTTACCGCCGAAGCAAGGCTGCTAACGGCAGTCCGGCAAAGCGCCGCCGCCGCCGCCGAGCAGGCCTGCCGAAATGAAGAGTACTCTCTTGAATCGTTAAAGGCGGAGATTGAACAAAGAGCCCCGGAACTGCGGCTGGCAAAAGCGGGAATGAACCTCTTTGCATTCTGGGATTATCCCATTCCAGCGGCGGAGGAGCTTTACCGGATTATAACATCCGAAGGAGAGACCTACCTTAATGATCCCGGCTTTGAATCGTTGACTGTAGCTGTAGTTTCCAGGGGAAATTTGATCGTCGTGGCCGTGGTTTACCTTTCCTACTACTAAGAAATTATAAGCGAAAGGTTTCCTTGGATTAAGCCGCCTAGAATAAGTCTCCCTTTTTCAAAGGGGATTTAGGGGGATTTTACCCCTACCGGGATTAGCGGGCAAATTCCGGCCAGAAAGCCGCAAATCCCCCTTTAAAAGGGGGATTTTTTTGCTCTTTCCAGGCTTTCTCCGGGAAAATAAGCCCGAGCTTTGAAGACAGTATACGGCCGCCGGACGCATACCTCCTGCGTGACCACAATATAATGCTATAGCGGGAGCTTAACCGGCTGCATTCTGGTTAAACAAGCGGGTTAGCCGGGACTTTTTCCGGGCGGCGTTATTTTTATGAATAACGCCCTTGGCCGCCGCCTGATCGATCCTGCGGATAGCCGCAATTAACCTGTTCCGGGCAAGTTCGCGATCGCCGCTCTGGAGCGCTTCTTCAAAACGGCGCGTGGCGGTTTTGACCATGCTTTTCACGCGGCGGTTGCGGGCGGTTCGTGTAATTGTCTGCCGCATTCTTTTTTCAGCCGATCTGGTAACAGGCAAATCCGTCTACCTCCTTTCATTCAAGCATTGAAATATTACCATCAATTCTACTTAAATGCAAGGAAGATAGGCGGAAACGTTCCTGTGCATAGAGCAAAAATTTATTGGTTATGCTAAGTTAGCGGCCGGCGGCCATACCGGCAGCATGCAAGAATCTATTTTAAAAGGAGGCTCTCCAATGCTCGGTCTGATCGTTCGCTTGATTGTCTCTGCGGTGGTTCTGATGCTGGTAAGCTGGCTCCTGCCGGGATTTGCCACGCTTACCTTCGTGCATGCCCTGATTGCGGCGGTGGTGATTGCCCTGCTAGGTTTTATCGTGGAAAGCCTGTTTGGACGCAAGATTTCACCACAGAACCGCGGCCTGGTCGGCTTCATCACTGCCACGATAGTTATCTATGTGGCACAGTTTCTCGTTCCGGGCATGACCGTCTCTCTTCTCGGAGCGGCGCTTGCCGCGGTGATCATCGGCATAGTCGATCTTTTTGTCCCCACCGAACTGCGCTAGCCGGAAAGGAGCACAGTAATGTCCTTGCAAAGGGAGGATAAAGCGGGCTTCGTGCCGCTTTATAATGTCAGAACTGACCTGGCCCTGGAAGCGCATGAGCTGGTCCAAAGCCAGACTGCAGAAGAAATTCCCGGTGTGATCTCGGAAAATCTTCATGAAGATGGCATTGCCATCAACCGGATCCAGGTTGAAACAGATCGGGCGGCACAGCAACTGGGTAAAAACAGGGGCAGCTATCTTACCCTTGAAGTACCGGGGCTGCGCCGCAAAGATACCGGCCTTCAGGACCGCGTCACCGAAATATTGGCCCGTGAACTGTTAAACTTTCTCGATCTTCCCTCCGATTTAAACCAGGCCGTTCTGGTAGTGGGGCTGGGGAACTGGAACGTTACCCCCGATTCTTTAGGTCCCAAGGTAATCGAAGACCTTCTGGTGACGCGGCACGCCATGACAGGGGGCCAGAATATCCTCGGAGAAGGCTTCAGGGCGGTTTGCGCAATTTCACCGGGCGTTCTCGGGACTACCGGGATTGAAACGGGAGAGATCATCTCCGCCCTGGTTAACCGGGTCAAACCCGTTCTTGTCATCGTCATTGACGCCCTCGCCGCCCGCCGCCTGGAGCGGCTTCATACAACTATCCAGGTGGCAGACTCGGGAATAAGCCCCGGTTCTGGGGTAGGCAACAACCGCCTCGGGATCAACCGCCAGACAATTGGGGTTCCCGTTGTCGCCATCGGTGTGCCCACGGTGGTCGATGCGTCGACGATAGCCAGTGAAGCCTTTGACGCCCTGGCGGAGCATTTTAAAAAGGACGCCCGGGGTCTTGCCTTGACCAATGCGCTTAAGGATTTTGATTGGGACCGGCGCCGCCTGCTCATCACAGAGGTGCTCGAGCCTTACGCGGGCGGCCGCCTCATGGTTACGCCTAAAGATACGGACACCTTCATTGAAGACATGGCTTATATCATTTCCGGGGCCCTTAACTCGGCCCTCCATCCCCGCGTGCACAGCGAAAGCAGCGAAAAATACCTCCAATAAGTTAGTTAATCCGGTGCCTGGCACCGGATTAACTAACTGTCATTTTGAAGGCGAAGCTCTAAGGGATCTCTTTAGTAAGGGATGAGGGTTCTATTTCCCAGGCGGAGACGGTCTATCTGCTCGGCCATTTCTTCGGGGACCACTACCGTGGCGGGATCGCCGTCTGAGACGTAGCGCAATTCCGGATTATTGCTCAGCCGCTCCAGCCAATCGTAGAGTCCGTATCCTTCCACCCCAGTTTCGCTGGCCCTCACGCGGGGCAGCGCCGCAGGATCGTATTTAACGGTAAAGGGGGAGGGAGCGGGTTCTGCGCCGACGAGGAGGATCCCCTCGTTGTGGTAGGCGGTTCCTTCATAGCTTCCTTCAATAACATAACTCATATCTTTGGGATATTCTCCCTTGGGCAGGGCCAGGCTGCGCACGGTGTAGCCCGGCAGGTATTCCTTCGTTCGCTTCACGTGCAGCGCCAGTTCACGGCGGGCATCTTCGGGGGAGAGCCGGCTCAGAATGCCGTGCGTGTAGCAGTGGTTGCCGATCTCAAAACCTTTTTCCACCAGGTATTCAAGTTTATGCTGGATATTCTCTTGCTGCCTGAAGGGGTTGTCGTAATAGATGTAAAAGGTCGCCGCCAGTCCGAAATCGGGGTGTGCGGCATAAAATTCTTCGAGGATGCCAACGGCACAGTCGGGGTCGATCACCTGGCGGCCGTCTTTTTCTATGTAACGAAATTGCCCGGCATTGCCGTCATCGAAAGTAAGCACCACCGGAGAGCAGCCCGCGGGAACATCGATATGGCCGTCGAGCAGATCGCTCATCGAGATAAGGCGGTACCCGGCCTCGTAGAGCGTTTCCAGATCTTTGCGAAAATTATCGGGAGTCCTGCACCAAACATCTTCGGGCTCCCCAATTTCATGGTACATCAGGATCATGATCCGCCCGGCCTCGTTCACGCCGAGGGCCTGGTAATCGATCTCTTCACCGGGGTCTTCAGGATTTTCCTGCTCTCCATTTCCCGGTTCCTCATCTTCTCCGCCGGGAGGTACTGCGGTATTACCTTCCGTATTACCTTCCGAATTGCTGCAGGAAACCAGCAGTGTTGCCGCGAGAAGCAGCGCGAGAGCCAGGAGCGCTGCCTGGAACCTGTTTTTTTGCCACCGGGACTGACTACGATAGTACATCTGCACACCCCTTTAAATTATGTTAGATAGCATCAATATCAACTGCTCTTAAAAATTCAAACTTCGACAGCTTGTGAGCTCTCTCCTGCCGCTCCAAAAGATTCCAGGTTCAGGATAGAGCCGGTTAATAAGAGGAAAATTAAAATAGGCGGAGAATTGGGAAAAGATCTTAGATGCCGGCAGGATAAGTGGGACAAATAGGAAAGTCCCCGGTGTCCCGCTTCTTCTGTGGCGGTAAAGAGGTGAAGCCAAATAATGAAGGTGCTGACAGCTGCGGCGATGCGCGAAGCGGACCGTCGCACAATCGAGGAGCTTGGTTTTTCCGAGGCGGTGTTGATGGAGAGCGCCGGGATGAGGGTGGCGGAGGCGGTACTCTCTCTCCAGCCTCTCCCGTCGCGGGTACTGGTTCTGGCGGGACCGGGGAACAACGGGGGTGACGGGCTTGTCATCGCCCGCCTGCTGCAGCAGGCGGGGCGGAAGGTTTCCCTCTGGACCACGGTGCCCCCTGGAGAATACCGGGGCGCAGCCTTGATGAACTATCAATTTTTAATGCATAGAGGATTTCCCATCAAGCATATACTTGACTATACGGAGCTGGGCTTGTTTCAAGCCGACCTGGGCGGAGTTGACCTGGTGGTTGATGCCCTCTTTGGCATCGGATTGGACCGGCCGGTAGAAGGGCTGCCTGCCGAAATAATCAAGGCTATTAATGGCAGCGGCGCCCCGGTGCTGGCTGTGGATCTCCCTTCCGGAGTCCAAGCCGACAGCGGGAAGGTAATGGGATGTGCCGTGAAGGCCCGCTGGACAGTCACCTTTGCCTTTCCCAAGCCGGGCCTGCTGCAGTATCCGGGCGCCGAACTTGCCGGAGAGCTTATTGTCGGGGAGATCAATATCCCATCTTTCCTGGTGTCGGAAAACCAGGCCTCGCTGACCACGGCCCAGCAGGTCCGGGATCTGCTTCCCCCCCGCCCGCCGGAGGCGCACAAGGGAAGCTTTGGCCGGGTGATGATCCTTGCCGGTTCAACGGGGATGAGCGGCGCGGCAGCCCTGGCTTCCGCGGCGGCGCTGCGCGGCGGCGCGGGGCTCGTCTACCTGGCCGCTCCCGCTTCCATTTGCCCGGCCCTGGAGGCGCAGCTGTGCGAGGTGATCACAGTCCCGCTGCCGGAGACTGCGCCCGGCCTGATCGATCTCCTGACAGTGGAGCTGCTTCTTGAAAAGGCCGGCGGATGCAGCGTCCTGGCGGCGGGGCCCGGCCTGGCCCCGGTAGAAGAGACGGCTGCTTTAGTGAAGCGGCTGCTCCGGGACTGCCCCCTGCCGCTGGTGCTCGATGCCGGCGCCCTGGGGGCGCTGGCGCTGCTGCCGGAAGAGGAGAGAGGAGAGCTGCTCCGGGATGCGCCGCAGCCCCCCCTGTTGACCCCGCACCCCGGCGAGATGGCCAGGTTGACCGGGCTAAGCCTGGGCGAGGTCCAGCAGTCCCGCCCGGAGCTTGCCCGCCGGCTGTCCCGGGAGTGGAATTCTATTATTGTGCTGAAGGGGGCCGGAACGGTCATTGCCTCACCCGGCGGTGAGATCTATTTTAATCCCACCGGCGGACCGGTCCTGGCTACGGCGGGGACGGGCGACTTGCTGACGGGGCTAATCGCTTCGCTCATTGCCCAGGGGATGCCGCCCTTTGGCGCCGCCGTGGCGGCGGTATATATTCACGGCCTGGCCGGAGACCTGCTCCCGGAAAGGCGCGGCGCCATAGCGGGTGACATACTGGCCCGCTTTCCGGCAGCATTTCAATGCCTGGAACGCGAAATTGCGGCTCCTTCATCCTGGGGTCCCTATAACCGCAGGCTCAGGCCGCTTTAACCGCTTTTTCAAGGGGGTAGGCAACTTGCAGGTGAAAAAGGAGAAGGCTTCCTCAGCGCCCAGGGGAGTTTTCATGGTTTTCCGGCTGCCGCTGCTGATTTTGCTGATGCTGGGCCTGCTCTGCGGTCTCGGTTTCGGCGGGTGGCAGTGCCACCATGCCCTCCGCCGCGCCGTCCCGGCGGAGGAGATCCGGCAGAACATGCAGGAGAACATTGCCGCGCTGGTTAGCTACCATGCCCGCTTCAAAACAATGCCCGCTGGCGGGAAGAGCGAAATTGCCTACAGCGTTGAAATCTGGAAAGAGATCCCCCACCGCTACCGCCTGGAGATGATTACTTACGAAGCGGGGAGGCAGGTCGATGTGGAGGTGGTTGTCGGCGACCATGACCGGGTTTATCTGTATGACCAGGAAAGAGGCGAGTTTCTGCCGGCCGGCGGCCTCGCTGAAGCGGAGATGGCCGCTTTAGCCCTCGAGGATTACTGGCGCTCCATAAGCGAGGCTCCTTGCTTCAATTATTTAAACGAGGAGAGCGGTTCGCGGCACCACTACTACCAGGTTGAAGTGATTCCCTCCGAACCGCACCGCTACCGGGTTAGCGAGCGGGTCTGGCTGGAAAAAAGCAGCCTTATACCCGTTCGGATTGAAAGCTATGATGTCTCCGGCCGGCTGACCCAGGTTACGGTTTTTGAGCTGCTGCAGTTAAATCCCGCGCTAGAAGAAAATTTGTTTCACGTCGATAGCGACGGCTATTCCGGGAGTAGCTTGCCGTAAGCCTATTTGCCGGCGGCATGGCGGTAAACACGGCAGGTATGCTCTGCAATGAGCCGCAGATCGCAATTTTCCCGGACAAATTGACGGCCTTGCTGCTGCATTGATTCCAGCAGGGCGCGATCTTTAAGCAGGGTGGAGAGATCGAAGAATATTGAGCGGTAACATGGCGGATCGTTCCCGTCACCGGAGAGCGCCGGGAAGGAAAGCCCCGGTGGGTACTGCGAAGAATTGAACATGCCGCCATAGCTTCGCCCCATGATCAGGGCGGCGTTTCCACAGGCCATTCCCTCCAGCAGGCCCCGGAACCGTCCCACCACTATCTGCGACCCGGAGAGCACCGGAGAGCTGTCAAGCTGCCAGCCGTAAAAATGCCCTTTGAGCAGGGGAAGAGGCTGCGGGCAGATCAGCTCCAGTTCCAGGTCGGCCAAGCCCGCGGCTTTAAGCAGGGCCGTGGCCCCTTCGCCGGTAAAGCCGCCTTTTTCTCCAATAAAGGTTACTTTGAAACCTTCCTTTGGGGCGGGCGTGTAAGTTTCCAGGTCCACCCCTTCGGGAATAAAGACCAGCTTTTGACGCAAACCGGCAGGAATACCCCTTGCTGCCGGGTACGGTGTAATTATAAAAGAAAGTCCGGGCAGCAAAAACAGGTTGCCTGATGGACTGTTCTCCTGGTGCAGGGTCACACCGCAGGGGATCCGCAGTGAATGAAGCAGCCTCTGGGCCAATTTTACCAGGGAGAGGTCGTGCAGGTGCAGCAGGTCAAAGCGGTAATGGCGGGCCATCTTTAAAATGTTCTCCGGCCGGTTCTCGGCAAAACAGGGAAAATATTGCTGGTAGCGGCGCAGCTGCTCCTGGTAAGCGGAAGGGCAATCGGTTACTATCACAACCGCTTTGACGCCCATCCGGCTCAATCCTGCAGCGAGGCTGAGGATATGGCTCATTACCCCGCTGTAGTGGAAGCGGCTTAACATCAGGACACGCAAAATGATCACCCGGAATCAGCTTATGAAGCGGAGTGATAAAAGGTGAAATTTATCCCGGGGGCGAACAGGTGTACATCCTGCTCCAGGGATAGCCAATTTTTTGGAAATGTTCTGCAGCCTGTATAAATCCCCCCCGGCCCCTTTTGCAAAGGGGGGAGTATGGAGATTCTTCGCTTCGCTTAGAATGACAATAAAAGGAGGCTGCCCCGATAAAAGTATTGTAGGGGCGGCTCATGAGGCGCCCAAACCCGTACGGCAAAGGAAACAGATAAAGGCTGAAAAAGAAAAATCGCTTCTCTATGCATAATCATGCCGCGTCCTAGTAGGCGCAGTGGCCTTTTGGATTTGCTAAAATTGCTACTGTCATCTTGGCGGCGAAAGCTGGCTGTGTTAACCGGCTTGATTCGGGCCGGCATGCCTGTCACTATACAAAGGGCGGGCGTGGAAGCCCGCCCCTACCAATTGAGCCCCGATTTAAAACCGCTTCGCCTACCGCCTTAGCGGGGCACGACAAACAGCTGGGTTACCAGGTAGCCCCGGCCCGGCTTGTAGACTACGCCAACACCTGTATGAGTGTAGCGGGAGCCCACGATCTTGCTCCGGTGTCCCGAGCTGTTCATGAAAGCGTTAAAGATCGCCTTGATGCTGCCGCCCATGCCGATATTTTCCGCGGCCAGGGAGAACTTGAATCCTGCATTTCTAAGCATGTCCCCGGAGCGGCCGTAGGTGGGAGATTCGTGGGCAAAGTAGTTCAGATCGGCCATATCCTGGCTCTTCAGGCGGGCCAGGTATGTAAGCTGGGTGTTCAGCTGCAGCGGAGCCAGCCCCCGGCTCACCCTTTCGCTGTTGACCAGTTCAAAAAGTTCCCGCTCTTGCGGACTTAAGGTTACCGTGTCTCCCCCGGCAGGCGGCGGTGTTACAGGCGGTTTAGGATCTGCCGGTTTTTCCGGTTCTTCCGGCTGCGCCGGCGGCGTAACCGGATTTGACGGTGATGACGGCGGCGACCAGCCGCTATAGCCTCCGCTGCCCGACCGGGCCCGGCCGTAAGAGCCTCCATTGTAATTGTAAGCCGGTTTTGACGGGGGTGAAACCGGCACGGTGGGCGCAGGCTCTACCGGGCCGGCCGGCTCTTCAGGCTGGGGAGAGGGATGAGAGGGGGCTGCCGGGCTGCTCTTGTACTGCGGTTGTGAACGGGCCATGCCGTAGCCGGGGATGGCTCCACCCGAAGAGCGGGCCACATATGCTCCGGCAACGGCGGGAAAAGCCAGGGCCAGGATCAGCAGCGCGGCAAGCAGGTAAATGGTAAAGCGTTTTTTGAATTGTCGCGGTCTGTTCATGGAAATCCTCCTTTATTAAAAGTGTTATTGTTCTTTAACAATTAACCGAATGCAATAATTATGTCAACCTGAAGGATTTCCTGCCAGCATTGACCTGGCAATTTGACCGCACCGCTTTTGTTAAAAAACTATAACATTTAAACGATATCAACGTGATGGTTTTTTGTGGAGGGCAATCCTCTCCCAAAATTTTTTTATGCTCCAGCCTTCCGCTGTTTTGGCCAACAGCATTTCGTTTTCTTCGCTGAGCTTTTCAATCCGGTAATGCTGTTCGCGAATGCGCGCCTCCAGCCTGGAGATGGTTTTCTCTTTTTCCTGCAAGATCTTCTCAATTTGCCGGCGCTCTTTTTTTAATTCCTGCAGCTCTTCGAGGTAGCGCTTCCTCTCCGCCTCCCTCTGTCTGCTGCCCTGCTCGATTTTTTGCTTCATGTTTCCAATAATCCGGTCAAAGTCTTCCTGAATTTTTTTTATCTCGGCGTCTTTATCATCCAGGCTCTTGCGCAGCTGGCGCATGGTTCTCTCGCTTTGCTGGGAGAAAAGGAGCATCTCTTTACTTCTTTTTTTTACCTCCCTCTCCAGCCGCTCCTTGGCTGTTGACAGATCCGAGATCCGGCCGATCAACTTGTCTGAGTAGCGGTGCAGCCTGTTGAAGTCACCGTCAAGGTTATCCTCAGCCGCCGGGAGAAAGCTGGAGAGAGGCGCGCCTGCTGCCGTCCCGCCGCCTTCCACGAGGATCCAGTAATTCAGCGGGCTTCCTTCAAGACTGAAAGAATTGCTGCGGATCAGGAGCGGATTTTCAAAATGGAGCGGTGAAGTCCTCTCCCACTGGTCGTCACTAAAACGGTACCGCCTGAGAGTGCCGCCCTCCAGCCATTCGATGAACAAATCCCCGGAATGATAAGAAATATAAGGGAAAGGAGGTTCAGCCAGGCCCGGTGAGATTGCAGTTTCCGGCCTCCAGCCGCCTGTTTTCCAGCCGGGCCCGCCCATGAAGCGGTAATAAATATAATACTTCCCTTCGAGAAAAGTCCTCCAGAGCACGTGCAGGTTTTGCTTCTCATCTACGGCGATGGATGGATAATCCACGGCGGAAGAAGCGGAGAGAGGGAAAGCTTTACTCCAGTAGCCGCTTTCGGGATCAAAATAACGGTAGTAGAGACCGGCCTGCCCGGCGCCGGCAATACGGTAGGACAGGTGCAGGCAATTGCGGGCATCGACGGCCAGGTCCCCGTAATTTTTTAATGTGCCGCTGCCGAAGTCGATCACCCGCGGCTCTTCCCAGGAGCTGCCGGAAAAACGGTGGTGCAGCAGCCACCAGCCCTTCGCGGCGGAGTCAAGCGCAAGGCAGATAAAGTGGAGTGCTCCTTTCCTATCGCCTGTTAGCAGGAAATGGCAGCACTCCTTGCTTTCGTCCCGGTAAAATAGAGCGGGTGGCTTCTCTTCCTGCTCCGGCGCGAGGATGAGGTGATAAAAGCTGCCGCGATCCATGATCACCAGGTGGGGAAGGCGGTTGCTGTCCAAAGCGGCACAATATTTTTCTCCCCGCTGCGCGAGGCGGCGGGGTTCATCCCAGACTCCGCCGGTTCCTCTTTGCAGCATTAGCTCTCCCCCGGAGCCGGAAAAAATAAGATGCTGCTGATCGCCGGAGACCAGCCAGCAGGGGCACTCCTGTAAGCGCTCATCGGGATAAAAGGGCATCATCTTCACCCGCCTGATCCTGAATTATTTAATTTATATGCCCTCCTGGGGAAATTGAGAAGCAACAAAGCCCGCCGGGGTAAGGGGGAAGGCTGAAGAAAAAAAGAGTATTGTAGTCTTATCAATATCACCTTCTTAAGGGGAATGCATACTATGTCATTGAGCAGAACCAATGATTTTTGTATATTGCTCATCTATCAATCAATGCGTAAAGGAGGGTTGGATGATGGGATGTAGTAAAAAAACAGGCTATCCCGGCAGCTACCACCGGAAAAAAGGCGGGGAACTTTATCGCCGCCCGGTACCGCCCGAACTGGGCGAAATGGGTGAAGCCGAAATGGATGCGCTTCTGCAACGTAATAGATTGGAGATTGTCTGCATTAAAACGGAGAAGGTCTACGAATCCTGCAAGCAGGTTGAAACCAACGAAGAGGTCACCGATCTGAGCAGTATCGCTTCGGGTGAGATCGAGGATGTCTGGTGCATTGATGCCGAACTGGTGATTGATGACAAGCACCCCTTCACATGTGAAAAAATACCGAACACGAATCGCGCCAGGGTCTCGTTCTTCTACCGCTTCCGCTTTGCTTTTATCGATCAGGCGGGGCAGAAGTTTTTCACCAGTCCGCCGATATTCTTCGAAAGGACGGTGATCTTGAGCGACCGCATCTTTGACCCGCGGCTCTTTGTCCAGTGTGAAGTATTCCTCGATTGCTTCGAGTGCTTTGTATCGGGACCGCAGGAGGTTACCTGCTGTATCGGCAAGCTGATCCTGATTAAACTGGTCGCCCTGGTGCAGCTGCTCGTTCCCTCTTACGGTTTCTGCCCCGAACCCGACTTCTGCACCCAGGTGGAGGCGGAATGCCCCGATTTCGAGCCGGATTGGCCGCCTTTCCCGCCGCAGGATGATCTGGTTCCAAATGGTCCGATCGAGCCGGTATAGAATAATTGAATTAGTGAAAGTCCTTGACCAGACCGGTGTTTTGCACCGGTTTTTTTCATTATTTTCCGGACAAGCATAAGGCGATATGGTATAATGAGCGGAAATATGAAAAGGGGGAAGTCCGGGTTTGAGTTTTGGAAAAGCGGTTAAAATCGGCATGCTGGGGATGGGTACCGTGGGGGGCGGCGTAGCCCAGATCATCGAGCGCAATGGAGAGCTGCTCGCCGGCAAAACTGATATTAATCTCACGCTGCAGCGAGTGCTGGTGCGGGACCCTTCACGCCGCCGGGCAGTGGATCTGCCTCCCCAAACCTATACCACCGACCCCGATGTGGTGATCAGAGATCCTGCCATCAGCGTAGTGGTGGAGCTTATGGGCGGGATCGAGCCGGCGCGCACTCTCATCAGCGCAGCCCTGAAAGAAAACAAAGATGTCGTCACCGCGAACAAGGATCTAATGGCGCAGCACGGCCGGGAGCTTTTGCAGCTGGCCCGCCGCTGCGGGCGGAATATTTACTATGAAGCGAGCGCCGGCGGAGGCATCCCCCTGGTTCGCCCCCTGAAACACTGCCTCGTGGCCAACCGGATCAAATGCATCATCGGAATTATCAACGGCACCACCAATTATATCCTCACCCGGATGTCCTGCGATGACATGGATTTCCAGGAGGCGCTGGCCCGGGCTCAAAAGCTGGGCTTTGCCGAGGCAGATCCCTCCAGCGATATTGAAGGAAGAGACGCCGCCTATAAGCTGGCCATCCTGGCCGGTATTGCCTTCAACTGCCCGGTTGACCCCGGCGAACTTTCCATCGAGGGGATTAAAAATGTCACCAGGGCCGATATTCACTATGCCAGGGAGCTGGGCTACACGATCAAGCTTCTCGCTATCGGAGAGGAGAAGCCCGGCGGCCTGGTTCTGCGGGTTCACCCGGCGCTGGTCTCGCTGGCGCACCCGCTGGCGTCGGTCCACGATGAATTTAACGCTCTTTTTATTGAAGGAGATCTTATCGGCGAAGCCATGTTTTACGGGCGCGGCGCCGGCGCTCTTCCCACGGCCAGCGCAGTGGTGGCCGATATTATTGACGCCGTGCGCTCCTATGAACGGGCTGACAAAGGTCTTTATGCGAACAACCTGGGGAAGACGAAACTGCTGCCTGTCTCCGTTCTCAACTCGCGCTTTTATGTGCGCTTCCTGGCGCAGGACCGTCCGGGGGTTTTTGGCGCCCTGGCCACCGTGTTTGGAGACGAGGGAGTCAGCCTGGACATGATCATTCAGAAGCGCAAAAAGAACGGCATTGCCGAAATTGTCCTTGTTACCCACGATGTAAGCGAAGAGCGTTTTAACCGTTCCCTGGAAAAGGCTCTCCGGCTCCCGTCAATTCAGCCGGATGCGGGCGTCTTTCGCGTCCTGGCTTAGCTCACCTGCAAAATGGCGAGGCCGGCCTCGCCATTTTGGAAGTCGGAAGTCAGAGGTCAGAAGTCAGACGGTTAAAGCCGGATGATTGTACATGAAAGGGATAGTTTTTAAAGTCCCCCTTTTTTAAAGGGGGATTTAGGGGGATTTTATTTTCGCAGCCGGTACCTGCAGTCAGGAACGATGGGGGTTTAGCAAATGGCAATAAATAGGGAAATAAAAGTAAAGGTGAAGGTCCCTGCAAGCAGCGCCAATCTCGGACCGGGATTTGATGCTATCGGCCTGGCGCTGCAAATATACAATGAGCTGACCCTTTCCGTGGCCGCAGGACCCATCTCCGAGGTGCAGATCGAGGGTGAAGGAGCGGCGTCGCTGCCGCGGGATGAAAACCACCTCTCGCTCCGGGCTGCCGGCGTTCTCTTTAAGGCAGCCGGGATAAAGCCCCCCTCCTGGAAGTTGCGGCAGCTTAATCGCATCCCCGCAGGCTCCGGGCTCGGCTCAAGCTCCGCCGCCATAGTCGGCGGGATGATTGCCGCAAATGCATTTTTGCCGAATCCGCTAAGCCGCGAGCAAATTCTGGAGCTGGCCGCCCAGATGGAAGGGCATCCTGATAATGTGGCGCCGGCGATTTATGGGGGGATGGTCATCAGCTGCTGCGACCGGGGGAAGCTGCGCACATTTAAAGTTCCAACCGCCCCCGGGCTGCGCCTCCTGGTGGCCGTGCCCGAAATTACCCTGGCTACGCAGGCGGCGCGCCGCGTATTGCCGGAGCAGGTGCCGCTCAGTGATGCCGTTTTCAACGCAGGCCGCGCCGCCGCCCTCGCCGCCGCCCTCTCTACCGGGAAAGAAGATGTTCTCAGCTGGGCCACGGAAGACCGGCTGCACCAGCCTTACCGCTGCTGTCTTAGTCCGGGATCTGAAGCGGCCATGGCCGCGGCCCGCCGCGCCGGAGCGGGCGGCGCCGCCATCAGCGGTGCCGGCCCTTCGATCATCGCTTTCTGGTTTGAGCGCGGGGATAAAGATCCCCGGGAAAACTTGATTTCCGCCGCCTTGCGGAACGCCTTTGCCGGCGCGGGGATCCGCTGCCGGATCATTTCCACTGTTCCAGATTACTGGGGCGCCTCCCTGCTCAGTTAGCTGGTTTGCCCGGCAGGCCGGCATGGCTGTCTATAAAATTTGGCAGAATATCTGCAGCAGGAATAAAGCTGTTGCTGTTGAATAACTTATTCTATACCCGGAGTATTGCTTGCCTGGCTGCTTTATTCTATATTTGAAGGCTTGATAGGAGTGTTTCATTGACTTCCCATTTTTACCTTCAGCCAACCCGGGCGGAAATAAATCTCGACCACATTGAGCATAACGTGAGCGAATTTCGCCGCCTGCTCGGTCCGGGCGTGCAGATCATGGCGGTAGTTAAAGCTGACGGCTACGGCCATGGAGCCGTGGAGGTAGCCCGGGCTGCTCTCCGGGCGGGAGCTTCATACCTGGCCGTGGCCCTGGTTGGAGAAGCGCTGGAACTTCGCCGGGCCGGGATCGAGGCCCCGGTTCTCCTGCTCGGCTACACCGATCCTGCCGCTGCGCCGCTTCTGTTAGAGCACAACCTGACAGCGGCTCTTTTCGACCTGGATACGGCCCGGCTTTTCAGCAGCCGCTGCCGGGCGGATGGGCGGCCTCTACCGGTCCACCTGAAAATCGATACCGGGATGGGGCGAGTCGGCGTCTCTGCGGCTGATGCAGCCGGCTTTATCGCCGCCGTCTCCCGCCTGCCGGGCCTGAAGCTGGAAGGGATTTTTACTCATTTATCTTCCGCCGATGAGGACGATGACAGCGCCAGGGCATATACAGCCCGGCAGCTGCATCTTTTTGACGGCGTAATTGACGCCGCCCGTGAGCAGGGCATAGAATTCTCTTTTTGTCACGCCGCCAACAGCGCCGCCGCCGTGCTTTTCCCGCAATCCCGGTATAACCTTGTCCGGATCGGGATCTCACTTTACGGCTGCTACCCGGCCCCGTGGATGCGAAACCATGGGGCGGTAAAGCTGCGGCCGGCGATGTCTTTGAAAAGCAAAATTGTCTTTATAAAAGAGGTTCCCCCGCAAACACCGCTTGGCTACGGAAGGACTTACTGCACGGCAGGAAGATCTCTTATTGCCACTGTCCCCGCCGGCTATGCCGACGGCTATCACCGCCGCCTCTCCAACAGGGGCGAAGTGCTGGTGCGCAGCCGGCGGGCTCCTGTCGTCGGGCGTATCTGCATGGACCAGTTGATGATCGATGTGAGCCATATCGACGGTGTGGCCCGGGGTGACGAGGTAGTCCTTTACGGAAGCCAGGAATCTAGTTGCATTGCCGTTGAAGAGGTGGCGCAGCTTTTGGGGACAATAAATTATGAACTGCTTTGCCATGTGGGTAAAAGGGTGCCCCGCTGTTACCTGAAAGAGGGACGGCCCGCAGAAGAAGAGCCGTAACCAAAATAATCTAGTAGTTGCCGGTTTAAGCTTCTTTTTCCTTGGCAAGCTGCATAACTATTAAACGATACCGTATAATAGCTCATGTGGAAGCGATAAGGCCTGATTTTCATTACTATTTTTGAAGGGGGCAGTTGGCATCATGGCGCAGACAAAAAGGATCATGATCAGTTTGCCGCAAAATCTCTTGACCGAAGTGGATGGGATTGTGGCGCTGGAAAAGAGAACGCGCAGTGAATTTATCCGCGAAGCGATGAAACTCTATCTGCAGGAGAGGAAAAAAAGACAGATCCGCGAACGGATGCAGCAGGGCTACCTCGAAATGGCCAAGATCAACCTGGCCCTTTCCAAGGAGGCAATCTACGCTGAAAACGAGGCCGGCAGGATTCTGGAAGAGCTGGTCAGTGGAGAGTGAAGCCGGTGGAGGTTAAACGAGGCTATATATTTTTTGCAGATTTAAGTCCCGTTGTCGGCTCCGAACAGGGCGGGCTGCGTCCAGTCCTGGTTATTCAGAACGATGTGGGCAACCGTTACAGCCCTACGGTTATTGTAGCGGCGATAACTTCCCAGATCGACAAGGCCAAGCTGCCGACTCATGTGGAGATTAACGCGGCGGATTATAATCTCGATCGCGATTCCGTGGTGCTGCTGGAGCAGATCCGGACCATCGACAAGCAGCGGCTGCAGAAGAAAATAACCGAACTGGATGATCGGATCATGTCAAAAATTGATGAGGCTCTCCGGATCAGCCTTGGACTGATAGAATTCTAGCTTCTCACCAACTGCCCGGAGATTTTGGAATGACCGCCTTCTTGGGCCGGGGCGGTTTTTAATTTTTGTAAAGGAGCGTGAAAACGTGACCGGAGCAGCGCAACAGAGGCCGCTTATCGGGATCACCGTTAACCGGGATTACAAACGCAGCCGGTTCTGGCTGCCGGATGGCTACTGCTGCAGGATCGAGGAGGCGGGAGCGCTGCCGCTCCTTATCCCTCCCATGGATCCCTCAGCTGCGGGCGCCTTGATTGGCTCTCTGCAGGGCCTGCTGCTAAGCGGCGGCGGCGACCTGGCGCCCCTCTATTACGGAGAAGATCCTCACCCGCTTCTAGATGAAACTGATCCGCAGCGCGATGCCTGGGAATATGCCCTGGCAAAAGCGGCGCTGGCCCGGAATTTACCGGTTTTCGGGATCTGCCGCGGCCTGCAGATACTAAATATTCTCCGGGGCGGGACACTGATCCAGGATCTTTCCGGGACAAGCTCTATGCAGCACCTGCAGAAAGGCCCCCGCACTTATCCTTCCCACAGCGTGGAGATCCTTCCCCAAACTCGCCTGGCGGAAATCCTGGGTGAAGGGCACATCGCGGTCAACAGCTTCCATCACCAGGCCGCCGGCGCCATTGCCCCGGGGCTGAAAAAGGCGGCGGTTGCGCCCGACGGAGTCATCGAAGCCCTGGAAGATCCCCATCTTCCTTTTCTTATCGGGGTGCAGTGGCATCCCGAGTCCCTGCAGCATCCGGCGTCGAATCTCCTTTTCCAGGCCTTCGTCAACGCTGCGGCGGCGCTCCTTTAGCTGTGATCCCGCAGCCACCACCGTTCCGAGAAAAGGGTTTTTAGCGGGCTCCAGAACCTGCTCAAGGGCATGGGCAAAAAATTGATTGCTTCTTTATAGAAGCTGCCGGCAAAGGGAAGGGCCCCCCTTCCCGTTTCGATAATTCATGCCGCAAATCCGCTGTAGGCGCGGCCCGGATTTTCACCCTTTAGCAAGCCGGCCATATTGGCGGCGGCGACAAACGATTGCAGGTGGGCTACTCCTCCCAACTTGGGCAGCGCTTCTCCGGAGGGGGTGGCTACCTGGGTGACATCACCAACAGCGTAGATATCTTCCATCCCCTGCAGCGCCATGGTATGCCGGTCTGTCTTCAGCCAGCCCTCCTCTCCGCCCAGTCCGCTATCCCGGATGAACGGCGGCGGAGCTGCCGCGGCATAATAAAGCAGCATATCGTAAGGAAAGCTGTCATTCTCGAGAAAAATCATTTTCTTGCCGGGATCAACCAGCCTGACATGGGCTTCCGGGTGAACGCGGATATTTCTTTTCAGCAGCAGCCCGGCGATGGCCCCGGATGTTTTCTCCCCAAACATGATCAAGGGGGCTTTCTCCGGGGTATAGACAGTGATGCTGATATCGCGGCTTCGTCCCTGCCGGTAAAACCAGTTTTCAAGCAGCAGGGCGTACTCGTACGGCGCGCCGGGACATTTAATATTGGTGGAGGCAACGACAATGGCTATCTCGGTGCCTTGAAAATGCGGCAGCGCGGCGCGCATCTCATCAACCCCGGCAAAAGATTGCAGATCGAAACCTGCCCCGGCCATTCCTTGGGGCCGGCTCCGGTCAAGCTCCGCTCCGGCGGCGATAAGGAGCAGGTCGTAGCCGATCTCTTCCTGGCCGGTGTATACTCTTTTTTGCGCCGGATCTATTTTCTGCACCTGCCCGGCGATTAGCTCGACTCCATGGCGCTTCAGCAGAGAGCGATTCCGGAAAACCTGGCGCCTTCCTTTTTTCCCCACGGCGTAAAGCGGTAACACGGCCAGGTTTGCCGGCATCTTCTCCTTTTCAATTATAATCACCCGGTGCTCCGGGCCGAGCTTTCTTCTTAAGGAACGTGCCGCCGGAGCCCCGCCAGTGCCTCCGCCCACAATTACCACAGTGCCCATCGATTTCACCACCTTAGATGCGTTAATTCTATTTTTCCCCCCGGCGGGAACGCTATAAGGAGGCAGCGGCAGCCCGGTTAATATGCTACTGGGAATGATTTACAATAAAAAATATTGTGTTGAGTTATCCGGCGCGGCATAGTATATTAGAAAAGAACAGGCTGCCGGGCAACCGGTGAAGCCGGGCTTTTTAGCAGCCGGTAAGCTATATCCAACCGGTGGGACAAAAAGCCATTTTTTTAGCGGGGGATTATGGATCATGAAATTAATTGATGAGGCCCTGGTAAAAGCCGCTGCCGGCGGCAGGGATATTAGCCTGCCGGAGGAAAGACTGCGTCTCGGTTATATCGGCGGCTGGGTCAGCATTATGGGCAATGCTGTGCTGGCTCTGCTAAAATTTGTTACCGGCATCGCCACCGGCAGCGTCTCCATGCTGGCCAACGCGGTGCATACCGCTTCTGACATCGTCACTTCCATTGTGGTGATCATCGGCTTTAGAATATCGAGCAAAGGGCCCGATAAGAAACATCCTTACGGCCACGGGCGTGTTGAATACCTGGCCGGATTGGCCGTGGCTGTAGCCCTGGTCGGGGTGGGCATTGGCTTTATCTGGGATGCTTACAGGCGCCTGGCCGGGGGAGTGGCCATGCAGCCCAGCGCGGCGGCTGTCGCTGTAGCCCTCGGATCTATCCTGGTCAAGGAGCTCATGTATCGTTTTGCCGGCAATCTCGGCAGGCTCATCGGTTCAGAAGCGCTGATTGCCGATGCCTGGCATCACCGCAGTGACGCTCTCACCTCGTTTTTGGTTCTCATTGCCGTTTGCGGCGGCTATCTTAACATTGGGTGGATCGACCCGGTAAGCGCCTTTATCGTGGCCGGCTTTATTATATATACCGGCGGTGAGATCGCCTACAGCGCCGGGGATAAGCTTATCGGGATCACCCCTTCCACGGAGCTGCTGGGCAGCCTTGAAGAAGAAGCGCTGGGCGTGGAAGGGGTAATGGATGTTCACGACCTGGAGGTCCACGACTACGGCATGTATAAGTCGGTGTCAATGCACATCAAAGTGGCCGGTGGTATCAGCCTGCACCAGGCACACGAGATCACGCACCTGGTTCAGGACAGGCTGGAAGAAAGGTTCAACTGCAGGGCGATTGTCCATCCCGACCCGCTGTCCGATTAAGGGATTAGCCCCGCAGGCTACGTCCCTTTATTGATTGCCCGCAATAATGTATAATACAGGGGAAATTTCATTTACCGGATTAGTCCGCTCATGTATACCCAAATCTGGATAATAGTAGGAGGCGTAAATCATGTCTGTTGAGCCGGAAATTGAACAGGAACTGGACGGGCTCTGTGCCCTGGCCTGCCTCCACCTGGAAGCTGCAGAAAAGAAGGAGATTGCTCGCCATTTGAATGAGTTGCTTAAAGTGTTGCGCCGGATTCAAGATATTGACACAACCGGGGTTGAGCCTACCGTTCATCCGGTTGCATTGCCGGCCCGTTTTAGGGAAGACGAAGTAGAAGCTTCTCTGTCCCCGGAGCATGTCTTTGGAAACACGGCCAACCGCAGCGATCAGTATTTTCATGTTCCCCGCATTGCCGGGGATGAACCGGAAGATGTTTAACCAGGCCGGATCTTATTTGCCGAAAGGAGCGGTCCGATGAAACTGTTCGAGATGACGGCGCTGGAGCTGAGCCGGCTGCTGCAGAAAAAAGAGGTCAGCGCGGTAGAGGTAACTCAGAGTTTTATTGAGCGCGCCGGCGAGGTGGAGCCGCTGGTTCAGGCTTATATTACCCGGACCCCGGAGACGGCTCTTGCCGAAGCGGAAGCGGTGGATGAGAAGCGGAAACGGGGAGAGGCGCTGCATCCCCTGGCCGGAGTTCCCCTGGCGGTAAAAGATAATATTTGCAGCTGCGGGGTGCGGACCACCTGTGCCTCCCGCTTTCTCGAACAATATATTCCTCCGGAAGATGCCACCGTGGTCCAAAAAGCCCGCGCCGCGGGCATGCCCCTTCTTGGGAAAACTAATCTTGATGAATTCGCCATGGGCTCTTCCACCGAAAGCTCGGCTTTTTTCCCCACCCGCAATCCCTGGAATCTTTCGCGCGTTCCCGGGGGCTCCAGCGGCGGCTCCGCCGCGGCCGTCTCTTCAGGCTCGGCTCCGCTGGCGCTGGGTTCGGATACCGGGGGCTCTGTCCGCCAGCCGGCAGCTTTCTGCGGCGTGGTGGGCTTGCGGCCTACATACGGCCGGGTATCCCGCGCAGGGCTAATCGCGCTGGCCTCCTCGCTGGATCAGGCCGGTCCGTTCGCTCTGACCGCAGCCGATGCCGCTCTGTTCCTGCAATTGATCGCCGGGCAGGACAGGGCAGATTTTACCACTTCAGATGAAGCTGTTCCTTCCTACCTGGCCGCTCTCCCGAAAGGGGTTCAGGGGCTGCGGGTAGGGCTGCTGGTGGAAAATGTGCCCGATCATTTTGACGCAGAGATCATCACCGCAATTCAGGAGGCCGCCAAAAACCTGGCGGATAACGGGGCTGTGGTGGAAGAGGTCTCCCTGCCGCATACCGGCGCCTCCCTGGAAGCATATCACCTTATCTGCGCCGCCGAGGCTTCCTCAAACCTGGGCCGCTTTGATGGAGTAATCTTTGGCCGCAGCGCGGCGGGAGAGAATATAAATGAGATGTACAGCCGGTCGCGGGGTGAAGGTTTGGGCCCTGAAGTAAAACGGCGCCTTCTCCTGGGCACCTATATCCTCTGCGAGAGCCGGTACGAAGCCTATTACATGCAGGCGATGCGCGTGCGGACCCTGATTCGCCGTGATTACGAGTCCGCCTTCAAGCGTTTCGATCTCCTGCTGGGGGCGGTTACCCCGACGACGGCTTTCAAGCTGGGAGAAAAGCTGGACGATCCCCTGGCCATGTACCACGCCGATATTTGCATCCTCCACGGGCCCCTGGCCGGAGTGCCCGCCATCTCTGTTCCTTACGGATTTGACAGCGGCGGGCTGCCCATCGGGGTGCAGTTGACGGCGGCGCCATTCCGGGAGGAGATTCTTTTCCGGGCGGCGCATTTTCTGGAGCAGAGCCGCGGCCCGGAACCGCTGCGCCCGCAGCTTTCCCCCTCCGGGTCATAGAAGGAGGTTTACCGATGAAATATGAAGCTGTTATCGGCCTGGAGATCCATGTGGAGCTGCAGACCCGCTCAAAAATATTTTGCGGCTGCAGCACAGCCTTCGGAGCCGAACCGAATACCAACTGCTGCCCGGGCTGCCTGGGGCTGCCGGGTACTCTTCCGGTGCTGAACCGCCGCGCCGTGGAATATGCCGTCAGGGCCGCCCTGGCCTTGAACTGCCGGGTGCAGGGAAAAAGTGTCTTTGCCAGGAAAAATTATTTCTACCCGGACCTTCCGAAGGCTTACCAGATTTCCCAAAACGAGCAGCCGCTGGCCTGGGGAGGATACCTGGAAGTAGATTTTCCCACGGGCAGCCGCCGGGTCAACCTGCAGCGGGTCCACCTCGAGGAGGAGGCCGGCAAGCTGATCCATGCCGGCGACTCCATCATGAGCGCCGCCTATTCCCTGGTCGACTACAACCGGGCCGGGGTGCCGCTGCTGGAAATTGTCACCGCCCCGGAGCTCCATTCGGGACGGGAGGCGCGCCTGTTTCTCGAGGAGCTGCGCACGCTGCTGCTCTATACCGGGGTATCCGATGTAAAGATGGAAGAGGGCTCCTTGCGCTGTGACGCCAACATTTCGCTGCGCCCGGCCGGCTCTGCCGGGCTGGGCATCCGGACGGAAGTCAAAAACCTGAACTCTTTCCGGGCTGTGGAGCAGGCTTTGAATTATGAAGCTGAACGGCAGGCCGCAATCCTCGCCGATGGAGGCGAGCTATTCACGGCCACCTGCCACTGGGATGACAACCGCAAGGCCACCGTGGTCATGCGGAAAAAGGAGGAGGCCGCCGATTACCGCTATTTCCCCGATCCGGACCTGCCGCCGCTGATCCTGGAGCGCTCCTATATTGAAGCGATGAGGGAGCAGCTCCCCGAGCTGCCCCGGGAACGGCGGCAGCGCCTGCGGGAGAGCTTCAATCTTTCGGACGATGAAGCGGCTATGCTCACCGCCACCCGCGAACTGGCTGACTTTTTTGAAGCTGCGGCGGAGAGCTACCGCGACTACCGCAACCTTGTCAACTGGGTCCAGGGGGACCTGGTTTACCGGCTGCGCGAAAGCGGGAAGAGGGCTGATGAGATTTCACCGGCCATGCTGGTGGAGCTTCTGGAGCTGCTCGATGCCGGCGAGATAAACCGCCCCGTGGCCAAAGAACTCCTGGCGGAGATGGTAAAAAGCGGCGTCTCGCCGCGGAAGCTGGTGCAGCAGCGCGGCCTGGGCAAAATATCTGACCAAGAGTCGCTGCTGCCGCTGGTGGAGCAGGTCATCGCTGAAAACCCCGATGCCGTGGAGAACTACCGCAAAGGGAAGGAAAAGGCGCTGGCCTTCCTGGTGGGGAAAGTAATGGCCATGACCAGGGGACGCGCCGATCCGCAGGAACTCAACCGCCTCTTCCGCGAAAAACTGTAAACCCCTGTTCTGTATCGGAATTAACCGTAGGGGCGGGCTTCCACGCCCGCCCGCATATCTTGTGGGACAACAGGGACGTACCTGTTTGTCCCACTTTGCCTTGAGCATAATATGTGGGACAGAGAGGACCGTCCCCAGGGTCCCAGTTTCTCACCTCTAACTGGTGAGGAACATGTGTTTGTTAGCCGATGCATTTTTCTCTAAATACTATATTTGTATTGTTTTCCGGGACGGGTTTGGGGCTGACTCAAAAGGACAGCCCCTTCTTGTTATCCCGTCCCCGATTAAGGATTGTAGGGGCGGCTCATGAGCCGCCCGAGAGCGTACCCTAAAAAACAGCAAGAATATCTCGTTATAGGCAAAAAATCCTCTGGCGCATAAAGGTCTATACTTCGCTGGTGATGATGGTAGTGCTTTACATGAAAGTTGGGCTGCATTAACCGGCCTGGGCTCGGGGCTCACCGGCGGGCGGGCGAACGGTTAAATCCCCCCCCGACCCCCCTTTTGCAAAGGGGGGAGTTTGGCGGGCGGGCGTGGAAGCCCGCCCCTACGACTTTTTGTTGCATCTGCAGAAGGGATACCGGGTGGGGATGGAACCTCACCCGTGCAAGTATGTCATCCTGAGCGAAGCGAAGGATCTCCAAACCGGGCTGCTGCAGGTGACAACAAGGTGCTATCCCTTAAAAAGCTCCAGGGGAGGTTTTACATAGCATATTACCAAATAGCCGTGGAGCCCGGCGGTATGAGCTTAATGCCGGCTGCGGGTCATTGATCCGCCAGCAGCTCCATCCGGCGGCGGCGCTGCTCCTCGATGGAGAGATCCTTGCGCAGGATCTTGCCGACCATTGATTTGGGCAGATCAGTTCGGAATTCCACCTGGCGGGGCACTTTGTACTTTACCAGCCTGGCCCGGCAGAAATCAATGATCTCTTCCGGAGTGGCCTCTGCTCCTTCTTTAAGCACCACAAAAGCCTTGACCACTTCACCGAAAAACTTATCCGGTATGCCGATGCAGATCGCTTCGGCCACTTTGGGGTGCTCGTAAAGCACCTCTTCCACTTCGCGGGGGTAGATCTTGTATCCGCCGTAAATAATCATATCTTTTTTACGATCAACGATATAGAAATAGCCGTCTTCATCCATCCGGGCGATATCGCCGGTATAAAGCCAGCCCTTCCGCAGGGTCCGGGCAGTTTCATCCGGACGGTTCCAGTAGCCTTTCATTACCTGGGGGCCCTTGATGATCAGCTCTCCTTCCATGCCGGCGGGCATCTCCCTTTCTCCCGTGTCGGGGTCAACGATTTTACAGTCAGTGTTGGGTAAAGGCATCCCGATGCTGCCGGGTTTACGCACGCCAATAAAGGGGTTGCTGTGCGTGATCGGCGATGCTTCTGAAAGCCCATACCCTTCCAGTATACTGGAGCCGGTCTTATGCTCAAACTGTTCGATGACCTCCACCGGCATGGGTGCGGCGCCGCTAATGCAGACATCGATCGAATCAAGGCCGTAATTTTGCATTTCGGGGTGGTTCATCAGGGCGATAAAGGCGCTCGGCACTCCGGGGAATAAAACCGGTTTATACTGCTTAATCAGAAAAAGAATTAAATCGGCGTTAAACTGGGGCACGAGGATAATGCCGGCCGGAATGTTCAACCCTGTGTTCAGGCAGCAGGTCATTCCATAAGAATGAAAGAAAGGCAGCAGCCCCATACTGAGAAGTTCTTCATTTTCGTCGAACTTCTTTTTCCATTCCCGCAGCATCTCCATGGTCATCTCCGTGTTGGCGACAAGATTGTAATGAGTCAGCATGGCTCCTTTGGGGAAGCCGGTGGTGCCTCCGGTATATTGGAGCACGGCCAGGTCTTCCTCAGGATTTATTGACACATCGGGAGGGTTGGGTTCATGCTGCTCCAGAATTTCGTCGAAGAGCCTCGCTCCGGGGGCAATCTTCTCCCCGGTCAGGGGCACGACGATTAAATTTTTAATATCCTGATCCAGCATGGCCTGCTCCACCACTGGGAACATAGCGTCGACGACAATAAGCGCGCTTGTCTTGGAATCTCTTACAATAAAGCTCAGTTCCCTGGCGGTCAAGAGAGGGTTGACCTGGACCACCACCAAGCCCAGCCGCATGGCGGCGAAGTAACTATAAACATAAGCGAAGCAGTTGGGGAGCATCAGGGCGACCCGGTCTCCTTTTTTTAACCCCATTGCGGCAAAGGCTGCCGCCGTGCGGTCAATATTCTCCATCATTTCCCGGTAGGTCACCCGGTCCCCGATAAAAATTAGCGCAGTCCGCTCGGGATAGCGGTCAGCCGTTTCTTTTAAATAGTGATATAGCGAAACTCTCGGATAATCGAGATCCCACCGGGCCGGGTAATTTTTAAGCCAGGGGCGCTCCATGCAGTGACCTCCTCCAAAAAAACAAAATAACGGTTGACATGATTTAATTCTGCAAAATTTTCATAATACCTTCAATAAAATAAATTTTGGAAATACATCAGGAGGGAAAGGCCCTTTGAAGCATTGAAGAGGACTTGAAGAATAACTTCCGGCAGGATCTTTTTAATAAATGGTCCACGCCTACCCCAGGCTTAGGGGCTAGGCCGAAGCTAGTGTGAGAAAATAGCCGGTCTCCATTCTCCGGCTGCCGAAAACTAATGGTCAAGCAGCCGCCGGCGCTGTTCTTCTACAATCAACTCCTGGCGCAAAATCTTGCCGGCCATATTTTTGGGCAGACTGCGCCGCAGTTCAACCTGGCGGGGTACTTTATATTTCACCAGCCGCTCGCGGCAGAATTCGATAATCTCTTCCGGCGTCAGCTCGGCTTCATTATGAAGGACTACGAAAGCTTTTACTACTTCCCCGAAATGTTTTTCCGTGACCCCGATACAGGCCGCCTCGGCAACCTTGGGGTGTTCAAGAATTGTATTTTCAATTTCCCGGGCGAAGATCTTGTTCCCGGCGTAGTTGATTATGTTTTTTTTGCGATCGACAATATAAAAGTAGCCGTCTTCATCCATCCAGGCTATATCTCCGGTATAAAGCCAGCCGTTTCGAAGGATGCGAATGGTTTCATTGGGCAGGTTCCAGTAACCTTTCATGATCTGGGGCCCCTTGACGATCAACTCTCCCGCTTCACCGGGCGGAAGCTCGCGCTCTCCGGTGTCGAGGTCGACAATTTTACATTCGGTATTGGGATAGGGCACGCCGATGCTGCCGGTTTTGCGCACGCCAATAAAGGGGTTGATATGGGTAATCGGGGATGCTTCAGCCAGCCCGTAGGCCTCCAAAATACTGCAGCCGGTTTTCTCTTCGAAATGTTCGAGCGCCTCCGGGGGCATCGGCGAATCGGCGCTGATGCAGACCTTGATTGAGTTCAAGTTATATTTTTCGGCTTCGGGATAGTACATCAGCGCCATGTAAATATCGGGTACACCCGGGAACAGGGCCGGTTTATAATCACGGATTACTTCCAGGATCAAATTAAGATCAATGTATGGAACCAGGATCATGCCGGCCGGGAGAGTGAGGCAGACATTAAGGGAAAAGGGATCCATGCAGATGGATAAGATTTCGTTGTCGCCTTCCCTTTCGACCCATTCACGCAGCATTTCCTCGGTCATTTTTGCGTTGGAAACAAGGTTGTAATGGGTAAGCATGCATCCTTTTGGGAAACCGGTTGTCCCGCTGGTGTACTTGATCAGGGCAAGATCTTCTTCCGGTTCGATGGGTACATCGGGAGGGTTGGGTTCATATTGTGCCACTATCTCGTCAAAGATCTTAAATCCTCCGTCAATTTCCTGGCCTGAAAAAGGAATGATCATCAGATCAACATCCTGCTCCAGCATCGCCTCTTCAACATCCTTCATCATGACATCGGCTACGATGAGGAGTTTTGTTTTGGTGTCCCTGATGATAAAGCTCAATACCTTGGCCGGTACTGGAGGCTGGAATGAAACCAGGATCAAGCCCTGGCGCATGGCGGCATAATAAGTGTAAACGTAAGCCGGGCACAAAGGTGACAGCAGGGCGACCCGATCACCTTTTCTTAAACCCATAGCGGAAAGGGCTGCCGCGGTTCGATCGATATTGATTATTAAATCATGGAACGAAATTTGCTCGTTATTGTAAATCAGTGCGGTTTGTTCAAGGTTTAAAGCGACTTTTTGCTTCAAATAGTGATAGTTTGAAATCCTCGGGTAATCGAGTTTCCATTGTGCCGGATAGTTTTTTAGCCAGTGATGTGAGTCCATGCCCCGATCTCCCCTTAAATAAAATGTCAAATAATTTTCCAAAAATAATCTTATAATTCCACAATAAACTTGTCAACATTAGAACAAAAAGGGTTTGCAATTGCAGGAAGAATGAAGATAGCCAAATCCATGTCAATTATTTCCGCGCGGCATAGGGCAAGTGCAGGAATTTACCAGTTTAGGGAGAACTAACTCTTTTGAATTCATTTTTCTAATCTTCTTTCATTAAGACTAGCGGCAGGGAGGAAAGAGGCTATGTTTTCCCACGGCGAACTGGCTTATGTTTACAAAAATCACAAGTATACTTACCACTTTAAAGATTCATCTGCCGGACTTGCATCAGCTATTGAGAGCGATGACCAGGGCCTGAAGTATGGCCGGAAATTTTTTGTTGATCTTAAGCATTCCGAGCCTATAGAACTGCAGCATTTCAAGCTGGAGCTGGAACCCCGGCTGCAGAACAGCTCGCGGATGATGGTGAACGGGTTCCAATCCTGGAGCGGGAGTGGAGAAATGAGCCGCGATGAGCGGATTCCTCCTTTATTCAAGCCGGCCTATTTCGTTCTGGCTCCCTATGGCGATTACCGATTTTACCGCTATCCAGGGCGGCGCGGCCGCTTCCATTCGTGGACTTACACCTACTTTGCGCTTGAAAACGGGGAAGCCATGGTCATCGGCTCTCTCGACGAAAGGGGAGGCTATACTCTTTTCGACTATGATTACAACCGCGATCGCCTGGTTGTTTTACGCGACTGCCAGGGGGCGCTTTCACCGGGAAGCTACCCTCTGCTGCGCCTTTACATCGGGCGGGGCAAGCTGCGGGAGGTGCTGGAGGAGTATTTTGGCGAGATGGGGATGCCCCGCACTCACTCGCCCCGGGTAACGGGCTGGTGCAGCTGGTACAATTACTACACCCGCATTACTGAAGAAGATATCAGGCATGTTTTAAAGGGACTCTCACGCTGCAAGCTGCCTCTTGACTACTTTCAGATTGACGACGGTTGGCAGAGCGGCCTTGGTGATTGGCTGCAGTGCAATGATAAATTTCCCTCCGGGATGGCTAAAGCTGCCGCTGCCATCAGTGATTGCGGTTTCCAACCGGGGCTCTGGCTGGCGCCGTTCATCTGCGACCGGCGCTCAAAAATTTACCAGGACAATCCGGAGTGGCTGCTTAAAGACAGCCGGGGCCGGCCGGTCAAAGCAGGCTATAATCCCAACTGGAGCGGCTGGTTTTATGCCCTTGACTTCTACGCTCCCGGCTTTCAGGATTACCTGGATCGCGTCCTGGAAAAGGTTCAGCAAGAATGGGGCTACCGGCTGCTAAAACTTGATTTTCTCTACGCCGTTGCCCTGCTGCCCCGGCTGGGGAAACCGAGAAGCGCGGTGATGATCGAGGCCATGGAGTTTATCCGGGCGCGGACAAAGGGGAGCAAGCTCCTCGGCTGCGGCGTCCCCCTGGGGCCGGCCATGGGTCGGGTAGATTACTGCCGCATTGGCAGCGATGTGGGCCCGTTCTGGGATCTGCCCCTGAAGGGTTTCTCTTACCGGGAGCGCATCTCTACGGGCAACTCGCTTAAATCTACTATCGGGCGGCATCATCTCGACCGGCTGGTATTTCGCAATGATCCCGATGTCTTTATCCTGCGCGACGGCAGCCCCGGTGTAAACCTAAATCGCCTTACCGGCCGGCAGCGGAGTTCCCTCTTTTTCCTGAACCAGCTTCTCGGAGGGCTCATCTTTTTCTCAGACGATCCCTCCGAATATACCCCAGAGCAGCTGCAGCTGCTTCGCAGCGGCTTTCCGGGTATGGATTGCACCATCGAGAGCCTTGAGAACCAAAATGGTCTTTGGCGGATTGAATTTACGGCCAGGCGCAGGAAATACCTGGCCCTGGCCAATTTGACTGCCCGAAACCGGGCGGTCTCCATGAGCGGCGGCCCCTATTTCCACCCCGATTACTTTGTGATTCGACCGGAGACAACTGTGAATTTGGGGGCATATGAGACCACCTGTTTTTATAAAATTGAACCCCGGAAGGAAAGACCCTACCTGGTGGGCGCTACCGGGCATATCTACCCCGGCGCTCAGATCGAAAAATTAATCATCCGCGAACGAAGTGTAACGATGCAGTTGCACGAGCATGCTTCGGCTGACACCTGGGTTTACTTCGCCGTTCCCCGGGGAACGATCAATCTGAACGTAAATAAAGTGAGCTATCCGGTCACTTTGAAAAACGGGCTTTACATCGTCACGGTTCACTTTGAGGGTGGAAGTAAATAAGTTTAAAAGATGAGGTGACCTGTTGGTTATGGCAGTCAACGGATGGGATTTTGTTCTCCTCTTTGCTTACATTAGCGCCGCTTTATTGCTGGCCGCATTTCTCAGGAAGCAGTTTTTATTTATGCAGCGTTTGATGATCCCCAATGCGATTGTTGCCGGACTGATTGTGCTTTTATGCAGCAGGCTCTTCGGAATTATGAAGATCTCCCCCGATCAATTGGAGATAACCGTTTATCACCTTTTAACCGGGATTTTTATTCTCATCGGCCTGAAAGAACCCCGCGTCGGGAAAGGCCGGGCAATTTTTACCACGACTATGATTATAAGCCAGGGCTATGCCCTCCTGGCCTTGATCGGATGCATCTTTACTTCAATCTGGGTGGGGGCCTTATTCCCTAAATTTTTCCCTTCATTTTCTATGCTGCCGATGCTTGGCTTCGGTTTTGATCACCTTACTGCTTGGAGTATGGGTTTGCAATGGGAGCAGGCCGGTTTTACAGGGGGAGGTTATGCCGGTTTCTCCTTCGGCGTGATGGGGCTTATCTGGGCTTACCTGGGAGGAGTGAGCCTCGTTCTCTGGAGCCGGAAGAGGCAGAGAGAAAAAGAAGCTTTTCCCGGCATTGAGGCCCGCCAGGGGATTATTCCCCGGGAAAGCGAAAAGCAGGCCGGCTCTTTTATCACCACTGCTCCTGAAGCGGTCGAATCACTGGCCCTGCACCTGGCCCTGGTTGGTTTACTTTACCTCCTTGTTTTCTTTTTCATGAGCCAGATTTCAAGCTGGTTGGGAGGGTTCGGAGAATCGGGGAAGCTTGTGGGAGGGCTTCTCTGGAGTTATAACTTTATATTCGGACTTTTGCTGGGCCGCCTGGGGCGCATAATCATTGACTGGCTTGGAGCCGGTTACCTTTTTGACAGCGGAACCATGAAAAGAATCTCCGGGGCCATGGTTGACTACATGATTACCGCTGCCATTGCGGCGGTCCCCCTATTTATTTACGAGGACTACTGGCCCGAAGTAGTCATACTCTCGCTCATCAGTGGTGCGGCGATGGCGATATTTCTCCATTTTGCCTCTCGCAGGATGTACACCGGCCATCACCTGGCCAGAAATGCGGCCGTTTTCGGTTTTCTTACCGGGACCATTGCATCGGGCCTGGCCCTGCTTCGCATGGTGGACCCGGAGCTGGATACTCCCGTGGCTGAAGAGCTGGCCTGTGCCGGAGGGCTTTCGCTGCTGGTTGGCTTTCCCTTGCTTCTAATGCTGAATTTTCCTCTGTACGGTTTCGTTGCCGGAATGCCGCTGCGCTATCTCTTGATCGCCACCGCCATCATTGCCGTTTACGGCCTGGTTCTCTTTTTAATCTGGTTTTTGGGAAACCGCTTCGCCGGGAGTAAAAGGAAAGATGCTCAGCCCGGCGCAGATCTATAGCTGGGTTGAAAGCAAAGTGGAATGGAAAAAATTACTTCTATCATTCTGAGCCCAGCGATAATCTCAGCGATAACCATTAGGAATTGAATGCCAGCAAGGTGCTGATAATAACCTCTTTCCAGCGTCATTGCAATGATAACGCCTTTATTAATAAAGGCAGCGCTTTTTGTCATGCTGAACCCCTGCCTCTTTTCACCTAACTGCCTGCTGCCGCCGCCGCAATATGGATATGGGACTGAAATGGCAGGTTCAGGCCCATATCCGGCGAATTATTTTCTATATGTATTAAATAAAATTCTTAAAGGAGCGGATGACGAATATGAAGCGGAAAGGACTGGGGGGAGTCCTCCTGGCAATATGGTTAATCGCCACGGGACTTTTGCCCTATCTAACTTTGACCATCCCTTACCGGAACACAATCATGTCCGTACTGGCGGTTGCGGCCGGCATATTAATTCTCGTTGAGCGGTAAATTCGCCGGGTAATACAGCCGGGGCAATATGATTAAAATAGAAATGCCGGGTGATATGTTGAGGAGAAGCTCATCTGTGCATATAACTGCCATATGGATAGCTCTTGGGGCGGCGGCCCTGGTATACATGATACTTGTTCTCGCCGGGATGCTGGCCTATTCTCCCGGGGACGACCCGGGAGGGCGTTATTTCAGCGAACATTTTCTTAGCCGCGCCGCGGCCTACCAGCGGGCCGGGTTGACCGTCTCCCTGCTGCGTCAGGCGATTTCCCTGCTTTTTCTCGCCGCCGCTGCCTTCGCTGCGCTGCGCCATTTTCAAACTGCGCCGCAGCCGCCCCTGGCAACTGCGGCAGGCTACATCTTTGCCTTTTTACTCTTGATGCAGCTGCTGAACCTGCCTTTCGACTTTTACCGCGGTTATACCATTGAGCACCGCTTCGGCCTTTCCGCCCAGACGGTGGCCGGCTGGTTTGCCGATTACGGCAAGGGTGCCCTCATCAGCTTGCTTCTATCCACCGCCGCCCTGGCCGGGCTCTATTTCCTGATTACCCGCCGGCCGGAACAGTGGTGGCTGCCGGCCTGGGCTGTTTTTACGCTTTTTCTTGTAATCAGCAGCTACCTCTTCCCGCTGCTCATCGATCCTCTTTTCTATCGTTTTAAACCCCTGCATGATGAGGAGATGCAGCAGCAGATCCTCGACATGGCCGGGCGGGCGGGCATTGAGGTGGAGTATGTGCTCGTTGCCGATGCCAGCCGCCGCACCCATAAGGCCAATGCATACTTTAGCGGGCTCGGCGGAAGCAAGCGGATCGTGATTTACGATACCCTGCTGGAGCGCTTTACTCCCCGGGAGGTTTTGGCAGTGATCGCCCATGAAATAGGCCACTGGAGCCACCGCCATATTGTGCTGGGAATCATAACCGGTTCCGCCGCCTCTTTTTTGGCCTTATATGTCCTGCATCTGCTTCTGCAGAAGATGGGTTTCCATGCCGACTTCCGGGCCCTGCCGCTGGCGATGCTGTTTTTGGCCCTCCTTTCGTTCGCAGCCGCTCCTGTTGAAAATGCGCTTTCCAGACACTGGGAGCGGGAGGCCGACCGGACTGCTTTTAGCCTGACCGGTGACGGGGCGCCTTTTGTATCGCTATTCCGGAAGCTGTCATTGAGCAATCTCTCCGTGGCCCAGCCGCATCCCCTTTTGAAAGCCACTCTCTATACCCACCCGCCGACCCTGGAGCGCATTGAGGCGGCGCTGCAGCATGCTGAGCGGCAGGAGCAGGCGCCGTAGAATAAGAGGTGCCGCCAGGGCGGCGCACTACCGATTTGATCGAGGAGGTTGCATATGAAACTCACCGTGCTCGGATGTTACGGCCCCTACCCTGCAGCGGGCGGCGCCTGCTCGGGCTACCTGCTGGAAGAGGACGGCTACAGGCTTTTGATTGACTGCGGCAGCGGCGTTTTGAGCCGCCTGCAGCGGCATCTGAAGCCCTGGGAGCTTGAGGCAGTGGTGCTTTCGCACCTGCACTTCGATCATACGGCCGACCTGATGGTGATGCGCTACGCCCTCGACTACGCGCGGATGAAAGGACTCTTCCCGGAGGCGCTGCCGCTCTACTCGCCCCCGGAAACCGCTTCTGAGTTGCAGAGGCTGCTCTACAAGGAGCTCTTTGAACCGGTTGCCATAGGCGCCGCAGAGTCCCTGCAGATAGGGCCCTTTCATTTTACGTTTATGGAGGCCGTCCATGCCCTTCCCTGCCTGGCCATGCGCGTGGAGACAGAAAGAGGCGTCCTGGTCTACTCCGGGGATACAGAATACTTCGATGGATTGATTGATTTGGCCGCCGGGGCCGATCTCTTCCTCTGCGAAGCCAATTTCCAGGAAGCAGATATGGCCGCCTCTCCGGCAAACCACCTTTCAGCCGCGCAAGCGGCCCGCCTGGCGGCCCGCGCAGGCGTGAAAAGGCTCCTGCTGACCCATCTTCATCCCGAGCGGCGTCCGGCTATTTCTCTTGAAGAGGCGCAGGAACTATATGCCGGCGCCGAAATGGCGCGGGAGGGGGAGAGCTATACCGTAGGGGAATAAAAGGCGGGCAAGGCGATCCGGGGGCGCGACGGCCCCTTCAGGCCAGCGCCTTGACGGACAGCTCGGCCAGCCTGCCGATGAGGGCGGCAGCCCGATCCTGGCTGGGCGGATCGATGACTACGGCGGCCAGGGCCACCGGCGGGCGGTGCGGGAAGTAGAGCAGCGCCATGTCGCCGACGATGCCCGTGACCGTGCCCACCTTGTTGGCCACCACCGCCTGCTCCCGGATGTAGCGGCCGATCCGCCCCTTGTCCGCGGTTGCCGCCATCAGCGCGATCCCCTTGCGGGTGAGAGCTTCGCCCGCCACTTTTCTCTCATGCAGCGCCATGAGCATGCGGGTCAGCTCGTAGGCTGTGGCCACGTTTGAAGGAAGGTCCGATTCCAAATCATACATTTTCCGGGTGAAGGCGCTTTTCTCCAGGCCCAGCCTCTGCGCCGTGGCCGCGCAGCCCCCCGCCCCGACTAGGTCAAAGATGATATTCGTGGCCACGTTGTCGCTGAGGATGATCATCAGGGCGAGCAGCTCTTCAAGGGTATAGGAGCTTCCCGTTTCGGCAAACTGTAAAATTCCCGTCCCCGTTACCGGGGTTTGGCCGGCAAACTTGTCGCTCTCCCGCAAGGTATGGGTGCGGTCCAGCGAAAGCCGGCCCCGCTCGGTCTGCTCCAGGACAGCCAGCAAAAGCAGCGTTTTAATCATGCTGGCCGGGTAGAAGGGACGGTGCGCCTCCAGAAGGATATCCTTTCCCGCAGCGTAGTCGTAAAGGCAGAACCGTGCCTCCAGGCCGCTTGAGGCAATGAGCGCCTTAAGATCGCCTTCCAGGTTGCTCAAGGCCGCCGGCGTCTTCTTTGAAGCGCGAATGTCTTCCCGCCACGGCTTAAACACCCAGGCGGGAACGGCCGTTGATTCAATGGTTACCCGCTTTTCCTCTTCCGCCAATAGAGCTGACCTCTTTGTAACGGGCCATGATCCCGCAAGTATGGGCAGATCAACTGCCTGTAACAATATATGCGCCAGGGCTTGCTCACCTAGCACCATAAAAAGCGCTACACTTTCCGCCAGAGTTGGGACACTAGGGACATCCCCATCGTCCCACTTATATTCCGCTAAAACCGTATTGGAAAATGGCAGGCTTTCAATGTTCCCAAAGGGGGCGCTTATGGAAAGTAACAGAAAGTCCCCATTTCCCAAAGGGGGATTTAGGGGGATTTTAGCCCTACAACTGCAGCCGGGTCTTAGTATCTGTAACTGCTTGTCCTCGGCCATAGGCAATTTCTTGCTTCTGTTTTCCTGCCGGGCGGTGGGGGAGCCGGCGGGCGGGCGTGGAAGCCCGCCCCTACGCCTTTTGGGGCTAGAGTTGTAGGGACGGCTCATGAGCCGCCCGAACCGGAGGCTGGAAGTCGGAGGTCAGAGGTCGGAAAGGAAAAACATTACATTCTGTAATTTACAATCCGACCTCCGACTTCGACCTCTGACCTCCGATATGTTTGCCAACCGGCCTTTCTTCCTGCTATAATTTGCCTAGAGATTATCACCTGAAATGAGGTTTGCCTGTGACTGAATTGCATCCTTACCTGCGCGAACTGCCGGCGGTAGACCGGCTGCTGAAGGAACCGGCGCTCGGCGAGCTGCTGGAACGCTTGCCGCGCCGGCTGGTTTTAGCGGCGGTCCAGGAAACCCTGCAGGGCTACCGGCAGAAAATATCCGCAGAGAGAGAAGGCGGCCGGTTCATGGCCGGCCTGGATCTCTCCACGGCGGTACTGGCTCAGGAGGCGGCGATGCTGGCGCAGAACCGGGCCCTGCCCCGCCTGCGCCCGGTAATCAATGCCACCGGGATTGTCCTGCATACCAACCTGGGGCGGGCCCCCCTGGCTCGGGCGGCGGCGCAGGCGGTCACATCAATCATGGAAGGCTACTGCAACTTGGAGATGGACCTGGAAGAGGGCGTGCGCGGTTCGCGGCAGGCTCACCTGGAAAGGCTTCTCTGTGAACTGACCGGAGCTGAAGCGGCGGTGGTGGTGAACAACAATGCCGCCGCCGTTTTTCTGCTTCTCAACAGCTGTGCGGCCGGCAAAGAAGTCATCGTTTCGCGGGGGCAGTTGGTGGAAATCGGCGGCTCTTTTCGCCTTCCCGAGGTCATGGCGGCCGGCGGCGTCCGCCTCGTCGAGGTGGGCACCACGAACAAGACCTATAGGCGCGATTACGAAGCGGCCATCACCGCCGACACCGCCGCCCTGCTCAAGGTTCATACCAGCAACTACCAGCTGGTCGGCTTTACCGCCTCCGTTGACGCCAAAGAAATTGCCGGCCTGGCGCATGCGCATAACCTGCTGGCCGTTGAAGACCTGGGCAGCGGTGTGCTCATTGATACAACCAGGTTTGGGCTTCCCCCCGAACCGCGGGTCCAGGAGAGCATCGCCGCCGGGATGGATCTTGTTACTTTCAGCGGTGACAAGCTGCTCGGAGGCCCGCAAGCGGGGATTATCGTGGGGCGGCGCGAGCTTATTGAGAAAATCCGCCGCAACCAGCTGGCCCGGGCGCTGCGTGTTGACAAGCTCACGGTGGCGGCTTTAGAGGCCACCCTTCGCCTTTACCTCGATGAAGAGAAAGCGGTACGCGAGATTCCAATCTGGAGGGCGCTGGCGGCGTCTCTATCCCGGCTGCGGGAGCGGGCTGAAACCCTGGCCGCCCGGCTGAGAGATTATTTCAGCGAAGTGGATTTGGAGCTGCTGGAGGGAAGCTCCCGGGTTGGCGGAGGCGCCCTTCCCACGGCGGAGCTGCCCACTGTTCTGATTTCCTTGCGTGTTCCCGGAAAGGAGGCATCGGAACTGGCCGGGCGCCTTCGCGGCGGCAGCCCGCCTGTCATTGTGCGGCTGCAGCAGGAGCGGCTGCTGTTTGATTTGCGCACAGTCGGGCCGGAACAGGACGAACTGCTTCTGCAAGCCCTGGCTGCAGCCCTGGAAGAGGAGTAACTGCGGTCTAAAGGAATCTCTAATAATAATAAATTGAAAGGCTCTGGTTTTGTTGGAACACCTGATCATTGGAACCGCCGGTCATGTAGATCACGGTAAAACTGTTTTAATCAAGGCCCTTACCGGGGTGGATACGGATCGCCTGCAGGAAGAGAAGAAACGGGGCATCTCCATAGACCTGGGATTCGCCCCCCTCGAGATTCCCGGCGTGGGCCTGGCCGGGGTGGTCGATGTTCCCGGCCACGAGCGCTTCATCCACAACATGCTTGCCGGAGCGGCCGGCATGGACCTGGTTCTGCTGGTGATAGATGCCGCCGAGGGGATCATGCCGCAGACCAGGGAGCACCTGCAGATACTGCAGCTCCTGGGCGTCCGCAAGGGGATCGTGGTGCTCACAAAAATCGACCTTGTGGACGAGGAATGGCGGGAACTGGTCCGGGAAGAGGTTGTCGGAGAGCTAAAGGGAACCTTTCTGGAAGGAGCGCCGCTGCATGAGGTCTCCGCCTTTACCGGCGAAGGAATCGCCGAACTGAAAGAGCTGATCGTATCGGCGACCCGCGGCCTTCCTCCCCGGGATGCGTCGGGGCCGCTGCGGCTGCCGGTGGACCGCTCTTTTACCATTGCCGGCTTCGGCACCGTGATTACCGGAACGCTCTTCCGGGGCGGTGTGAAGGTTGGCGACAGGGTTGAAATTGTCCCCCCCGGCCGGGAAGCCCGCGTGCGCAATATACAGGTCCATGGCTGCGACGTAGAAAAAGCCCTGGCCGGACAGCGGGTTGCGCTAAACCTGGCCGGTATTGAGAAATGGGAGATCCGGCGGGGCAGCGTCATCGCCTCTCCCGGCTACTACCGGACCACGAAGCTGATTGATGCCTCGCTAACCCTTTTGCCCGGCGCGCCCCGCCCGCTTAAAAATCTCGATCCCGTTCACCTTTTCCTGGGGACCGCCCGCGTGGTGGCGCGGCTGCTGCTGCTCGAGCACGAGGAGCTCAAGCCGGGTGAAAAATCCATCGTCCAGTGCCGCCTGAGCCAGTCCCTGGTGGCTGACCGGGGCGACCCTTTCATCATCCGGTCCTACTCCCCCATGACCACCATCGGGGGAGGCCGGGTTCTCGACCCCGCTCCTTCGCGGCACCGCCGTTTTCGCCGCGATTCTTTTGCTCACCTGGCAGAGCTGGAGCAGGAGCCGGCAGCGGGAGGGGACGAGGCTTTTATTTACCGCAAGCTGGAGCAGCTGCTCATCGCCGATTCGGCCCGCCTGGCCCGGGAGGCACGCCTGGAGCAGAAACAGATAAAGGATATCCTGGAGGGGCTGGTCCGGAAAGCCGCCGCCGTGAAGCTGGGCGAAAGCTATCTTGCGCAGAAGGTTTTGGAAGAATGGAAAGGACGCCTGCTGCGCAGGCTGGAAGATTATCACCGCCGCCATCCCCTGCTGCCCGGCATTTCCAGGGCGGAATTGAAGGCGGCGCTGCCTGCAGCCCTGAACCTGCGGGAATATGACCATTTTTTGGCGCGGCTGCAGGAGCGGGGGCAAATTGTCCTGAAGGGAGACCTGGTCAGCCTGGAAGGCTTTGAGCCTCAGCCCTCCGGTGAAGAGCAGGCGCAGCTTGATCGCCTGGGCGAAATCTATGCCACGGCCCGTTTCCAACCTCCGGCGGCCAAAGAGGCGCTGGCCCGGGCGGGAATTGACGGGCGCCAGCAGGAGGATTATTACAGCTACCTGGTAAACTGCGGCCGCCTGGTTAAAATAAATGAGGAGCTCTACTTTCACCGGGAGGCTTACGACGCGGCGCTTGACCTGTTGCGCCGCCATTTTGACGCTTCCGGAACCATTACCCTGGCCCAGTTCAGGGATCTTACCGGCAGTTCGCGGAAGATCGTGCAGCCGCTGCTGGAGCATTTTGATCAGCTCAAGCTGACCCGCCGCGTGGGCGATCACCGCGTCCCCCTAAAACTATAATTAGTTAACTCGGTGCCAGGCACCGAGTTAACTAACTCCGGGCAGGGGCAGGAGGAGGTGCTGAATTGAAGAAAGAGGAAATCAGGCTCACGGCCATGACCGCGAGCGCCGGGTGAGCGGCCAAGATAGGGCCGGGAGCCCTGGCACAGGTTCTGTGCCGCTTGCCCTCCATTGACGATCCCAATTACCTGAACCGGGACCAGCATTATGCCGATGCCGGTGTTTACCGCCTCTCTGACGAGATGGCGCTGGTTCAATCTATTGATTTTTTCACTCCCGTTGTCGACGACCCCTACCTTTTCGGGCAGATTGCAGCGGCAAACGCTTTCAGCGATCTCTATGCCATGGGAGCAAAGCCGCTGACAGCCTTAAACCTTGTCTGCTTCCCTGCAGAGCGGCAGCCCTTGAAAATACTGGAGGAGATCCTCCGCGGCGGATTTGATAAAATTAGGGAAGCGGGAGCGGTTCTCATCGGGGGGCACAGTGTCGATGATGCCGAGCCCAAGTACGGCCTCTCCGTTACCGGCCTGGTGGACCCACAGCGGATGATCACCAGCGGCGGCGCCCGCCCGGGGGACTTGCTGTTTTTAACCAAATCCATCGGCACCGGCATTATTAACACCGCCATAAAGGGAGGACAGCTCAAGGAATCAGAGGCGGCGGAGACCTTGCAGGGGATGGCAGCCCTGAATGCCGCCGCCGCGGCGGCAATGGTTGAAGCAGGAGCCTCAGCCGCTACAGATATTACCGGCTTCGGGCTGCTCGGCCACCTGCATGAAATGCTCATTGCCAGCGGCGCCGGCGCCGCCATAAAGAAGGAAGCGATCCCGCTTTACCCGCGGGCAAAAGAGATGGCCGAAAGCGGGTTCATTCCCGGGGGCGCTTACCGCAATCTCAGGTTTTATGAGAAAGCTATCAACTGGCTGGGAGCCGAAGAGGAGAAAGCGGACTGGTTAACTATCCTTTTTGATCCCCAGACCTCGGGGGGGCTGTTAATTGCCGTGCCTCGGCAGCAGGCCGGCGCGCTGCTCTCGGGTTTAGATAGTAGAAATATCAAGGGGTTCCATATTGGCGAGATCAACGGAAATAGAGCCGGGGAAATTACCCTGTCTTGAAATTAATACTTCGCCTTGCTGTTTTTCATCACTTCGAGGATAAGCAGATCAAGCTCGTTGCTTATTCTCAAGGCATCACCGTTGCTGATATCTTCCTGTTTGTGCAGCTTTTCTCTTAAGATTTCAATTTTTCGATGGAGGCTATGTTCAACATTTTCCTGCTTCAATAATCTTCACCTCAAAAAAAGGATGGTAAATAAGCTTATTCGACATAAATTTGCGAATACCTTTTTTTCACATGAAATAATTTCATAATAATACAATCTTCCTCCATAATTGTAATCCATTTTGGGAGGAGGTTAGCCAATTTAGTAAACAAGTCAACAGATTTTGCATTAGTGTCAGGCATAAAAATTAGAAGTTAACAATAATTTGAGATATTGTTAACTTCCAATTGGGCTGCGCGGGGCATCTTTACTCTTCGCTGTTCAAAGCGATTAAAAAGATCTCTGCGGCGGGATCTCTTTCCTGACCGATGCAGTGGTTTATGGACGCCTCGGCCTCGCGAAGAATCTGCAGCGCTTCTTTATTAAGCTCGGCGGGACGGAGTTTTGAGGCTTCCATGGCATTCACCTCCTGATTAGGTTAACGGCTATTTTACCCGGTGAGGACTCTTTTTATACTCTTCGCCGGATCAATAGTTGACAGATGTAAAATATTTTAGAACATACTGATTTTCGGCAGGATTTAGTATTATGGTTGTCGAATGCTTAGGACTGTAGGTTTGTATTGACACATTAAAGAATCTTTTCTTAAAGTTCAAAAGGGGGTTGATGGTCAGACCATTAATAACATTTTCATTTCTGCGGCCGATTGCCGGCCTGCAGAAAAATATTCCATTGATGCGGGGTATGAAGATGACTACCGAAAACCAAACTTTTACGGAAAAGTTTGACCTGCTGGGTTGTATTCAGTGCGGTCGCTGTACCGGCGGCTGCCCGGTGACGGTGCGGACAAATTTGAATGTGCGCCGTTTCGTCTACGATGCTTACAATGAAGAACTTCTCGACGAACTTTCCAGAGTGGCGGAGATCTGGGATTGCACCGCCTGCCATACCTGTGCTGTCCGCTGCCCGAAAGGCCTTAAGCCGCTGGAGGTGCTCATTGGCCTCCGCTCGCTCGTCGTCGAAAGCGGCAAAACCCAGCCCACGGTGCGGGATGCCCTTGAATCTGTTTTCCGTGAAGGGAATCCCTGGGAAAAACCGAGAGCAACCCGCAGCGATTGGATGGAAGGGCTGGATGTACCCATTGCCCAGCCTGATGAGCCGGTAGAAAACCTCTTCTTTGTCTGCTGCACCATTGCCTACGATCCGCGGGTCCAGATCATTGCGCAGAACATGGTTCGCCTTCTCAATAATGCGGGTGTGGATTACGCCTTTCTCGGCGAAGACGAATCTTGCTGCGGCAGCGAAGTTTTTACCCTCGGCGAAGAGGGCCTCTTTGAAATGATTATCGAAGACAACACTGAACTTTTAAATGCATACCAGGCCGAACGGATCGTAGCCCTCTCACCGCATTGTTTTACCACTTTCAAGACCCGCTACCCCGATTTGAACAAGCCGGTGATCCATTATGCGGAGCTGCTGGACGAGCTGCTGGAGCAGGGCAAGCTGGCTTTCAAAAGCGGCCTCTCCAAAAAGATTGTTTTTCATGACCCCTGCTACCTCGGAAAGCAGAGCGGCGTCTTTGACGAACCCCGCCGCCTGCTGAAAGCTGTTGAAGGGGTGGATCTGCTTGAATTTGAGCGGGCCCGCGAGCGCAGCCTCTGCTGTGAAGGCGGGGGCGGGAAAATGTGGGTGGAATCGGAATCGAAAAAGGAGCGCCTGGCCGAGACGCGAATTAAAGATGCCCATGCTCTCGGGGCGGATGTTGTGGCGGTAGCCTGCCCCTTCTGCGTCCTCACCCTGGAAGATGCCGTGAAAGCGCTGGGATACGAGGAGGAGATGCGGGTGGCTGAAATCATGGAGCTTTTGGGTGAGCTGGACATAGAGCAGGAAAAAACAAATTCCGCTTAGGAGGTGGAGGATTAAATGAAAATATTTACCTGCATCAAGTATGTGCCCGATACTTCGGAAGCGGAGGTTAAACTCAACCCGGAGGGCACGGCGGTTGACAGCAGCCGTTTCTCCTTTGATATCAACGATGCCGACAACTATGCGGTGGAAGAGTCTGTCCTGATCAAGGAGAAACAGGGCGGCAGCGTCACCGTGGTCTCTATCGGGCCGAAGCAATCGGAAGTGATGATCCGCATGGCCATGGCCAAAGGCTGCGATAACGCCATCCGGATCGAAGACGAGCGCATTGCCGCTCATGACCCCTTAATGGTGGCCCGGGTCATTGCCGGGGCGATCAAGGGCCAGGATTTTGACCTGGTGCTTACCGGCTGCATGGCCAACGACTACGGCCAGGCGGTTACCGGGGTGGCCCTGGCTGAAATACTGGGCGTTCCCCACGCCGCCTATGTCAAAAAAGTGGAGATCGAAGACGGCAAGGTCAAAGCGCACCGCGAGCTTGAGGGCGGGCTGATGGAAGTGGTGGAGTTGACCATCCCCGCAGTCTTGACCATCCAGACGGGGATCAACGAACCCCGCTACGCCCCCATTCGCGGCATCCGCGAAGCCCAGAAAAAAGAGCTCAAAGTAGTCAACCTTGACGACCTGGGTGTTGCCGCCGGGGATGTGGATGCCGATGCCTCGCAGATCATCCTGGAGAAGCTCTATATCCCCGAGGTGGAATCGAAAGCTGAAATAATTGAGGGCGACCCCGACGAGAAGGCTGAGAAGCTGGCTTCGATTCTGGTTAAAGGAGGTCTGGTCTAATGGGTAACGTCTTGGTGCTGGCGGAACACCGCCAGGGAGAGTTAAGGGATATCACTTTTGAGATGCTGGCGCTGGCTCCTTCTGTAGCCGGAGCCCTGGGCGGCGAAGTAATGGTCCTGCTCATCGGCAGCGGCGTCGACAAAATGGCCGAGAAAATTGCCTCCTACGGGCTGAAAGTCCTTGTGGTCGACGACCCCCTCTTTGCTGATTACAACTCCGACAAGTATCAGAAAGTGCTCTCGGCTGTAATCGATGATTACAAGCCCAGGCTGGTCATGCTCGGGCAGACCGCCCAGGGCGTGGACCTGGCCCCGGCGCTGGCCGTGGAGAAAAAGCTGCCCTTTGTGGCCGATATTATAGGCCTCGATGTAGAAGACGGCGTGCTCAAGGCCACCAGGCAGATCTACTCGGGCAAGGTCAATGCGCAGATTGCTTTCAAGCCGGCCGATACCTGCCTGGTTACGGTCCGCGAGGCCGCCTTTGAGGCCCCCGAACCGGCAGGCCAGGGAGCAGTGGAGAAGATCGATTCGCCGCTCAAGGAAGACCTTGATTACCGCAAGTTCGTGGAATATATCGAGGCAGAAGTCGGCGACGTGGATATCACCCAGTCCGAAATCCTGGTCGGGATCGGGCGCGGGCTGAAAGAAGATAAGAACCTGCCGGTTGCCGAGGAGCTGGCCCAGGTGATGAAGGCCGATCTCTGCGGGTCGCGCGCCGCCTGCGATGCCGGCTGGCTGCCTCCCGACCGCCAGGTGGGCACCTCCGGAAAGACTGTGAAGCCCAAGCTCTATCTCTGCATGGGCATCTCCGGAGCCTTCCAGCATGTGGCCGGGATCAAGGGCGCCAAAACAATCGTGGCCATCAACAAGGACCCCAATGCGCCCATCTTTGCGGTGGCGCACTACGCCATCATTGACGACCTGCACAAAGTAGTGCCCAAGCTGACCGAAAAACTGAAGGAGCTGAAAGGATAGCGGCGCTGCCTGAAGATGGCTGAATCTCTGTGGGAGGATGAATAACCAGATGACGGAAAAACCGAAACTGGGCGTCTATATCTGTCACTGCGGGATCAATATTGCCGCTACCGTGGATGTGGAAGCGGTGACGGAATATGCGCAAGCTTTGCCCAATGTTGTGATTGCGCGCAACTATTCGTACATGTGTTCCGATCCCGGGCAGCTCCTGATCAAGAATGATATCAAGGAAAAAGGGCTGAACCGGGTGGTGGTTGCTTCCTGCTCGCCGCGCATGCACGAGCCCACCTTTCGCAAGGCTCTCCAGGAAGCGGGGCTGAACCCCTATTACCTGGAGATGGCCAATATCAGGGAGCAGTGCTCCTGGGTGCACGAGGACCGGGAGGCGGCTACGGCCAAGGCGAAAAAGCTGGTCGCCGCCGCCGTGGCCAAGGTCCGCCTGCTCGAACCGCTGACCTCCCGGGAGGTGGATGCCGAACCCGCTGCCCTGGTCATCGGCGCCGGCATTGCCGGCATCCAGGCGGCGCTCGATATCGCCGATGCCGGGTTCAAGGTTTACCTGGTGGAGAAGAGCCCTTCAGTGGGCGGGCGCATGGCGCAGCTGGATAAAACTTTCCCCACCCTCGACTGCTCCGCCTGCATCCTGACCCCGAAGATGGTTGACGCCGCCAGCCACCCCAACATCGAGCTGCTGGCTTACTCCGAGGTGGAGGAGGTGGGCGGCTTCATCGGCAACTTCGAGGTCAAGGTGCGCAAGAAGGCGCGCTACGTGGATGTGAGCAAGTGCACCGGCTGCGGCGATTGCGCCAAGGAATGCCGCCTCGCCGGCCGCTTCCCCAATGAATTTGATGAAGGGCTGGGGAAGCGCGGCGCCATCTACCTGCCTTTCCCGCAGGCGGTCCCGGCAAAGTATACCATTGACCCGGAGAAGTGCCTCTTCCTCACCCGGGGCAAGTGCGGCAAGGGCCCGAAATGTGTCGATGCCTGCCGGGCCGGGGCCATTGACTTCGAGCAGAAAGACGAGATTGTCTCTTTCAAGGTCGGCGCCATCCTGGTGGCGACAGGATTCGACGTCTTTGACCCGGTGCGGAAGCCCGAGTACGGCTATGCCGGCTATCCCAACGTCATCACCGGCCTCGAGATGGAGCGGCTGGTCTCCGCCTCCGGACCCACCGGCGGGAACATCGTCATCCATAACGGGGAAGAGGAGATTGTGCCGAAAGATATCGCCTTCATCCAGTGCGTCGGCTCCCGCGACCAGAGCGTGGGCAATGAATACTGCTCCCGCGTATGCTGCATGTACACGGCGAAGCAGGCCCACCTGGTCAAGGACAAAATACCCGATGCCCGGGTCCGCGTTTACTACATGGATGTGCGCGCTTTCGGGAAGGGCTTTGAAGAATTTTACGACCGGGTCCGCCGCGAGGGGATCCGCTACGTGCGGGGCAATCCCTCGGAGATCTTCAAGCGGGGGAATAAACTGGTGATCAAAGTTGAAGACACCCTTACTGCCACCCCCCTGGAAGACGAGGTCGACATGGTGGTGCTGGCGGTAGGACTGGAGCCCCGCGGCGACGCCCGCAAGATTATAGAGCTGCTGCGGCTCTCCCAGTCGCCGGACCGCTTCTTCCTGGAGGCGCACCCCAAGCTGCGCCCTGTCGATACGGCTACCGACGGCGTTTATCTTGCCGGATGCTGCCAGGGGCCCAAGGATATTCCCGACACCGTGGCCCAGGCCAAAGGGGCCGCCGCATCGGCCCTAATTCCGCTGGCCCGGGGCAAGGTGGCCATCGATGCCCAGGTGGCGGAAGTGAACGAGGCTACCTGCCGCGGCTGCGGCTTCTGTGTCTCCATCTGCCCCTACAGCGCCATTGAGCTGGTCACGGTAAACCGGATGGGCCACATGGTGGAGGTGGCCCGGGTCAACGAAGCGCTCTGCAAGGGCTGCGGCTCCTGCTCGGCCGGCTGCCTCTCCAACTCCATCCAGCCGAAGTCTTTCCGCGACCGGCAGATACTACCACAAATTGCGGCATTGGGGGGGACGAGATGAGCGAGCAATTTGAACCGAACATTGTTGCATTCCTGTGCAACTGGTGCTCCTACGCCGGCGCAGACTTGGCCGGGACCAGCCGGGTTCAGTACCCGGCCAATATCAAGATTATCCGGGTCATGTGCTCCGGCCGGGTAAACCCTCTTTTCGTGGTTAACGCCCTGCAGCAGGGCGCTGACGGGGTCCTCATCTCGGGATGCCATCCCGGAGACTGCCACTACATGGAGGGGAACTTTTACGCCCGGCGCCGCTTGAAGCTGCTCAAGGAGCTCCTTGAATTTATCGGCGTGGACCCGCGCCGCTTCAACATGAGCTGGGTCTCCGCATCAGAGGGTCACAAGTGGAAAGAAGTTGTCGAAAAAGCAGTGGAAGATGCCAGGGCCGCCGGGCCTTTTGACCAGTTCAGGCGCCGGCAAATCGGCTGGTGAGGAGGGGTAACTGATGGATCTGAATAAATTACGCGAAACTGCCGCCGGGATAGTCTCCCGCGACGATGTGAAGTATCTTATCGGCTGGCGCCGGGGCACTTTCGGCTACCGCGCGGCGCCTTACTTTGTTGAAGACGCCGCCGGAGTGGAAGAGCTGATCTTCTCTCCCCTCTGCATCTCCAACCTGGCTGCTTATCTTACCCTGGTCGAGAAGCTGCCGGTACCCCGGGGACAGGAGCCCGACCAGCGCAAGGTGGCCCTGCTGGTCAAGGGCTGCGACAGCCGGGCGGTCAACCAGCTGCTGGTGGAAAAGGGCATCAAGCGCGACCAGCTTGTCGTAGTCGGCCTGCCCTGCCCGGGAATGGTCGACTGGAAGCTGCTTGCGGAAAAATACCCGGAAACAGAAGCCCCCGTGGAGATAAGCTGGAAGGGGGATGATTTTCTGCTGCTTTATAACGGGCAGGAAATAGTTGTGCCCCGGGCGGAGGCGCTGGCGGAAAAGTGCCGCCTCTGCCGCCATCCCAACCCGCTGATCAGCGATGTTACCGTCGGAGAGCCGGTGCAGCCGTGGGCGCCCGCAGAAGACAGCGGCGTGGCTGAAGTTGAAGCAAAAAGCACGCCGGAGCGGTGGGCCTACTGGGAGGAGCAATTCTCAAAATGCATCCGCTGCTATTCCTGCCGGAATGCCTGCCCCCTGTGCTACTGCGAGGATTGCATCCTTGACCGCCTCGACCCGACCTGGGTCAACCGCGCCGTTAACTTTTCCGAGAATACCGCCTTCCACCTGGCCCGGGCTTTTCACCTTGCCGGGCGCTGCATCGAATGCGGCGAGTGCGAGCGGGTTTGCCCGGCCGGTATTCCCCTGGGCAAGTTGAACCGGAAGCTGGCCCATACGGTGCGTGAAGAATACGGGTTTGAACCGGGGCTGGATCCGGAGGCTGAACCGTTCCAGGCCAGTTACAAGCCTGAAGACCCAGAGGAATTTATTTTGTAGAGGTGGGTGAGAGCAAGATGTCAGCAATGCTGTTGCATAAAGATAAATGGTCGGAGTTTACCGGAAGGCTTTCCGGCAAAAACCTCTGGGCGCCGTCCCTGCAGGGCGGGATTAAGAAGTTTGCGCCCGTTGGCGAGGGCGATGCAGTGCAGCTCGATGCAGAAAACACCGCGGTTCCCCCCAAGGCGCTGCTTTTCCCCCAGACGGAGACGCTCTTCCGCTTTTCAGAGGGGCAGGAAGACCTGGAGTTTCCCGGCCTCGATGAACCGGTCATCCTGCTGGGAGTGCGCCCCTGCGACGCCCGCGCCATGGCCATCGTGGAGAAGCTCTTCCGCTGGGATTACGAAGATCCCTATTACCTGAAGCGCCGCGAGCTGACCACCCTCATCGGTTTGGCTTGCAATGAGCCGGGCCTGAACTGCTTCTGCCCCTCGGTGGGGGGAGGGCCGGCTTCCACGGAAGGGCTCGACATCCTCATGGTGGACCTGGGAGAGAGCTACCTCTTGGAGGGGCTGACCGGCAAGGGCAAAGCGCTTCTCGAGGAGTGCAAGGACCTGCTTGAAGAGGCAGGCGCCGATGCCCTGCAGCAGAAGGAGCAGCTGGTGCAGGAGGCCGCGTCCAAGATCAGGCGCAGCGTGGATCCGGAGGGGATCCCGGAAGCGCTGCCCGGGCTGTGGGAGGATCCGCTCTGGCAGAGGGTCTCCGCGGCCTGCCTGGGCTGCGGTATCTGCACCTATCTCTGCCCTACCTGCTACTGTTTCGACATCCAGGATGAGCTGGAGGGCGCTGTGGGGCGGCGCTGCCGGATGTGGGATTCGTGCATGTTTGAGGAATACACGAAGCACACTTCGGGGCACAACCCCCGTCCCACCCGCCGGGAGCGGACCCGGAACCGGATTAACCACAAATACTCATATTTTGTCGATAAGTTTGGGGTGATCGCCTGCGTCGGCTGCGGGCGGTGCTCCAACCTCTGCCCGGTCAATATTGACCTCATCGACATTCTAAGGCAGGTGAAGGCGGCGCCATGAAAAATCACGACAATCCCTACATTCCCTATACCGCGACTATAGAGGATACCTGGTATGAAACCGGCGGGGAGCGCTGCATTAAAACATTCAAGGTGGTCTTTGAAGACCCGGCCGTGCGCGAGAGCTGGAGCCACCGCCCGGGCCAGTGCGCCATGATCGGCGTGCTCGGCGTGGGCGAGAGCATGATCTCCATCTCCTCCTCGCCGACGGAGGAAGGCTACCTGCGCTTCTCGGTGATGAAAGCCGGCAAGGTTACCACGGCGCTGCACCAGTTGGAGAAGGGCGACCGGATGACCGTGCGCGGCCCCTACGGGAACAGCTTCCCGGTAGATGAGTGGAAGGGGAAGAAGATCCTTACCATCGGCGGCGGGATCGGCCAGGCCCCCCTGCGCCCCATCGTAGAGTACGTCAAGGCCAACATGAAAGATTATGCCGGCCTGACCATGATCTACGGCGCTCGCAGCTCGGGGGATCTATGTTTTAAGAACGAATTTGCCGAGGCGGGGAAATGCGAGGGAGTGTGCTGCCACCTTTCCATCGATATCGAGGAAGAAGGATGGCCGCACTACGTCGGCTTTGTGCCCTCCCTGCTCATGGAGGTCAACCCCTCGCCCGAAAACACCATTGCCATTACCTGCGGCCCGCCCATCATGATCCGCTTTGTCCTGGAGAATTTAAAGAAGCTCAACTTCGCGGATGAGCAGATCTATACCACCCTGGAGAACAGGATGAAGTGCGGCATCGGCAAATGCGGCCGCTGCAACGCGGGGAACCTCTACGTCTGCAAGGACGGCCCCGTCTTCAGCTACGCCGTCTTGAAAAATGTCCCCGAAGCATTTGCCTAAACCCAAAGTGGGACACCGGGGACGTACCCTGGTGTCCCACTTTACTTCTTCCGGGACATCAGGGACGATCCTTTCTGTCCCACTTCAAGTATTACTTTCCCCTCTTATACCCTCGTTCTGATATTTCCTCATGAATAGTATGCTGTTCGATGGGACAAACAGGTAAGTCCCCTTTGTCCCAGTCTACTTGTTTGTCATCCTGAGCCCCTTGTTTGTCATCCTGAGCGAAGCGAAGGATCTCCAGAACGGACAGGATCAAAAAACAAAGCCCCGCATGCCGTGATATGGTAAGCGGGCATGCTCAGGATTACTACTTCTGGTCTATTATTCTGGTCTATCAAAAGGCGGACTGTTTTAAGGCTTCATTGCCGGAACTATGCTTTGCCAGGTTTCATATTCCGAGTCCAAGACCGGTTTAACCTTGCCGCTGACAATGTAGACCGGCTGCAGGTATGGCTGTTTCGCAATGGGTTCCTCTGTTTCGAAGTAAGCCAGCTCGATGTTATCAATAAAAAGCTCCTCGGCCCCGTCGGGAATGTAGAGGGAGCTATTTTCATCAGTGAGCATGGTTAAAGCTTCTTCCGGGCTGATAATCTCCACTTCCCGGTACGGCCTGGTCTCCATGTATCCGATTGTAGCGTGGTCAATGTTGCCTTTATGGCCCACCCCAATAGTTACATGAGCACCTCGGATTCGATAACCATCAATAAATTTAGAAAAAGGGACGAGGCAGCATATTTTATAGGTAATCTTTTCATCGCCTTTGAATCTCGTTTCCGTTTCATAAAGGATCTGTGTTTGGGTTAAAGCAATATCCGGGCCATACAAGCCGGTTTCCTTTAAGAAATCAACTGCTATTTCAACGGCTTCTTCTTCATTGGGCAGCTGCTTCAATTCTGTTTCTTCGGGATCAATAAAAGGAGAGGGTGTTGCTTTCTCGTCGGTTAAAAAAAATTGATTTCCTGCATAAAAATCGAGGCGGTAACCCTCTTGCAAATATCTTTTGAAATTTTCCTTTACCTGGGCCGGATCTCTTTCGACAAACTTATAAACCATTATGCGATCAGGAAAGTCCGGCATGACCTCAAGGTTTATGAAAAAGGGTAAATTTTTAGGCATGGGTGCAGCAATCTTGGGTAATTCTAGCAGTGGAATGGCCTGTTCCTTTGTGCAACCCGCTATCGAAAGTACTACTAATATGAAAACAAATATTCTGGTAAAAACATTTGTGAACCTTTTCATGTTGGATATTCCTCCCTTCAGGTAATGTTTATTTAAGGGTAAATAGGATGTTCCCTTATTGAAAATTGGGTACTGTTCCAATTAGGGGCCTTGGTGGGACTAGTAGTCCTGGTGTCATTATATAGAGCAGGCCTATATCCCATAGCGACAGCCCGTATTGTTGTACTCAATCTTCCAGTTTGATGTGCTCTTGCAGCAGCAAAAAAAGAATCAACCAGTTTACCATGGTTATATATGTTTTTGCCAAACGTGTAACCTTCATTGGCAACCATATACATAGTAGTGCGATAACCCATTAAGATTCTCAATCCTTTAAACATGTTTCTGAGATAATTTTCTTTCGTTGTGTTACTATTGTTGAGAAAATTACACGTTTGCATTACCGCCCATCTTAGCTTATTTGAACCCCAGTTGATTTCATTTGTTCCTGCGTTAATGTAATCATAAGAGCAACCATGGTTATAAGAACTGCCATTTGCACTGTTAAAATGTGCTGCTGAGTATGTACTGTAATTGAGTCCATGTCCGGCATAAGCATAAAAATGAACGCTGTCAGCTAAACCATTTCCACCATTAGCTGAATTTACCAAGTGTTTCTCCCAAGCATCGTTGTCAAGTTTTTTGAATACAACTCTTCCAACAGGATATCCGTGAATACTACTGCCTAGCTGGTTTGCCAGTTCGTTGATATAGTGCCTGCCAACAACATTATAGAGTGGGCAATTGCTATAATTATAAAGTCCCGAGAACCCCAAATCCCAATTATCTGCGTAAGCAACTTTTGGTAAAGCCATGACGAGAATACAGAGAAATACAATTTTTATTAAATTGCTGAAGTCATTGCCTCCTTTGTAAAATAATTACCGCTGCTAAACACAAAATTTTGTGTTGTCTATTTAATTTTAATATATACAATATTTGGGTTGTGTTGTCAAACTTTAGTAGGTGAAAGTATGTCTACTATGGAATCAAAGGGTATCTTTCCATTTAAAGTGTCTATTTTTTTGGGGCAAGCCCAGTTTCTTTTGCGACCGTTTTGCATCCAGGGTGAACCGTGTTAAAATAGTTTCAACAGAGATGAAATAACTGGAGTGGTGCCGGTGGAACGAATCGGAACGGTTATAGAAGATAAAGGCGAGACGGCGATAGTGCGACTGCGGCGCCACCTATCCTGTAAAAACTGCGGGCGCTGCGGCGGCCTTCTCGGCGCCGAAGACAGGCGGGAACATTACGTGGAAGCCTCGAACCCCATCAGGGCCCGGAGAGGGCAGAGCGTAATAGTGGAGATGGACGACAGGCAGGCCCTTTTTATTGCCTTTATGCTCTATCTTGTGCCCCTGGCCGGGCTGGTGGCAGGGATTTTTTTGGGGTTGAAATTCGCCTCCGTCTTCGGCTGGGAAAGCACCAGGGAACTGGTTGCAGCAGGCGCAGGCCTGCTCTTGATGGCGCTTATTTTTAGCGGAATTAGCCTCTGGGACCGCCGCGTCAAGAAGAGCGGCCGCTACCGGCCGGTGATAACCGCGCTGGGCCAGGAAGAGGGCTCTCCTGCCGAAGCGGAAAATTGAGCGATTAATAAATCTTCTCCAATGTAATTGAAAGAATTGGGAACCAACCTGCTGGAATGGCAGTCTTTATGATGAGAAGACAATCTTCAAAGGAGATGATTTTTTATGCATCTTCGGCGCATGTCTATTGTGGCTATGCTATTTCTTATGGCTGCTATCCCGCTGCTGCTGGGAGGTTGTAACGTAATGGATCAGCTTGGCTTTCGCTCGAAGGAAGTCTTTGCCGAACCGGCCGACCATGTCGATGAGAGGCTGGTTGCGGGAAACACAGCCTTTGGATTTAATATCTTCCGCGCTCTCTGTGAGAAAGATCCCGGTGAGAATATCTTTATCTCGCCGGCCAGCATCTCCATGGCCCTGGCCATGACCGCAAACGGGGCCTCCGGAGAGACCTTCGAGGCGATGATGGAGGCGCTGCAGCTGCAGGGTATGGATCTTGCCGGGATCAACCGGGCCTTTGCCGATCTGAAGACCATCCTCCAGAACCCCGACCCCGAGGTGGAGCTGGCCGTAGCCAATTCCCTCTGGTCGCGCCTGGGATTATCTTTCAATGAAGATTTCCTGCAGCGCAACCGCGATTACTTTGATGCCGAGATCCGCGAGCTCGATTTTAACCTTCCCGAATCCGTCCAGGCGATCAATGACTGGGTGAAGAAGCAGACCAGGGGTAAAATTGCCGGAATAGTGGAAGGGCCTATCGATCCCCTCACGGTTATGTTTCTGATCAATGCCATCTATTTCCACGGTTCCTGGTCTAATGAATTCAATCCAAATATGACCCGGGAAATACCCTTTGAACTGCCGGAGGGGAAGAAGAAGGAGCATCCGGTGATGTTGCGGGAAGGCAGCTACCGCTATTTCCGCGGCAAAGGTTTCGAAGCGGTCAGCATTCCCTACGGGAAAAACAGGCGGATAAGCATGGACGTTTACCTGCCGGCCCGGGAGAGCTCCCTGGAGGACTTTTTCGAGAAGCTGACCCCGGATAACTGGGCCGCCTGGCAGCTTTCTTTCAAAGAGATGGAAGGCGAGATCGGGCTGCCCCGGTTCAGGTTCGAATACGAGACTTCTTTGAAAGAGACCCTGGAAAAGCTGGGGATGGAGATCGCTTTTGATCCGCAGCGCGCCGATTTCAGCGGAATGCGCTCCGTCCCGCCGGAACTGTATATCAGCGAGGTTAAACATAAAACATACATTGACGTAAATGAAAAAGGGACCGAAGCGGCGGCGGTTACCTCGGTGGAAATGCGGGTGACATCCTTTCAGCCGGAAAACGAACGTTTCAGCATGATTGCCGATCGGCCCTTCTTTTTCACCATTACCGATAATAAAACCGGGGCCATTCTCTTCCTGGGCTCGGTTAACGAACCGTAGTTCCCCGGAGAAATTTAGAAAATAACTCCATGAACGTTGTTGGGGACTGTCCCAAAAGTCGTTTAAGATGACTATTGTAGAGGCGGGGCATGCCCCGCCCAGACCTGACCCGTTTATCGTAGCCAACTTTCGCGTTCAATATTTCCATCAACGCGGGGCTGTCCAAAAGGGCAACCCACTAGTGAGATTACCGCTGCTTGTATCGGTAGCTGCGTTTTCCTTTCAACCCGGTATCTGTTTTGTTTACCGGTATTGGTTTGGGACGACCCGGTGGGTCGCCCCTACCTTTTGGAAGAAACATATCCTCTGAATCCCATAACAAGTGGGACAAACAGGTACGTCCCTAGTGTCCCAAATTGGTGTTACCCTTCAAAGTGGGACAAACAGGTACGTCCCCGGTGTCCCACAGGCGAGTTTTCCCTTGCCCGAAGGAAATGTTCATGTTAAAATACAGGCAATTTACCTGCTCTCCAGGCTTCACCTGGTTTCATGTAGTCCACTTCCAGGAGTTTGTGGCGATAAAAAAATAGCTTAATGCAGGTAACAGCAATCTTGCTTCATCCATAAAATAGATATCAGAAACGGAGGAGAAGTTATGGCGAAAAAATACAAAGTGGCGGTAGTTGGCGCTACGGGCATGGTCGGCCAGACCATGATCGATGTTCTGTTAGAGCGGAATTTCCCCATGGATGATCTGAAACTGCTTGCTTCAGCCCGCTCCAAGGACCTCAAGATCAAAGCGGGCGGCCGGGAATACCCAGTGGAGGAAGCCCTGCCCCAATCCTTTGCCGGAATAGATTTTGCTTTCTTCAGCGCCGGTGAAGCGGTCAGCAGGGAGCTGGCTGCGGAAGCTGTGCGGCACGGCGCCGTTGTCATCGACAACAGCAATGCCTTCCGGATGGATGAAGATGTCCCCCTGATCATACCGGAAGTAAACCCCGGCGCGGTTCATAACCACCGCGGCATCATCGCAAATCCAAACTGCTCCACCATCCAGATGGTTGTTGCCCTGCAGCCGCTGCAGCAGGCCGCCGGATTGAAAAGAGTGGTGGCGGCCACCTACCAGGCTGTCTCCGGGGCCGGCAAAGAAGCGGTAGATGAACTTAAAGAGCAGTGCCGGGCATACCTGGCCGGAGAAAAGATCACTGCGGAATACATCCCTCACAAGGGCGCCGCCCGCAATTACCAGCTGGCTTTCAACCTGGTTCCGCAGCTGGATGTATTCGAAGAGAACGGATACAGCAAGGAAGAAATGAAGATGGTCCGGGAGACGAGAAAGATCATGAGCCTGCCCGAGCTGCCTTTAACCGCAACGACAGTGCGCGTGCCGGTGATCAACGGCCACTCCATGGCCCTGAACGTGGAGCTGCAGTCCCCCCTGTCACCGGAAGAAGCCCGGGAGATCCTGGGGAAAGCCCCCGGGATGGCGGTCATGGATGATCCCTCCGCCCTGCTCTACCCGATGCCGCTTCAGGCCAGCGGGCGCGACGAAGTCTTTGTCGGGCGGATCCGGGCTGACCACTCCGTTCCTTGCGGTCTCAATCTCTGGGTAGTGGCTGACAATATCCGCAAAGGCGCCGCCACCAACTCCATTCAGATCGCCGAACTGCTCCTGTAGTTATCATCAAGCTAACGGGAGTTGGAATCTAAATGAATATAATTGTGCAGAAATTTGGCGGCACCTCCACGGCCAACGAGCGGGTCCGCGAAGCCGTCGTAAGACGTATCCGGCAGGCCCTGGCCGGCGGCTACAAGCCCGTGGCGGTGGTCTCGGCCATGGGCCGCGCCGGCGATCCCTACGCTACTGATACCATAAAAAAGCTGGCAGAGAACATTTTCCCTCAAGCTCCCCTGCGGGAGCTTGATCTGATCATGCACTGCGGTGAGATCATCGCCGCGGTGGTCATGGCGGCAACTTTACATAAAGCCGGAATAAAAGCCCGCGCTTTTACCGGTTACCAGGCCGGCCTGACCACCGACGGCTGCTACGGCCAGGCCAGGGTTGTCGCCTGCAATCCGGAGCGAATCAGGCGCTGCCTGCAGGGGGGCGAAGTTGCCGTGGTGGCAGGTTTCCAGGGGCTTACCCCCGATGGAGAGATCAACACCCTGGGCCGGGGGGGCAGCGACACCACGGCGGTGATCCTGGGAGCGGCGCTGCAGGCCGAGCTGGTGGAGCTCTATACCGACGTAAACGGTATTGCCACAGCCGACCCCCATATTTTAAAGGAAGCGCGGGTAATCTCCCAGATGACCTACAGCGAAGCCTGCCAGCTTGTCTACGAAGGATCCAGGGTGATCCATCCGCCGGCTGTTGAACTGGCGATGAAATACAACCTTAACCTGGTTGTGCGCAGCTTAACCGAAGAGAGCTCCGGAACCCTGATCAATTCCGGCATCCAGGATAATGACACTGCCGCTGCCGGTTTTACCCATACCCCGCGGCGGGTGGTTACCGGGATCGCCCATGCTGCTGATATTGTGCAGCTGGTTATAGAATTCAATCAGCCCGATCCGGACCTGGAAATAAAGCTTTTTGAAAGCCTGGCCGGAGCGGGTATCAGCATCGATCTAATCAGCGTCTTTCCCAACCGGAAGATATTCACCATCAAAGAAGAGGCTCTGCCCCGGGCCTCAGCGGTGCTGAATGAGCTGGGAATCGACTTTAGCGTGGAAAAGGATTGCGCCAAGGTTTCGGTTATCGGCTTCGGCATGCGCGGCATCCCTGGGGTAATGGCGCGGGTGGTCCGCGCGCTGAATGAGAAGGGAATCTCCATCCTGCAAACAGCAGATTCCAATATATCCATTTCGCTCTTAATCCGCCGTCCTGACCTGGCCGCCGCCGTAAGGACTTTGCACGATCATTTTGCCCTTGGCATAGCCGATTTGACTGCCGGAGAGACAAATTATCTCCATGAAAAGATGATTGTCAAATAAATGATTATATGCTAAGATTAGCTATCAAACGTGGAAAAGGAGGCAGTAGATTGGCCGAAGTAGCTGAGAGCAAGCCGGTCGTCGATGTATCACCGAAGAAAAGGTTGACAGCCCTTTTGTTGTGTTTATTCCTGGGTGGACTGGGGATTCACCGGTTTTACGTGGGCAAAGTGGGCACGGGCATTCTCTGGCTGCTTACCCTCGGTATTTTAGGTATCGGCGCACTTGTTGACCTTATAATGATCATAGTAGGTTCATTCAAGGATAAAGAGGGCAAAGTCCTGACCGAGTGGTAGGGGAAATTTTCCCGGGCTGTTTACGGGCACCGGGAGCTGTAAAAATGTAAGGGGCTGCCTCGAAAGGGCAGCCCCTTGTTGTCATGAGACGGCCTCCTTCATTTCGTGCCCGCAAGTATTTTGGGTTAATAGGGCATTTTCATCTCGGGACCGTAGATCTGCTCCATCATTTTAAGAACCTCTTTCTTGATCATGCCCCGCAGCGGCACCTTGGCGATCATCCCGTAAAGAGCGGCATTACCCTTTTTTGCCAGCGAAGGATCGCTCTTGACTTTTTCAACGGAATGCTTCAAGTCAAGTATGAACTGGTCAGTGATCCGTTCGTGCAGCGGCGTAACCATGGCGTGCAGCGCCTCGGGCCGCTGCAGCCGGTCGACGAGCCAGCCTTTCTCTTCCATCTGGTCGCCCACGGCATAGATGTTGACTTTTTTCGAGGTGGAGCGGTAGGCGAAGACGCTCATTTCAGGGTTGCTCATAATTTCCAGTTCGGGAATGGAGCGGATCCCCTCCTGCAGGGCAGCCGTTGTCTCCATTACCTTCCGGGCCAGCTCCAGGTAACCGTTTATGCCGAGCGCTTTTATTGACGCCCAGGCTGCGGCGATGGCTCCTCCAGGCCGGGTTCCGAGCAGCGCCGGCGAGATGAAGATGCCCCCGGGCCAGTTTTCATAAACAAAAAACTGGTGCTTCAGGTAGTCCATGTTCCGGTATAAGAGCACCGAGGCCCCCTTGGCGCTGTAGCCGTATTTATGAACATCCGCCGAGATGGAGGTAACCCCGGGAACCCTGAAGTCAAAGGGCGCTATTTTATATCCCAGCCTCTCTACGAAAGGCAGCATAAATCCGCCGAGACAGCTGTCCACGTGAAAGGGGATTCCCTTCTCCTGGGCCAACGCGCCGAGCTCGGCAATGGGGTCGATAACCCCGTGCGGGTATGAAGGCGCCGAGCCTACAATGAGGATTGTATTTCTATTGATCCGCTTCTTTACCGCCTCCACATCGACCCGCAGGTCGCTTCTCAAGGGAACGTGGACCATCTTCACCCCAAAATAGCGCGCCGCCTTTTCCCAGGCCACGTGGACAGATTCCGGGGCGATCATCTCCGGCATCCCGGAGCGGAACGACCTTTTAGAAGCAGCCCGATCGCGGTAGGTCATCACCGGCAGCAGGCAGCTCTCCGTGCCCCCTGAAGTCATTGTCCCGACAACGCTGCCGTCTCCGTTCAGCAGGCCGGCGGTCATCCGGACCACTTCATGTTCCATGCGTTTCAGGCTCCTGAAAGCCATCGGGTTGAGGGCGTTTTCCGAAAAATAGAGGGCAAAGGCGTCAATCAGGAACCGGGTGTGCTCTTCACCTATATAGTAGACCAGGCTCCAGGTTTTCGAATCCTTATAGTTGGCGTCACCCTCTTTAAAGCTGCGCAGCATCTCCAGGACTTCGCTCCTGTCCAGGCCCTTTTCCGGTATGGTCAAATTTTTGCTGTTATCCATTGCCAATACCTCCGTTAATCATTGTTTAGAAAAATGATTTCAAAAGATAAGAAAAAGATATCCCGAGATAGTTGCCGATAGCATAGCCGATAATCCCGGTGTAAAGTCCCGACAAAATAATCTCCTTGTTTTTCAAGGCGTTGGCCACAACGGGGACAAAGGGCGGCGAGCAGATTGCTGAAGTCGAAGTGATGATCACCGTATCCGTGTCTATTTTAAAGATCCTGGATAAAAGCACGTGTAGAAGGAGCGAACCAAAAATGCAGAAGGTGACAAAAGACAGGATCTGCCAGTTCACCCGGGTAAAAAGCTCTTTTAAGTTTGCCATGGAGCCGACCACGAGGCAGAATACGTAGATGAGGTACATCCCTGCCTGAAAGGTTTTCTTAATCCGCCTGATCTGCGGGATGAAAGAGCAGGCAATACCCAGGGTGGTAATAGTTAGGATAGTTACGGCGGTGCTGTATTCTTCCGGAAACAGTTCAGACAGGGCCAGCGAGCCGCCAAGGATTAAGAGGGCTAATGCAAAAGCACCGAGCAAGGGCGGCAAAATTTTACGGCTGAAGATTCCTTTATAAGAATCGATGGCCTCATCCTCGGCGCTGCCTTCCAGGACGGCGGCGCCGCATTTGCTTTCAAACTTGGGGAGAATCAGGCCAAAGAGCCTCTGGGCCACCGAGCATAGAAAGAGGATGTAGATGAGCGAGATGACGGTGTCGTAAGTATGCATGGTTATATATACATCGGAACTGACATGCAGGGCCGTTTTGATTGCCGCCAGGTTGGGCGTGCCTCCTGTATAAAGCCCCACGGCCATTCCTCCCAGTTGCCAGGCGTAGGGAGCCTTATCGCTGATGATCATATATCCCCCAAAGGCCACGACGAGAATGGAAATGGTGCCCAGCAGCATGCACAGGGTAGCTTTGCCCGCCAGGCGGGTCCAGGCCTTTACATCCATCGAGAAGAGCAGCAGCGGCAGAGCCAGGGCGACAACGGCCGAAGAGAGCAGATCTTGCAGTTCTGCCGCAGCCGGCGGCAGGGATAGAAAATTGCCTAGCAGCATGCCGGCGAGGTAGCAGAGGATCACGGCTCCGATTTTATTGATCAGGGGAAAGCGGTAGCACAGATAGATCACCAGGACGGGAAAGAGAAAATAGAAAGAAACTAGCACAACCGGGTTCATTTATGCACTTCCTTCCTTGTACAGATTAGACTAATTATCTTTGGCACCAGCTGCCAATAACTTCTTATATTAATTCAATTGCTCCAAAAATCCTGCATGAATAAATAAATTCGCAGTATTTTAATTAAAAAGGGCTGTCCTAAAAAGACGCCCTATATCTACGAACGAAAGGTTCCGGTAAAAGACGAACCGTTTACTTCCGGTGGTAGGGGGGTGTGCCTGGCATTGGTTGCTGCCGGCGCACGGCAGCAACCAATAAAGCGGATAAGCAGGCGTACACAGGCGGAGTAATTATTAAAGTGCGGGATTAATCTCGCTGATTTTTTTGCCGGCGCGCTTAAAATATTTCTTCAGCTGTTTTCTCTGTTCCGGATCAGCCTCCGCGAAGATTTCACGGTCGACCTGAAGCATTTTTTCCATCTTCTCAAGCGTGCGGAGCAGGCCGTGATACCACAGATCGATGAGATATGCCCCGGCCTGGCCGCCGCCCAGCTGGAAAAGGGATAACTCTTCCTTGTTTACCTGGTAAAAATTTTTACGGTTTGCCACAATGAGGTCAATTGCTTTCTTCTGCTGAGCGGGCGTAAGCTTCTCCAGCAAATCGGAATGCACCTTGATATCGGCAAGATGGTATCTCTTTATTTTTCCAGCCTTGAAATCCTTGATTAATTTTTTCGAGGCTTCCCCGGATAGCCCCAGCTCCCTGACGCTGTCTTCGATGGATTTGGTCCGCCTTTTTTTCTCCTGCTCTACAACCAGCCTGTATTGAAGGCTGTTTTCCCGGGATAGAATAACACTTTTTGTGGCAGCCGGTTTCTTTTTAAGCGCCTCATCAGAAAAAATGCTTTTACAGTATTCCACCAGCCGGTTTTTCTCATCATCTTCCAGTGTCTTCACGTCTTCGATGGTCAAATTCTCGACATTTTTGCCCATCTCCGGATCCCTCCTTCATGATCAACCTATGATTTATTGAGCCTGTCTTATGCAATAAACATAAAGGCAGCCCATCATTCTGGGTCGGTTTATATCTTGTGTCTTTCCGATTATTGTCGAAACAGAGGCGGTTTTTAGTGAAATCCACGCCGGGGCAAGATCTATTCCGATCATTTACCATCTCTACTTAATCATAATATTTGTATACGGGGATGTAGGGGCGGCCCTTGTGGCTGCGCAAACCCGTGCCGGGAAACAGTTCAAATGTCGTTTACTTACCCCCGGGCAGGTGGAAGAACTGGGGATGGTCTGCGGCGGCGATGTCGTGCTATACTTACAGTATATTGCGGCTGCCGACAGCCGGATCCACTCCCTGGTTGATTCTATTTCTCCCTGTACGACCGGGCGGTGGAGGCGATGGCGGCCATTGTGAAAAGCTGTTTGTAATTGCCCGGCGTTCCGGGTAAACAATTACCTGTCCAAGGCGGGCTAGAATAATGAACTTGCTTTTTATTGGAGACATTTTCGGTTCACCGGGCCGGTCATTTTTAAAGGAGCTGCTCCCGGAGTTGCTCAAGGATTATCAAATTGATCTGGCCATCGCCAATGGCGAGAACGCGGCCGGCGGGGTGGGGCTTACCGGCACGGTGGCGGAGGAGATCTTCTCTGCGGGCGTGGATGTGATCACCTCGGGCAACCATATCTGGCATCAGAAAGAGATTTACCCGCTCCTGGAAACAGAAGAGAGAATCCTGAGGCCGGCGAACTACCCGCCCGGCGTTCCGGGCAAGGGCTCCGCTGTTTACCGGGCCCGGGACGGCACTGCCGTGGGAGTGATCAATGTCTGCGGTAGAACATACTCTTCCCAGCATTTCGATTGTCCCTTTAGAGCTCTTGATGCCGGGATTGACAAAATCAGGGCCGCCGCTCCGGTAATCGTAATAGATTTCCACGGCGAAGCCAGCTCTGAAAAAATTGCCGCCGGCTGGTATGTTGATGGAAGGGCCAGCGCCCTCCTGGGAACCCATACCCATGTTCAAACGGCCGACGAGCTCATCCTGCCCGGGGGCACCGCCTATATCACCGACGCCGGGATGACCGGCAGCTATGAGGGTGTAATAGGGGCAGATCGCGAAGCCGTTCTGAAGCATTTCCTGACTCAACTGCCTGTCCGAATTAAGCCGGCCGGGGGAAAAAGGCAGTTTTCTGCTGTCTACTGCGCCATACATCCCTCCGGCAAGTCAGAAAAAATAGAGCGCATCCTGATCCGGGAATAACAGGTCTCTTCTAAAATACCTATAATTTTTTGATCTACCAAATCACCAAAAGCGGCACCGCTTTTCAGGATGCTTCATTGAAATTTAAATTTTTCATCAGTTGAAAAAAAAGGAAAAGCAGGTTTGAAGTAGAATACTGCAATAAAGTATTAAATAATTTTGTAGCTGCTTGTAGAAATTTGGGGAAACCCCGTTTTGTAGGGGAGGGCGGCTTATCTCAAGCAGGGATGATTTTAACATCAAAGAAATTGAGTCGGTGATCTCCCAGGTCAAAGGAGTACTCTCTTCGAAGGTTGTATGTGAAAACCAAGATATCGCCGAGATACATGTCCTGGCTGATCATTCCCGAACGCCCAAGCAAATTGTCAGGGATATAGAATCGGCAGCGCTCATCAAGCTCGGAACCTCCCTGGACCATAAGCAGATAAGCGTAGTTCAGCTGGGCGAAGCGGGCAAAACCATCTCCCTCCCCGGCCCGGAGCTGCAACTGCAGAGAATTAACTGCTCCACGAGCAGTGAAGAGATAGAAGTAACGGTCACCATCAATCCGGGTGAAGAGACGTTTGCCGCTACAGTCTCGGGCCCCAATACCAGGCAATATCGCCTGCGCCTGGCAGCGGAAGCTGTTCTACACTCTGTGGAGCAGTACCTGGGGGGCGGCAGCAAATTCATAGCTGCAGACGTACAGAAAATCCACATCGCCGGCCAGAAAGCAATAGTGGTGGTTATCTCTCACTGCCTGGGGCAAGAGGAAGAAATTTTGCCGGGCATTGCCCTGAATAGAGGTGATGAGATGGAGGCGGCTGCCCGGGCAACATTGGATGCGATTAACCGGAGTTTGGGAACTGTCGGCCGTTAATTTGTGAAGCCGGGAGCATGTTTGTCCTTAGCTTTTTGCACTAGCGGAAAACGAGCGGAGCGCACCGGCGGTATAGCGGAAGCCGCTGAGAACCAGTTAAAGGAGGAATAACCATGAAAGGTTCAATCCTGAAGGTTCTCATTGCGCTGGCCAGTTTGCTCCTAGCCGGCGGGGCCTTTTATACCTGGGGCTAAGATAAACTGTTATCCCGGCTTCAATGTTTTTATATTTCAAAGGAGCAGGGTTTTATGAAAACGCTTCTACCACCAAACGCCAAAACTTATCTTGCCGCCCTCTGTATAGCCGCATTTGGTTTATTCGTTTACCTGTTTTTCATTACCAACTGGGCCGAAGTTAACTGGGCCTCCTTTTTGTTCTTTCTCTTTCTAATTTTTTTGTCCGCTTCCTTCCCCGTTAATCTCCCTTACGGGGTGGTAGTGTCTGTAAGTTTTGCCGTCACCTTTGCTGCTGTTCTTATTTTTCAACCATTTATCGTCGTTACCATCAGTGTGCTGGGCGATTTTCTCTCCCTGCGCAAGGGCAGGAGCCCGGTCCAGTATCTGTTTAACGCCGCCCAGCTTACCCTCACGACCGGTATAGCGGCGCTGGCATTTTGGCTGCTCCGCCCTGGAGAACTGGATTTCTCGCTCTATTATTTGACGGCCGCATTGGTTCCATTATTGCTCTGTTTTCTTTTGAACAGTTTTTTCGTCACTCTTATTGTCGCCCTGACCCGGCAGGAACGTCCGTATTCGATCTGGCTGACCAATATCAAGTGGAGCGCGCCCAACTTTATCAGCATGGCGCCCCTGGGCTTGATCACTGCTTTGATCTATCAAAATATAGGCATGTGGGGTATTGTACTGTTTTCAATCCCTATATTGATCGCCCGGCAGTCATTTATCTCCTATATGAATATGCGGCAGACTTTTCTCGATACGATCCGGAGCCTCTCGGCTACCATAGACGCCAAAGACCCTTACACGAAGGGCCATTCATTCCGGGTGGCCTCCTATTCCACGGCACTGGCCCGTGAACTCGGGTGGTCTGAAGAGAAGGTGGAGCTCTTGCAGTATGCCGCCCTGATCCACGACCTGGGGAAGGTGGCTATATCCGAAGGGATATTAAAAAAGGAAGGCAAGCTTACCGCCTCCGAGTTTGCCCGAATGAAAGAACACAGCTTCATCGGCTCCACCATAATTAAAGATATTAAATTCCTGGCCGGGGGTGCGGATATCATCAAGCACCACCATGAACGGTGGGACGGGCAGGGCTATCCAGACGGCCTTAAAGGAGAGCTTATCCCTGAAGGTGCGCGCATCCTGGCAGTGGCTGATGCTTTCGATGCCATGACCAGCGACCGTTCTTATCGTCAAGCCCTGGATATTTCAACCGCCATACAGGAAATAAAAGAAGGCGCGGGGACTCAATTTGACCCCCGTATAGCGGAAGTTTTTATCCGGATCATACCCCGGCTAAACCTGGAGGAAAAAACAAAGAGCTCCGGCGACTTTATATACAACCAGGCGATTGTTGCTGAAACCGAATCCTAACGCTCTTGCACCTGTTAAATTCGTCCCAGGGCACTTCTTTACCGAATAAAATAACGCGCCCGAATTCCCCCCTTTCCCAAAGGGGGGCCGGGGGGATTTAAAAAAAGATGCGGGGTTCCACCCCCGTCCTCATACTCCGTAGAACGTGATGCGTTTAGGCGTAGGGGCGGGCTTCCACGCCCGCCCGATTGAAATGGCCCCGTACCTTGTAAGGACGGGTCTTATGACCGCCCGAAACGGTGTTCCTGTTGTGGTAGGGGTGGGATTCCAGCTTCTGGCCGATGTCCCGGGGCGTCCCTTCTCCCCCCTTTCCCAAAGGGGGGCCGGGGGGGGATTTAAAAAAATCGAAATGGAGTGACCTTAATATGCTTATGGAAGCAGTTTTGCTGGGTGCAGTTGTCGGCTGGCTGCGGCGCGGGAAAATCCGGCAGTTGGCGGATCTGAACCTGCCCGGCTGGCCCCTGGCTCTACTGGCCCTGGCAATACAGCTGGCAATCATGATCGATTTTAACCTGGGGCGGTCATTTCTTGCTCCGGCAGCCCCCTACCTGCACGTTATATCTTACGCCCCTCTGCTGGGGTTTGTTTACTTAAACCGCAGCCACCGGGGAATGATCCTCGTAGGGCTGGGCCTTCTGCTTAACCTCATCGTGATTGCGGCCAATAAAGGATTCATGCCTGTAAATTCTGCATTGCTCACGCCGACCATGCGGGAGGCGCTTTTAAGCGGTACGGGCAGCCCCATGCATATGGCATTAACGGATGAATCAATTCTTCCTTTGCTATGCGATCAGATTCCCATTCCATACAGGATCGATAAAGTCATCAGCATCGGGGACATTCTTCTCGGCGCGGGGATAGCCGTATTTATCCAGCACCACATGGTTTTTCAGGCAACAGGAGAAAGGCGGCAGTAGCCGGGACTCTGTCACCTACCTTTAATAAGCATGCCAGCTATCGCCAGAAGCCGGGCCGTTTGTGGCCCGGCTGGAAACTTTCTCTCTCATTCTTTATAATACATTTAAAACAGCTTTGGCTTTATTCAAAAACAGAAGCGGGGAGGGATAATTTTTTTGTGCCGGGGAAGAGATAGTTAAATTACTATATACAGTTCTGCGAAGGAGGAATATATGTGAAGTTTAAATATGATTTAAAAGAGTATAAAGGATATGCTGAAATTGTACCGCCTGCCGAAGCAGCCGGCCTGCTTTCTTTTGGCCTGATTCAATTGGAAAAGGGAGAAAGCTTTAGTTCACATTCAGAAGGATTTGAAATAGGCCTGGTTATTTTAAGCGGTAAGGCTGATGTTTATGTTGAAGGGCAGGAATTTCTATCTCTGGGCAGCCGCGAGAATGTCTTTTCCGGTAAAGCCACCACCGTCTATATCCCCAGGGACAGCGTCTTTAAAGTGGTCGGCGCTGATAGTTTTGAGGGAGCTGTTTGCAAGGTCCGGGCGGAAAAAAAGCTGTCGCCCTTTGTTCTGGCGCCCGGGGATGTGAAGGTCGAAAACCGTGGCAAAAACCTGTGGCAAAGGGTGGTCTATGACATATTTACCGATAATGTAGAAGGAAGAGTGGACAGAATAGTTTTAGGCGAAACCATTAATGTCCCCGGCCATTGGTCAGGGTATCCGCCTCACAAGCATGACCAGTTTGTGCCTGGCAGGGAGACAGCCATGCACGAGATTTATCATTTTCGCCTTGAACCAAGGGACAGGTTCGGTGTCCAGATGTGGTATACAGACGGCTATGAACTGGGCAACGCTTACCTGATAAAGGACGGAGATTCTTGCAGCATCCCCTTTGGCTACCATCCTGTGGCTGCCCCTCCCGGGGTAAAACTCTACTACCTCTGGTGCATGGCCGGGACCGGAAGCCGGCAATTGCTGCCAAACGACGACCCTAATTTTGCAGAACTTCATAAGTAGGCAAGAGGAGCCGATAGAGAACATCTGCGAAGTTAACAAGGAGATGCTGCAGGGCAGCTTCAATTTCCCTTAAACTGTTTTAGGTTCCGCTGATAAAGATAGGTTTTCCCGGACGCTTATGAGAGCAGCGTAAAACCGGGAAGATCTCATGATTGCAAACAATGCAATGGATTGCGGCCATATTCTTGACAAGCATTTGTTTTGGCTTATACTGATATTAGGGTATAAGCCTTATTTTCTTTTTTTAGATATTTCGGTATGCCACTCATTTTTAAATTTCCTCTATTTTATCACTACTGATAATGGGGAGGCGTACAATGACAATTTACGACATTGCAAAAGAGGCGGGGGTCTCCGCCAGCACCGTCTCGCGGGTAATCAACAATAAACCGGGCGTACGCAAGGAAACGAAGAAGAAGATTCAGCAATTGCTTGCCAAATACAATTATTCTCCCAATGAAGCCGCCCGCGGCCTGGTAACCCAGGCTTCAAAGATAATTGGCATACTGGTTGACGATATCCGGACCATCCATCATACAGACGGAGCTTATATTATTGAACGCGAGCTGGTTAAGCTCGGCTATTGCTGCATTATTTTCAATACCGGTACCGACGAAGCTTCTAAAGCCAATTACATTAACATTCTCAAACGCCGCAGGGTAGAAGGAGCGGTGCTTATAGGCTCGTCCTTTCAGGTCAAGGCCGTGGAGCAGGCCATAAAAAAATATTTAAGCGACACTCCTATCGTTATGGCCAATGGTTATCTCGACTTGCCGAACGTATATGGGATCCTGGCGGATGAGCAGAACGGGGTGGCCAACTGCGTAAAGCTTCTCTTTGATAAGGGGTATAGACGCCCTGCGTTTGTAATCGATCTACATACGCCCAGTAATTTGGCAAAGAAGGCAGGCTTCGAACAGGCTGTGCAAAGCCTTGCCCCTGGTGAAGAGATCCTGGTCTATGAAACAGAGAGAACCCTCCAGGGAGGATATAAAGTTACTCAGAAAATAGTGAGAGAGCGGCCAGACGTGGACGGGATCATCTACGCCGTTGACCTTCTGGCGGCTGCAGGAACACGCGCCCTGATTGATATGGCTATTTCCATTCCGGAGCAAGTGGCTGTAATTGGAATAGATAATTCCATATATGCGGAAATCTGCAATCCCAAGCTGACCTCTCTGGACAATAAACTTTTAAACCTGAGCATGACTGCAGCCCACAACTTGATAAGCGCCCTGAATGGAAAACAGCCAAATAAAAAAATACTCATATTTTCATCTATCGAAGAGAGAGAAACAACTTAAAGCTTTATCCTTCTACTCAAGATAAAGCATGGAGAGATGGGCGCCGCTTCTGGCCGGGCCCTGATAATATTTTGCTAAACATGCAATCGTTTCCCTATTTTCAAATAAAATAGCTTAAATAATTATTGATCAACAGAAATCACTATGCTATACTAGAATTGCAATCGATATCATAATTCCCAATAATAATGGTCGGAACTGGAGGGATGCTCTATCAAAATAGCAGTTCTTGGCGCAGGAGCAATGGGTTCATTGTTTGGCGGATACCTGTCCCAGCACAACGACGTTTGCCTCTTCGATGTTAACGCTGAAAGAGTTGATAAGATTAACAGTGAAGGGATCACTATTCTGGAGCCGGATGGAGAGCGCAATTTTCGTCCCAGGGCTGTAACTTCAGCTGCAGGCCTGGGTACGATGGATTTGGTTATTGTGTTTGTTAAATCCATGTTTTCCAGGGATGCCCTTGCCGGCAGCAGGCCGCTAATTGGCAATAATACATATGTTATGTCCCTGCAAAACGGCATGGGGCATGAGGATATTCTTTCAGAATTTGTCTCGCGAGAGCGCATCATTATAGGAGCCACCCAGCACAACAGCTCCATCACTGGAGAAGGATATATTCATCATGGAGGCGGCGGGAAAACCGTAATCGGCTTGCTGGAAGGTGACGGTAAAGCAATAGAATCGATTGCGAATACATTTTCGGCGTGCGGCATTGAAGCTGTTGTCTCCAATAATGTTAAAAAGCACATTTGGAATAAGCTATTTTTAAATGTTTCAGCCAGTGCGCTGACTGCTGTTTTACAGGTGCAACTGGGCTTTATGCTTGTCAGCGAGCACGCCGGTTTTTTAATGGAACGCCTGGTCAGGGAAGCGGTTAACGTTGCCAATGCAGATGGTCTCAATTTTGATCCCGATGAAGTGCTCGCAGATATAAAAGCGGTGCTGGACCAAGCCCGTGAAGGCTATACCTCTATATATGCAGATATTAAAAATGGAGTGCCCACAGAGGTTGATACTATTAGCGGCTCAGTGGTCAAGAGAGCCAGGCAGCTTGGCGTATCCGTCCCCAGCCACGAGTTTATTGTTGAACTGGTTCATGCCCTGGAAGATAAAAATAAAATGTGATGTTTTAATATCTATTATACCTATGGAGGATACAGATGAGTGTATACCAGCTAGGAAACTTAAGGGTTATTGATTTAACTAAGCCTTTGGATCCCCAAACTGAGAGTAGAAGATGCAGTTTGTTCAGGTTTAGAACCGATGATCCCATCCCGGACTTCCATACGCACATGGATATTACCAGCCACCTGGGAACACATGTGGAGTGTCCCTACCATCACCATGAGGATTGGCCTGATGTATCTACTATACCTCTGACTTCTTTCATGGGACGGGCAATATATGTTAATTTTAGCGACCTGGCGCCTAACAGCTATATTACACCGGCCGCGCTGGAAGTGCATTGCAAGGGATTGCTCCAGCCGGATGACATTATAATTTTAGATTCTCCCTACCGGATACCACCTTTTACAGAAAAGACCAATACAGAAGAAGACAGGCGTCTCTTTGTCAACCGGGAAACTGCAATTTGGTTGCGTGACAAAAAAGTGAAATGTGTAGGTTTCGGCAACGGGGTATCCATCGAGAACAACAACGATGATGTATCCGCTTTTCATGATGTGTTAATGGCAGAAAACATTCTTTTTTTGGAAGTGCTGAACAATCTTGAACTTCTGGAAAAGAATGTTTTTTTCATTTCCTATACTCCCCTTTTCATCAAGGGGCTGGATTCCTCTCCTGTCAGGGCGTATGCAATTGAAGGGCTGGCAGAGTTTTCATGAGACGGTTCGCTATCCTGCGAAGGAAGGTTGTTGTATTAACTGATTCTCTGAAATGACTAACCCTAAATGTGAGGGAGCAAAAACCGCCTGTATACCTGTATAAGGGGGGATGCGATGGTTTAGGGGGTCAATTGTCAACGACGGATAAGAGTGGGCTGCTTAGAGGCGGGAATGGCGCAAGTATTAAAATACCTTAGGAGGAATTAAGTCATGAAAAAGTGGTTGGCTTTGCTTTTCGTGTTGGCACTGACTTTTTCTATTGTCGCTTGTTCTCCTGCTGAAGAAGAGCCCGGCCCTTCAAATGGAGGAACTGCGGAGGAGCCGGTAGTGGGGGGCACACTGAAGATCGGAGTCCAATCTGAAGTAGCAAACGTGGCCGCCTGGCGTTTGCGCAGCCCCCAGGAAACCCTGATCTGGTCGTGCATTTACGAAACCTTGTTTAAAATGGGTGAAAATGGGGAGGTAGTTCCCTATCTTGCAAAATCGATAGAGGCCGATCCGGAGAACCTGACCTATACGGTTACGCTGCGTGAAGACGTATACTTCTCGGACGGTTCACATCTGGATGCGGATGTTCTTTTGTGGAATTTCGAGAACTTCAAGGAGAATTCGCAGATCTCCGGCAGGTACTTCAGCGATGTCGAATCCTTTGAAAAAACGGGCGACTACACTGTGGTAATGCACCTGTCGCGTTGGAACTCGCAGATGCCTTTTTCACTGACGGAAAACCCCGGTTTGATGTATTCGAAAAAGGCTTTTGACGAAAACGGGTACGACTGGTGCATGGAAAATCCTGTTGGAACCGGCCCGTTCGAGCTTGAAAACTGGGTCTACGGTGAAACGAAGACACTGGTAAAGAATGAAAATTACTGGAATAAGGATGCGACCATCTACTTTGATAAAATCGAGTTCCCCGTTATTCCGGAAGAGATGACCGCGCAGGCGGCTTTGCTGAGCGGGGATATCGACGGATTCTACGGGCCCAGCTATGCCACTATGGCTGAAATGAAAGAGAAGGGTTTTTATGTGACCAGCGGCAAATTGAGAAGCAGAATCGTGTTTCTCATCTTTGGCAGCGACGTGAAAGGCGATTCGCCACTGGAGGATGTCAGGGTCAGGCAGGCGATCAGCTATGCCATCGATTCTGAAGCCATCGTGAAGAATGTAGACAAGGGACTGTCCTATGCCTGCAATCAGTATGCCGTGCCGGGCACGCCCTTCTACAATCCCGATATTAAGGGCTATGGATACGATCCCGAGAAAGCCAAGCAGCTCCTGAAGGAAGCGGGCTACGAAGATGGCTTTGTTACCTCAATTTACGTGGGTCTGGACAATCCATTCCAGGACTACATGGTGGCCATTCAGGGCTATCTCAAGGAAGTTGGCATTGGGGTCAACCTCGTCTACCAGGATGTCTCGCTGTGGTCTACAAAAACCATGTTCGATATCGATGATGGCATGGTGTTGATCGGTCACGGCTTTGGCGCCAACCTGATCAACCAGATGGCCGACAATTTCTCCAAGAGGGCAGTGGACGGCTCTGGAATGCTGAAGTTGAGCAAGCTTCATCCCGACGACCTGCATGAAGAAATCATGGCCGCGATAGCCGCTACGGATGAAGAAACCATGTACCAGCATTCACATGCAGCCGGGAAAATGATCATTGATGACTACTGCCTCGGCTATCCGCTTGTTATGGGGCCGCATGCCAACTTGCTGTTGAATGAAAAAATCGTGGACGAGCATTGCATCGCCACATATAGCGACTTCTTTGATTACACGGGGATTTACAGGGTCGAATAACGCTGTGAACAGCGCTTGCCCCCTTTCTCTTCAGAGAAGGGGGGCAGCGCTCTTGCTGTTGCCGGTAAAGGTTTGATCGCGGGTCTCAGCCCGGCACCAGGGAAGAGGCTGCAAAACCTGGCATTGTGGAAGTAAGGAGGCAAAGATGTGAATTCTTTGGGAGCATACATCCGAAAACGAATTTTACTGTCAATATTTATTATATTTGCAGTATCCGTTTTTGCATTTCTTATTGTCCACCTCATGCCCGGAGACCCCGTTAGAGCCGTACTCGGCTATGAAGCGGATGAAGCGGCGGTTCAGAAAATGCGATCCGAGTTGAATTTGGACAAGCCTTTTTTGACGCAGTATTGGCTGTGGATTAAGGGAATTTTCAATGGTGATTTTGGAAGATCGCTTACCTTGAACGCCGATATAGGGCAGCTTATTGGGAGGAGGCTGCCGGTCACGCTTTCTCTCACCATTCCCGCTTTGGCCATAGCAGCCATATTGGGAATTATCATAGGCGTAATCTGCGCCACCAACAGGGGCTCCATTGTAGACCAACTGCTTACAGTTGCCGTGACCATATCAAACGGGGTTCCCATCTTCTGGATCGGCATTATGATGATCTATCTGTTCGGTGTAATGCTGGGATGGCTCCCCTTGATGGGATATGCAAGTCCTTTTGACAGCTTTACCGAGTATCTGCGCAAGGCGGCGATGCCTGTTGCCATTCTGGCCATACGGCCCATGGCTGAAATCGCCAGGCAGGTTCGCACAAACATGCTTGAAGTAATCAACCAGGATTATATTCGTACTGCCAGAGCTTACGGCCTTTCTGAGCGAAAGGTTAAGTACAAGTACGCTCTGAAGAACGCGCTTATTCCCATCGTCACGCTTCTCGCGCTGCAGGCGCGGGATGTGGCGGGAGGTTCAGTGCTGGCGGAACAGGTTTTTTCAATCGCGGGAATGGGCCAGCTCATAATGATTTCAGTGCTTAATAGAGATTTCCTGGTCATACAGGCTATTGTATTTGTGATTACAGTAATTGTGGTATTTATTAATCTATTATTGGATGTATCCTACGGCTGGTTGGATCCGAGGATCCGGATGACTCTAAGAAAGGTTAATTAAAATGTCGGCTATGGTTATAAGAAGCGCAAAATCTAAAAAGCATGGCGTTTTTTTAAAAACCTTTTTTAGCAGAGGCTTTATCGTAAAGATCGCTGTTGCCGTTGCGGCAATCTTTATTCTCAGCGCTATTTTAGCGCCGGTGATAACCAAACATGATCCCAACCAGATTAACTTAGACAATGCGCTGCTCGACCCCTCGCCGGAGCATCTTTTGGGCTGCGATGCATACGGGCGGGATGTATTTACAAGGCTGCTTTATGGCGCCAGGGTATCATTGCTTTCCAGCATTTTTTCCACCCTTTTGGCGGCCTGCGCCGGGATGCTGCTGGGGCTTGTAGCAGGCTATTACGAGGGGATCATTGGAACCATAATTTTGCGTTACGTTGATGTTCAACTGTCCATACCGCCTTTGCTTTTCACCCTGGTGATTGGCCTTATCGTCGGTAAAGGGCTGGGCGGAATGATTGCCGCGATCAGCTTCAGCATGCTGCCGGGCTTCATACGTTTGATGAACGGTATCGTGCTCTCTATAAAAAGGAACGATTATGTCGTTGCCCTGCAGGTGGCAAATATTAAAAGATACAAGATTATATTAAAACATTTACTCCCCAACAGCCTTCCCTCTATGTTCATAATGTTCGCCATGAACCTGGGTTTTGCGATAATGTTGGAAGCAACGCTGAGTTTCTTGGGCATAGGGATTCAACCGCCCATGGCATCATGGGGCAGCATGGTTGCCGATGGCTATATCTATCTCTTATCTGAGCCCTTGCTTGCATTTATGCCCGGGCTTTGTATTACTCTAACTGTTGTTGCTTTTAATATTATTGGAGACAGCCTTCGTGATGCCATTGATCCTAGGCTAAGGGGGAAACTCTAGGGTGTCTCAGAGAAACGAAATATTGCTGGATGTCAGGGATCTTAAGGTCTCTTTCTTTACGCATTTCGGCGAGGTGAAGGCGGTAAATGACATATCATATTATGTCAAAAAGGGAGAAGTAATTGCCATTGTGGGTGAAAGCGGCTGCGGCAAATCTGTTTCCCAGATGTCCGTGATGCAGCTAATCCAATCACCGCCGGGTAAAATTGTGGGAGGCGAAGTTATTTTTGAAGGGAAGGATCTGTTGAAATACGGTCCCCATTCAAAAGAAATTCGGGCCTTACGCGGAAAAGAGATCTCGATGATTTTCCAGGAGCCGATGACCTCTTTAAACCCCGTGTTTACAATTGGCAACCAGCTGGTGGAAGTAATCAGCACGCACATGGACATCTCCCAGCAAGAGGCCTGGGAAAACGCTGTAGATGCGCTGGTGGCAGTTGACATTCCTGATCCTGAAGAACGCATGAAAAATTATCCCTTCGAATTAAGCGGCGGGATGCGGCAGAGAGTCCTTATCGCCATGGCCATTGCCTGCAAGTCAAAGCTTATTATCGCCGATGAGCCGACCACGGCGCTGGATGTGACCACCCAGGCCCAAATCATGGAGCTGCTGATGAGCCTCGTTAAAGAGAATAAAACATCGCTGGTCATCGTTACCCATAATCTCGGCCTGGTGTCAAGGTACTCGGAGCGCATCTATGTTATGTATGCGGGCCGCATTGTGGAATCCGGAGCTACCAGGGATATACTGACATCACCCAAACATCCATATACTATGGGCCTGCTGAACTCCGTGCCGCGCCTGGAAGACGAGAAGGATAAGGAGCTTGTCCCCATAGAGGGAATGCCGCCCAATCTCATCGACCTGCCCGATGTTTGCCCCTTTATTCCAAGATGCCGCTATGCTTCCGATGTATGCACCGGCAGCAGGACGCCTGGACTCAGGCTGGTTGGAGACAACAATCACTATGCGGCATGCCACCTTGATGTGGAGGGAGGTGCAGCTTATGAGCAATAATAATGATGTGCCGCTGTTGAAAGTCGAAAATCTGAAGATGTACTTTTCCATGAGAAAAGGGCTTTTAGACAAGGAAGACAAGGCTGTAAAAGCGGTGGACGGTGTCAGCTTTGAGGTGCACAAAGGGAAGACGCTGGGCATTGTTGGAGAAAGCGGCTGCGGAAAGACAACCATCGGCAAATGCATACTCCGCATTCATCATCCCACTTCGGGCTGCATCTTCTTTAACGGAGAGAACATTCTTAAAATGTCCGAGAGAGATTTTTCAAAGATCAAGCGCAAAATGCAGATGATCTTCCAGGACCCATACGGCTCTCTTGACCCCCGCCAAAGCGCTTTTTCTATCGTTAAAGAAACCTACGTGGAAGACAGGAAGAGGCAGCCGTCGATGGCGGTTAGAGAAGAAGTTGAGAAGCTGCTGGTCAAGGTTGGCTTATCCGCAGAACTCGGAATCAGGTACCCGCACGAGCTTAGCGGCGGCCAGCGCCAGCGTTTGGGGATCGCCCGCGCGCTGGCCACAGACCCCGACCTGATAATCTGCGACGAGCCCGTTTCCGCCCTGGATGTATCGATCCAGGCGCAGATAATCAATCTATTTAAAAATTTGCAGCAGCAGATGCAGCTAACATATATTTTCGTAGCGCATGACCTGGCGGTAGTGCGGCATATAGCCGACCGGGTAGCAGTAATGTACCTGGGGCGTTTTGTTGAACTGATGGATGCGTCGGAGCTTTATATAAACCCCCTTCACCCCTATACAAAATCTCTTCTTTCGGCAATTCCCATAATAGACTATGACGCCGAGCGGCAAAGGAAGCGGATTGTTTTAAAGGGAGAGGTGCCCAGCCCGATAAACGTGCCTCCCGGGTGCGCGTTTCATCCACGGTGTTTGTGCGCGACCAGCATCTGCTCCGAGGTCGTGCCCATGCTGAAGGATATAGGAAATGGCCATTATGTTGCCTGTCATAATCTAGATATGGCCAAAAAGCTTGTTGTTGCAGACGGGCAGGATCAAAAAACAGCATAAAAGCACAGATGTATCTGCAGTATAACTGCTTTTAAAAAATAAAAAGACAAGGAGTTAATATTATGGCAGCGAAAAAAAGCTTTTACCAACTTATCGAAGAGCGCGACGAAATACTATGGGCCCCGTGTATCTACGACTGCGTATCGGCAAAATGCGCCGAGATTATCGGCTTTGAAGCGGTTACCATAAGCAGCCTCGAGCAGATGCATTCCTTTGTCGGGCAGCCGGTGATGACCATGGACGAAATACTCACATCCGCGGAATATATCATCAGAAGCACGAACTGCGCGGTCCTGGTTGACGGCGAAGACGGCGGCGGCACGCCCATGGAAGTATACCGCAATGTTAAGCGCATTGCCGAAGCGGGAGCCATGGCCATAACCATAGAGGACAAGTTCAGGTCGGAAAACATAGGCGTTTCTGTAATTGGCGTATCAAAATCGGGGCGCTCTGTTACCGTTAAAGATCCCTGGATGCCTGCTGAATTGTGGGCGGCGAATATTGAGGCGGCCCTTGATGCATGCAAGGGTACGGATTGCATGGTCATTGCCAGGATTGACAGCAAGGGGACTCAAGGCGGCACGGGCCCGAAGAAATTCCCGGATTGGACAGGACTGGGGCTTGAAGAAGCCATCAGGCGCGCCCAGATGGGCGTTGAAGTGGGCGCCAAAATGACGATGATTCAAAATATCTGCTACCGCAACGGGCGGCCGGAATGGGAAGAGATCCAGAAGAGGGTTCCCGGCTGGCATGCCTATCCCGACATCCATGCCGATGACGGCATCAGTGATGTTGATGACGTGAAGGAACTGTATGAGCTGGGCTTTCAACTTATAACCTGCCACGGCTTCATGAAGGGCGCCTGGAAGGGGATGATGGAATACGGCACCAGGATATTCAAAGACAGGAATACCGTCTACACCGAAAACGATGATTTCGGATTTCCCATCTGGCAAGTAAGCCCGCACACTTTTGACGAGTGGGATGAGCGCGTTGAAAGGTACATTGATACCTATGAAAAAATGAAAAACTTTAAGGCAAAATAAAACGAAAAAAGCATGGTGAAAAGCGGCTGCG
>FZPS01000181.1_pt93 | contig 81493 bp, 76 predicted proteins | sample 1817821 | NCBI WGS metagenome assembly FZPS01 (sample SAMEA104158645, study PRJEB21678) | metagenome | place: Germany | collected 2015-04-21
CCTATCATTTTGTAAAGCAAAAGGGGGAAATTAAATGAGTTATTTATTACAGACTAAGGATTTGACAAAATTTTTTAAGAAAAAAGCTGCTATTAATAAAGTTAGCCTAAATGTTAAAAAAGGGGACATTTACGGGTTTATCGGTAAGAATGGTGCTGGAAAAACTACATTTATTCGAGTGGTTGCAGGATTGGCAAGACCAAACAGTGGTGAGATTAAACTTTTTGAAAGCGATAATCTTGATTTGCAAAGAAGTAAGATTGGAACTATGATCGAGAACCCTGCAGTTTATCCAAATCTGACAGCAAGGCAGAATTTGCATTATTATTGTGTTTTGCTTGGGCTTAACCCCGAGATGACCATCGAGCCTATGCTAAGTTTGGTGGGGTTGAGTGATACTGGTAAGAAAAAGGCTAAGAATTTTTCTCTTGGAATGAAACAAAGATTAGCAATTGCCATAGCTTTACTAGGTGAACCTGAATTGCTTTTGCTTGATGAACCAATGAATGGACTTGATCCAGCAGGTATCCGTGAGATTAGAGAATTAATATTGAAGTTAAATAAGGAAAACAATATTACTATACTTATTTCAAGTCATATTTTGGGAGAACTATCCAAAATAGCTACACGTTACGGTGTGATTAATAATGGAGTAATGGTTGATGAATTTACAAAAGAAGAATTAAAAACTAGGCACGCAGAAGAAATACAAGAAATCGTTGTGGATGATACCGTGAAAGCATTTAAAATAATAAAGGAAAATCTAGGAATAAGTGAGGATCAAATAAGGGTTATCGACGATAAAGTGATTCGTATTATTAATAAATCAGACAGCGCAGGTAATATAAATACCGAACTTGCAAAAAATGATATTACTATATCTTCTTCAACGATAATAGAACAGGATTTAGAAGATTATTTTATGAAACTGATGGAACAGACCGTGTAATTAATAGATTGAATGAATGTAATATATGAAAATGGGGGATATTATGACTAAATTATTAAAATCAAATTTTTATAGGTTGTTTAAAAGTAGGGCTTTTTATATATGTACTATTGTTTATACTGGACTCATGACATTGTCATTAGTTTTGTTGAAATTGTTAGATAATTTATTTGATGACTCGTCTAGTGCGGAGGAAATAAGTTTTCTTAACCTTAAGGATGGAATTGGGCTTGGAATAGCAAATTTCAGTGATGGGCAGGTTCTTTTGTTTTTGGCTATATTTATTTCTATATTTATAACAGCAGAATATACATATGGTACTATGAAAAATATAGTATCAAAGGGTTTTAAAAAGTATAAAATATACCTGTCATATGTGATTACATTGACACTTGCAGCATATATTATGGTTGCTTTTTGTTTTTTGATAACTACTATTACAGGATCTATAATAACAGGCTCTATAGCAAGCTATAATGGACCTGTTCTTTTGAAGACATTACGATTAGTAGTTATAGAGATGTTACTTCATAGTGCCATAACCTCTGTCTTTGTCATGGTTGCTATGACTATCCGTAGCAATGGTGGAGTTATAGCAATCAATATATGTATTCTTATGTTTGGTAGTATGGCATATGAAATTCTCAATCTGATTGTAAAAAATCTTCTTGAGATAGATACAAAACTTAACTTTGGTGATTATAGTTTACAGAACAATATATATGCAGCAGGCCAGACACTTGACAATGGCGGAGAGATTATTAGGCCAATATTGGTAGGCTTATTCTTCTTAGTCATTTCCACAGCATTAGGAATCTTGGCTTTTAGGAAATCGGACGTGAAATAAGCTGGATATGCTATAATTAATTGATATAAAACCTTCCTATACCGTAGAGTATAAGAAGGTTTTTATTAATATCTATTTTATGGCTGAGCTCTAGGGCTTTTAGAAAGGTCTCTTGATAAAGGTCTTCTGTATCAGCTTTATTATTGGCCAAGTAATAGCAAAAGCTGTATATTGCCCTGCCGTGTTGGTCTACTATATTACTCAGATCTGAGGCATCCAAAATGAAAACCCTCCTTTCGTTTGTTATGTACATAATGTTTAATCTCATTTTAACCTTTCATATATATATTGTCACGAGAATGGAAAAGGTTCACTATAATAAAAAAACCTTCCTATACTATAGAGTATAAAAAAGGTTTTTGGATTAAGTTTATAAGGGTAAGGTTATTTGCTTAAATTTATTCTTCTCTTCAAACTTATGAAGATAGCTAAAGCACTGGTCGATATTGCTGAGAATGTCGTGGGTCTTGCACACCTGCTTTAGTATAGACATTAACTTATTATTATGGGGGCTTGTTACCTCATAGGAGTTACCATAAGTCGTAATGTAACGGGCCTTTAATCCAGGAAAATGCTGATCTAATTTCTTGTAGAAATATTCCCTATTACCTTCTCTAAGAGTTAATCCCATTCCAAAGCATATAATTCCATAAACCTTAGCTTCTATGCAATAATCAAGAATCCCTCTGATGTTTTCTTCAGTATCATTGATAAATGGTAAGATGGGGTCTAGCCAGACCACTGTAGGAATTTTGTTATCACGCATAATCTTTAAAGCTTCAAAGCGCTCCCTTGTAGTGCTAACATGGGGCTCTATTATTTTACATAAATCCTCGTCAAATGTAGTCAAAGTCATCTGAACTACACATTTTGTCTTTTCATTTATTTTCTTGAGTAAATCCAAATCTCTAAGTATCCTAGCTGACTTCGTTTGAATAGCTAATCCAAAGCCATAGAATTCAATAAGCTCTAGGCACTTTCTAGTGTTGCCTAGATTTTCCTCTAGATGAATATAGGGATCACTCATGCCACCTGTTCCTATCATGCATTTCTTTCTTTTACGACGCAGGGCATCCTCTAATAGGATAGGGGCATTACTTTTAACCTCGATATCCTCAAAGTCATGATTAATTTGATAGCATTTACTTCTAGAATCACAATAAATACAACCGTGGGTACAGCCCCGGTAGATATTCATGCCATTCTTGGCAGACAATATTCCTTTTACCTCTACTTCATGCATACAGTTCTCCTATATCCTAGCTGATTCTTAGATTATTATAGCTTAAGATATATTTATCTACAAATGAACTTTTAATAGTTATATCATTTCGAGATATGGCATATTAGCCACAATATAATAAAAGTTTTGATATTATGTGCCCGAACAAGGAAGATGTTACATAAAGAATACATTTTTTGCTTTACTCAGAACTAATGCTCTGATATGGTTATATAAGGGATAAGGAAGAATTTGGACAGTATGTTAATGAGCCTAGAGAACCCTATAATAAGCCAAATGTATTATTGGCTACAAATTTACCATAGGAGGAGAGAGGATATATGGATAAGGAATATGCCATACAAAAGGGACTATTACCTTTTTGTAACAGTTGCTCCAAACCGTATTTTGATTGGTTTGGTCTTTGTATTATAACTGCAGTAGTTAACGAGTATAATGAAGTCGCCTTATTAAGGCAGAGTTATGTATCCTCTACAAATTGGGTTCTAGTAGCAGGTTATGTAAATCAAGGGGAATCGTTGGAGGATGCAGTTATAAGAGAAGTAGCTGAGGAGACTGGTCAACAGGTAGATAAGATTTCCTATGTATCAAGCTATTACTATGATAAAAGAGAATTACTTATGGTAGGCTATCGATGTGATGTGAAGAAAAGTGAATTCAGTAAATCCAAGGAAGTGGATGACCTTGAATGGCATAAGCTACCAGGGGCTATAGCTTTACCCCAATTATTTTAATGTTATATGCTTTTTATACTTTTTTATAGCTAGTGTAATTCATTGTGGTATAATAGACTAAAGATAAGATATATATAAGCATCAGGAGGTACAAAAGCATATTATGGGCACATTTGTGAAGTTTAAAAATGTAAATAAAATATATAAAACTGGTGATGTAAATCTCTTCGCATTAAATGATGTTTCATTTGAGATAGAAAAAGGAGAGGTTTGTGTTATTTTAGGTCAATCTGGTGCGGGAAAAACTACGCTTTTAAATATACTTGGAGGTATGGATACTCTTACTTCTGGAGAGGTAACCTTAGGCGATAAGGTTATTTCTTTGTTTAGCAAGAGAGAGCTTACCAAGTTTAGGCGGGAGGATATTGGATTTGTATTTCAATTCTATAATCTCATTCCCAACCTTACAGCCCTTGAAAATGTAGAGATTGTGACTCAGATGATAAAGGACCCCTTGCCAGCCGACCAAGTGCTTAAAAGCGTGGGTCTAGAAGACCGACTTAACAACTTTCCAGCACAGCTTTCTGGTGGAGAGCAACAAAGGGTGGCTATTGCTAGAGCCTTGGCAAAGAACCCTAAGATACTCCTATGTGATGAGCCTACGGGTGCCCTTGATTATGAGACTGGAAGGCAGATACTAAAGTTATTACAGGATCAAAGTCGTAAAAAAGGGATGCTAGTTGTTATTGTTACTCATAACTCGGCACTTGTGAATATGGCGGATAGGGTCATAAGAATGAGGAGTGGTTCAGTAGTATCTGTGGATAAAAATGAAAATGCCTTACCTATAGAGGAGATTGAGTGGTAATGAGACTAAGCTCGGCATGGACTAAGAATAATTACAGAGAGATTAAGCATACATGGGAACGCTATATTGCTATTGTGGCAATTATTGCTCTAGGTGTAGGCTTTTTTTCTGGACTCAAAATTACAAAGACAGCTATGGTTAAAAGTCTAGATGATTATGTTAATGAGTTTCATATGTATGACTTTCGTCTCATTTCTACTCTTGGATTAACTAAGGAGGATGTAGCCTATTTTAATGAACAGGGAAATGACACTGCAGAAGGTCAAATAGCTATGGATTTTATAGCTGATATAGATAGTGATTTATATGAAGAAGATAAACGGGTTATTTTAAAAGCTCACTCAATAACTAATGCTGTGAATAATATTGATGTTTTGTATGGAAGAATGCCAGAAGCTAATAATGAGCTTGTATTAGATGCTTCCCCTTTTTCCAATGATATTATAGGGGCTAGGATTCATATCTCGCAGGCTAATGATGAGGATACATTGGAGGCCTTTAAGTATAATGAGTATACTGTAGTAGGTATTGCAAATTCCGTAAACTACTTAAATTATGACAGAGGAACAACTAACCTAGAAACTGGTTCTGTATATGGATTTGTATACTTACCTGAGAATGGATTTTCTCTAGATTATTATACTGAGATAATGCTTGGTTTAGATAGTGAAGGGGAGATATATAGTACAGAATATGAAGATTTTATAGCCCATAAGGAAGAATCCGTTAAAAAAGTCCTAGATGAAAGGGTAAATATTCGCTATCAGGATATTGTTGGGGAGGCAAATGAGGCCCTGGTAGAGGCAGAGAAGGAATATAATGATGGATATAATGAGTATCTAGATAAAAAGGCTGAAGCTGAGGCAGAGTTAGAAGAAGCATGGGTAAAACTTGAAGAGGCTAAAAAAGAGATTAGTGAGAACGAAGATAGGCTAAAAGACGGAGAAATTAAGCTGGCTGAGGGAGAAGAAGAATATAGAAAGGGCTTAAAAGAATATGAGGATAGACTTAAGGAATATGAAGATGAGAAAGCTAGTACTTTAGCTTTACTTAAGTCAAATCAGGAAGAGCTTAACAATAATAGGCAGACTATTGAACTGGCAATGGCTCAGATTGAAGAAAGTGGCCTACTTAATCAGTATCCGCAACTAAGAGAATCAATTATCCAGTTAGAGCTAGGTCTATCAATGTTAGATGATACTAGTTCCCCTGAATACCTTGCTCTAAAGGCTAGGCTTGATCAAACGAGGGCGGCAGTAGAAGAGATTGAAAAGACAGGTGTTATTGATCAATATGAAATCCTTAAGAGTTCATTAAGCAAGTTAGAAGCTAGCCAAGTAGACCTAGATAAGGGAAAAGAAGAGGCTCTTAGTAAATTTGCTCAGGCTGATAGAGAGTTTAAAGAAGCAAAGGATAAGTTAGATTCTAGCTATGATGAGATAGAAAGAAATAAACTTGAGATTGAAGATGGATGGACCGCTCTTGAAGAGGGTCGGATTGAATATGAGAATGGACTTTTAGAGTATGAGGATGGGAAAAAAGAAATAAAAGAGAGCTTTCTGAAAGCAGAAGAAGACCTGGCTGAGGGTAAAATCCTGATAGAGGAAGCAAAGAATAAGATAAAGGATATACCTGAGCCAAAGGCATATGTTCTAAATAGAAATCACAATATGGGATATGTGAACTTTGATAATGATTCCTCTATTGTAGAAGGTGTTGCTGAAATATTACCTATTTTCTTCTTTCTAGTGGCTGCTCTTGTATGTTCAACAACTATGACTAGAATGGTGGATGAGCAACGAACCCAAATAGGTACACTGAAGGCTCTTGGATACAGTAATAGGGCAATAACTAGTAAATACATGTTTTATTCTGCCAGTGCGGCTTTGACAGGGTGTCTGGCAGGGTTTTTCCTAGGAACCAAATTCTTTCCAATGGCAATAATGAAAGCTTATAGTATATTGTATAATGTATCATCAATCAAATATATATTTGACCTAAGGTTGGCCATCATATCACTGCTTGTCTCATTGTTATGTTCAGCTGGTGTGACCTATATTTCATGTAAAAGTGAGCTCTTGCAGATGCCAGCTTCTCTTATTCGCCCCAAGGCTCCCAAGGCTGGAAGGAGGGTCTTGTTGGAGCGGATACCCCTTATATGGAGGAGGGTAAGCTTTCTTTATAAGGTATCGATTCGTAACATACTTAGATATAAAAGAAGATTTTTTATGACAATTACCGGTGTTGCAGGATGTACTGCCCTAATAGTAGCGGCTATGGGAATTAGAGATTCTGTAAAGAATGTAGCTAATGACCAATTTGATTATATTATGGTATATGATTATGAAATCTCATTTTCAGAGGAACAGAGCCTAGAAGATAGAGACAAGTTCATAAAACATCACTCAGGCCTCTTGTCTGAATGTGTATTTGTTACTACGGATGATATTGAGCTAGAGTGGAAGGGAACAAATAAAAAGGCATCCCTGGTTGCTACGGATGATCCTAATATCACAAAGGTGGTAGGCTTGCATCTGGATGGGGAGTCTGTTCCATATCCTGATTATATGAAGGCTGTTATTAATAATAGGTTGGCAGAGGAGCTTGATATAGGTGTAGGAGATACTATCGATATAAGAATTAACCCTACAGAAATGGCTAATATAGAGGTGGGTGGTGTATTCGAAAATCATATGCATGACTACTTGTTTATGACAGGGGAAAGTTATAGGGAATTGTTTGGAGAAGACCCAGGCTATAAAAGTGCATATGCCATAACGGGTAATGAGGATATATACTCTGTATCTGCCTTACTAAAAGCCGACGAAAGTGTGGCAAATATTAGTGTTGTAAATGATATAAGGGTCATGGTGGATAATATGATGCAGAGCCTGGACTCTGTCATATGGTTGGTTATTATCTGTGCAGGGGCTCTTGGCTTTGTGGTAATATATAATCTTAACAATATAAACATCACAGAGAGGATCAGAGAGATTGCTACATTGAAGGTTTTGGGCTTTTATCAGGACGAGACAGGGGCTTATGTTTTCAGAGAAACAATCGCTTTGACTTTTATAGGTGGAATCCTTGGACTGGTTATGGGTAAACTCCTTCATATATTTATAATGAATGAGATTAAGGTGGAGATGGTCTCCTTTAAGCAGCAGATATTTGGTCTTAGTTATCTAATATCCTTCCTGGCAACCTTTATTGTTACATTCCTGGTTAATTGGATGCTAAGAAAGAAAATTGAGAGGATCAATATGGCTGAATCCTTGAAATCAGTAGAATAAGTTAGTTAAAACTATATAATAAGATATGGGCATATATAAGTATAAAAAGAGGATATCTTGCAATTATCAAGGATATCCTCTTTGTGATTATATATTTTTAAATAAATTTATAATTAATCCTTTAATGATTTATAAATATCCTCAGCTAAAGTATCTAGTTCGTGTACTCTGTCGTCTTTTAGAGATGACTTAATGTCCATAGGAGCTCCTACAATCTCCATATTTTTCATTCCATTAACCATCTCGGTCATATATCTTAGTGCAGCGGATGACCATGTGTGGTTTCCTATTAGGGATACCTTACGGTTACAAATATTTAGAGATGCCAGTTCCCTAATAAGTGAGTCCATAGGGAAGTATAATTGCAAATTGTAGGTAGGAGATGCAAAAACTATATTACTGTACTTGAATATATCTGAGATAATATAGGAAGCATGGGTCTTTGATACATCATACATCCTAATATCTTCAACGCCTTTTTTGGCAAGTCTTTGTGCCAGGCCATTAACGGCGTCTTCTGTGTTGCCATACATGGAGGCATAAGCTAGAACTACCCCCTTCTTTTCTGGTATATACTTGCTCCATTTGTCATACTTGTCCATGATATAGGGAATCATATCTCCCCTCCATATATGACCATGTAATGAGCAAATCATATTGATTTCTAAGCCAGCAAGCTTCCTAAATAGGGCCTGTACCTGACTACCATAACGTCCTACTATGTTAGTATAATAACGTCTAGCCTCATCAAGGTAATAACTGTCATATTCAAGTTGGTCAGCGAAGATATTCCCGGATATTGCCCCAAAAGCTCCAAAGGCGTCTGCTGAGAATAGTATTCCCTTATTTATTTCATAAGTAACCATAACCTCTGGCCAATGAACCATAGGTGCCGTATAAAAACGTAGGCTATGTTCACCTAATGAAATCTCATGTCCATCCTTAACCTCGATACAGTTCTCAGATATATCCATATTATAGTACTGGTTAAAGAATTGGAAGGTCTTAGCATTCCCAATTACCTTTGTTTGGGGATAATGACGAAGAATCTGCTCGATATTTGCGCAGTGATCGGGCTCCATATGGTTAATTACAAGGTAATCCAATGGTTTGCCATCTAAGGCATGCTTTATATTCTCTATAAACTCTGCGCTAATAGCAGTATCAACAGTGTCTAAAAGGGCTGTTTTCTCATCATTAATTAGGTATGAGTTATAAGCCACTCCATTTGGCAAAGGAAACATATTCTCAAAGCGCTCTATCCGTCTATCATTTCCTCCAACCCAATAAATGTTTTTTGAAATCTCATATATATTATTTATATTAAAACCTCCTATCAAAGTGAATATGTTTTACTTTGTATATATTATAAATAGAAATAGTAGCTCTTATCAATATTATTCTATTTGATATAATAAATCAAGTATTTACTAAAGATGTCTATTATTTAAGTATTTCTTTTCTGTATTTTGCAGGAGTTATATTATTCCTCTCAACAAATATCTTATAAAAATAGCCTTTATTTTGGTAGCCAACCTTAGCAGCCACCTCATCTATGGTAAGGTCTGTATGAAGAAGAAGCCTTTCAGCCTCCCTAAGTCTAAGGTTTTGTACATACTGAGTATAGGTCATACCTGTTTTTGATTTTAACATTCTATTAAAATAGTCCTCATGGAAATGAAAATGTTCAGATAGTTGTTTTATAGAAACATCCCTAAAGTGGATATTTATGTAGGATATAATCTCTTCATATAAAAGCCAGTTCATCTTTTTTTTCATTTCACTAGATAATGAAATATCATAGCCTGAACCTAGTAGCTTAAATATTCGCATTAATAAGCCGCGACATATATGGGTTGAAGCCATGTCGTGGTGGATTAATTCTTTTAGAAGGTCATAAAAATATCCCTCCATTTTTTTATTGGAGTCTTCTGTAGGTTTAAAGTGTAGGTATTGCCACAGCTTTTTTTGCTTTAGTAAAGCGGTTTGAAGAAAGGAGATTATTCGTTCATCTGCAACCTGACTAGGCATTATGCTATTAAACATCTCACCCGCAATCCCAATAAATATAATACAGGCAGGGTTAGGGTCTAGGCAGTCTTGATGTAGACAATTCATATCAACTAGACATAGGTCTCCCTGCCTAAAAACTATATCCTTACCCAGAATTCTTTGATGAAAAGTACCAGATACTATATATGCTAACTCTAGATAATCATGAGTGTGCATCTGAGTACGACTACCCTCATTAAAAGTGGTCATGTAGGAAAAGGAAACAGCTGAGGGTTTTATTGTTCCCCATAGTTTATTATCCTGAATGACCCAGCAAAGTGCAAAGATTTGTTCATCCTGTGAAAGGGGAAAGGTTTTTTTATCCTCTATATAAAGAGAATATTCAGGAAGTACTATTCGCGACCCTATATGACTTTCTTCGTCCAGAAGGTTATGATTATTACAGGATATTTCCACACATAATTCTAAAAGTCTCATTATAGACCTCCTTCATCCACTGATAAAGTTAATTATAAAGTAAAGCTAAAAACTTTTCAATATATTTGAGGTCGGATTAGGTAACTTTGCTCGCTTAATTGTTGGGTTAAGAAATTGTTTGTATTGGTATAAATATATTAAGATAATATTAGGATAAACTATTGATTTATACTTTTATTACTAGACTAAGACTAAGAGCTGACTAAATACCATTACTGAATAAGAATTCACTATAAGAGTATCAAAAAAGGAGGAAATATTATGGTTAAAAAAGATTATGTATTTTGGTTTGCAACAGGATCACAGGATTTATACGGTGATGAGTGTTTGGCTGAGGTGGCTAAGCATTCAAAAATCATTGTAGAAGAAATGAACAAATCAGGACTACTTCCATTTAAGTTAGAATGGAAGCCGACCTTAATTGATAGTGTATCTATCCGTAGGTTATTTAACGAGGCTAATACAGATGATTCTTGTGCTGGAGTTATAACATGGATGCATACATTCTCTCCTGCAAAATCATGGATACAAGGACTTCAGGAATACAGAAAACCCCTGCTTCATTTACATACACAGTTTAATGAAGAGATACCTTATGATACTATCGACATGGATTTTATGAATGAGAATCAGTCAGCTCATGGTGATAGAGAGTATGGACATATCTTAACTCGTTTGGGTATGGAGCGTAAAATTATAGTAGGACATTGGTCTAACAAAAAGGTTCAAAACCGTATTGCAAGCTGGATGAGGACAGCAATCGGAGTTGTGGAAAGTAGTCATATCAGGGTGCTTCGTATAGCTGACAATATGAGAAATGTTGCGGTTACCGAAGGTGATAAGGTAGAGGCTCAAATTAAGTTTGGTTGGGAGATTGATGCTTATCCAATTAATGAAATCTACGAGTATGTAAATGCTGTTTCATCTGGAGATATAGATGTCTTAGTTGAGGAGTATTATAGTAAATATGATATTATGCTAGATGGACGAGATGAGAAGGAGTTTCGTAAGCATGTAGCTGTTCAGGCTGGAATAGAAATAGGTTTTGAAAGATTTCTAAAGGAAAAGAATTATCATGCAATAGTAACTCATTTTGGTGATTTGGGTGGCTTACAACAGCTTCCTGGATTGGCTATACAACGACTGATGGCAAAAGGCTATGGTTTCGGTGGAGAAGGCGATTGGAAGACAGCAGCAATGGTTAGGCTCATGAAGGTTATGACAGGAGATATAAAGGATGCAAAGGGCTCATCATTTATGGAGGATTACACCTATAATCTTGTACCAGGTAAAGAGGGTATTCTACAAGCCCACATGCTTGAGGTATGTCCTACAGTAGCAGATGGACCTATAGGAATCAAGGTAAATCCTTTATCCATGGGGGATAGAGAGGATCCTGCAAGGTTGGTATTTACCTCCAAGACAGGACCTGCTATTGCTACTTCACTAGTTGACTTAGGAAACCGTTTCCGCTTAATTATTAATGATGTGGAATGTAAGAAAACTGAAAAGCCTATGCCTAAGCTTCCAGTTGCTACAGCTTTCTGGACACCTATGCCAAACCTTGAGATAGGAGCAGAAGCTTGGCTTCTAGCAGGAGGAGCTCACCATACAGCATTTTCATTTGATCTGACTGCTGAGCAAATGGGAGATTGGGCTGCAGCTATGGGTATTGAGGCTGTTTATATTGATAAAGATACTAATATAAGATCTCTAAAGAATGAGTTATTATGGAATTCAGTAGCATATAGGTAATATTAATATAAAAACTTATATCTTTTAGTTTGTGAAATAGTTGGATTGGAGGGTTTATGGATAAGAATCTTATTAATAAAGCTAGAGAAGCTATTATTAGTGGAAAGACTAGTTTAGGAATTGAGCTAGGGTCGACGAGAATTAAGGCGGTTCTTATGGACAGCGATTACCAAGCGATTGCCATAGGTCACCATGACTGGGAAAATCGTTATATAGACAATATATGGACATATACTCTTGAGGATATATGGGAAGGTGTCCAGGGAAGCTACCGCCATCTAGCACAGGAGGTAGAAAGACAATATGGAGTGGCTATTACCAATATTGGCGCTATAGGTTTTAGTGCTATGATGCATGGTTACATGGCATTTAATAAGGAAGGGGATATATTGGTTCCTTTTCGTACCTGGCGTAACACAATCACAGGACCTGCTTCTAAAAAATTAACAGACCTGTTTCAGTACAATATACCACAAAGATGGAGTATAGCCCATTTATACCAAGCTATTTTAAATAATGAAGACCATGTATATGATATAGACTATCTGATTACCCTTGAGGGATATGTGCATTGGAAACTTACTGGAGAGAGGGTTCTTGGAATAGGTGACGCATCTGGGATGTTTCCTGTTGACCTTAGGACTAAGGATTATAATGAAAATATGATTAAGCAGTTTGACCAACTAGTTTCTGAAAAGAATCTGCCTTGGAAGCTTAAGAATATTCTACCTAAAGTTCTAGTTGCGGGAGAGCATGCTGGAAAGCTAACCGAAGAAGGGGCAAAGCTTCTGGATCCTAGTGGTAAGCTTAAGCCAGGAATTCCTTTCTGTCCACCAGAGGGAGACGCAGGAACAGGAATGGTTGCTACAAATAGCGTTGCTAAAAGAACAAGTAATGTTTCTGCAGGAACTAGCGTATTTGCAATGGTTGTTTTAGATCATGAGTTAAATAAGGTTCATGAGGAGATAGATCTAGTAATGACACCTGCAGGAGATTTGGTTGCAATGGTACATAGTAACAACTGTACATCAGACCTAAATGCTTGGGTATCCTTGTTCGGTGAATTTGCTCAGGCTATTGATGCTGACCTAGATGTGGATAGGCTTTACTCGGTCCTATATAATAAAGCTCTTGAAGGGGACGCTGATGGTGGTGGACTTCTTTCCTATGGATATTATTCTGGAGAGCATATAACTCACTTTGAAGAGGGTAGGCCCCTATTTGTGAGAAAGCCTGACGCTAAATTCAATCTAGCCAACTTTATGAGGGTTAACTTGTATACAGCACTTGGGGCATTAAAGACGGGTCTTGACATTTTATTCAAAGAAGAAAATGTTAAAGTAGATAGGGTATTAGGCCATGGTGGTCTGTTTAAGACTAAAGGAGTAGGACAGAGAATCCTTGCAGCTGCCATGAATACACCAGTAACTGTAATGGATACAGCAGGAGAAGGCGGAGCATGGGGTATTGCTCTATTGGCAAACTATATGCTTAATAAATCAGAGGGTGAGCCCCTGGATAGCTATCTAGACAACCGAGTATTTGCTGGTATGACAGGTGTCAGTATTGAAGCAGATAAAGAAGATGTAGAAGGCTTTGAGCAGTTTATGAAATTATATTCTGCTGGGCTTGCTATTGAAAGGGCAGCAGTTACTGTACTTAAATAGTGAAATATTATGATATCTTAATAGCTTTATACAAGTATTGGAAATGAGGTTTAATATGCTAGAAAAATTAAAGAAAGAGGTATATGAAGCCAATATGGAGCTTCAGACCCGTAATTTAGTAACATATACTTGGGGAAATGTTAGTGGAATCGACAGAGAAAAAGGGCTATTTGTAATAAAGCCAAGTGGTGTGGCTTACAATGAGCTTAAGCCAGAGGACATGGTAGTTATGGATTTGTCTGGTAATAAGGTGGAGGGGACTTATAACCCTTCATCTGATACAGATACTCACTTAGAATTATATCTTGCATTCGCTGACATTGGTGGTGTTGTCCATACCCACTCTCCAATAGCAACAGCTTGGGCGCAGGCAGGAAGGTCTATACCCTGCTATGGTACAACTCATGCAGATTATTTTTATGGAGAGATACCCTGTACAAGAAGTCTTACCAAAGAAGAGGTTGAGGCAGGCTATGAAAAGAACACGGGCAGGGTGATTATTGAGACATTTGCTAATCTTAACCCCTTATACATTCCTGGAGTATTGTGCATTAATCATGGTCCCTTTACCTGGGGGAAGGATGCTGCCGAGGCGGTTCACAATGCTGTGGTATTAGAAGAGATAGCAAAGATGAATCTTATGACAGAGCAACTAAATAATAGCATGGTAGCTGCCCCACAATATATACAGGATAAACATTTTCTAAGAAAGCATGGGCCAAATGCTTATTATGGACAAAAGTAATTAACTTATAATTGCTTGTCTTATTTATGCTTGAAAAGAGTTAAGAAGAAAGATGCACTTGCATACATAGAACTAGTAATATATAATAGCAAATGACCGTTCTTAATGAACGGTTTTTGCTTTGTAAGGAAAGGCTCTTGCTAGAGAAGCTATACCTAAGTGTATAATAAGAGCTTGTTAATATATTGTATATACTAGAAGGAATAGGTGAATGTGATGAAAAACATCTGGCATGATATCAGTTTGGAGAGGATAAAACCTGAAGATTTTGTAGCTGTTGTTGAGATATCAAAGGGAAGTAAAAAGAAGTATGAACTGGATAAGGAAACAGGCATGATAATTCTTGATCGTATTCTTTATACATCTACTCATTATCCTGCAAATTATGGATTTATTCCTAAAACCTATGGAGATGATAAGGACCCCTTAGATGTTTTGGTATTATGCTCAGAATCTATTGAACCCTTAACTTTGGTTAGGTGTTATCCTATCGGGGTTATGAGTATGATAGACAATGGGATGAAGGATGAGAAGGTTATAGCGATTCCCTTTAATGATCCGAATTATAATATATACAAGGATATTAATGAATTACCACAGCATTTGTTTAATGAGATGCGACACTTCTTTAGTGTGTATAAGGAGCTAGAGCATAAGGAAACGGCAGTAGAGGAATTTGGAGGACCAAAGGAGGCTATGAATGTTATCAGCTTCTGTATAGATAATTACAATAAGGTATTTAAGTAAAAAATAGATTCTTAATATTGGAACGGGCTAATCATATTTGATAGCTCGTTTTTTTAAGGTGAAATTACAGAAGCTACTTGTATAGCTTGTTTCTATCTGTGCCAAGACTAAATTCATTTAATATGGCTTGAAATATATCTACAAAAGATATACAATAAAAAGGATTATACTCTAATATGACCTAGCTTTTACTAAAATAGGGGGATTTGAATGGGCGATATAATTATTGAAGAAGCAGATAGCAGAGCCATTGCTGTAACTGTGGCTAGTTTATTTTTGCTAATAGCTTCCTTAGCTATATGCATCTATGGTTTTTCTAAGGGAAATAAATTCTATAAATTTAGTGGGTTGATAGCAGCATTTTTCTTTTTTATAGGATTTTTAGTTGCTCTTATTCAAGTATTAAAGGAAAGAAGATTATTGTTGATAACTATGGATGGAGTAGAAGACTGTTCCTCGGTGGGAGGATATGGTTTTATATCCTATGGTGAAATAAAAGAGTTTAGGCTTGTTCATCATCCCAATACAAAGACAATAGCTATTATCCTCAAAAACCGAAAAGAGTTTATATCTAAGCTGGCTCCCCCCAAAAAAAGCCTTGCAAAAATGAACTTATATATGAAGCAACCAGCTATTCAGATTCATGCAGAGCAGGCGAAAGATATGGATCCTGAGGATGTTTTGACCTTGCTTCAAAAAAGATTAAGAGATTACAAAAAATTGTATGAATAGAAGTGATATGTTAAAAGCTACATAAAAGTATATTATAATTAGTAAAAAAACATATTGTTTTATTTGCCAAGCTATGATAGTATATCTAATTGTGATATGTTATATAATTATTCCTTGCTCTTTAAATGCAAGCTAATTGCATTATAAAAGGGCCAGAGACCAAAAGGAGGTGCAAGACAACTATGAATCAATATGAATTAGCCTTAGTTGTAAATGCAAAAATCGAGGATGAAGAAAGAGTTACAACCCTAGAGGCTGTAAAAGACTTGATTAGCAGATTCGGTGGCACAGTTACCAATGTGGATGACTGGGGCAAGAAGAGATTAGCCTATGAGATTCAGAAAATGAATGAAGGCTACTATTATTTCATCCAATTCGAAGCTGATTCTACAGTTCCAAGTGAGATCGAACAAAGAATTCGTATCATGGAAAAAGTAATCAGATATTTATGCATCAAAAAAGATGCCTAGTGTACTACCTAAGGCAAATAAAAAGGGAGGTAGTAGCGAATGAATAAAGTTGTATTAATTGGACGTTTGACAAGGGATCCCAATGTGAGGTATTCACAGGGAGAAAGTTCGACTGCAGTTGCTAGGTTTACACTTGCTGTAGACCGTAGATTTAGAAGAGCAAATGATAACCAAGATGCTGATTTTATAGGCTGTGTTTGTTTTGGCAAGACAGCAGAGTTTGTCGAGAAATATTTTAGGCAAGGCATGAAGATGGGTGCTGTTGGACGAATTCAAACGGGAAGTTATACTAATAATGAAGGACAAAAAATATATACCACAGATGTGGTGGTAGAGGAAGTTGAGTTTGTTGAGAGTAAAGCAAATAATCCTACCTCGGGCAATGATGGTTTCCAAAAGGATTTTTCACCAGAACCAAGCTCTGCAATGGGTGATGGATTTATGAATATACCTGATGGTATTGATGAGGAACTACCATTTAATTAATTGAAAAAAATCGGATAAGGAGGTTGTGAAATGTCAGTCAACCGTAGTGACAATCAAGGTAGAAGAAGAACCTTTGGTCGTAGAAGAAGAAAAATTTGTGTTTTTTGCGCTGATAAGAATTTCAAAGGAATTGACTATAAAGACGTAAATAAACTAAAGAGATATGTATCTGAAAGAGGTAAAATTCTTCCAAGAAGAATAACAGGCAATTGTGCTAAACATCAAAGAGCATTAACAGTAGCTGTTAAGCGTTCAAGACACATAGCTTTAATGCCTTACTCTGTAGACTAGATCCTTGAATTACAAGGGTATCATCTACAGAACATAATTTGATATTATATTAAGAAAAAAGTCCTTGCACTATTACAAGGGCTTTTTTATGTAATAAGAAAGTTCATCCTATTATATAAACTATAAATATTATTCAGGCTTCATACTATAATTTTGAAATTATAACTTTAAATAGTCGGCATTTAATGTTATAATGTGCAAGAGTATGAGCTGTAATATATAGTTACTTTCCTTTGATGAGTGGAAGATATTCTATAAGCTTTAGTAAATGGGGAAGCTAAGAGGAGTATAAGATGGGTAAAAAATTAAGACTAACCAGTGCACTTAGGGCATATCTTATGTGGCCTATTTATCTGACAGTGCTCTTGCTAATCATGAACCTTAGCATATATACAATTGACAAAGAAGCTGGATATGTTATGTCTGCTTTTGTTCTAGTCTATTTTTTATTTGCATTAGCTATATTCTATTTTAATAGGAGAAAGCTGATAACTGTGCTGGTCCGTTATGCAATGGATTTTGCTCAGGTACAAAAATATCTCCTAAAGGAAATGGTAATTCCCTACGCACTAATTGATGTAGAGACAACACTTCTATGGGGTAACAACGAATTTATGGATTTGCTTAAGGGGAAGAAGATAATTGGCCGATCTATTACAAATGTCATCCCTGACATTACTCAGGAAAGTTTGCCTAAGGTAGAGCTTGATGGTGTTCTCCATATAGAACTAAACGATCGAAATTATCGCCTGGTTTTGCGCAAAATTATATCTCCACATTTTGAAGAAGATGCCAACTGGACCTTTTACGAATCGGACAAGATATGGGAATCAGAGAACGCCTTAATTGCGGTGTATTTATTTGATGAGACAGATAATATTGTCCTAAAAAAAGAAAATAGGGAACAGAAGCTGGTAGTAGGATTATTATATATAGATAATTATGATGAGGCGCTTGACAGTATTGATGAAGTAAGACGATCTTTACTTACCGCTTTGGTTGATCGAAAGATAAATAAGTACATGCAAGGCATAGATGCCATAATAAAAAAGCTGGAAAAGGATAAATTCGTATTCATATTTCAATACAAATATCTTTCCGTTTTACAGAGTAATAAATTCTCCATATTGGAGGAGGTTAGAAATGTAAATATAGGAAATGAGATGGCGGTAACTATAAGTATAGGTCTGGGAGTTAATGCTGACAACTATTTAACTGGCTACGACTACGCTAGGGCGGCTATTGATTTGGCATTGGGCCGAGGTGGGGATCAAGCTGTTATAAAAGACAGGGATAAAATCTCCTATTATGGAGGAAAGAGCATACAGGTAGAAAAGAATACAAGAGTAAAGGCTAGAGTTAAAGCTCATGCTTTTAGGGAGTTTGTTGAGGGCAAAGATAAGATTGTCGTCATGGGTCACGCCATTGGAGATGTGGATTCCTTTGGAGCAGCCATAGGAGTTTATAGGATAGGAAAGACATTTAATAAGAAGGTCCATATAGTAATAAATGAAATAACAACTTCTTTACGACCTATAATTAGTAGGTTTATTGAAAGTTCAGATTATGAGGAAGATTTATTTCTTAAAAATGATCAGGCAAAAGAGCTTGTTGATGTCAATACATTGTTAGTAATAGTTGATGTTAATCGTCCCAGCTTATTGGAATGTAAAGACCTACTTGATTATGCGAGAACTGTTATTATTTTTGACCACCATAGACAGACGAATGAGGCGATTGAAAACGCTGCTCTTTCATATATAGAGCCTTATGCATCATCAACCTGTGAAATGATAGCTGAAATATTGCAGTATATCGGAGGAGATTTAAAGCTGCGTCCCATGGAGGCTGATGCTCTTTATGCAGGTATAATGATTGATACTAATAATTTCTTGACCAAGGCTGGCGTTAGAACGTTTGAAGCAGCAGCCTACCTAAGAAGAAATGGTGCTGATGTTACAAGATTACGAAAATACTTTAGAAGTGATTTTGATGAATTTAAGATAAAAGCTGATGCTATCAGTAGCACAGAGGTGTTTTTGGAATACTATGCCATAGCTGTATGTGCTAGTGCTGATGTGGACAGCCCTACTATACTGGGAGCCCAGGTTGCCAATGAATTATTAAATATAGCAGATATGAAAGCGTCCTTTGTGCTTACAGAATTTAACAAGAAGATATATATTAGTGCAAGGTCAATCGATGAAGTAAATGTGCAGGTTATTATGGAGAAATTAGGTGGTGGAGGCCATTTAAGTGTAGCAGGTAGTCAGTTGGAGGGCTATACAATTGAGGAAGCAATTATAAAGCTTAAAAACACACTTGAAACAATGGTAGTAGAGGGCGAAATTTAGTTGATTATCTAAGTTGATGATTTAATATAGAGAGGAGTTAGCTAGATGGAAGTTATTTTATTGAAGGATGTAAAAAGCCTAGGTAAGAAAGGTGATGTTGTCAAGGTTAGTGATGGATATGCTAGAAATTTCATCTTACCAAAGAAGCTTGGTGTAGAGGCAACAAAGCAGAGTTTGCATGAACTAAAGCTTCAGAAGGATGCTGAGGATAGAAGAAATAAAGAGATTTTAGATCAAGCTAGAGAACTAGGAAAGAAGCTGGAAGCATCTACTGTTAAACTACAGATTAAGGCTGGTGAAGGTGGTAGGACCTTTGGATCAATCTCAACAAAGGAAATTGCAACATCATTAAAAGAGCAAGCAGGTATAGATATAGATAGAAAGAAGATACAGCTTTCAGACCCAATCAAAAATGTAGGTAGCTATACAGTTGGTGTAAAACTACACCCTGAGATTACAGCTAATATAAAGGTCGTTGTAGAAGCTGTCTAAGTAATAGGCATAGAGGGGGAATTACAATGGATGAAGCTTTTATAAAAAAGATACTTCCCCATAGTATGGAGGCTGAGCGGTCTGTAATTGGCTCCATGATTATGGACAAGGATGCTATCCTAATGGCTTCAGAATTAATAGATAGCAGTGACTTTTATGATAGGCAGCTTGGTATACTTTTTGATACCATGATAGAATTAAATAACGAAGGAAAACCCGTTGATTTAGTTACCTTGCAAAACCTACTCAAGGAGAAGGATGTCCCAGCTCAGTTAAGTAGCTTGGAGTATATAAGTGATTTGGTTTCCTCGGTACCCACCTCGGCTAATGTGAAGTACTACGTTCAGATTGTTAGAGACAAGGCTGTACTCAGAAAGCTAATAAAGGTAGCAGAAGAGACAGCTAATGATTGCTATCTAGATAAGGAGAAATTAGATGTCATTCTGGAGAACTTAGAAAAACAGGTCTTTAGTATTTCCCAGAATCGTGGTTCCAAGGAATTTACCGATATTAAAGAGATAGTACTTCGTTCAATTGATAGTATTGAGGCGGCCTCAAAGAATAAAGGTAGTGTAACTGGTGTGGCTACAGGCTTTTATGACTTGGATTATAAGACAGCAGGTCTACAGCCATCTGATTTAATCTTGATAGCGGCAAGACCATCTATGGGTAAAACAGCATTTGCACTTAACATAGCGGAGTATGTAGCATTGAGATCAAATATAACCACTGCTATTTTTAGTTTGGAAATGTCCCAGGATCAATTAGCTAAGCGTATGCTTGCAATGAACTCAAGGGTGGACTCTCAAAATATAAGGACTGGTAATTTATCTGCAGATGAATGGACAAACCTTATGGAGAGTGCCAGAATATTAGGTAATTCAAATCTTATTATTGATGATACATCCTCTATATCAGTCAGTGAGTTAAGGTCCAAATGCAGAAAGTTAAAGTTAGAGAAAAATCTTGGACTTATTATTATAGACTATCTTCAACTTATGTCAGGAAGTAGAAAATCAGAATCTAGGCAACAGGAGATATCCGAGATATCTAGGGGGTTGAAGTCCTTAGCAAGAGAAATTAATGTACCGGTTATTGCTTTATCTCAGCTAAGCCGTGCTGTGGAGCAACGACCTGATAAAAGACCTATGCTATCTGACCTAAGAGAATCTGGGGCTATAGAGCAGGATGCCGACGTAGTAATGTTTATTTATCGCGATGACTATTACAATTTAGATTCAGAGGAGCCAGGTGTTACTGAGATTATCATAGGAAAGCAACGTAATGGTCCTACTGGAACTATTAAGTTGGCTTGGTTGTCACAGTTTACCAAGTTTGCAAATCTTGAAAATAGAATGTCATAAGCTATATTATATTCTAGGTTTTAAATAAAGATGATAGTAATAAAGTTATGCAATCTTAGAATGTGGCATTTGTTGAAGTAGAAATGTAATTAATATTAGAATATTGTGTGGAAAAGGAGAGACTTTAGTTAAGTGTCTCCTTTTTATGTCGATAAGTTTAACTGTAAATACATGGGAAAAACCTTGCAATTTAAGTGCCCTATGTTACAATATAAAAAATAGAAAATATTTACATAAACAAAGGCTAATTGCAATATGGAGGATAATCGATGGAAGATGTTAGGTATATGATTTCGGAGGCTTCAAAAAATGTTGGAGTAGAATCACATACACTACGATATTGGGAGGAAGAGCTTGAGCTTACCATTGAGAGAAATGAAATGGGACATCGGTATTATAAGGATACCGATATAAAATTGCTAAAGACAATAAAGCAGCTTAAAGACCAGGGCTTTCAGTTGAAGGCGATAAGGATGCTTTTACCTAATTTGAGTCAACTAGAGTCTCTAGATAATCAGACTATGGTAAAGCTAAAGGATGAACTAAATGGGAAGGTGATAGAAATGTGGGAGAATGAGGAAAATGTTTTAGAAGACCAAGAGGAGGGGACAAGCCTGATTACAAGTGAAAAGAAGCATGAAATAGAGCCTGGTGCTCAGGATAAAATGAAACAGTTTAAGGAATTAATGAATCAAATAATTAGGTCTGCATTACAGGATAACAACAAAGACTTGTCAGAGAATATAAGTACAAGTGTAACAGATTCTGTTGTAAAGGAAATGAACTTTTTAATGCGTCTTCAAGAAGAGAGGGAAGAGGAGCGCTATAAAAAGTTTGATGCTACTTTAAGAGATTATCAGAGAAGCAGGATGCATGCAGCAGCTTCATATGAAAGTAGAAGAAAAAAGTCTAAGTTTTTTAAGAAAAATAATGTATATATATAATCATTAGTGAAACAATATTTATTGTAATTTTCTAATACAAAAAAGAAGAGGGTATAGCTTAGCCTAAACTATGTTTAAGGAAAGCCAACTCTCTTCTGTGTGTATATGTAGAAACTATTAAATTAACCTGAAATTGAACCAGTAGGGCAAATTTCTACACACGCTGCGCAGTCTATACATGTATCAGCGTCAATCTCGTACTGAGTAGCAGCTTCAGAAATTGCATTTGTGGGGCATTCATCTGCACAAGCTCCACAACTAATGCAGTCACTATTTATTGTATGTGCCATAGTAATATAACCTCCTTTGTAATAACAATCAGTATTATTTTAATATATGGGTATAAAATATGCAAGTAAAAAAACACAATATAGGATATATTATTTCTTGACCTTATAAGTTGAATGGAATATAATGTTGCCTAGGCTACATTATTAAGGCCAAATAATGTTTATAATTCATTTGAAAGGTAAATGCAATTTAAGGAGGTAAATATATGGCAAACATTACTAAGGACATGACAATTGCACAGGCAATTGCTACAGATCAGAATATTATTCCAGTATTGATGGACATTGGTATGCACTGTCTTGGATGCCCTTCTGCGCAGTCAGAGACATTAGAGGAGGCTGCTATGGTTCATGGGCTAGATCCAGATGATTTAATGGATAGGATTGTTGCTACGATTGGTGAGTAAGTATTTAAAAAGAGGGTAAAGGTTTATATTACATGTATAAACCTTTACCCTCTTAATACTTTTGGGTTAAGTAACCCATTACATGACAGACAGGATTTGTAACGCTTGATCTTTAACTATGATTTCATAATGCTCGTCATAATAGTCCTTGGAGGCATAATTAGTGCGCTCCGGTTTACCGTACTCTGAGATTATGTTGTTGATTTTGTTGAATTCTTCTGGTGTGTGGTCTGAGATACTAATAACTAAGTAATAGGTTGCAGTTATAGTATCCTTATAAAGTGTATTACTTCCGGTATAAATACCAAGTAGTATACTGCCTAGTTGTGTAACCTCACTAAGAGATTGGAAAGAATAAATCTTAGTTAAATTAGCGGATATATGAACACCTGGTTTGTAATTAGAGTCAGATTCAATGATGTCAATGGGCTTATTGGAACTGCCTTGACTATCATCAGAAAAATCATCCAATTGTTCATAGGTATTAATGATTTCGTCATCGTATGTGTCGTTATCAGATTTATCAGATAAATCATGGGTATTAAAGGAGGAGAATTTGGAAAAACGAGTATCTAGCTCATCAGGATCCTCAACCTTAGTAATAACCAGAATCAAACATTCTGTAGATACAGGAATAGCTTCAATCATTAAAGGAATATCATCTACTTCAAAACCAAACTCATAAAAAGCCTGTTGTATCATATCGCGAAAAAGTGCTTTTGCCTTTTCTGTTCCATAGGCCAATTCGCTTATCTTCAATTCTCTGTCTATCAAATCACTCTTGTTCAAGGTACATCTAATCTGGTTGTCACTTATCTTTTCTATCTTCATAGAGTACACCCCTTTCTAAAATTAGCAGGAACTGATCTCTTAGTTACAACTAAATCAACCATTGGTGTAAAATGAGTATAAGTTAAAAAGGATTTAAAGTCAATACGCCAAGTTGTAAAATTTGTATTAATTAACCTGCCTCTCTATTAGTTAAAACAATAGCTATTTTGTAACATTGTACAAAATCTCTAAAAAAGTTTCTAATTTTGTGTAGTTATAAACACTTGCAGATATTCCATAAAATGGTTATAATATATACAGATGATTCATCGTAATAGCTTGCTGATAGGAAAGGAGTAAATGTTACAGGAAATATGGTTCGACAAGTACCGTTTAATTAAACTGCTTGGCCAAGGAGGCACAGCCAAGGTTTATCTAGCTCAACATATCAAGCTTAATTCATTTCGGGCAATAAAACACATCTCCAAACACAATTCCTTATACAAGCGGCAGCTCAAGGAAGCACATATTTTAAAAGATCTAAAACATTCATGTATTCCTATAGTTTATGATATTGAAGAAGATGAAGATGGTTCCTATATTATTGAACAATATCTTGAAGGAGAGACCTTAAGCGAATTTGTTTCAAAGAGAAATCATCTTAATGAAGATATTATAATCCATTTTGCCCTTCAACTCTGTGATTTAATCAAGTATCTCCATTCTGAAAAAAGACCCATATTATATATTGATCTTAAACCTGAGAATATTATCATAAGCAAAGACACCCTAAAGCTTATTGATTTTGGAAGCGCAGTATTTTGTGATGAAGTTGAAAATAATCTTGAGTTTTATGGAACCATAGGTTATGCTGCACCCGAGTTATATTATAAGAATAGGATAGATGAAAGATGTGATGTATATGGTATCGGGATGCTTTTATATTATATGGTTACAGGCAAGTCTATTAGTAGGCCTGGAGAAAAAATAGACCATATTGATTACACAACTAATAAGCATAAAAAACTTAAAAGAATTATTAACAAGTGCCTCAAATATGATCCATCACAAAGATATTCTTCAGTATTAAAGTTAGAACAAGATTTATTAGCAAGCATAAACAAAAAGACCTATAAAGGAATAATAGAATCATCTATTGATATAGGAATAGCAGGAAGCCAGCCAAGAATTGGTACAACTCATATGTCCCTTAGAATTTGTAGCTATTTTAATAGGCATGATAGGGCTTGTTTATACTTGGAGCATAATAGAAGTAGATGCTTATGGAATATCAGAAATAGATATTATCTTACTAAGAAGGACCAGGATGTATTGAGAATTAAGGGTATTGAAATGGCTAGTGCAGGCTATGAGCAGGTGATGGATTTGACTGAATATAATGTTATAGTAAGGGATTATGGCTGCTTAGGTTTGGAGAATAAGGACCAGTTTTTACAGTCTAAAATCAAAATACTTATCCTAGGCTCTAAAGATTGGGAGCTTGGATACTCTGAGGAGGCCTTAACTATGATATCGGAATACAAAGATATTATATTTATGTTTAACTTTGTAGATGGTAGGCAGTATATGAAAGCCATAAAAAGCATGGTAGATAGAAACTGTCTAAGAATACCTTATGAGCCAGACCCATTCGCTAAACCTAGGGATAAGAACAGCCAAGAGTTTTTTCGTGATCTACTAGGTCTTTGCATAAGTTAAGGGAGTGATGGTTTGAAGAGAAAGCCTATATTGTTAAAAAGACTATTAGGCAATCATGCTGGTGGAGGAAAAAGAACAATTGGATTAATAGGTGTTAATCGGGGTGCTGGCGTAACATATACAGGCATGCTACTGGCCTACTATTTTAGTAGAGAAAAGGGACTAAGAACAAGTTATCTAGAATGCAATAGTCACCTTGATTTTTCCTTAATGCAAGAGGCCTATGAATGGAATGAAGAGGATGAGTATTCCTTTAGTCTTGATGGAATAACCTATTATAAACAGGTTACAAAAAGCCAGATTCCTGACCTCATAAACTCTAATTATGATTGTTGTATAATGGACTTTGGCATAGATTTTATTAATGCCAGAGATGAATTTATTAGATGTAGCAATAAGATTGTTGTGGCTGATCGTGCAATCTGGAATCAAAGCAAGACCATAGAATTTTTTAAAACTATAGTTGACACTAGGGGGAGTATGAAATGGATTTGTATGATTCCCTTTTCAAATCAGAGTGAAGTAATGGAATTGTCAAGAATAATAGACAAAAGCATAGATGTTATTCCATTTGAACCTGACCCCACATCCTTATCAAAAGAGACATGCAAATTATTCTGTAACTTATTTGGTTAATTAACCAGAGATTTACTATGGATAAGTATAACATATCACAAATGACCTTCTTATCCGATGAACAACTTATATTGTCTTAATGCACCTTATAGATAAGTTATCTGAAGTTAATTAACTTATAGATTGGTAAGATTGGTAAAATAATTGGACCTAAAAGCCCTCTATACTTTATTGGTTTGTAAACTATCTTTATGATGTTCTAACTAATCTATACTAATGAATAAGTTCTATTTATAGAGTGATGTATTCAGGTTCATGGGCATATTAATATTATTTAGTAGCGCTTGTCAGCCAAGACGTATTGCCCATATGAAAATAAGAAGATATTTGGCAAGCGCCCTAGGAATAATTGGGATGTATTATGGCATCTTAGATTCTTAGGGCGCTCTTTTAGTGAAGAGTAAATTCTGTTTTATAAAATAATATTAACATAATTGATAAATTCAGGACATTATAAGTCGAAATTTAGTAATGACGATTGTCTAAATAAATGCTATAATAGGAAATAAAGTTACCAAGCATTTGGAGGAGTATATGGATAAGAAAGCAAAAATTGCAATTGTGGGCACAATTGTTGCAATTTTAATTTTAATAATTGGAGTTGGAATTGTTGTAGTAAAAAAGTTTACGCCAAGCGATGAGGTTATGCCATTAACTGAATATTACCAGATAAAAGATTCCGAGCTGATGATTATACTTCAGGATAAGATATATGATAAAAGTGGTATTGTTGCAGATGGAATAGTTTATATTGACTATGATACTATAAAAAATGAATTTAATAATAGATTTTATTGGGATAGGAATGAAAATATATTAACCTATACTACTCCTACAGAAATTATTCAAGTAGAACCAGTAGGAAGTAAATACTCAATAACAAAAAGTATGATTAAGACGGAATCGGTGTCAGAGTACCCCATAATTAAGCTTGATGGGGATGATGTGTATGTTGCCTTGGATTTTGTTCAAAAGTATTCAGATATTAAGTATCGTTTTTATACAGACCCTAATAGAGTAATCATTGATTATAGATGGGGGGATTATCTGTTTACAGAGGTTTCAAAGGCTACTCAATTAAGATTTGAGCCTAATATTAAGAGTCCTATATTGCTACAACTTCCTGTTTCAGAGGAGCTAATGTATTTTACTGATGAGGCTCCCCAAAATGGCTTTGTTAAGGTTATGAATGAGGAAGGGGTTATTGGCTATGTTAGGGAAAAACATATTAAAGCCTCATACCATAAGTCTATACAAGGGACATATGAAGCCCCAGAATATACAGCTCAATTAAGGTCTGATAAAATAAATTTAGTATTTCATCATATATTTAATCCTAATGCTGCCGATAAACTTGAGGAGTTAATAAGTCAGACCAAGGGAGTAAATGTTGTATCTCCTACTTGGTTTAGTGTAAATGATAAATCAGGTACTATGTCTTCCTTGGCAAGTCAGGAATATGTAGATAAGGCTAAGGCGCTTGGATTGGAGGTTTGGGCCTTAATAGATGATTTTAATTCGGAAGTTGATATGTACGACTTGCTATCCTATACTTCCCGTAGAGAGAATTTATCCAATGCTTTAATAGAGGTGGCTATTCAATATAAAATAAATGGAATTAATATTGACTTTGAGAACATAAGCACCAAAGCTGGGGAGCACTATATTCAGTTTTTAAGAGAGTTATCTGTTAAGTGTAGGAACAATGGAATTGTATTGTCAGTAGATAATTATATACCTGCCCCATATAATAAGCATTATGATAGAAGCGAGCAGGCAGTTTTAGTAGATTATATAATTGTGATGGCTTATGATGAGCATTATGCTGGCTCTGAAGTCGCTGGACCTGTTGCTTCAATAGGTTTTGTAAAGGATGCTATAAGAAACACCTTAGAAGAAGTGCCTAAGGAAAAAACCATTATCGCAATTCCCTTTTATTCTAGGTTGTGGAAAGAAACTTCTGAAGGAGATATCACTAGTGAAAGTCTCTCTATGACACCTTCTAAGCAGGTATTTACTGATAACGGTATAGAACCAGAATGGGATGAAGCTAGTGGTAGTTATTATGGTGAATTTGAGAAAGATGGGGCCATATATAAGATATGGTTAGAGGATGAAAGATCCATAGAAGAGAAAATGAAGGCTATTTATGATGCTGATGTGGCCGGTATAGGTGCATGGAAGCTTGGTCTAGATAGAGAAGAAGTATGGAACGTTATTATACGCTATAATTAATCATAATTATGCTGTTTAGATAACTGCTGCAAATCATCTTATTTGCAGCAGTTATAGTTTTAGGATAAGATATGACCATGGCTTTAATAGTAAATTAATTCACCTTATATCGGTTTATAAGAAGAGAATATGTATAAAAAACTTCTCATAGTATGTAAGGAGGTTTATATGGGAAGTTAGTAATATGAAGAAAAAGTATTTCAGCATTTTTTTTCTTATACTAGTATTTATAGCTAGGATATTAGCATCAGAAGAGTCAGTTAAGGTTATGAGAAATTTCTTTCAGCCTAAGGTAACCATAGTAATTGATCCAGGCCATGGAGGAAGAGACCCTGGTAAGGTGGGAGTTAACCAAGCACTAGAGAAGGATATTAACCTAGCAATAGCTTTGCGCCTTAGGGATCTACTAGAGCAAAATGATATTAATGTAATATTAACCCGTACAGAGGATGTGGGCTTATATTCGGAGTCTGATTCAAATAAAAAGAGAGTTGATTTGAATAAAAGAATAGAAATAATTAATACAAGTGATGCCTTATTTGCAATTAGTATACATCAAAACAGCTTTAGCGGGGAAAGTGTAAAGGGCGCTCAGGTTTTTTATCATGCAGAGTCAGACCAGGGGAAGCTTCTTGCCCTAACCCTACAAGAGCAGATTAAAGAAACCATCAATGATGGAAATCACAGAAAGGCAAAGTCAAATACTAGTTATTATATGTTAAAGCATACATCATGCCCGCTTGTCATAGTAGAATGTGGTTACTTATCTAATAGGAGAGAAAGTGAACTTTTAATTCAGGAGGAATATCAAGAGAAGATGGCGTGGGCTATTCATTTGGGTATATTGGAGTATATAAATAAAACGAATCCACAATAGATATTTAAGGTAAATAGATATGGATTAAATAGATAGACTGTGGATAAATCTATAAAAACATGATATAATCCTCGATAAGTAGAAAAGAAATAGTAATATGTATGAAGAATATCAAGGGATTATGTAATAGATGATTTTCAAAGGTGATTTAAAGGATTATCACTTGGAAAAAGGAGTATACATTATAGGATGAACACTATTATAATTAAAGCAGACAAGGGTAGCTTAAGGGAGGAAGATTTACAAGCCGCATCCAATATATTGCATAGGGGAGGCCTGGTGGCCTTTCCCACTGAGACCGTCTATGGATTAGGAGCAGACGCTTTAAATCCTAAGGCATCAAAGAAAATATATGAGGCAAAGGGTAGGCCCTCTGATAATCCTTTAATTGTTCATATATCGGATATAAAGCATATAGAGGATATTGTAAGAAATATTCCTAATAAAGCATATGAGCTTGCAGAGGTATTCTGGCCTGGGCCTTTGACTTTAATACTAAATAAAAAGCCTAATGTTCCTGCTAGTACCACAGGAGGTCTAGACACAGTTGCTATTCGCCTTCCTGCAGCTAAAATAGCAAGGGATATTATTGCCGCTTCTGGAGGTTTTATTGCAGCCCCTAGTGCAAATACTTCCGGAAAACCCAGTCCTACTAAGGCTGAACATGTAATAGCTGATTTGTATGGAAAAATCGATATGATTGTTGATGGGGGTGAATCAACCTTAGGACTTGAATCAACCATAGTGGACTTATCAGGCCAAGATCCAATTATTTTAAGACCAGGATCTATTACTAAAACCATGCTTGAGAATGTAATTGGCAATATTGAATATGATGCTGAAGTTTTAAGAAGATCCATCAATGAAAATATAGTAGCTAAGGCTCCAGGAATGAAATACCTCCACTATGCTCCAGAGGGTTGTCTGACTATCTATGAGGGAGACATACAAAATGTAGTTAAGGCAATTAACATAAAGGCTAAGGAGTGCCTGGACCTTGGAAGAAGTGTTGGTATAATAGCAAGCAAAGAAACAGCAGGCCTATATGAGTATGGAGAAGTAAAAACAATAGGTTCAAGAAAAGATGAGAATTCAATTGCAGCAGGTTTATATGGTGTTTTGAGGTATTTTGATAAGAATCATACTGAGTTTATATTTTCAGAGAGCTTTGCAAGTGATGAACTTGGACAAGCTATTATGAACCGATTATTAAAAGCAGCAGGTTATAGAATTGTAAGTGTAGACTAAGCTAGCTAATGGAGGTGGATAATGATATGTCAAAATATAAGAAATTAATATTTGTATGTACAGGTAATACATGTAGAAGTCCAATGGCTGAGGTTATTTTTAGGAACCTTGACCAGGAAAGTGACATTTTGGTCTTGTCAAGAGGACTAGTAGTTTTATTTGGAGAACCGGTTAACCCTAAGACTGAGGTTGTACTTAATAAGCATGATTTAGAAATTAAAAATCACATATCAGAAGGGTTAAAGGATTCGGATATTGATGACCGTACACTTATACTAACCATGACCAATGCCCATAAAATAAGACTACTTGAGACCTATCCAAATGCCAAGAATGTATATACTATTAAGGAGTACGCCGGTGAGTCGGGAGATGTGGTGGATCCATACGGAGGGACTTTGGTAGATTATGAGGAATGCTATATAGAACTGGCTAGACTGGTGAAAAAAACTATTTACAAATTAAATGAAGAATATGAAAGGGAGATATAGATGATAGCAATAGGAAATGACCATACAGGATATGAATTAAAAATGGAGATAATTAAGTATTTTGAGGACATGGGTATAGCATATAAGGATTTTGGATGTGAAAAACTTGATTCAAGTGATTACCCTGTATATGCAAAAGCAGTTGGTAGGGCCATTCAAAAAAAGGAATGTGATCTAGGAATCTTGATTTGTGGAACTGGAATAGGTATATCAATTGCTGCTAACAAGATGAAAGGTATTCGGGCAGCACTATGCCATGATTGCTTTAGCGCAGAAGCAACAAAGCTACACAATGATGCCAATGTATTAGCAATGGGAGCAAGGGTAGTTGGGCCAGGCCTTGCAGTTAAAATTGTAGATACTTTTTTAAATACTAACTTTTCAGGAAATGAAAGGCATGTTAGAAGGGTTCAGATGCTTGAGGAGGAATAAGCCGTTTCAGCTTGGTCTATAGGAGCTTTAAGACCATCGAACTTGCCTAGGTTTATAATTTTTAATAGCTTGTCTAAGATGCGAATGGCATGGGTTGCTTCTTTTTTAGAAATGAGCCCAAGCTCTAAAGCATCAGCAAGCTCATCTAAGTCCAAAATTTCTATAGATCCATCCTCATACACAATAACATCTATCAGTAAGTCTTCAAAAATCATGCTATTAGGATCAGGGCCATCCTTAGTTTGAAATATATCACAGTACCAGTATAGGATTTGATTTTCGTTTTTATATACCTTACTGACCTTAATGCCCTGGTCCAAATAATATGCAGAGACGCCACTTGCCATGTTTTTTTTTGGACGGAGGGGTCTCCATTTTGTAATTATCAGATTGTCATCATTAAGGAGAATGAGATCATCTTTTAGATGAACAAAATCATTGGGGATAAACCTTTTTCTATAGAGAGAAATCTGGTTCATATAGGAAGCCTCCATTTGTTATGATTTTTAGTATTATTAGCGACTATTATAACATATTTTTGTCTATTGGTATAGGACAAAAAGTATATAAAGACTCAAACCTGGGAATACTTATAGGTAGAAAAAAAAGTAGTCTTAAGATGGAGGTGGACTTATTGGAGAAGATCGATCGTTTTCTTGAATGGCTTTTGCATATTTTCTCACTAAAGAGAACTAAGATTACATTGTATATTGTGGCAGTTCTTTGGCTTTCATTGGTTACTCAGATTATAATGAATAGGGTGTTTTTGCAAGACTTGAAAATAGCAGAGGCTTTTGTTAAGACCAATTCAGAAGAACTGGAATGCAATTTAGAGATTATTGCTGAGCATCATATGGATTTTTTAAGTGAAGAAGATAAAAAAAATATATTGTACCATTTAGCTAATGCTATAGACCTTAAGATTGACAAGGATATTACCATAAGTAATGAAGGTGATCGGTTAGAATATGTATATAGTAAGAACGCTAAAATGGCGGAGACATCTTTAAAGATAGTTAGCTTGGAGGAAGAGTTTGATAAAGCTATTAAGGTTAAGCATTATATTGTTGTTAGGTTAAACATTAAGGAGTCGATCAAAAGTGTGGAGCGGTTTAGAAATCTTTTAGACCAGGCTTTGGATGAGATAGGAATAGAGCAAAGGCAGGTTAATGTACAGTATGAAGGCTATGTTTTGGGACGATTATCTTTGATAGATAGTGAGAAAATGGCTCGTTTATTAGTAAAAGACTTGCAGGGTGAGCTTGCCTTTGACTATCAGCAGGGTAACACCTATACCGTATATGCTTATACAGGTTTAATTGATGAATATATTGAGACGGTAGGTTGTAAAATAAATATTCAAATTGCCATGACTTATGATGAGGGAACAGATAAGACAAAAATATATCTAGCATCCCCTATATTAAATCAAAGCTGGTAAACTTAAAACAAAGAGGTTCGAAAAGATATAAATATAATCCCTTCGAACCTCTGAACCTTTATCTTCATCTATACAAGAATTAAAACCAACGCCGCCTACCCCTATAGCGTCGTCTTCTATTGAAAATTTCATTTAATAGTATAATGCTTATGAAATCTCTTAATAAATTTTGTCTTCTTGTTGGAGCGTGATAAAAGCTTTTAGCTTCTACTGATGGCTCATCATCCATATCTTTAAGTCTGTCATATACTCTTTCTGAAATTCTATCTAGTGAAACTCTGTCAGGAAATTCGTCAAACATAAGACTACCGTCATATTCTAACTGGTCGCATTCTTTATCTATTTCACGTTGTATTTGCTTGGCGGTATTTGGGTAGATTTGCTTAAAATAATTCATATCTCTGTCCAAATCTTCGCAGTTATCATATCCGTATAGAGGATATAGGGGTACCCCCATAGGTACATTATAAGGTGAGTTGTTAGGTATATATAAATTATTCATAGGCATACCGGTCCTAGGAGCTGTACTGTTCATAGGCATACCGGTCCTAGGAGCTGTGCTGTTCATAGGCATACCAGTTCTAGGAGTCGTACCATTCATAGGCATGCCAGTTCTAGGAGTCATACCATTCATAGGTATACCGGTCCTAGGAGCCGTACCATTCATAGGCATACTGGTTCTTGGACTAGTACCATCAAGAGAGGTATTTGAATTTTGAGGGGTACCTATATTTATGTGTTTTGCAATATCCTGAGAACTGTACTTTTCTATGGAAATTTCAGTGGCATTATTTGCCTTTTTATCTCTTGTATCTGTAACAGGTGGGTTATTAGTTTCCGAACTTTGAATGCAACCAGATGTTGCACTGTTAGGTGTTTTAGACCTTTGAGAAGATTCTTGCATTATTAGTACTCCTAATTTTTTATTATTAATATATGCAAAGATACTGTGAGTGTGAGATTTGTATAATAAGTATAATTGCTATAATAATAAAACAATAAAGGAAATTAAAAATACATAAAGTAACAATTTAAAGTAAAAAAGTGTGTTTTACTAGTCTATTAAATATAAAATTATTATGTTATAATCATAACGCAAAGCTTTATTATTTTTTGGTAAATCATCTAAGGATAGTAATGAAAATAAATTAGTTTACCAGTCATGGTATATATAATAATAAAGAAAGGGAATCCAAGTGTTAAAGCATATATATCGTATAATTATATTAGTAATAATTTTTGTAGCTTCCCTTTATTATTTTGGTAGAGACATAAAGGAAGTTGTTTTTGATATAAATAATACTACAAGCATGGAGCATGCTACATTTCCGCTTGTTACCTTTAGGACGGATGAGACGGTTATAAATTTACTTCATGGTTATAGTAGTAATCTAGACGCTAACTCTATTAGAGAAGCTCTTACACCAATTGGTATGGATCAAACGTATGAATTAATGATTGATCAGAAGGCTTATGATATAAAAAAGCTGAATTTTGAGCTACGAGAATTTGTAGGTAATGAACTAATAGAAAAGGGATCTGTTAGTGTATTTGATGAAGAAGAGGGACTAAAGATTGCAAAAATACGTTTAAATACTGAACTACAAAATGATAAGGAATATGCGGTAAAGATTACACTTATAACCGGTGAAAGTCGTAAGATTTATTATTATCATCGGATTAAAAAGCACTATAATACCTACTTACCTGAAAAAATAGGCTTTGTCATGGATTTTCATGAAGCCATTAAGGACAAAGATAGGGCTAAAGAATATACTAAAAATCTTGAACCTGATAGTAAAAAGGAAAATACGACTTTGGCCCAAATAAACATTCATTCTAGTTTTGATTTGATAACTTGGGGAGAACTAAGACCAGATTTTATAACAGATGTTATCCCTACTGTTGTTGAGAATTATTCTGATATTGCTGCTATTAAGTTAGAGTATATAATTAGTGCTAATGTATCTGGTATACCAGAGTTATATAGGGTAAAGGAGTTTTACCGTATAAGATATTCTTCTAGTCAGATGTTTTTATTAAATTATGAAAGATCGATGGAGACTATTTTTGATATTAAGCTTGCTAGTGTATCCAAAAGTCAGCTTAAATTAGGAATTACTACGGACCCAGGTTTGCCTTATCTGGCTAGTTCTGATAAAAAGAAAATAGCATTTGTCAGAAATCGAGAGCTTTGGTTTTATAATCTTGATAAAAATGAAATTGTCCGAGTCTTTACCTTCCGTCAGGAGGATACTGATTATATAAGAGATTTAATAGATCAGCATGATATTAGGATACTTAATATGGACGAAGAGGGTAATGTAGACTTTATGGTTTATGGCTATATGAATCGGGGTCAGTATGAAGGAAGAGTAGCCTTGGTTCTCTATGAATATATCCAGGCGGATCAACGAATTGAAGAAAAGGCTTACATTCCTATAGATGAGCCGTATCAGACCCTGAAGGAGAATATAGGTGAATTTGCCTATGTTAACTCTCTGGATGTCTTCTACTTTCATATATATAACAGTATATATGCTTACGATTTAATAACTAGGCAACTTACAGAGTTGGCAAATAATATTACAAAGAATGATCTTGTTACTTTCTATCAGGAGGGATATGTAGCTTGGCAGGAAAGCTCTAATCCCTGGGAAGCCAACAATATTATAATCATGGATATTGAAAGGGGAGAATTAAAGAATATAGAGTCTCCTCCAGGATATAAAATACAGCTCTTGGACAAGATAGATAAGAATCTTGTATATGGCTTTGTGTCGGAGGCTGATATTACTACACTACCCGATGGTAGAGTAATGATTCCCATAAGTAGGCTTGAGATAGGAACCACAAATGGAGATGTTCTAAAAACCTATTACAAGGACGGCTATTATATAACAGATATTGAGGTAAAGGATAATATTATAGAGCTAAGTAGGGTTAGCATTCAGCTTGATAAGGGCAGAAAGGTATTCATAAATGAGTCAAGTGATTATATTATGAATAAGAGCCTTGAGTTACCCACCTTTCTAAATCCTGTTATTAGAGTTACAGACCTAGCCTTGACAGAGTTTTATATAGAACTTCCATCTGGCTTTGTTATGGATAAGTTGCCTAGAATGCTTACGACAGTGAATACGGTTATTTCTGAAGATCCTACACTTCGCTTACCCAAGGATAGCCATTATAAGATAGAGAGTGAAGCCTATCCTACTAATCAAATGAAGTATTACACTTATATACTAGGAGAATTAGAGGGAGCATATGATGAAGCAGCAGATGCTATAGCTACAGCAGATAATGGAGTAGGTGTAGTCCTAACTAATACAAATCATTTTGTATGGGAAAGAGCAGTTAAGACGAGTAAGAATATTATACCTGGATTTGAGACAATGGATTTATCTAGTAGTCAAGATTCTTTGGAAACTTGTGTTAAGCTATTAATAGGCTACATGGGCATAGATATAGATAGTAAAGTTTTAGATTTGAATAATATTTCTGTCATACAGATTTTAAACCAATATTCAACAGGAGAAGCAATACGCCTTACAGGCGCAAGTTTAGAACAGGTATTATACCATGTGTCAAAAGGAAGACCTGTAATTGCTATGACAAGTTCTACCGATGCAGTACTAATATACGGATATGATGCTTATAATATCTATATGATAGATCCAAAGCAAGGAAAAGCAGTGAAAAAAGGCATTCAGGATAGTACTAACCTATTTGAAAATGCAGGCAATATATATATATCCACGGTAGGTGACTTGGTAAAGGGAAAATAGTATTCTATATTGTGGCAACACTAAAGAGGTTTTTTGTGTTACAATAAGGAGAATTCATTTTAATCCAAGAAAACCAGCATAATATATAATTACAAAAAAAGGAGACAAAATATGGATGAAAGAATAAAAAAACTAGCAAATAATCTTGTAAACTACTCAATGGCTGTAAAGCCTGGAGATAAGGTATATGTTCACCATATAGGTGAATCTACTGAGGATTTGGCAAGGCAAGTTGTTAAGGAAATATATAAAGCAGGAGGACTTCCCTTTGTACATTATACCAATCCTAGACTCTTAAGAGAGGTCTTAATTAACTGTACTGAGGAGCAGATGTCCTTAATGGCTAAAGTTGATGCCTCTGAAATGGATAAAATGGATTGTTATATAGGAATAAGAGGCTCAGATAATATTTCTGAGAATGCTGATGTACCTCAGGATAAAATGAAGCTCTATGAGACTTATTATCAGACACCTGTACATCATGATATTCGCGTAAAGAAAACTAGATGGGTTGTGTTACGATATCCTAATGCCTCTATGTCACAGTTGGCAAACATGAGTCAGGAAGCCTTTGAGGACTTTTATTTCAAGGTATGTAATCTGGATTATGGTAAGATGAATGAAGCAATGAAGAATCTTGTAGATTATATGAACCGTACAGATAAGGTAAGAATTGTAGGCCCTGGTACGGATTTAAGTTTTTCCATAAAGGATATACCTGCAATTCCCTGCGCGGGAGAAAGGAACATACCAGATGGAGAGGTCTATACGGCACCTGTAAAAGATAGTGTAAATGGAACCTTAACCTATAATACACCTGCTGTATTTCAAGGCTTTACTTTTGAGAATATATCTTTCAGATTTGAAAACGGTAAGATAGTTGAGGCAAAAGCTAATGATACGGATAGGATTAATGATGTACTAAACACAGATGAGGGTGCAAGGTATATAGGTGAATTTGCAATAGGTGTTAATCCCTATATTCTACATCCTATGAAGGATACTTTATTTGATGAAAAAATCATGGGATCTTTTCACTTCACACCAGGTAATTGCTATGAGGAGGAGGCACCAAACGGAAATAGCTCAGCCATCCATTGGGATCTAGTATGTATACAGACACCTGAATTCGGTGGTGGTGAGATTTACTTTGATGACGTATTAATCCGTAAGGACGGTAGATTTGTAGTAAAAGAATTAGAATGTCTAAACCCTGAAAGTTTAGTTTAAGGAGGTACTATAAAATGAAGCTATTAAGCGTGGCTGTGCCCTGCTATAATTCTGCAGCTTATATGAGGCGTGCGATTGAGACCCTCCTATCTGGTGGAGATGATATAGAAATTATCATCGTAAATGATGGGTCCAAGGATGATACAGAAAAGATAGGCTTGGAGTATCAGGATAAGTACCCTAGTATTGTTCGACTAATAAGCCAAGAAAATGGAGGCCATGGGGAAGCTGTAAATACAGGATTAGCCAATGCAACAGGCCTATATTTTAAGGTGGTAGATAGTGATGACTGGGTAAGTGAAAAGGCCTTATATCAGGTTATTAATAAGCTTAAAGAATTGATTTCAGACGGTGACAGTCCTGATTTGTTCCTTGCTAATTATGTATATGAGAAGGTTGGAGCAAAAAAGAAAAAAGTAATTAATTATAAAAGGGCTCTTCCTAAGGACGTGATATTTACCTGGGATGAAATAATGCATTTTAAGCAAAGTCAGAATATCCTTATGCATTCTGCCATATATAGGACAAAGCTAATAAAGGATTGTGGATTAGTGTTGCCTAAGCACACCTTTTATGTGGATAACATATTTGTATATCAACCTCTTCCATATGTAAGTACGCTTTATTATATGGATGTGAATCTTTATCGTTATTTTATTGGTAGAGACGATCAGTCAGTTAATGAGAAAGTAATGATTACTAGGATAGATCAACAAATTAGGGTTACAAAGATAATGATAGAGTCCCATGATCTAGCACAAGTAAAAAGCAAGAAGCTTAGAAAATATATGATAAAATACTTGTCAATGATGATGGTAATCTGCTCGGTCTTTTTGATTAAAGAGGGCAGTGATGAAAGTCTTGCAAAAAAGGATGATATATGGAATTATTTAAAGCATAAGGATAAGAGGCTTTATAAGAAAATTAGATCACAAATTCTAGGCCGCTCAATGAATTTACCAGGAAGGTTTGGACATAGGGTTGTAGAATTAGGTTATGAAATATCAAGAAAGATTTATGGCTTTAATTAATTCTTGTTTAAAAAACAAAAGTGTCTTAATGTAATTCATTAAGACACTTTTTGAATATGCAGAATGCAAGAGAGCATATTATCTTGTACTTCCCTTATATTATAACTATGATTTATTTTAGACCTTGGAAAGCTCATGGTCTGTTTTTTTGGCTACCTTACTATAGTCTGGTATATATACTATAGCATACATGATAATACTAAGTATAATTGCTCCAAATACATCAAGGATGGAGTGTTGCTTAAGGAATACCGTAGACATACTTATGGAAACCGTTAGTATAAAGCTAGTCACCTGAACCCACTTGATGGTCTGCAAGCGTTCGCTTTTGCGAATTGCAATCATAGCTCCTATTGAGTTATACACATGGATACTTGGAAACACATTGGTTGATGTATCAATTGAATATAGGCTTGCAATAGCTCTTGTAAAGATGTTGCTTCTTCCAAGTGTATCTATGTCAACTCTTAAGTTATGACCATTTGGCCAGACGGTATAGATAATTAAGCAAATGGTCATTCCAACAAAAAGGAATGCACAGTATTTATAAAAATCTTGCTTGGATGTAAAGAAAAAGTATGCTACTGTAATAAATATGAATATAAACCAAATAAAGTAGGGTATAATAAAGATTTCCATAAATGGGATGAAATCATCTAGTCGTGAGTATACTGGGGTAAAATCAGTAGTTACTGTACGCTCTAGATAAGTAAACCATACCATATAGAAAAAGAAGTAAATTAAAACTAAACCATGTTTATATTTATGGATTATATTTTTGGGTTTAACTTTTTCCTTGAAACTCATGGTAAGACCTCGTTTCTCTGTAAATATTTATTAATCAATTTTATGTTATCAACTTCATAAATTAGCTTAACGTGGTTATTATATCATAGTTGTCTCTTGTTAACAATATACAGAAAATCACATCAAAGTAATTTTATAAAATATTTAGAAACCTTATGGGGTATGGAATTCGCCTTTTCAATTGATCAAATACTTAGATATATAAAGTAATTCAAATATATTTATGATAAAATATATAGGAAATATAATTGATTTATAACTAAGTAATAAAATTGAAAACATTGCAAGCTAAAGAGTGATAATTACCAAAAAATATAATAATAGTCTATAGGAGGGATATAGTGATGAAGAGAGTTTTTTTGTTGGTTTTAGATAGTGTTGGAATTGGAGAGCTTCCCGATGCCAAAGATTATAATGATGAGGGCAGCCATACATTATATGCCACATCAAAAAGTAAGTATTTTAATATGCCTAACATGGAGAAACTAGGTCTATTTAATATTGATGGAGTAAAAGATAAATTCGGTAAAAAAGATTCAGATACCTATGATAGCAGTATAGCAAGGTTGGCTGAGAAATCAAAAGGAAAGGATACAACGACTGGTCATTGGGAAATAGCTGGAGTAATATCTAGTAAAGCATTTCCCACCTATCCAAATGGATTTCCAAAGGAAATCATTGATGAGTTTGAGCAAAGGACGGGACGAAAGACCTTATGTAATCTTCCTTATTCGGGTACAGAGGTTATTCTTGAGTATGGTAAAGAGCATATGGATACAGGGGCCCTAATTGTATATACTTCAGCAGATAGTGTATTTCAGATTGCGGCTCATGAGGATGTTGTTCCTGTCGAGGACCTGTATAAGTATTGTGAGATTGCAAGAGAAATTCTCCAAGGAGAACATGGTGTTGGTCGAGTAATTGCAAGACCCTTTATAGGTGACCATCCCAATTTTACCAGGACCTCTAATCGACATGACTATTCTTTGGCCCCTCCAAAGACTATGTTAGATCAGCTAGTGGAGGCAGGAATTGAAGTGCTTGGAGTGGGTAAAATCTATGATATCTTTGCGGGTAAAGGCCTCACCGACACAGTTCGTACCAATAACAACCAAGAGGGAATTGAAAGGTTAATAGAAAGAACAGCTAGGGATTTTAATGGACTTTGTTTCATTAATCTGGTTGATTTTGATATGGTTTATGGGCATAGGAATGATATAGATGGTTATGCAAAGGCTCTTAGTGAATTTGATAGTCAGCTTCCCAGAATCCTAGATTCATTAAGAGATGATGACATTTTGATTATAACTGCCGACCATGGATGTGATCCTTCTACACCTTCTACTGATCATTCAAGAGAATACGTTCCCATGCTTGCATATGGAAAAAAGATTAAAAAAGGAATTAATCTTGGAACCAGAGAAAGCTTTGCAGATATTGCAGCAACTATTTTGGAATACTTTAATCTTGATCAAGATATTGCAGGGACTTCATTTTTAAAGGATATAATTATTTAAGCGGATATTAGTAGTCATAATAGTAAGTTAGGAGAAGCAATGAATAATAGGATAAGCCATCCAGTGCCTCCTGTTTATAACAAGGAATCACAGATATTAATACTTGGAACCTTCCCTTCAGTGAAGTCCAGAGAAGGAGAGTTCTTCTACCATCATCCACAAAACAGGTTTTGGCCAGTCATATGTGAGGTTTTTAATGAAAAGCTACCTGAAACCATAGAAGAGAAAAGACAGCTTCTTTTAAGGAATCATATTGCCTTGTGGGATGTAGTAGAGAGCTGTGAAATTACTGGTTCAGCTGATAGTAGCATAAAGAATGTGATACCAAATAATATTGGTATTATCTTAAGGCAGGCAAATATTAAGAAAATATTTGCTAACGGAGGAATGGCAGAACGCCTATATAGAAAATATATTTACAATCAGGTTAAAATGGAAATTATTCGACTTCCATCTACTAGCCCTGCTAATGCTTCATTTTCATTGGACGACCTGATTAGGATATGGGAGTGTATAAGGATTTCGTGAGTTTCGCAATTACCTATTATAAAATAAAATGAAAGGATTTAAACATGCGGATTGTTATACAAAGAGTTTTAGAGGCAAAGGTAGAAGTTGAAGGAAAAGTTATTGGACAAATAGGTAAGGGTTTGTTGGTCCTTCTAGGTGTTGGCCATAATGATGATGAGAAAATTGCTGACAAATATATTGATAAATTATTAAAGTTAAGGGTTTTTTCAGATGAAAATGGAAAGACAAATCTCTCTATTCAGGATGTTGGTGGAGAAATCTTACTTGTATCTCAATTTACTTTATATGCTGATTGTAGAAAAGGCAACCGGCCAGATTTTATTAAGGCTGGGGATGCTAAGAAGGCAAAGGAGCTTTATGAATATTGCCTAAATCAAATAAATAAAAAACTAGGTAAGGTGGAAAGTGGGGAATTTGGGGCAAGTATGAAGGTATCTTTGGTTAATGAAGGCCCCTTTACTATTATATTTGATGAAGATATGATTTAGCCTGACATCTTTAATGAGATTTTAATCTTAATTTAAAGTACTTAATTTGTTTTATGGTAAAATAATCTTGTATTGGTGTCCTTCATAATATATAATTTATATTAAATTGGAAAAATAACTATAGATAGGTGGGAAGATATGATAGAAATTAAAGAATTAACAAAAATCTATAAATTAACAAAGAAACAGATGATGGAGCGTAAAACAAAAAAGAATATGATGAAGGCTGTTGATAATATTAGTCTGATTGCTAGTCCAGGAGAAATATATGGTCTTTTAGGACCCAACGGAGCAGGCAAAACAACAGCTCTTCGCTGTATTGCTACACTACTAAAGCCAACTCAGGGTAGTATTACTGTAGGCGGCTATGATACAGTTAAGGAATCCAAAAATGTTAGGAAAAAGATTGGCTTTTTGACCAATGAGATTAAGCTTGATCCACAGTTTTCTCCCAAGTATATGTTAAATTTTTTTGGAAAGCTTCATGGTCTAGATGATGAGACTATCGAAAAAAGAAGAGAGGAATTATTTGAGTACTTTGAGATTAAGGGTTTTGAAAATAAAAAAATAGATGAGCTTTCTTCTGGTATGAAGCAGAAGGCTTCAATTGCAGTGAGCCTAGTGCATGATCCAGAAATTGTTATATTTGATGAGCCGACTACTGGACTTGATATTGTAACGGCTAGGAATGTAACTGATTACCTAAAACTATTAAGAGATAAGGGAAAGACTGTAATTATTTCCACCCATATAATGACTGAGGCGGAAAAGCTTTGTGATAGGATAGGCATTATAATTAAAGGTAACTTGGTATTAGAGGGTAGCCTAGATGAAATAATTAAAGAAACCAATTCAAATGATCTTGAGGATGCATTTTTTGAGTTATATAAGATACACAATAAGGAGGGGGCATAGGAATGGGAGTAAAAAACATTATTAAAAAAGAATTAAGCCGTGTGTTTACTGATAAAAAACTAGTAATTAGCCTGTTTATTCTTCCTGGTGTTTTGATTATGGTTATTTATAGTATTATGGGAGGCCTTATATCTAAACTTGAAGAAGATATAGATACTCATATTCCTATAGTATATATTCAAAATGCTCCTGAGGATTTTAAACATACAATAGATTCTATAGAATATATAGGAGAGATAGACTATCTTAGTTCCTCTGATTCTACCGAGCCTGTCAAAGATGGGATTTTAAAAGGCGATATAGATTTACTAGTAGTATTTGATGAAGGTTTTAAGCAGACAATTCAAGACTATAGTCAACCAGGTGATTTGATTCCGGAGGTTAGGACATTTTATAATCCTTCTGAGGAGTATTCTGTTGCTGCAAGAGGAGAGTTCTTGTCTAGTGTTCTGAATACATATCAGCAGAACCTATTGGTTGAGAGAATTGATAATATAGAATTGCTTCAGGTTTTTAATATTGATATAGACCCTGATAAATCTATTATAGTAGATGAGAGTAAGGCCAGTGGTAAGTTTTTGGCAATGCTTTTGCCCTTCCTAATGAACATAATGCTTTTTCAGGGTGCGATGGGACTTGGTATGGACTCCATAACAGGGGAAAAGGAGAGAGGAACATTAGCTAGTATGTTGCTATCCCCTATTAAGAGAAGTGAGATAGTTCTCGGTAAATTGATTTCATTGGGAATATTAACAGGTCTTTCTGCTGTTATATACACAGTATCTGTTGCAATAGGACTGCAGAATCTTTCTGGTGGGATGGGGGATATAGGAAGCATTAAATTCACACCAGTTCAGATGGTTCAGTTATTTGTTTTGCTAATATTCCTGGTTTATATTTATGTATCCATGGTCTCTTTGGTAGCAGTTTATGCCAGGACTCAGAAGGAGGCAGGCACATATGTAACGCCTCTATATATTCTTGTTATGTTAGGTAGTATTATGACTATGTTTTCTCCAGGTGGTAGCAAAGAAACTATGCATTATGCAATTCCAATTTATAATGGAACCATAACTATTCAAGATCTGTTGGTAGGAGAGCTTACAATGGCTAACTTTGGTATAACTATTGGCTCACTAGCATTACTTGCATTTTTGATTACAACTTGTATAACAAAGGCCTTTAACAGTGAAAGGGTTATGTTTAATGCGTAAAAGTTTCTCATGAATATAACTTATTATGGTGTTTACACATAGATTATTTAAAAGGTATGTCAAGTAGTGAATTGCCCTGTCAAGTTGACAGTGAGCAGTTAAACCGCTAACTGGTATGCCTTTTTTATATAATAGAAAACTTCTTACTATTATATAAAAAATATAAAGAGAGATTATCTTATAGCAATATGGTAAAAACAAACTAGAAGAAACATACTTTAATATTTCTACAATATAATATTATAAGATTCAAACTATGTTCTGAGGTGTTATTTATGATTCCTGAGGAAAGAGAGAGAATCATCAGTGAGGATTATGCAGATCTTATTATAGAATGGAACGGAGACCCAAGCGCTTTTGATAGATTTCCTGACACCACAGTTCAAATCATTAATGCACAATATGCTTTTGTACATGTGCCTGTCAGTTTTATTACCCAAGACATAGTTTATAGGATGGGATATTCTGTGCTCCCAACCTGCTTTGGGATTATAAGTCAGTCAAGCTTAGAATCATCTGGTATATTTCGGTTGAGAAACATTCCCATATTTAATCTAAGAGGTCAGGGGGTACTAATAGGAATAATAGATACAGGGATAGATTATACCAATCCTATCTTTAAATACGCTGATAATACAACTAGAATAGTTTCCATCTGGGATCAAACTATTACAAGTGGCACGCCACCAGCTAATTTCGCTTATGGTAGCGAGTATAATAGGGAGCAGATTAACCTGGCTTTGCAAAGTGAAGACCCCTTATCAATCGTCCCAAGTACAGATGATAATGGACATGGTACTATGGTAGCAGGGATAGCGGGAGGCAGGGAAGTGGTGGAGAGTAACTTCTATGGGATAGCCACAGATGCAGAATATGTGGTTGTCAAGCTAAAACCTGCTAAGCAGTTTTTAAGAAACTTCTTTTTTATTGAGGAGAATGCAGCCTGCTTTCAGGAAACAGATATATTTTTTGGACTCTTATACCTATATCAGTCAGCTATAAATCTAAACCGTCCCTTGGTACTCTGTATAGCAATTGGTAGTTCTCAGGGAGCCCATGACGGGATGGGGACATTAAGCACCTATTTATCAGGTGTATCGGCTGCACCAGGAATAGGAATAGTTGTGGCTGCAGGAAATGAAGGAAATGCAAGAAGACATTACAGTGGAAGGGTCAATCCCGCTATTGGATACGATACTGTAGAGTTAAATGTTGCAGAAAATGAAGCTGGTTTTTCAATGGAGCTTTGGGGTAATCCACCTGATATATACTCTATTGATATCTTGACTCCTTCGGGTGAGTACATTCCCAGAATAGTAGCAGGTAGAGATGAACATAGGGTTATTAGCTTTATCTTTGAACCTACTATAATTTATGTGGATTATCAGATGGTAGAGTCTCAAAGTGGAGAACAGCTTATCCTCATTCGATTTTCAAATCCTAGTCCAGGTATATGGAGATTTAATGTATATGAAAGAGGTGGGCTTAATATAGGCTTTAATATATGGCTTCCAATGAATGGCTTTATATCAGATGAGACATATTTTATTAGATCTGATCCATTTACCACTATTTTAACTCTTGGAAATGCTATAGGCCCCTTAACAGTTACTGCCTATAATGATGTTGATGAAAGTTTATATTCAAATTCCAGTCGTGGTTATACAAGAACAAACATAATAAAGCCTGAAGTGGCGGCTCCTGGAGTAAATGTAATAGGTCCTAGCTTAGATGGTGGTTTTACTCCATTTACAGGTACCAGTGTTTCTGCTGCCCACACTACAGGAATTGCAGCCTTGTTGTTTGAATGGGGTATTGTAAGGGGTAATATGCCTGCTATGAGTACTGTAGAGATGAAAAATCTTATTATTCGGGGAGCAAGAAGGGATATGAACTTGGTGTATCCAAATCGCGACTGGGGCTACGGCATACTTGACGTATTTAATGTTTTTGATTCACTTCGTGGTGAAATGGGTATATAAAATATAAGTGTAGATGAAGAAAAATCGAAAGGAGATATCCCATGACCATAGAGGAAATAGAGAGAATTGTTGGAGATGAATATTTTGATTTAATCATTGAATATAAAACCAATAGTCAAGTTTTGCAGTTGTTTAGCAATGCCACACTTCATATAATGAATGATTTATTTGCAGTCATTCATGTGGATGTAGAGGAGTTTATGGCTGAAATTACTAGAATACGCTATGCAGAGATACCTCTTGTATTTGGTCTTACTGATAGGGTAAGTCTTGATGCCTCTAGGGTACTTGACCTTAGGAATACAGCTGCCTTCAATTTGAGGGGAGAAGGGGTTGTTATTGGAATAGTTGATACGGGTATAGACTATACTAATCCAATATTTCGTAGACCAGATGGTTCTACCAAGATATTATCTATATGGGATCAATCAATAAATGATGGACCTGCTCCTCCTGGTGCTCATTTTGGTACAGTATATACTAGAGAACAGATAAACCAAGCTTTGCTTTCGGATAATCCTTATGATATAGTCCCTTCTATAGATGAAAATGGTCATGGAACAGCACTTGCTGGGATAGCAGCTGGTAATGATGTGGTGGAAGAGAATTTTTATGGAGTTGCCCCTGAGGCAGATCTAGTTATTGTAAAGCTAAGGCAGGCAAAACAATCAGTTAGGAATTTTTTTAAGGTGCCTGAGGATGTGGATTGCTTTCAAGAAAACCATATTATGTGGGGTATACAGTATTGTTATATTTCTGCAAATCAACTTACTAGACCCTTAGTTATTTGCTTGGGAATAGGTAGTTCCCAGGGAGGACATAAGGGGCGTAATCCCCTTGATGTGTATTTAGACCTTATATCTGACCTTCCGGATACAGGTATTGTAATATCTGTAGGAAATGAAGGAAATCTTGGTAGGCATTATTATGGGGTTATCGATCCTGATATAGGAAGTAATACAGTGGAGTTAAACGTGGATGAGAAAGATACGGCCTTCTCTATGGAGTTGTGGGGGGAGCCTCCAGGATTATACTCTATAGATATTTTATCACCTTCGGGAGAGTATATACCTAGGATTTCTCCCAGCCTAAGAGTTAACCGTACCATTTCATTTATATTTGAGGAATCTATTATATTTGTAGATTATCATACTATAGAGTCCCAGACAGGTGATCAGCTTATTCTTATGCGATTTGAAAATGCTTCTTCAGGGACATGGAGATTTAATGTATACGGACGTAGTGACCTTACTTCAGCATTTAATATATGGCTTCCTATGGGGGATTTTATATCTAGAGACACCTATTTTATTCAGCCTAACATCTATACTACGGTCCTATCTCCTAGTACGTCTTTAAATCCTATAGGAGTTACAACCTATAATCCAGTTAACAATAATCTGTATGTGAATTCCAGTAGAGGATATACCAGGGCCAATATAATTAAGCCTGAAATAGCAGCACCTGGCGTAAACTATATTGCACCTACCTTAGATCAAGGCTTTGAGAGATTAACAGGCACCTCAGTGTCTGCGGCACATACAGCAGGTGTAGTTGCCTTATTATTAGAGTGGGGTACCGTAAGAGGTAATAGTCCTGGTATGGATTCAGGAACTATAAAAAATTTTTTGATTAGAGGGGCTAGGAGAGCCCAAAATGTAGTATATCCAAATAGGGATTGGGGATATGGGATTCTTGATATCTTTAGAGTTTTTGAAAACATGAGAGCAGATTCTGGTTTTAATTAGTAAAAATAAATATAAATGTTAAATGTATAAACTTTCCCATTTTACAAACAATATAAATAGATAAAATATTTATAGATATTAACTAAATAACAACTAATGGTAAAATGGAGGAAGATATATATGAAAGCTACAGGTATCGTAAGAAGAATAGATGATCTTGGTCGTGTTGTAGTTCCAAAGGAAATCAGACGTACTTTAAGAATTAGGGAGGGAGACCCCCTAGAGATATTTACTGATAGGGAGGGCGAAATAATACTTAAAAAATACTCTCCAATTGGTGAACTTGGTCAATTTGCAAAGCAGTATGCTGATTCCTTAGCCCAGACCACTGGAAATATTGTGGGAATTACTGATAAGGATCAGTTTATAGCTGTATCAGGAACAACCAAGAAGGATTTGTTGGGAAAAGGAATTAGCCGTGAACTAGAAGATCTGATTAATGAAAGAGAAAGCATAATAGCATCTAATGAGGATAAGAATTATGTATCTATTACAAATGACGATGATAATGAATTTTTATACCAGGTAATTTGCCCAATAATAAGTGAGGGAGATGCTATTGGCTCAGTTATCATTCTTACTAAGGATGCTAAGGTTAAATTTTCCGAGATGGAAGTGAAGTTAGCCAGCACCGCAGCCTCGTTTTTAGGTAGACAGATGGAGCAGTAGTTATAAAAAAACAAAGACTTCCAGGTTAAATTACAGCCTGGAAGTTTTTTATACCCTTTGTTATTAACTTTAATTCTGCTATAATATGGTATGGCTTTTAATTTACAAGATTTATGAGTTGCTTTAGCTATAGGAGCCTCTTGTTAAAAATTATATTTATGTGATATAAGGAGTCTAACGATGGAAAAAACCTATAACTTTAATGAGTTTATGGAAGTTATAAGAAGATTAAGAGCTAAGGATGGTTGTCCCTGGGATAGGGAGCAGACCCATGAAAGCCTAAAACAATGCTTGATAGATGAGTGCTACGAAGTAATTGAGGCTATTAACAATAAGGATTACCCTAACCTATGTGAGGAGCTTGGTGATGTCCTCCTACAGGTGGCAATGCATAGTGTAATAGCTGAGGAAGATGATAAGTTCACCATAGAAGATGTTATATCTGAAGAGAGTAAGAAGATGGTTCGTAGGCATCCCCATGTATTTGGAAATCAAAGGGTGGGGTCCTCTGATGAAGTGTTAATGAATTGGGATGACATAAAAAGAAAAGAAAAAAAGGATAGGGATCCTAAGCAGGAGATTCTTGATGTACCTAAATCACTTCCTGCTAATATTAGGGCAGAAAAGGTACAAAAAAAAGCGGTCAAATTTGGTCTAAATCTTGGAGACAGTAAGAAGGCAATTGAGGATATTAATGTAAGCCTCATAAAGCTTAATAAAGCCATAGAAAAGGGAGAAGATGCAAGCGTTTTGGATGAATTTGGTCTTATGCTCTTTAGAATGATTAAATTATCGCTGGTTTTACAGTTAAATGCAGAATATTCCTTGACAAATGCTACTAATAAGTTTATAAATAGACTTATAGATGTCATTAGTCCGATGGAAGGAAGTGGAGATAATCTATACCATATCGCCCCTGAAGAACAAGAATCTTTGTGGCGATAATAAAATAATCATATGATTATTTTAAAAATATAATAAACACATTAGAGGAGGAGCGAAATCCATGAACAAAGCAGAATTAGTAGCAGCAATTGCAGAAAAAACCGAGTTTTCAAAAAAAGATTCAGAAAAGGCTTTAAAGGCTTTCATTGACGTAGTAACAGAAGAATTAACAAATGGTGGTAAAGTACAATTAGTAGGATTTGGGACTTTTGAAGTTACCAATAGACCCGCTAGAACCGGAAGGAATCCTTTAACAAATGAGCCTATGCAGATTGCCGCTTCTAAGGCACCTAAGTTCAAAGCAGGTAAAGCTTTAAAGGACGCTGTAAACGCGTAGTTATTAATAAGGATTGACAACAAACAAAAGAGGCTGTTTTAAATTCCGTATCTCTTAGGGGGTGTAGGGCATTTAAAGCAGCCTTTTAACTGGTAGGATATAGCCAGTATGAATTTTGATACATCTATACCAGACAGACAATAATGTATATTAGCAAGGATGGAGGTAATGATGAGATTAGATAAGTTTTTAAAGGTGTCTAGGTTGATAAAAAGAAGAACAGTTGCTAATGAAGCCTGCAATGCAGGCCGTGTAATGATTAATGGTAAGGTTGCTAAGGCTTCATCTGATGTAAAAATAGGGGATATAATTGAGATTGGTTTTGGAAGTAAGTCAGTAAAAGTTCAGGTGCTTGACTTGACAGAGACCGTAAAAAAAGATGAGGCAAAAGACCTGATTAAGTACCTTTAAGCCGTCATGAAGTGAAAAGTAATCTCATATACTTATAAAGACTAGTCATAGCCTTTTTGGCAGGTGTCTTAATAAGATAGTATGAAGATAAGGATGAGGGGGCTTTTCTATGGATGGAAGACAAGAGGTTTTAAAGGGGCATAAATTAAATATTAATGCAAGGAAAACAGCATTGATAACAGGTGTAAATGATGTATTATCCTTTGATGCAGGGGAGGTATTATTACAGACTGAGCAGGGTATTTTAATGATAAGAGGAAGTGAACTTCATGTAAATCGTCTATCTCTTGAAAAGGGAGAGGTTGATATAGATGGGAGAATTGACAGCTTAACCTATTCAGATACTAGCAGTTATGGTAAATCTGGAGAGTCTTTATTTGGTAGGCTTTTCAAATAGGAGGCTGTATGAGTCAAGATATTACTATTGAGCTACAATTTTTCATGATTTCAATTATATGGGGTATATTAATCCTGTTAGCTTATGACCAGATTCGTGTTTTGAGGCGAATCCTTCCTCATAAGATATCGCTTATAACAATCCAAGATCTCTTGTTTTGGCTTGTTGTCAGTGTCTTTGTATTTGCTATGATTTATGTACAAAACAGTGGAACCATTCGAGGTTTTTCTATTATGGGCATAGTGATTGGCATGGTTATTTATCATTATATATTGAGTGATTTACTTGTAAAGATTGAAAGTAGATTAATTCTCCTTATATTACGTCCTTTTTCTTTAGCAATAAGTTATATATGCAAAGGAATTGGCTTTCTGATTAATAAAGTTAAAAAAACAAGTCTTAGGATATATGGGAGATTGAAAAACAAATTGAAATCGGTTAAAATATCTTTAGATAGGCGCAGAGAGAAGAAAAAGGCCCAAAAAAGCACCAAGATGAATGAGAGGTGGCATAATGAGAAGGAAAAATAAAAAAGGGACAGGCACTGGTATTATTGTATTTGTCGTATTATGCATCTTTGCTATCGTTGCTTTTGGAAAATTAAAGCTTGAGGAAGAAAAGAAGGGGCTTGATAGAAGACTAGAGACCTTGCAAACTCAGATTAATGATGAGAATGAAAGGTCAAAAGAAATTGAGAAACTAGAGGCATATTCACAGACAAAAAGGTATATTGAGGATATAGCTAGGGAACAGTTGGGGTTGGTTTATGAGGATGAAATAATTATCCGTGAAGATGGTGAAAAATAATTTACTTTTACCATTGACATTTGATTATAAAGCAGATATAATAATTTTCGTGACTTTGGCGAAGTAGCTCAGTTGGCGAGAGCATGCGGTTCATACCCGCAGTGTCGGCGGTTCAAATCCGTCCTTCGCTATTTTTTTATACTCAAAAGCAATAAAGGATAAAGGTTTTAAAGCCTTGAATATTAAGAGCATAGATATATCATACATATTGTGTGACTATATCGGTGCTTTTTTATGTATTAGGAAAGATTGTCCTATTATATAAAAAAGTTGCACTAGCATGATATACCTTTACTTTGAATTTGAAGGGGTTGATTTATTAGTATCTTAAAAACTACCAAGTCCCTACATTCGATACTATAAGAGTTTTGATAGAGTTCTTGTCAAAAAGTTTTTCGATTATAGTGATTGATTCTGACAAATGTTTTATTTGCTCCTGAATATAATAGAGCGGCATACATTTTCATGACATATGAATGTGAATGATGCTTTGGCAGCATATGATGCAGCTATAGTAAACAAAAAGGAGCGAAGCAGTATGAAAGGTGTTAGAAAAAGGGCAATTTTAATTTACGCAATAGGATTTGTTATAGGGAGGGCCAGCTTCTTTGCTATTAATCCATTGGCTATTGGTTATTTTTCGGCAGCATATTTAGAAAAGGTCAAACCAAGCTTATTATCTATAATAATATTAACTGGTATAAGTTCGGCCATGCCAGCTACCATAGCATTAAAATATTTACTTACAATGATTAGTTCCATAGTATTACTTGAGTCTCCAATTATAAAGAAAAAGGATAGACCTATTAACTTGTACTTTTTATTACCAGCAGTTTCCCTAGGAATATTCGCAATGATGGAGGCGGCTGCCTACGGGTGGAAGGCTGACTATGTAGTTTTGTCAGTGCTTGAGGCTGTGATTGCTTATGTATCTGGAATGGTTATTCATATAGGGACAAGCTTTATTATGAAACCAACTAAGGGTATGCGGATGACTAATGAAGAAATTATTAGCGTGAGCCTAATGGTAGCAGTAGCTATCTATGCTATACCTAAGATGAACAATCCATATATAGCGCCAATAGAAACCCTTATTTATTTTCTGGTTTTACTATTTACTTATAAGTATGGGGTAGGCCAGGGGGCAATAACTGGTGCGGTGTCAGGTTTGGCCTTATGCCTTAGGGGGGGACCATTGTCTGATGTTGGGGTTCTAACTATGCTTGGAATTATACCAGCATTATTTCGCAGTCTAGGAAGAGTTCCTACTGCGGCTGCATTTTCATTGACTACAGCCATAATTAGCCTACAATATGAGGGAATGGTAGTGTCAGGTAAAGAAATTGCAGCCTTTAGCTCTGCCCTCCTATTATTTTTATTTCTTCCAAAGAGTTTTATATATAGGGTTGATTACGAAAAGGATGATGCTAGCCTACTCCTATTATCATCTGATAACCTAAAGAGGTTAGCCAGTATTAGGATGAAAACATTTTCAGATTCATTTTTGAAGCTATCTAAAACTTTGGAGACGATTACAGAGAGGCAGACTAAGGTAAAACAGAAGGAAATAGATTTGATCTTTGAGGAGATATCTGAAAGGCTTTGTAAGAATTGTAGGAATTGTAGCTTTTGCTGGGAAATCAACTTAAAGGAGGCTTATCAGGCTACCTGTGATTTGTTTGATGTGGCAAATAAGAGGGGGTATATAGAGGAGAGGGATATACCTGAGTATTTTTTAGAAAATTGTATTTGCTCAAACGACTTGGTTTTAGAAATAAATAGGGGCTTTGAGATGGCAAAGCTAAACAATATATGGAGTAATCGTCTGGCTGAAAGTAGGGAGGTAATTGCCGGGCAACTAAGGGAGGTTTCATCTGTCATACAATCTCTAACCACGGATATATATGGGGCGGCTAGAGTTATGGAAAATGAGGAGAGTAAGGTAATAAAAAAACTTAGATCAGGACATGTAGATGTAAGAGATATTACAGTGCTAGAACGTGCTGGTAGGCGTAAAGAACTTGTCTTGAGTGCCAAAGGGCCCAGTAGGAGGTGTGTAACTACTAAGGAGGCGGCCAACTGGATATCGGAAGCTCTTGGTATAAGGTTTCTCGTGTCTGAGGCTTCAAAATTAATTTTTTCAAAAAAAGTTGAAGAATATATATTTGTAGAGGATACTAAGTTTAAGGTTCTGACAGGGTTAGCAAGGGCGATGAAGGATAGTATATCTGGAGACAGCTTTTCTATAATGAGATTAGACCATGGAGAGGTGGTTATAGCCCTATCTGATGGAATGGGAACAGGTAAAGAAGCTGCTGATGAAAGTGAAACGGTCCTTTCCCTATTAGACCAACTGCTAGAGGCAGGATTTAAAACAGAGACAGCGGTAAGGCTTATTAATTCTAATTTGGTCCTGAAGGCAGATAAGCAAACATTTTCAACTATAGATTTAGGAACTATTAACCTATATACAGGTATGTGTGAGTTTGTCAAGATAGGTGCGGCGTCTACATTTATCAAACGGAATAATTGGGTGGAGACTATTAGCTCTACTACTCTTCCCATTGGAATGTTTAAGGCAGTTGATTATGATTGCGTTACTAAAAAGTTATATGAAGGTGATATAGTTATTATGGTTACAGATGGTGTATTAGACTGTTTGAAGGAGCAAGAAAAGGAGGCATATATGGAAAGATTAATTATGGATATTGATAGTAGTAATCCACAAGAGATCGCCAATAGAATCCTTGATCATAGCTTGAGCCAAAGAAACTATATTCCCTCAGATGATATGACTGTTATAGCAGTAGGAATTTGGGCAAAATAGTGAAGAGGGGAAAAATGATTGAAATTTCATAGGCAAAGGATTAGAATACATTTATATATCAATAGTCATAATTAAATAGATAAGGGAAAATATGTTAACAAAAGTATACAATTATGTAAAAACTCATAAACTTATTGAAAAGGGAGACAGAATTCTAGTTGGAGTATCTGGAGGAGCAGATTCTGTCTGTCTTTTGCATATCCTGACAGCCCTTTACCAAAAAGGGGAAGTAGACCTTTTTGTTGTTCATGTTCATCATGGTATCAGAAATGAGGAGGCAGATAGGGATGAGGCCTTTGTTAAAGAATTATCTGCTAACATGGGGCTTACTTATTGTGCTTACCATTATGATGTGAAAGGTCTTGCTAGTAAAGAAGGTTTGTCAGAGGAAGAGGCAGGGAGAAAGGCTAGGTATGATGCTTTTGCAGATGCTTCAAAGAAATATAAGTGTAATAAGGTTGCAACGGCACATAATAAAAATGATAATGCTGAAACAATATTATTTAACTTATTTCGGGGTACTGGTATTAGGGGTCTGACTGGAATAGATCCAATACTCAATATGAAGACTGACCTTGGCATAATTACAATTATACGTCCTCTTTTATCTACAGAACGGGAGGATATAGAGAAGTATTTATCTGGGAGCATGATAAAGTTTATTAATGATTCCACAAATTTTCAAGACATTTATAGTAGAAATAAAATTAGAAATCAGATACTTTCATATGCAAATGAACACATTAATATAAATGTCATAGACCATATTACCAATGCTGGAGTCCATCTTAGAGAGTCCTATAATTATATAAATTCATGTATACATGATAGATATAGGGTTTTAGTAAGGGAAGGGCAAGGATATTTTGAATATGATGTCAGTGATTTTGACCGAGAGGATATAGTAATTCAAAAGGGAATTATCCGTAAAATATTTCAGAATCTAGCTGGTAAATTGAGAAACATCGAGGCTAATCATGTAAACGATGTCTTGGATCTTGGAAAAAAGCAAGTGGGTAAACAACTTAACCTTCCGTATGGGATGATTGCTATGAAAAAGTATGGTATAGTAAGGATAACTACAAATTCGGATGGGGAAGATTCTAATTTTAAGCCTATAAGACCTATAGAAATTCAAGTGCCAGGGAAAACTTACTTGGAACAAATAGGGGCATATATAGAAACTGATATTATAGATTATGAAAAAAATAAATCAATTCCTAAAAATAGTTGTATCAAATGGTTTGATTATGATAAAATAGAAAATACGCTTCTAGTAAGAACTAGAAAAACTGGAGATTTCCTACAAATAAATAGTCGGGGTGGTAGAAAGAAGCTTAAGGATTATTTAATAGACTTAAAAGTACCCAAAAATGACCGAGATAGCTTACTACTACTCGCTGATGAAAATCATATTTTATGGATTATTGGACATGATAACCGAATTAGTGAAAAGTTTAAAATTGGTGATAATACAAAGAATATACTATCTATGAAACTAACGTATGCAAAGGAGAAAGACAATGATTGATGAAAATAATATAAAAGTCCTGATATCTGAAGAGGAGATTAGTAAAAAAATAAATGAGCTGGCATTGAAGATTAGCAATGACTATGCAGGAAGGGATATACATCTTATATGTATTTTAAAGGGAAGTGTGTTTTTTAGTTGTGAATTGGCTAAGAAAATAACCATACCTGTTACTATGGACTTTATGTCCGTATCAAGTTACGGTGATGAGTTGGTTAGTTCAGGAAGGGTAAAAATTGTAAAGGATCTTGATGAGTCAATTAAAGACAAGGATGTCATAATTATAGAGGATATTATTGATTCGGGTAGAACACTTGCGTATTTGATGGAGTTACTAGGTACAAGATCACCTAAGAGTCTAGAAATATGTACTTTACTTGATAAACCAGAACGTAGGGTTACTGATGTAAAAGTAAAATATGTAGGCTTTGAGATACCTGATGAGTTTGTAGTAGGTTATGGTCTGGATTATAAGCAAAAATATAGGAATTTAGCATATATAGGTGTGGTATAATGAGAATAAAAGGGTATAACCTTATAATATATAAAATACTTATTAAAAGGGAGGTTGTTTGGTGAGGAAGCAAATGAAGGGATACGGTTTTTACTTGGCTATTCTAGCCATAATATTTGTAACTGTAATCCTATCTGAAAATTTTGATTTTAATAATAAGAATGCATATAATTACACTCGTTTTGTTAATGATGTAAATGAGGGTAAGGTTAGCTTTGTAAATATATATCCTAACCAGGAAGTATATACTGGTGAAGTCAAGGTTAGCTTTGTTGGTAAGGACCAAAAACAAAGTTTTAATGTATCAGACATAAGAGAAGTAGAATCTTTTTTATATGAATCAGGTGTGGAGTATAACACCCATAAGATATCTAAACCCAACTGGTTTTTATCTACAATACTACCATATCTCTTAATATTAGTTGTGGTAATTGCCTTGTTTTCCTTCTTGTCAAACCAGGCTTCTGTTGGTGGTGGAAACAGCAAAGTAATGAACTTTGGAAAAAGCCGTGCAAAAATGTCAACGGATGAAAACAAAAAAACAACATTTAAGGATGTGGCAGGCTTAGATGAAGAAAAGGAAGAGCTTAAGGAAATAGTTGATTTTCTTAAGGCTCCTAAAAAATATATACAGGTAGGTGCAAGAATACCAAAAGGAGTTCTTCTTGTGGGACCTCCAGGAACAGGTAAAACATTACTTGCCAAGGCAGTAGCTGGAGAGGCAGGAGTTCCTTTCTTTTCAATATCAGGTTCAGATTTTGTTGAAATGTTCGTGGGTGTGGGAGCATCAAGAGTAAGAGATTTATTTGAGGATGCAAAGAAAAATTCACCCTGTATAGTGTTTATAGATGAGATAGACGCAGTTGCAAGACGAAGAGGCACAGGTATGGGTGGCGGACATGATGAAAGAGAGCAAACCCTAAACCAGCTCTTGGTTGAAATGGATGGATTCGGTGTAAATGAGGGCATAATTGTTATGGCGGCTACTAACCGTGTTGACATATTAGATCCAGCCATACTTCGTCCTGGACGTTTTGATAGAAGAGTTACAGTTGGCCGTCCAGATGTAAAGGGTAGGGAAGAAATACTTCATGTCCATGCAAAGGGTAAGCCCTTAGGTGACGATGTAGATTTAAAGCAGATTGCCCAGACTACAGCCGGATTTACTGGAGCAGACCTTGAAAACCTAATGAATGAGTCTGCAATTGGTGCAGCTAGAGAAAATAGATCCTTTATTGTTGGTGAGGATATTAAAAAAGCCTTTATTAAGGTTGGAATTGGTACAGAAAAGAAAAGTAAAGTGGTCAGTGATAAGGAAAAGCGTATTACTGCTTATCATGAAGCTGGTCATGCAATATTGTTTCATGTTCTTCCTGATGTAGGACCTGTGTATACAGTATCGATTATTCCAACCGGAAATGGGGCGGCTGGCTATACTATGCCCCTTCCTGAAAGGGATGATATGTTTTATACAAAAGGTAAAATGCTCCAGGATATTACAGTAACTCTTGGTGGTAGAGCTGCAGAAGAATTAGTACTTGAAGATATAACTACAGGGGCTTCCCAAGATATAAAGGTGGCAACAAAGACTGCCAGAGCAATGATAACACGCTATGGTTTCTCCGATGCGATTGGTATGGTTAATTATGAGCAGAATGAGGATGAAGTGTTTATAGGTAGAGATTGGGGTCATACGAAGAGTTTCAGTGATAATGTAGCTAACAAAATTGATGAGGAAGTTAGAGCTATCATTGATGAATGTTATGCTGCTGCAAAGAGAATCTTAACAGAGAACAAGGATATACTTGATGCCTGTGCTGATTTATTGATAGAAAAAGAAAGGATTTCAAGGGAAGAGTTCGAAGCTTTGTTTGAAGTTCAAAACCAAGAATCTTTGTAAAAAATGACGAAAATTGATTTCTATTTTTGTAAAGTTTGTGCAGACTTATATTTGTTTACATGATATACTATGTATGTAAACCCCAATACATTATATAGTTTTTTGCTACACCCCCATAAGTAACAAAATACCTTCTCCAAAAAAGGACAGTGAAAACTGTCCTTTTTTATATTGTTTGAAAGTTGGCCCTATTACATGAAAAATGTAATAAGAAAAATTGGTCCCAATAGGTAAAGCTTGCTATTTTGTTCTTGATGAAATGTACTTTTTAGCAATGGGGAAATATAAAGATAATTTAATAAGCATGTGAGCATATTAATCTTAAGTAGGATAAGAAAAAATATATGTTTGCCTTAAGGCAAATAGTAAAAAAGCATCTGAAGGGGGTATATATGCTTATTCGTTATAATGCTTTTTTAAAATATATCTTGTTGTTTCTAGTTGGTGGATATGCTTATGGAGCTATAGAGATAATATCTAGAGGTTATTCCCATATATCTATGATGATTGCGGGAGGAATTTGTTTTATACTAATTGGATTAATAAATGAAGTAGGTTCTAAGCAAATCTCATTATTGAGCCAGATGGCAATATCCGCTGCCATCATTACAGTAGTGGAGTTTGTAACTGGACTTATAGTAAATGTATGGTTGGACCTTAAGGTATGGGATTACTCGGACCAACCATTTAACATAATGGGACAAGTATGCATTTTATTTACTATTATATGGTTTTTGATATCACCCTTAGCCATCTTCTTAGATGATTATATTCGTTATTATTTTTTGGGGGAAGACAAGCCCCGGTATAAGGTGTTTTGATTTGTGGCTTATGAGGGTATCAGGATACAGTGTTTTTCTAAAAGCTTATAAGGATGGTAGGAAAGTTTGGATTTTCTAAGACCCTCGACCCCTACATCTTCCTCTCGGTTAATATATTTTATCTGGTCGTTTATGGAGTTACTTACAAATTCCTTAACTATCATTTGATAGGAGCCATGATAGTTTCGATCAGCTTTTTCTATATGACAATATAGGGTATCATTTATTATTTCCCCTATTGACATGGCAACAATATTATCATCTACCTGTATAAAGCCTCCGATTAGGTTGAACTTACTCATATATGGCAGAAGCTCAAGAGAACGAGAAAGTTCTTCCTTTGCTAAGCTAGAGTTCTTTGAAAAGTTCAGCTGATAATCCTTAAGAAACTGGGTAACTCGGTCTAGGTTGTCTTTGGTAAATTTCTCATAGCTGTAATTAGGATATAATCTTTTAAATTTATTTATATGGTTTCTTTGACCACTATAACGTCTTCCTGCCATATTGGCCAGGTCTTCTGCTAGGTAAAGATAGTCTGACCAGTCTCTGTTGGCTCTTTCAGGCATTTGTCCCTTATACTTATCCATAAGTATAGGAACCGCTTCCTCGGGAACAGTGCAAAACCATAAGGGGATCTTGTTTTGTCTACAATATGATTTTAATAAATCCATTAACTTATCCATAGGGCCAGTACCGGCAGGAAAGGTAAAGGATGTCTTTCCTGCAAACTTGACCTTGTAGGTTATCATACCTTCATATATAGTATAATGTGTGTCGTAAAAATCACGCCACATATACATAGCACCAATAGTATAGTCAGAGGTACGGCTAATTTTGTATTTTAGATATTCGGATGTTTTTATTATTGTCTCTGCATTAATAGGTTTAAATTCTAGCATCTAGTCCTCCAGTAGTTTGTTTTTTCTATCTATAATTATGTCCTTGTTTTAAGTTTTTTAATATGCCTGTCGCCTTTGTAGCCTTAATAAGTAAATAAAACATAATGGCTTCTACGGGAAGGGCAATTGCAGCTTTTAATGCTCTTACTGGTAAAAGGGCAATATAGTTATAACCGTATAGGACAGTCAACCAGTATGTGTTCAAGGGGATGCTGATAACTAGTGTATATACTAGCTTAGCAAGAACAATTCTAGTAAGGCTTAGGGGCTTTTTATAAAGCATAAGGCCATAGATAAGTCCTGTCAGTATTGCACTTAGGGTAAAGCCGAAGAAAAAAGTGCCAGTGGGCTTAATTATAAAGGTTAAAATATCTAAGCTAGCTCCATAGACCATACCTACTACAGGGCCAAAAAGGTAGTAAACAAATTCATTAGGTAAAAAATTAAAAGTAATTTTTAGATATTCTGACGGCATATAGGTTAAATAACCGAGAATAATAGAGATTGAACCTAGCATTCCAAGTAAAGTGATACTTCTTACTTTTTTTAATTCTTTGTAGGATGATGAAAATATAGTTTTAAATTTGTACATAAAAAAACCTCCTTTGCAGACCTTTAACTACAATAGAGGGAATACCATACTGTAGCAGCGGGATGCGAAACATGTACCGCAAGTTTCCTTTTCGTCCGGATGACAACTCCCTGTTCATCTAGCACTTAACGCACATATTCCTACTCTGCCTATAATTTTTATATAAGTATACCACAGGTTTTTGATATTGCAAGAAAAAAAGACTCTATGTTACAATAAAATCAAGTAAAACATGAAAACATGTCATAAAAAGCTGACCATTTAGTATTTTATAATATCCTTAGACATGTTAAAATGGTTTATACAACATATAGAAGGAATCGAAAATAATGAAAATTTTATTAGTGGCAGTAGATGCCAAATATATTCATACCAATTTAGCTGTTCATAGTCTTAAGGCTTATTCGAATAAATTCGGCAAGCATATTAGTATTGCCCAGTATTCAATAAATCATAGCGAAGACCAAATTCTAAGGGGGATATATCTTGAAAACCCCGATGTGGTTGCTTTTTCCTGTTATATTTGGAATATCAGCATGATATCAAGTATTATTAAAAGCCTGAAAAAAATCAAGCCTCAGGTTAAAATATGGTTTGGAGGACCTGAAGTATCCTATTATCCTAAGGAAGGCCTTTTAAAGTACAAGGACCTTGATGGTATAGTAGTTGGTGAGGGTGAGCAGACCTTTTATGAGCTTATGGAGTATTATCTTGGGAAAGGCAAAGAACTAGAAGATATTTGTGGTATAGCCTTTAAAGATAGGGCAAGGTTAAATAATACACATATAAAGACAGATGATAAGGTATATGTTACGCCAAGAAGAATGCCTATATCTTTAGATGAAATTCCCTTTGCCTATGATGGTATTGAAAACTATAAGAACAAAATCATATATTATGAAAGTAGTCGTGGATGTCCCTATTCTTGCAGCTATTGCCTGTCATCAGCCCATAAAGGAGTGAAGTTTCGTAGTATCGACTTAGTAAAAAAAGAGCTAAAAATATTTTTGGATAATGATGTTCCTCAGGTTAAGTTCGTTGATAGGACCTTTAACTGTAATAGAGGCCATGCTATGGAGATATGGCAGTTTATTAAAGATAATGATAATGGAAAAACCAATTTTCATTTTGAAATAACAGCGGACTTGTTAAGCGAAGAGGAGCTAAGTCTTTTAGAGAGCCTAAGGCCGGGGCTTGTTCAATTTGAAATAGGTGTACAGACTACCAACCCTGATACTGAGAAGGCTATACAAAGGAAGGTGGACTTTTCTATATTGGCTGATAAAGTCAGACGAATAAATAAGGCAGATAATATCCATCAGCATCTAGATTTGATTGCAGGACTTCCCTTAGAGGATTATGATTCGTTTGAAAAGTCTTTTCAGGATGTATACCAGCTTAAGCCCCACCAGCTTCAGCTAGGATTTCTAAAGGTCCTTAAGGGGTCTTTAATAGAAGAAGAAATAAATAAATATGGTATAGTTTATAATGATGAGCCTCCTTATGAGGTTCTGTATACAAAGCATTTGTCCTATAATGAGATTATAGAGCTAAAGGGCATCTGTGATATGGTGGAGGTTTATTATAATAGTGGGCAGTTTACCTATTCTTTGGAGTATATAGGACACTATTTTACTAGCCCAATGAAGCTTTATTCCTCGCTATACCACTATTATCTTAGTAAAGATATATATGGCTTAGCTCAGTCTAGGATAAAGCGTTATGATATACTATTAGATTTTTTTAAAACCCATGTAGATTCAGATATGACCCATGTGTTTAAAGAAATCCTATTATTTGATCTATGCCTCAGGGAAGGAATAAGAAAGAGGCCTGACTATATCGGTCCACCTATACCTTATCAAAAATATAGGGAGATTTGTGAGGCTCTCAATATAGACAAACCTAATAGAACCAAGATACATCTAGAAAGACTTAATTATGATGTAATTGAAACAGCCAAGTCGGGTATGCCTATCAAAAAAGAATGTATAGTTATGTTTGATTATGGCAACAGAGATCCCCTGACTAATTCTGCAAAAATAGAGTTTTATGATGATGCAAGATAGCTTCTTAAGGCGGATTGATAATCAATATGTTTTCTTATAGAAAAAGAGGTAGTATTTATGTTAAATAAAAAAATCACAAATATCATTTCTGCTCTTAATAGGGAATATGGAACCAAAAACCGTGTTTTTTTAAATCATGAGACCCCCTGGCAACTTTTAATAGCAACTATTCTTAGTGCCCAGTGTACAGATGATAGGGTAAATCAGGTCACCTCCAAATTATTTAAAAAATACAGGAGTATAGAAGATTTCGCCAATGCAGACCAGGAAGAACTTGAGAAGGATATCCATTCAACAGGTTTTTATAAAAATAAGGCTAAAAACATTATTGCCTGTACAAAAAGACTTTTAAGTGAATATGGTGGAATAGTTCCAAGAGATATTGATGACTTAATAAGTCTGGCTGGTGTGGGAAGAAAGACAGCTAATGTGATAAGGGGAAATATTTATAATGAACCTAGTATAGTAGTTGATACCCATGTGAAAAGAGTTTCAAGAAGGCTTGGCTTAACTAAAGAAGAGGACCCTGTAAAGATTGAGTTTGATTTAATGGAGAAATTACCAAAAGCTCAATGGATTTTATATAATATACAAATTATAAGCCATGGAAGAGCCATCTGTACTGCAAGAAGCCCTAAGTGTGAGGAGTGTTTTTTGAAGGAGTTTTGTACATATGGGTTAAAAGTAGGTAAAAAGATTTCAAAGAATGAAAATAAAAGTAAAAATCCCTTGAAGGATGAGTTGAAATAACATAAAATATAAAGCATCCTAGCTTATACTATAACTCAAGTTAGGAATCTTTTATAGTTTGTATTTGCCTCAAGAGGTTTTCCTTATCTCTTATAGGGATGGATGAAATTATGTCTAAAAGATTATCAATTTTATCAGGTCTATCTTGCTGAAGATAGATTTTTGCCAAGAGGCAATAAGTTTTGTGTACATCTGTCTTGCATTCTATAGCGGTTTCTAGAACAGCTAGGGCATCCTCCGGGTAACCATTTGTATACAGGCGTTCACCCCATTTATGCAATATAGATATAATTATTAGATAATTATTATCGTATTCAGAAAGTAGATTTATATTGGAAGCCCCATATTTAAGCTTTAGTTCAGTGTTAGAAAAACTACTTAAATTGAGTATTTTTTTATTAGAATGTGAGAGAATAGTATCACGATATGAGTTAACAGTTGGATCAGCATTATCCTCCAATGGAAGTCTATCAATAGGAAGGTGAATATAATCCAGCATTGATATGTCGGATTTTCGGGTAGTATTTGCTTGGGACTCCCTTTTCCAATAATTATATTTGGCTTTTTTGGAAGAACTATCATTTTTTCTTAACTGATATTGTAACCAAATGACAAAAACAAATAAAAGACCTAAAGATATAATTAAGTTCACAGGTTTACACAACCTTTCCATATAAAATAATATTAAAAAAAGAAGGTGAAAGTATGTTTAATTGGCAGAATAAGAAGACCAAGAAAATAATGTCTACTATAATAATAATAATTTTAGTTCTTTCAATGACATTGCCTATGATATTAAGTATATTTAATTAATATACATAATTCACAATGGATTGTCAATAAAGTAAGATTTCCTTGAATCTTGTCGCTTTTATGATACAATAGGAAGAAATCACAAGGAAGATTAGTAAGTTAGCCCTTAAAATAGAAAGGAAGGATGAAGGATGAAAAGGTCTGTGACTTACCTTTACGCAGTAATAGTCTTATCCATTTCGACGGTGTTATTTGGAAATCACTTTTCTGCATATGCAAATGAGAATAATACCATACCAAAGGGTGTATTTGTAGATGAAGTCGATGTTGGTGGTATGACTGCAAAGGAAGCTGAAACAGCCATTGATAAGTTTGTAAATGAACTAAAGAGCAAGGAATTGGTAATCCGAGTTGATGAAGATACTGTATCAACAACCTTGGGTGATATGGGATATACCAATAAGAATAGCAATGCCATAGAGCAAGCTCTTGAGATTGGTACAAGTGGAAACTTGATAAAAAGATACAAGGATCTAAAGGATGTTGCCCATGAGGGGATTAGATATCCATTAGAATTTACCTTGGATGAGAATAGGATTAGAGAATTTGTATCTAGGGAGCTTTCAAAATTTAACCAAGAACCAGTAAATGCCTCAGTATCTAGAAAAGATGGAAAGATGATATACACAGATCATATACTAGGTAGGCAGGTAGATGCGGATGCTACAGTTCTTAGTATAGTTGATACAATTGAAAATTCCTGGGATAGAAATAATTTACTTATAGATGGATACATGGAGGATGTGACTCCAGTTTACACTAGGGATGTAGTAGAGAAGTGTAATACAATTATAGGAAGCTTTAGCACCGAGTATGCTGATTCTGCACAAGGACGTGCGGCTAATCTTGCTAACGGAGCAAAACTTATTAACAATAGTGTCTTTTATCCTGGCGAGGTTTTTTCGGGATATGAGCAATTGGCTCCTTTTACCAGCAGTAACGGTTATTATGTTGCTGGTGCATACTCCAAAGGAAGGGTTGTTGATAGTGTAGGTGGAGGTGCTTGCCAGGTTACTACTACCCTTTATAATGCGGTTTTAAAAGCTGAATTGGAAATTGTTGAAAGACAAGCACATTCCATGACCATAAGCTATGTCAGCCTATCAAGAGATGCCGCTATTGCAGGTACCTATAAAGACTTAAAGTTTAAGAATAATACAGATGTTCCTATTTTGATTGAAGCCTATACTAAGGGACGTAAAATAACCTTTAATATTTGGGGGCATGAAACTAGAGATGTAGATAATAGAGAAATAAAGTTTGAGACCCGTGTCTTATCAGAGACACCGCCTCCAGCAGATGTAGTCACTGAGGATCCAACAAAGCCTATAACATATAGAAAAGTAACACAGTCAGCCCACAGAGGCTATAGGACAGAGCTATATAAGGTGGTATATGAAAATGGAGTTGAAGTAAGCAGGACACTAATTAACACAAGCTCTTACGCCCCTGCTCCAAGGTATGTTACGGTTGGAACCATGGTTGAGGAGGAGCCAGAGGATATACAGGAGCCTGTAACTGATAATAAGGATAAAGAAGAAGATAAGAAAGAGAAACCCAATAATGGAGACAATGAAGAGAAGGAACCAAAAGAACATGAAGCTGACGAGACAAAGGAAACATCATTGGATGAAATCATCGATCATGATGACCAGCTTGAAAGAGACATATATTGGGAACCTGATTGGGACGAGGAAGGTCTAGAGGATGAATAAGGCTATACTTTTTGGAGGTATCGGATGAAAATAGGGAAGATACCTGAGACGGTTTTAAAAAGGTCAGTTTTAAAGCAAATCAGGCATAGGAGAGATGAAGTTCTTTTAGGACCTGCCATAGGAGAGGACTGTAGTGTAATAGGCCTTGAAGGCGATGAGGTAATAGTAATGTCCACAGATCCTATTACTGGAACAGTAGAGGATATAGGAACTCTTGCTGTTCACATCACAGCAAATGACATAGCATCTAGTGGAGCTGATCTTATAGGAATAATGCTTTCAGTATTACTACCTGAAAACAGTTCGGAGGCTGAATTAAAGACCCTTATGCATGATATAGATAAGGTCTGTGAACAACTCCAAATAGAAGTTATTGGAGGACACACCGAGGTAACAAAGGCTGTAAATCAGATTATTGTTACTGTTACTGGAATAGGTAAGATGAAAAAAAACCTATTAATAAAGACAGCAGGGGCCTTACCTGGTCAGGAAATTGTTATGACTAAGTGGGCAGGACTTGAAGGAACTGCTATTTTGGCCAAAAGTATGGAGGCCGACTTATTAAGTAGATATTCAGCAGAATTTATAAACCAAGCAAAAAATTTAATTGATTATATATCTGTTGTTCCTGAATCAAAAATTGCAAGAGAGCTTGGTGTATCTTCTATGCATGATGTAACTGAGGGAGGTATATTTGGTGCTCTTTGGGAGATTGCTGCAGCCTCAAGAGTTGGTCTTGAAGTATATCTTCAAAAGATTCAGCTTAAACAGGAAACAGTTGAAATCTGCGAATTCTTCGACCTCAACCCATATATGCTCATATCAAGTGGTTGTATGCTGATTGTTACAGATAAGGCAAACCTATTGGTGGAAAGACTTAAGGAACAAGGTATTGCTTCAGCAGTAATTGGACGTATAACAGAGGGAAATGATAGAATTGTTATTAATGGTGATGAGAGGCGATACTTAGAGCCGGCTAAATCAGATGAGTTGTATAAGTTAATGTAAGACATAGTAATTGTTATTATTGGAATTACCGATAATAAAAGTAAGTATTATTCAACCTACTGGTTAATGGTTACATGGTTGGAAAAGGGAGGGGAAAAGGATGAGAGAAAAGATATTATCAGCAATTGACAAAAACAGTAAACTAGCCGCAGCGGATTTGGCAATTATGTTGGGATATAGTGAAGAAGAAATATCAAATACTTTAAAAGAATTGGAAGAAGAGCATATTATATGTGGATATCCAACCTTGATTAACTGGGATAAGGTTAAGTGTGAAAGAGTAACTGCTTTAATAGAGGTGAAGGTAACCCCCCAAAGAGGATTGGGATTTGATAGAATTGCAGAGAGAATATATCAATTTGATGAAGTAAAATCAGTTTATCTTATGTCTGGTGGATTTGACCTAACGGTGATAATAGAAGGAAAGACCATGAAAGAGGTGGCTAGCTTTGTATCAGCTAAGCTTGCCCCTATGGATGCGATATTAAGCACAGCTACACATTTTGTTTTGAAAAAGTATAAAGAACATGGTCTGCCTCTAGTACAGGTTAGACAAGATGAAAGGATGTTGATTAGCCCTTGAGAAACCCATTATCAGAAAACGTAGTAAAAATTCAACCTTCAGGCATTAGAAAATTCTTTGATATTGTTAGTGAGATGAAGGATGCTATATCCCTTGGTGTAGGAGAACCCGATTTTGACACACCCTGGCATATAAGAGAGGAGGGCATCTATTCCTTAGAAAAAGGAAGAACTTTTTACACCTCAAATGCTGGACTTAAAGAACTAAAAGTTGAAATCTGCAAATATTTACATAGAAGATTTGATTTGCAGTACGATTACGATAAGGAAACATTGGTTACTGTTGGAGGAAGCGAAGCAATAGATTTGGCTCTTAGAGCTATGATTAATCCAGGCGATGAGGTCTTGATACCACAACCATGCTATGTATCCTATCATCCATGTACTATACTTGCAGGTGGGGTTCCTGTAGTTATTGAGCTTAAAGGAGAAAATGATTTTAAGCTTAAGAGGGAAGAGTTGTTATCTGCTATTACAGATAAGACCAAAATATTAATACTTGCTTTTCCTAATAATCCTACTGGGGCTATAATGGATTATGATGACCTAAAGGATATTGTAGATGTAATTATTGAGAAGGATATATATGTAATTACTGATGAAATATATGCTGAGCTTACTTATGATAAACAGCACGTATCTATTGCAACATTTCCTGGTATGAAGGAACGTACTATTGTAATAAATGGATTTTCCAAGTCTTATGCGATGACTGGTTGGAGGCTTGGTTATGCTACAGGACCAGCTAATATTATTGAGCAGATGACCAAGATACATCAGTTTGCTATTATGTGTGCTCCTACTACGAGTCAGTATGCAGCTGTCGAAGCATTGAGAAATGGTGATTCAGATGTGGAAATGATGAGGGATGCATATGATAAGCGTAGAAAGTTGCTTGTACATGCTTTTAATAACATGGGCCTAACATGCTTTGAACCTTACGGAGCATTCTATGTATTCCCTTGCATTAAGAACTTAAATATGACTTCAGATGAATTCGCTACTCAGTTATTATTAGAGGAAAAGGTAGCTGTTGTCCCAGGGACAGCATTTGGAGCATGTGGGGAGGGTTACTTAAGAGTTTCATATGCTTATTCAATAGACGATCTAAAAATTGCTATTGAACGAATAGAAAGATTCGTTAAGAAACTCCTGTAAACTTTTTGTACCACATGTAAAAGACTACGTCGTATATACTTAGGAGGTAACTAGAATGACAACTATTAATGTTGACCATATTAATCCTATCTTACTTGCCGCTGCTAAGGTCTTGAAGGAAATGTGCTTTATAGAGGCTAAGGTTGGAAAACCATATTTAAGAGATCCAATGGATGTGGATAAAAACATAATAATTATTATTGGTTTTACTGGTGAGATGAAAGGTCAAGTAATGATTTCATTTGATTTTGATATTGCCCGTGATATTGCGTCTAAGATGATTATGATGCCAGTTACAGAAATGGACGAATTTTCAATGAGTGCTATTAGTGAGCTTGGTAATATGATTCTTGGAAACGCAGCAACAATTTACTCTAACAGGGGTATTGGGATAGATATAACACCCCCAACTATAGTACAGGGTACCATGTCTTTTACTCATACCTATACAAAAAGCATATGTATTCCTTTTACATATGATGGTGATAAAAAAATAGAAGTAAGCATTGCAATTAAGGGAAAATAATTATGAATATAGTTTTATTAGAACCAGAGATCCCTGCTAATACTGGCAATATAGGTAGAACTTGTGTAGCAACTGGTACAAAGCTTCATTTGATCGAACCTATGGGCTTTCGATTAAATGAAAAACAAATTAAGAGAGCAGGACTAGACTATTGGAATGACCTAAATCTTATAGTGTATGACAATTATGAGGATTTTTTAAAGAGAAATAATTATCCAAAGATATATATGGCTACAACAAAAGCAGCCCAAGCTTATACCCATGTAAGCTATGAACCTGACTGCTTTATAATGTTTGGTAAGGAGAGTGCTGGAATTCCAGAAGAGCTTATACTTACTAATAAAGAGAATTGTATTCGCATTCCGATGATGGGAGATATTAGGAGCCTTAATCTTGGTAATAGCGTTGCAATTGTTTTATATGAGGCTCTTAGGCAAAATAATTTCCAGGGGATGAGCTTAGAGGGTAAGCTTCAACTCTATAGTTGGGATGACCTAAACTAAATCAATAATCTGAGTAGAACGGGTTAATTATAGTCTATTAGCTCGTTTTTTAATCCCCTGATTTTGCAAGAGTGAAGATGAACTCTGTTCCTACTCCTTCTGTACTAATTACATTTATATTCTCATTATGTGACTGGATTATTTCCCTTGATATGGACAGGCCTAGGCCTGTACCCTTTTTATCTTTACCTCTAGAAGAGTCTGTTTTGTAGAATCTGTCCCATATCTTTTTGATAGAATCCCTTGGTATGCCAATACCATAGTCTTTTATAGATATAAATACCTTATCTCCTTTTTCTTCAGTAGAGACCTTAATCTCGCTGTTATTATGGCTAAACTTAATAGCATTGTCTATTAAATTGTATAGTACTTGCTGAATCTTTCCTATATCTGCATCAACATAGGTGCTAGTGGCTGAGAATATAAGGTTAAGAGTAATTTTTTTACTCCTGCAGACCCCCTCAAAGCTTTCAGCAGTTTTTTTGATGATTTGGTTAATATCAAAGGATACGATATCAAGAAGCGTGCTTTTGGTATCAAACCTATTAAGTTCTAGTAGACCAGATGTTAATTTGTTTAGTCTATCAGTTTCATCTACAATTATACCAAGATATTTATCTTGCATATCACTAGGAATCGTGCCATCCATGATAGCCTCAGCATAGCCTTTTATTGAGGTCAGTGGAGATCTAAAATCATGAGATATATTAGCAACAAACTTCTTTTGATAATCATCAAGCTTACTTATTTCATCTGCCATATAGGAAAGGGCCACACTAAGGTCTCTGTATTCGCTAAGTCCCGTAGCTTTTAGGTCATAATTATAATTACCAGCACTGTATTCCATAGCTGCTGTTATAAGTCTCTTCAATGGTCTTACTGTAAGGATATATATATATAAAAATATCAATAGCAGGAAGGGGAAGAATATAAGGAAGCATATATTGACCACATCAAGATATATAGTAGCCTTATCTTCAATATCCCTCATAGGTGAATGAAGTACAATATATCCTCTTAGCTGAAAGTTATAATCCACCCTATGTATAACGCTTAGCATCGGCTCGTAGAGTAGACCTTCTAGTATAGTATTCTCGGACAAGGTCATATTCAAAAAGTCGGGGTCTAAGTCGTATAAATTCATATCAGGAGGGTGATTCACATTAGAAGAATCAGCAACAATTCTGCCATCCTTATTTACAATCCAGACACGGATATTCAAGTAACTGTCAATGGAGGTAAACTGCTGGGCAAGATCGTTTAGTGTTTTGTCTCCTTTATAGAAATTACCCTTATACTCTGTGGCTATTAAAGAAGCTTCTTTAAAGAGAAGATTGGTTTGATTTCTTTTAAGTTTGTTCTCTAGCAGGTTCATCCCATAGGTATTTAATAACATAAAGACCGCTAAAACGGCGACAAGATAGCACACAATAAGCCTTGACCATATAGTTTTTTTAATGGTAGTCACCTGCTTTCTATAAAAAATCTTTTATCTTCTTAAGTTCTTAGTCTCAAATTTGTAGCCAATACCCCATACTGTAGAAAGACTCCAATCATTGTGGTCCTTTATCTTTTCCCTAAGTCTTTTAATATGGACATCAACTGTTCTAGTATCTCCATAATATTCATAGCCCCAAATGTGGTCAAGAAGCTGTTCTCTTGTAAACACTTGATTTGGGTGGGAGGCTAGAAAGTAGAATAGCTCTAGCTCTTTTGGGGGCATTTCAATATTTTCACCTAGATACTGTACAGAGTAGTTACTTAGATTAATGATTAAATCAGTATAGGCTACATAGTCACCAGTAGGCTTTTGTTCGATTTCTGTATCAGTATTGGGATTAAATCTTCTAAGAACGGCCCTAACCCTGGCCACCATTTCCTTAGAATCAAAGGGTTTAATAATATAATCATCTGCACCAAGCTCTAGTCCTAATACCTTATCAAATATTTCTCCCTTGGCAGACAGCATAATAATAGGCACCTTGGAGGTCTTTCTTATCTCTCTACATACTTCGTAACCATCGATTCCAGGTAGCATAAGATCCAACAAGATTAAGTTAGGCTGATAAGAGTTGAATTCCCTAATTGCCGATTCTCCATCATGGACAATGAGAGTGTCAAAGCATTCCTTGGTTAGATACAGTGCAATAAGTTCAGCAATATTTACATCATCATCAACTATTAATATTTTTTGTTTAGAAATCATCATTCCTCCTAAAAGACTAAATTATTTTGGTAGAGTTCAACGGAGGAATTATCCTCCTAAAAACTAAATTATTTTGGTGGCATTTCTTGTAACATTTATTTAAACTCTACTATGGTTGCTCCAGTATTGCCCTCATTATGGCCACCAATACGATAGGTCTTAACATATTTAGATTTCTTAAGATAGGCATGCACAGCGTTTCTTAGGGCACCGGTTCCTCTTCCATGGATAACTGTAACTTGTGTCGCATGAGCAAGAAATGCATCATCAAGATACTTATCTAGTTCAAATATTGCTTCGTCAACAGTTTTACCTATTAGATTAATCTCAGGGCTTATGGTTGCTGATTTTGCCATCTTAATTTTTCCACTTTGGGATTTGAATTTCTCATTTGGTTTTTTTGAAGGCTCAGCCACCATCTCTAAGTCCCTAATGTTTACCTGGGAGCTAAGGCTTCCCATTAGGACAGTTAAATCCCCCTTAGGGTTTGGAAGAGAGCTTACCTTTCCTTCTAAGCCAAGGCTTGTAACAAATACAGGATCTCCTATCTTAAGGTTTTCAGCTGATAAGGTTTTGCTTGGTTTAGAATTACTTTTAATAGGTAGTTTTGAGTCCTTTGTAATTCGGTTACGAAGCTTAGCCCGTTCTGCTTCCATATCCTTGATATTACCACCCTCTTGAAGCCAACGGTTGTATTTTCGTATGCTCTCATCAGCCATATCCTTGGCTTCCTGTAAGATAGCAGAAGCCTGTTCTTTTGCTTCCTTAATAATACGTTCTCTATTGGTCTCTAGATTCTCACTTTTTCTATCAAGAGATTTTTTAAGCTTTTCAATTTCTGCCTTGTACTGCAATATTTCTTCTTGTTCCTTCTCTATGATAGTTCTACTTTGATCCAAATCGGTAATAAGGTCCTCAAAGGTCCTATCCTGTTTACCGATCAGCTTTTTTGCATCATCAATAATATAATCAGGAAGGCCCAGCTTGCTGGATATGGCAAAGGCATTACTTTTTCCTGGTATTCCAATTAAAAGCCTATAGGTCGGACGAAGTGATTCAATATCAAATTCACAGGATGCATTAAGTACACCATCAGTTGATAGGGCATAAATTTTAAGTTCACTGTAATGAGTGGTTGCTAGTGTTCGTATCCTTCTTTTGTGAAGGTAAGATAGAATAGACATAGCAAGTGCAGCCCCTTCAGTGGGATCTGTGCCAGCTCCAAGCTCATCAAAAAGTACTAGAGAATTCTCATTTGCTTTATCAAGGATTGATACTATATTGGTCATATGAGAGGAGAAGGTACTTAAGCTTTGCTCTATGCTCTGCTCGTCTCCTATGTCTGCATAAACCTCATCAAACATGGCAAGCTTAGAATTATCATAAGCAGGTATATGAAGTCCTGCTTGACCCATTAGGGTAAGTAAGCCTACAGTTTTTAAGGTAACAGTTTTGCCACCTGTGTTGGGACCTGTGATAATAAGCATGCTAAAATCACTTCCGATTCTTACATCAATAGGTACCACCTGCTTAGGATCTATCAGAGGATGCCTGGCCCTTTTAAGGTCGATTATACCATCATTATTAAATATTGGCTCAGAACCTTTCATTTGTCTAGAAAGGCTTGCTCTTGCAAATATGAAATCAAGCTCGGTTATTGTCTTATAATTATATTCAAGCTGGTCCACATGTTCAGAAGCCATCTCAGATAAGCTGGCAAGGATTTTTTCTATTTCCTCTTGTTCTTTAATAGCTAGTTCTCTTAACTCGTTATTGAGACGAACAATTGCCATGGGTTCAATAAATAGGGTTGAGCCAGTAGAGGACTGGTCGTGAATCATGCCCTGGAACTGATTTTTATATTCGGCTCTAACGGGTAGGCAATACCTGTCGTTTCGCATAGTAATTATATTGTCCTGAAGTAGGTTTTTAGAGGAATTAAGTATAGATGAAAGCTCACTGTGGATCCTATCATTGGCAATGCGGATTGACCTTCTGATATTCTTCAAACCTGATGAAGCATCATCAGCTATTTCCTCTTCTGATATAATACAGCGCTTAATTTCATTATTAAGTGGGGATAAGGGCTCTAGACCAGCAAAGTATTCTGTAATAGAATCCTCTGTCATATCCTCATCATCCTTACCAGTATAGCCACCATAGGCCTTAATGCGAAGTGTTGCATCAAGGCTAGAGCTTATACGAAGAAGTTCTATAGCACCTAGGGAAGAGCCTACCCTTAGTCGCATAATTCCTGGACGAATATCGTGGATTCCTGAAAAGGAAAGGCTTCCTTTACGAAGTATTCGATTTAATGAATCGGTAGTCTCTTTTTGAAGACGTATGATTTCGCTTAAATTATGACTAGGCCTTAGATTAGCACAAAGCTCCTTACCTCTAGATGAGCCGGCTATATCATTTAGTCTTTGGATAATTTTATTATATTCAAGAGTTCGTAATGCTTTATCATTCATAAGTAATTCAAGCCTTTCAAGGTTATATCATATATTATAGCAGATTATTGTAATAGTTTATTTAAATACTATTTTACCTTAGATTGTCTGAAAATAAAACATGAAAAATATAAAACTCAAAAAACCAACTAATTATGGGGACTTGTCTAGGTTAGGTATTGTGAAAGCCTATATAACTTGATATACTTACATAAGGAAAAAAGACTTGAAGTTATATGAAAAACATAGTATGTACTAGAGTGCTTTTGTTTACAAACAATTCATAGTATGTTCATAACTAGATGATAAGATGGGAATAGATATCACCTTATTTAAGTAATAGGAAAGATTGTCCTATTACATAAAAACGGTCTGCTAAGGATAGTAATGGATATTATTTATTAATCCGATTATTCTCTATGATTGTAACGGAGATTTCTCAACAAGGAGACTCATTTATGTCTAATGTAAATAAGGAGAATAAGGAATTTAAATTTATAAAAGAGCAAGTTATACCTAAGAAACGTAAGAAGCTTAGAAAATGGCTACTTCCGTTTCTTATGACTATTTTTATGGCAATAATATTTGGTTTAGTGGCTGCTCTTACCTTCTGCATTGCCGAGCCAAAGTTATATAAGCTATTACATAAGGACGAAACCAATCCTTTTGTAATACCACCACAATCGTCTAATGCAAATAGGTCTGGGAACGAAGATGATCCTGGCAACTCAGACATTATTGACAATCCAATTGACAATGACGATCCTAATAGTGAGATTGATGAGACTAGTGAAGATCCAGGCGAATCAAATAATGATGGACAAGCAGTTGAGAATTCTGATCCTAATGATAATAAGCTTTTAGGCCAGTCTGATCAAAACATGGTAAATTTAGCTGAGCCTGCAGATATAGAAGATTATATAAGTATGTATAGGGATGTAAAAGAGCTTTCTGATGAAGTTAACAAGTCTATACTGACAGTTTCTAGTATAATTGATGGCAAGGATTGGTTTGGCAATCCTATTGAGAAAAGGATATATACAGTTGGTGTTGTATTGAAACACAGCGGGTCTAAGTTAATGCTTTTAGTCAGCCTAGATAGGATAAAGGATGCAAGCAGTATTAAATTAGAGATTAATGAAAACACATCAATAGACGCAGTTTTACATGATTACGAAAGCGAGCTAAACCTAGCGATTATTTCTGTTAATACAATAGATATCCCTACTAAGCTTATGAAAGAAATATCTGTTGCTAAGCTAGGGGAGTCTTATACACTTTCTGTTGGAAGTCCAGCTATAGCACTTGGAAGCCCTAATGGTTATCCTTCTTCAATTGATGTGGGCATTATCACCAGCAAGGGAAGTTTAGTAAGCATTACAGACAATGAGCTTGAATTATTTAATACAAATATGGTATTTAATAAGGAAAGTGACGGAATATTAGTTAACCTTAAGGGAGAGATAATTGGAATTATAACTCGTACCTTAAAAAATGATCTGAACAAGGAATTAAGTACTGCTATTGGTATTAGTAAGGTAAGAACATATATTGATAGTATGATAGAACAGACCCCAAGGACCTATTGTGGTGTAGTAGCTGAAAATCTTACTAAAGCAGCCATGATAGAGCATAATGTTACACGGGGAGTCTATGTATATGAGGTTAAGAAGGATTCTCCTGCATTTAATGGAGGATTAATGAGTGGTGATATTATATTGAATGTAGGTGACAGGTTCATATCTAATATGAATAATTTTTATAATGTTATCTCAGAATATACACCTGGAGAACAGGCGGTATTTAAGATTAAGAGAACTTCTGGAACGACTGATAAGGAAATGGAAATCAAGCTAGTATTAGGCGAAAAGATCCAGTAACCTAAGAAGTAATATATAGAAGAATTAAAGTAAGATATGGACTGTTTTCAGTTGGTATAACCAATATGAATACAGTCCTTTTTATGTAATAGGAATATGTGACCTATTACATAAAAAGGTCCCACTAAGGATATGGTTATCCTAAGTAGTATATTTTTCTTTATATATCCATGATGGTAGGTTATAATGGGTAAGAGTTAATGAATGAGCATATTAGAAAGGTTTAGGTAGAGATGAGGTATATTCAGGATTTAAGAGAGGGAGATTTTATTAAAAATGAAATTTATCTGTGTAAATCAAAGCAGATATTAACAGGGAAAAGTGGTAAGCAATATGTATCTTTGATTTTACAGGATAAGACAGGGACAATTGATGGAAAGATATGGGATTTTAATAACGAGATAAAGCAATATGAAGCTATGGATTTCGTAAATATAGATGCCAGGGTTAATAGTTTTCAGGATGCACTCCAATTAAATATAAGTAGAATATACAAAAGTAGAGAAGGGGAGTATGATCCGGAAAATTATTTTCCTAAGACCACTCGTGATGTGGAGGATATGTATCGTAAGATAAAATACTATATTGGGACTATAAAGGAAACAAATCTTAGACAGCTTGCAGAGGAGTTCTTTATTAATGATGAGGCTTTTATTAAGAGATTCAAGGAACATTCTGCAGCTAAGAGTGTACATCATAGTTTTATGGGAGGCCTTCTAGAGCATACTTTAAGTGTTGTGAATATGTGCGATTACTATGCGGCCAACTATCCAATTATAAATAGAGATGTACTAATAGTAGCTGGTTTACTCCACGATATAGGAAAGATGGATGAGCTTTCATCATTTCCTAGAAATGATTATACGGATGAGGGGCAGCTTTTGGGACATATCTTTATAGGTGCAAATAAGATAAGAGAAAAAATTAAAGAAATCGTGAATTTTCCAGGCAAACTTTCTATGGAGCTGATACATTGCATACTGGCTCATCATGGGGAGCTAGAATATGGGTCACCGAAAAAACCAGCAACCATTGAAGCTATGGCACTTCATTTTGCAGATAATACAGATGCAAAACTCCAGACCATGACAGAGCTACTAAGTACTGGCGACTCCAAGGAAGAATGGATGGGCTATCAGAGACTATTTGAATCCAATATTATGAGGAGCACAAAAGGGATAGAATAAGGCAAGAGTCAGACAATAATAGAGATATATCTGCTGGCAATTAATTATCAATAGAAAGTAGTCATAAATATGATTAAGAAGAATGAACAGGTTATTATAACAATAGATGATATAGGGACTAAGGGAGAGGGCATAGGTAAGTATGAAGGATATACCCTCTTTGTTAAGGACACGGCTATAGGTGATAAGGTATTGGTTAAAGTTATGAAGACTGGTAAAAATTATGGATATGCCAGGCTTGTAGAAATAATAGAGCCCTCCGCCGACCGGGTTAAGCCAAGATGTCCTATAGCAGATAAATGTGGCGGATGCCAGATTATGCATATTAATTATGCTAAGCAACTGGAGTATAAAGAGGAAAAGTTAAGAAACTGTCTTACAAGGATAGGCGGTTTTACTGATATTCCAATGGAGCCTATATGCGGAATGGATGACCCTTATTATTACCGTAATAAGAGTCAGTTTCCTGTAGGCAAGGATAAAGAAGGGAAAGTGGTTATTGGCTTCTATGCTGGAAGGACGCATTCCATAATTGATACAGACCATTGCTATATTGGGGCAAAGGAGAATGTAGAGATAATTAGGTTTTTGCGTTCATTTATAGAAAAATGTAAGTTAGAACCTTATGATGAAGTTAATCATAGGGGACTTGTTCGTCATATTCTTACAAGGGTTGCCTACACCACAGGGGAGATAATGGTATGTCTTGTAATCAATGGTGATGATATTCCTCATAAGAAGGAGCTTATAGAGGGGCTTAGTAAAATTAATGGGATGAAGAGCATATGCCTGAATATTAACAGGAAAAAGACCAATGTTATACTGGGTGATAGAATTGTACCGATATGGGGAGAGGCTTATATAACCGATAACATAGGCCCTATTAAATATAGGATATCTCCCTTATCTTTCTTTCAGATAAATCCTATTCAAACGGAGAAGTTATATAATATAGCACTTGATTATGCGAACTTAAGTGGAAATGAAGTAGTTTGGGATCTGTATTGTGGGATTGGTACTATATCCTTATTCTTGGCTCAGAGGGCTAAGATGGTTTATGGGGTTGAGATTGTAGCTGAAGCAATAGATGATGCCAGGACTAATGCCAAGATTAATGGGATTGAGAATGTGGAATTTTATGTGGGGGCAGCTGAAGAGGTCCTTCCTAAGAAGTATAAGGAGGATAATATAAGTGCTGACCTTATTGTTGTAGATCCTCCTAGAAAGGGCTGTGATCAGAGTCTTCTTGATACTATATTGGATATTGGACCAGAAAAGATAGTATATGTGTCCTGTGATCCTGGGACCTTGGCTAGGGATTTGAAGTATCTGTGTGAGAGTAAGTATGAGTTAAAGAAGGTAAGGGTAGTGGACCAGTTTGGACATAGTGTGCACGTTGAGTGCGTAGTATTGATAACCCAACTCCGTCAGAAGCCGGATGATTATATTGATGTAGATGTGGATGTTGCTGAATTAGAGGGGACTTCTGCTGAAACAAAGGCAACCTATGAGAAAATCAAGAAGTATGTTGCAGAGCATAATGATGGTATGAAGGTTTCGAGTCTTTATATTGCTCAGGTAAAGAGAAAATGTGGTATTGAATTGGCAGAGAATTTTAATCTACCTAAGTCTGAGGAATCCAGACAGCCACAGTGTCCTAAGGAGAAGGAAGAAGCTATTATTGGGGCTTTGAAGGCTTTTAAGATGATATAAGGAGTTGGTTTGTTTTATGAAGGAAGATTTATTATTTTATGATGCTTATGAAGAGTTTTATAAAATGGCGTCAACATCAGAGACTTTTAGAGATTTTTGTATAGATGCGTATGGCGCAGACTTTTCTCAGGATGGTTTTAGTGATGTTAAGCAGATAGATATGATTGTTCCATTTATTATGAACAGTGATGCACATGTTCTTGATATTGGTTGTGGTAATGGAAAGATGATCAAGTACCTAGGTGATAAGACAGGTGCACATATACATGGCTTTGATTATTCGGACAATGCTATTATGCATGCGAAGACAAATAATGATTCTGGTGATTTTCGAGTAGGAGTTATAGGTAAGATAGAGTATTCTAAGGAATCATTTGATGTAATTGTTGCTATGGATAGTATGTATTTTGCTCCTGATATGGCTTCTTTTGTCTCACAAATTAGAAACTGGCTAAAGCCTGGCGGTGTTTTATTCGTAGCTTATCAGGAAGGCGATGTTATGGATAAAACGGCAAATGAGGATACGACTGCTTTTGCAGAGGCGATGAGAGTAATCGGCTGGGAATATGAAGTAAAGGATATTTCCGAGGACTCATACGACATGCTCATGAATAAAAGGAAAGTTGCCCTTGCATATAAAGATAGATTTGAGGGTGAAGATAATGGTACGTGGGGTGATATGTTGATTGAACAAACAGATTATGTACTTCAAGGAAAGGAAGAATATCTTAAACATTTGGCAAGATACATTTATGTGTGTAGAAAATAAAAAAAGATTCCTGAGTACATAGAGATTGCATTTTCATCACCTTATACAAAATGATTTTGGGGAAAGGAGCATATTATGGATTTAAAGAAATGTTATTTGTTAGAAGATTTGTTCCCAAAAAGCTTTGCTGACTACGAAGAAAGGTCTTATGGCATGCTTTTTTATAATATTACTAATAAGGATTCTTATGATTCTAACCATGCGGTGATATTTCGGGATAAAATCAACAACCTTTCTGAGACATTAAATGATATCATTTCTTTTTATCATGAAAGGGGAATAAATCCAACGATTTATCAGTCCACACAAGACAGCGGATATTTTGGCGAAATAAAGGAAGAACTTTGCAAAGCCGGTTTTGATAGCTGGCTGGAAGAACAGAGATTTATGGTTCTTAAGGAAGAAAATACGATTGTACCCAATGAAAAACTTGTTGTAAAAAAGACAGAGAAGTGGGATGATTCCTTGGTTCAGATTTTTTTGGAAGCAGAAGAACCATGGGAAATCGAGGTAGTAAAGAGGGCTCTTTGCAACCAGAATACGGTACTTTGGGTAGTATATTTGGAAGAAAAGCCAATCGGATTTTTATACTGCCTTATGGACGGGGATATTTGTCGCGGAAACTATGTACTTGTGTCAAAACAACATCGAAATGTAGGTGCAGGAAGAACTTTAACTTATCATTATGTCAGATGGTGTAAGGAAAATGGTATTCGCATAGTTTTTCATTGGCCTGATGGGGAACACCCTGAGAAAATATATTATGATGCCGGATTTCGATATGTGGAAACAGTACATGCAGGCAGAGCATCGTATAGAAATAATGAGAAGTTACACAATATATTGAAAAATAAAAAAGTAATATTTTTTGATGTTGGGTATACCCTTGATTATCCTGCATCAGGAGACTGGATGTTTACCAAAAAATTTTATGAGGTTCTTGGAGATAAGCTTAATGGTATCGATTCAGATACTGTTTCTAAAGCTAGAGACTATGCGCTTACTTATCTTGAGAATAATCATTTAGTAAATGGAATTGAAGAGGAATATAAGCAGTTTCATAGATTTTATTCAGATATTGTAAAGTATCTTGGGATAGAGATATCTTCAGAAGATATTGATGCGATTGCAAAAGATCGCGCTACGAATATGAATAATTATGTTGTCTATGAGGATGCACTATGTGTAGTAAAGGCATTAAGTCAGACTCATAAATTGGGGATTATATCGGATACCTGGCCGAGCATTGATAATCAGTTAAAGGCAATAGGGGTGTATGATTATTTTTCAACATTTACATAT